>Ga0209300_1000112_pt1 | contig 51784 bp, 61 predicted proteins | sample Shrwel_input2_RT_FD_187535 | JGI IMG/M metagenome (GOLD analysis project Ga0209300, IMG submission 187535) | Subsurface microbial communities from deep shales in Ohio, USA - Utica-3 well 1 S input2 RT (SPAdes) (version 2) ... | reverse complement strand
CAGGGGCTGCGTCGATAGGCGTCTCGACGCGAAACGGTCGGCCGCTGGCGTCCACCATGGGGCGGCCAGGGCTCGCCGAGAAGGCGTTCGTACTGGCGTTGTGCAGCCGCACGCTCACGCGGGCGGGCTGCGACTTGGGCACCAGGCCGCGCATGGACGCATCGGCCAGCACCGTTGCGTCGCGCACCTTCTCGAAGGGCTCGGCCTGCGCCACCTCCAGCTGCTGGGAGTACATGGCCAGCATCGTGGCCATGGCGTCCAGGTGCTGCAGGATGCGCGGATCGCGGGCGCGGTACAGGGCGCCGACCGCCGGATAGCGGGCGATGCTGTCCTCGATCGCCTGCTGGAAGTCTTCGCGGGTCAGCATTACCGGGAGTCCTCGAAGTCATTGAGGTCGTAGGAGCGCCCGGCAACGTCCAAGGTCAGGCGCAGTCGGTCGACCCCCTCGGGGGTGCCGTACAGCGACACCGCGCTATTGGGCAGCACCTCGAGCACGCTGACGTCCTGCTTCAGCTTGCGCACGAAGCTGTCGGCCCGCCCTTCGGACTGGGCGCGCTGCAGCAGGCTCTTGGCGTCGGCGCCGTACCCGGAGCCCAGGTAGCCGTTGACTGGCGTTTCCAGCCAGTGGCTCACCATCGCCTGAATGTCATCGCCGGTTATCGTCGTCATGGCGCCATGCTATGTCGGCGCCCGCCCTGCTCGGCGGCGGCTTTTCCGCCTCAGGTCATGCCGCTATAGGCGCCGGTGACGATGTGGGCGATGCGGCGATCCGGCACGTCGCGGCTGACGTCCTGTGGCCCTCGCGTCGGCTGGCGGGCGTCGCCCTGCCCCTTCGGCGAGGTCATCGGCGTACTGACGGTTGGTGCCTCGGCCACGGACGGCGTGCGCGGTGCGGCAATAGTGGCGGGAGGCTGCGGCGAGGCGCCCACCGGCGGATGGGTGGGGGCCAGCCCCAGGGCAGCCAGGTGGTCGGTTCTCACCGTGGCGGAGGCCGTGGCCGCTGCGGGCGCGGGCGCGCTCACAGGCTCGCCGGCCGGCGACGACACCACCTCGGCCACTGACGGCGGAGCGCCGGGCGATGGCGAGACGGCGAACTCGCCGGCACGGGCGGCGGCCAGGTACTCGTCCGTTGCCGCCTGGCGGTCGGCCAGGCCGTTGGCGCCGCCGTTGATCAGGCGCGTAACCTCACGGGTATCGCCCTGCTTGGCCGCTTCTGACAGGCCGTCGCGACTCTGCCAGTACCAGGTGGCGATGCGTGACGCCACCTCGGGGTCGGCGGCCAGGTCGGGATTGTTCACCAGGTCGACGCCCAGCGCTTCGCTGGCGGCGGTATAGTTGTCCTTGCCGGTAAGCTGCGTGAAGCCGCGCCCGCGATATCGGTGGGCATCGCCGGGCTCGGTGTTGCCCATCCGGCCGCCATACATGAGCTCGGCGACCGCCTCGGGGCCCCGCGCCATGGCCGCCTCAACCGCCTCGCGACCCTGGCTGCGGGCCGTGGCGCTGACCTCCATGATCCGGTCGGCGCTGCGGTAGCTGAAGCTCTCCTCCATGGTGCGAAAGCCGCCGGACTCGTGGTGCATCTGCCCCATGAAGGCCGCCTGCTCGTTGGGGTCGGTGATGCCGGCCTCGGCCATGGCCTGCGTCAGGGCGGGCACGGCAGACGCCTCGTTGTGGGCGTTGCGCACCATGCCCACGGCCGACGAGATACCGGTCTTCTCGCCGACCCAGCTCGCTCCGGAAGACAGCTTGTTGCCCAGCCAGCCGGCAGCGCGCTCGAAGCGGTCGGCGGCTGCCTCGGCCCTGTCGGACGTCCAGGCAGCGGCGGCGTCAGCGCGCTCGCCGGCCCAGTCGGCTGCACTTCCCGCGCGCTCGGAGACCCACTCGGACGTCTCGATGGCGCGGTCGGAGACCCATTGCCCGGTTTCGCGGGCGGTTTCCGCCACGTCGACGCCGGTCTTCTCGGCGACCCAGGCATTGGCGCCTTCCGCCATGTCGGTCAGCGCGCCCCAGCCCTCGGCGGCCAGGTTGACGGCACTGTCCCACAGCCCCTTCATCTCGTCGGTGACGGCTGTCCAGCGCTCGGCGATGGTGTTCGACAGCGACTCCCAGCGGTCGGACAGACCTTGCGTGGCGGACTCCCACAGGCTGCTGAAGGTGGCGGTCGCCGACTCCCAGCGCGCCGACACGCCTTCGCTGGTCTGCTCCCACAGGCTGGACATGAAGGTGGTGGCGTACTCCCAGCGTTGGGAGAGGCCCTGCACCAGGTTGGACTTGCGAAGGTCGGTGACCCAGCCGCCGACCTTCTCGCCGACGACTTCGCCGGCACTGCCGCCGAAAAAGCCGCCCGCCGCGGCGCCGATGATGCCGCCGATGGTGGTACCGATAACCGGCACCACGGAGCCGATGGCCGCGCCCGCTGCCGCACCGCCAGCCATGCCGCCGATGCCGCCGATGCCGCCGCCGACGGCGCGTCCGGTCATGGCATCCTTTTCGGCACGGCTGGCGTCACTGCCCTCGCTGGCGGCCACGTCCTTCGCCATGAAGCCCAGGCCCAGCAGTGCACCAATTCCCGGGATGCGGCGCGCCCCGCCCTTCAGCAAGCGGCTGAATCGCCCGCCACTGCTACCACCCTGAGGCGAGGCCGGCGCGGACCTCGACGGACTGCCGCTCCCCTGGCCCGGCGGTCGCGACGCGGCGGTACCGGCGGCCCCCGCCCTGGCGGCAGCTCGAGCCGCCTGCCCACCACCGCCGCGCCGTGGCGTGTTGCGCCCGCTGCCGGGAACGGTCATGCGTCGCGCCACTCGACCCATCCCCATGGCGGTCAGCAGCGCCTTGAGGCCGGTAATCACTGCCCCAGCCAGGGCGACCGGCAGGCCGCCCAGCAGTGACAACATACCGGTGATGGGGGCCAGCAGCAGCATGAGGCCGCGCCACAGCATGGAGCCGTTGTCGCCACCGGTCGGCTTGCGCTCGATGTTCTTCAGGATGCGGCGTTGCTGCTTGCCCTCGGCGCGATCCTCACGGCGTGATCCGCGCATCATCATCCAGAAGCGGCGATACCAGCGCTCCTGCTTGCGGTCGCTGCCGTCGCCGACGATCTTGCTGAAACCGCGCTGAAGCGGCTGGGCGACCTCGTTGAACGCCTTTACCGCGGGGTCGGCCTCCTCGGTGCCGGCGCCAACCTCCTGCACAGCACCGCTCAACCGGTCGCTGAGCCCGTCGATGGAACGCGACAGCAAGCCGGGCTCGTCATCGCCGGCCGATGCATCGCGCCCGCCCCCGCTGACGAAGCGGCCATCGGGGCCGCGTCCGCCCTCTGCCCCGGGGCGCGTCTCGGACAGGTCGCGGCCTGGCGCGGCCGTCGCACCACGGGCCGCAAAGCGGCCGCTGGCGTCGCGCTCACGTTGCGGCGTGATGGCAGCAACCGCCGGTGCCGCGCGGGGAGCGTCCGCGCCCTGCACGGGGGTGCCCGCCGGCGCCGAAGGCTGAGGCGTGTCGGCGCCCGCCTGACCCGCCAGGGTGGTCGTCTCGGTATCGCTGCTGCGATAGACGTAGCGCCCGGGCTCCCGGCGCTCAGGCGGCGTGGCGGCGATGGCCGGTCGATCGATGCGGATCACCACCTCGTCACGACGCGCCTCGGCATCGGGCCGAGAGGTCGCGCTTTCAGGACGTGCGGTTGGCGCGGCGCCGGACGCGCCCTCGGCAGCACCGGTGGACGGCGCCTTAGGCCCTGCCCCGGGGCGCGTCTCGGACAGGTCGCGGCGCAGCTCGCGAATCTCGTCGCGGATGGCGTCGAGGCGGCCGGTGATATCGTCGGATTCCAGGCGTTCGCCGACCAGGAAGCCCGCGTTGTCGTGCTTCAGTGCCATGGCTAGGGACTCATGAAGGTGTCGAGCTGGGTGAAGGTCATCTGCAGCTCCTCCATGGCGTCTTCGCGGCGCGACAGCCCGACCTCGTAGGACTGGGCGCGACACAGCACGCGCCCGGTAAAGGCGCCGACGTCGCCGACGAAGGCGTGCTGGATGGTGAAGACGATGGCGTAGTCGGCCGGCACGCCGAAGGAGCCGTCCTGAGCGGCGACGGCAGCGATATGGGCCTCGAACCACCGCTTCAGCGTCCCGGCGCGGTCATCCATGGTGGTAATGCGCAGCACCACGGGTTCGGCTTGGGTCAGGGTGTCGAGCTGAGCGCTGCCGGCCCGCACCTTGCCGCCGGACACCTCGCTGGGCCCGCGCTCGACGTCGGTGCAGAACAGATTGAACTCGTGCGAGAAGTCGCCGGCCAGCGCGCTCTGCACCTTGAGAAGGAACAGGTTCTTCTTGGCGCGCCTGGCGTCGATGGCCTCCTGGTAGATGCGCTTGGCTTCGGACGGCGTGATGCCGCCGTACAGCATGTTGACCCCGCTCCAGTAGCGGCCCTGGCTGGCCTGGCCGCCCAGCAGGTTGCCCAGCGCGTCGCCGGCCAGGCCGGACTCCAGCGCGGTCAGGATGCCGCCCTCGATGTCGCCGCCGGCGATCTGGCTGGCCGCCTCGGCCCCGGAGTTGATGGCCCCGCGCATGCCGGGCGGGATGTGGCTGTTCATCGCTCGGCTGACGGCCTGCCCGCCCATGGCGGCGCCCGCCTGGCTGACGGCACTGGCCAGCTTGCCGCCGCCGGCCAGGCTGCCGACCTGCTCGCCGATGCCGCTGGCCCCGCTGCGTATCGCGCCGTCGGCCTGCCCGAGCACGTTGCCGCTGGCTCCGGCCGCCGAAATCTTGTCGAACAGGCTCATGGCCACCCCTGGCCGCCGCCGCCTTGATCCTTGCCCATCTCGGCCAGCTCGGCGTAGAGCTTGGCCTGCTCCTCGTCCAGCTGCATGGTGTCGGTCAGGAAGGCCTCCATGATCCGCTTGTCGGCGCCCATGTCGCGCATGGCGCCGATGGCCTGCGTCAGCCCGATGCCGACACTCATGCCGTCGTTGAGGGTGCGCTGACGCTCGGCCTCGAGCGCCGAGATGGAGCCATAGAAGTTGATCTTCCAAGGCCGCTCGCTGGCCGGGAACACCATGCCGTAGCGCTTCAGGGTGTGCATGTCGATGATGTGATTGAACACCTCGGCCAGGGCCACGCGGATCACGCGCGCGCTCTCGGCCGCCTGCGCGGACGTGCGGAAGAAGCCGCCTTCGCCCAGGCCGCCGCTCATCTGATCAGCGAAGCCAATCATCGACAGGTCGACGCCGATGGCCCCGGCCAGCAGGCGGGCGTGCAGCATGACGTCCTCGATGCTGATACGGTCGGAGCGACCGTTCTGGCCGCCCCCCTCCATCCGGGTCAACTGCTTGTCACCGAACACCGGGATGACGTGGCGCACGCGCTCCATGATGGGTCGACCGCCCTTCACCGCCTCCTCGGCGATCTCCTTGGAGCGCGTCAGCATGTCCTTGATGGAGCCCATGAACTTCTTCTGCATGTCCTGCGACATGTCGTTGAGGTTCACGGTCAGCATCTGCTCGTCGATCGAGTCCATCCAGCGCTGGCCGACCAGGCCCAGCAGGCTGGCCGTCAGCTTGTCGTAGGGCTCCTCGGCGGGATAGATCAGCGAGCCGCCGGCCATGGCCGGCATCAGCGGCAGGTCGTTGACGTCATCGGTGCTCAGGGCCAGCTTCAGCGACTTCTCGAACACGCCATGCTGCGGCACCCACTGGCTGCGCGGCATCTTGAGGCGCGCCATCTGCGTGGTATCCAGGCGCTGAAAGTTGCGCTCGCCGGTGTAGATGGCATAGCCCACGGTGCGGCTGCCGCGGTCGAATGGTTGCACCAGGGGCGGCCTGACCAGCTCGTCCACGTAGAGGTCGACGACGCCGCGCTTGTCCGTGTAGATGCGCGCGTAGCTATCGCCGAACACGCTACCCAGGTAGGCCATGGGGTAGGCGGACCGGTTGAGGATGCCGGACAGGTCCTCGCGTATCTCCTCCACGATCTTGCCCAGCTGCTCGTTCTGTTCGGCGGCCGGGCGCTTCTCGATGAAGACGATATCGCCCGACGTCTCGTGCCCGCCCAGGGCGGAGGTCACCAGCAGTTTGATGGCGGACGACACGATGGGGTCGGCCTCCATCTGCGCCCACTTGTCGTAGATGGCCTGTCGCGTGCGCGCCTGGCGTGACCCCGACGCCAGCAGGCTCGCGACCGTGGTCGTGCCGGCACCATAGAGCATGGTGTCGGACGGCGATATTTCGTGGCTCTCGGGGAGGTGCTCGTTCTCCCACTTCTTGGCACCAATGCCGAGTCGTGAGAGAAACCCTCGCCGATGCCCAGTGGAAGATGATTTAGGCATGGCCCGATGGTGGGCCATGCCGGGGCGGGATCAGCGGGACGTTTTCCGGCTTAGGCGTCGGCGAGGCGGGATTCCATGTCCTCATCCTCGAGGGTGTAGGTGGCGCCGGTCTCGCCGTCGAGGATGAACTGGTTGGTGCCCACCGCCTGCGTGGCCAGGTAGCGAGTGCGGAACTCGTCGGCCATGACGATGGTCTCGGCCGGCGTCTCGCCCTGGTAGGCGGCGCGCACCATCGGGTCGTCGCGCTCGCCCAGCTCCCGGCCGCTGTCGATCAGCAGCGCCTTGAGCGCCCACCAGTAGGGCCCATAGTCCCGGTACCGAAGCGGATCCTTGGCCAGGCGGCGCTCGACCACCCCCAGCGCGAAGCCGGGGAAGTCTGAGAAGCCGCGATTCTCCTTGAGGGCGGCGGCCCGCTGCCGGGCCAGCGCCTTGATCTCGTCCTCGTCGAACAGGTGTTCCGTGAATGCCATGTCAGCCTCTCAGGTTGAGTTCTTGGGCGGCGCGCGGATGGTCGGCGATCAGCGCGCTCCAGGCCTGACGGCGCACGCGCCATGCCGTCTCCTTGCGCACCCAGCGACGGTAGCTGCCGTGCCGGGTACCGTACTCCTTGATGCGATCCTTCCAGGCGCGGGTATCGCCCTCGATCAGCACCATCTCGTCGGGGTCGCCGTCATCGCTTCCCGCGGGCGCGGACGTGGGCTCGCCTGCCGGCGTGCTGCCGGTGTCGTCGGGCAGCTTCTCGGCGATGGCGACCATGGCCCGGCGCTGCAGGTGGTGCGGCAAGTATGAATGGCCCTCGCCGTCGAAGTCGAACCACGGGGCGTGAGCCTCCATGAAGGCCTCGACGTTGCGGCCAATCTCGTCGCCGTCCTCGCCGACCAGGGTCGCGGCGAAGGCCGCCTCGTCCAGGCCCTCGCGAATCAGTTGGCGCAGCCGGTAGAGCTCGCCGGGCAGGTCGGACGCCTTGAGCTTGAGCCCGTGGGCAATGGCGTAGTCGCGCAGCGCCTCCGCCCTGGCCGGGCGGTCGCGAACCACCTCGACGTCGTTGCCGACCACGAAGGCGGACCCCTCCCAGCGCTTGATGACGGCCTTCTGCTCCTCGACGATCTTTTCCAGCACCTCGGACCCTGCCGGCACTTCCTCGGCACGCACCGCCAGCGGGAAGTGCGGGGCCGGCAGCGAATAGGTATAGCTCGAGTAGGCGGCCGACACGTCGGTCTCGCGGCGCGTGGCCACCGCCGGGCAGGCCGTGGAGTAGGTGTTGAGCGTTTCGCCGGCGCGCTCCGCCGCGTCCTCGATGGCGGCGGCCCGGGTCAGGCACGCCTCGTACTTGGCCGACCCCGGGTAGACGACCTCGCCCACCGGCACCAGGGCATACAGCAGGGCGCGGCGCTCGCGTCCCTCCACTACGGCCGTAGCCCCGGGGCGGAAGTCGGACAGCCCGCCGCGACCGACCACGAACAGCTCGCCGTCGGCCTGCACGAAGCATTCGGCGATAACCGGCTGGTCGCCCACCAGCACGCCGTTGCCGGCCTCGAAGGCCTCGGCCACGCCATCGGGCAGGCCGCCGGCCTCCTTGGCCTGGCGCTGATAGCCCTCCACCGCCTGGCGGCGCATCTGGCGCGCCATGTCGACCTCGGACTCCCACTCGTTGACCAGCTCCGACTCGTGGTCGACATCGATATCGACGGCCCCGAAGCCCAGTCGCCCCCGGCGCAAGGCCTCCACCAGGTCGGACGCGCGATTCTCGCCGCGCTTGGCACGATCCAGGAAGGTGGTCACCACCTCACGCGGGCTCAGCGGGGCGTCGCCGCTGCGCTCGTTCTGGCGGGTCTGGTGGTTGTAGCTAGCCCGATGGAAGGTTGCCGCTTCCTCGATCTGGCGTTGCAGGCCACGCTCCTTGACCTCCAGCTCGGCCAGCAGGCCCTCGTTCTTGGCGCGGGCCGACTCGCTCATCTTTGGCCGCGACAGCCTCTTGCGGACCTTCTCGGTCTGCCCCATGGCGCTCAGCAGCTGGCCCATCTTGCGCGCCACCCAGTCGCTGGCCTGCTCGTTATCGGACAGGAACTGGTTCTGCTTGTCGATGGTGTCCAGGTTGATGCGCTGACGCTCACGGTTGGTCGTGGCCCGGCGTTCGGCCTCCTTGGTGGCCATCGCCTCCTGAATGCGGGTCACGGCATCGGCATCGCCCACGACGTCGATCAGCGCCTCCATCTGCTCGCGACTCATGCCGCCGCTGATGGCCAGGCTGTCGCCGCCGTCGGGCTTCATCATGGCACCAATCCAGTCCGCCTTACTGTTGACCAGGGAGCGCTTGGCGGTGTCGAAGGTGCCGTCGGCGTCGTAGTGGTAGACCGTGACCTGCTCGGTCTTGTTGCCCTGGCGCACGCCGCGACCGTTGCGCTGGGTCAGGCTGTCCGGCGTCCAGCCGATGGTCAGGTGGTGGATGGCCTGCGTGCCCTTCTGCAGGTTGATGCCGACCTCCGCCTTCTCGTTGGCGATGATCACGCGGTACTTGTTGGCCTCGCCCGGAGCGTTGAAGCCGTCCTGTACCTCCATGATCTCCTCCGGGCTGTTGTTGCGCTGCCCGGTGACGACGGCGATGGCCGATGCCGGCACGCCGGCCCGGCGGGTCAGCAGCCGGCGGATCTTGTTGTGAAGGCCCAGCAGGTCACAGAAGATGATCTGCTTGGCGTGCGGGATGCGGTTGCCCTCGGCATCCACGCCGCGCGGGGTCGCCGCCTCGGTCTGGACGTTCTCGAGCATGGCGGCCAGCTTGGGCGGTACCGAGACGTCGAGCTCGACGCCGGCCTTGTCGGCCATGGCCTCGAAGCGGTCCTGTGTGTCCGAGCTTACGGTGTCGAGCACGACGGCGCCGTTCTCGATCCAGGCCTTGACCGGCATCTTGTACTGGCGGCCGACCACCTCGCGATTGGCGTCGCGGATGGTCTTCACGCTGACCGCCTCCTCCGCCGTGGCATTGGGCCCGGGGCGGGTGCGCTGCTCGGTGGGCGGCTTGGCGCTCCACTGCTCCACCAGGGCGCGGGCCTGCTCCTCCTCGCCGTCGTTGATCACATAGCGCGACACCCGGGCATCGAGGTCGGGGTCGGCGATGAGCATGGTCATCTTGTTGATCAGGTTGAAGGGGTGGCCGACGAGCTCCATGGGCTCGCCGAACTTGCCGGCGATGCGCTCGAAGGCTTCCGCGTCGCCGCGGTTCTCGCCGCGCTCCGCCATGGCGTCGGCGGCATAGCGATAGGCCTGCTTGTACTCCTCCAGCTGCACCACGGTCGCCTCCGGCAGCTGGATGCTGCTGGCTCGCTCCGGGGCGTCCGGCACCTTGATCTGGCTGCCGACGTCATCGGCGTTCTTGATGGTGGCCACCTGGCGCATGGCGCCGCGCAGCATCTCGACGTTGTTGAGCCCCTTGAACACGTTGATGGCCCGGCTCTCGCCGTCGATGGACTCGTCGTCCTCGTTCTCGATCTGGCACACGGTGTTCATGAAGCCGTCGGCGCCCGATGTGCCGATGAACATGTCGTTCACGCGGTCATGGCCCACGGCCAGGGCCATCATGGAGTAGATCTCCAGCGGGCTGTTGGTGATGGGCGTGGCGGTCAGCAGCATGACGCCATCGCCCCGGGCGCCACTGCCGCCACGGATGGCCCAGGCCTTGGCCTGCGCATCGAGGCCGCGCTTGGACGCCGGCGACTGCGACAGGTACTTGCCGCCCTTGAAGTCCACGGTGGTCGCCGAGTTCTTGAACACGTGGGCCTCGTCGATCACCAGTGAGTCGATGCCCATGTCTTCCAGGAAGGGGGCGGCGCCGTCCTTCTTGCCCAGCACGTCGACGATGGTCGCCGCCTTGCCCTTGGCGCGCTCGTCGGCCTTGCGATCCTCGCTCTCGGCGAAGGACTGGTCGGCGCTGCGCATGTAGGACTCGTAGCCGGTGATGGTGTCGTCGCGCAGCCGGATCCGCTCGAAGGCCTCCATGGTCATGAAGATCTTGCTGTGGCGGTTCTCCATGATGCGATTGAGGTCTTCGTCGTAGGCCGACGAATCCACGCGGCCGTCGCGCAGCCCCACGTAGAGGCAGTCATCGGTGCTGGCGTAGGCCTTGGCGCTCTCCTTCTGCCAGTTCGACAGCACGGAGTTGGGCACCACGAAGACGGTCTTCTTCTTGGCGCCGATGGACTGCACGTACTGGGCGACCGCCAAAGCGGTGAAGGTCTTGCCCAGCCCCACGTCGAAGCCGTTGATGCCGGAGAAGTCGCGCGCGCGGGAGCGCACGTAGGCGTTCTGGTAGCCATGCAGCTCGAGCTCGGGATTCATGCCCGGGATGGCCAGCGGGCTCTCGTCCTCGGGCTGGGCGAAACGCAGCTTCTCCGGGTCGTTGGCCTGACTCTCCAGCCGTGACACCACGTTGGCGTTGCCCCGCGCCCAGCCGTTGAACTGCTCGTTGGCCTTGTTGACCAGGGCGCGAAGCTCGCGGATGCCCTCGGCATCGCCCATGTCCAGCTTGGTGCCGCCCAGGGTGATGGTGCCGTTCTTCAGGTAGGCGCCGATGCGGCGGATCAGCTTCTCGCGGTCGGTCAGCTGGCTACCCGGGATATCGAACTCGATGCGCGGCTCGCTGGTCTTGTCGTCGAAGGTGACCACTGCTCCGGGGTGCACGAAGCGACGCAGGAACTCGGCCTTCTCCTCGAGGGTGACGTAGGGGCTGAACAGGTTGAAGGAGATGCGCGACACGTCCACGCGGTCGATGCGCTCGGCAGCCACCGCCTTCTGGCGCATCAGCTTGGCGCGCAGCTTGTCGTTGGGTGCCGCCGCCATCTCGGCGTCAATGCGCTTCACGAACTCGCCGTAGCTGCCCACGTAGTAGTCGTCGGCGCGACTCACCTGGCTGCCGTCGGCGGACACGCACCAGTCGTCGTTGGCGAACGGGTCGAAGCCGTCGCCCAGCACCGTGCGCGCCTGCTCCAGGCTGACCCAGCTCGACTGATTCTCGTACAGCAGGCCCTCGAAGCCGTGCTCGGCACTGACCTGCACGGCGGGCGCCTCCTGAACGTCGCCTCGCCACAGCGCGCTGTAGCCGGTCTTGCGCTGGTAGTGGGCGGCCAGCTCGCCCAGGCCGCGACGCAACTCGCCGTCCACGCCCTTGACCCGCCGCGCGGCGGCCGCCTGGCGCTTCATCGCCTCGGAGAGTTTGGCGTAGCCGGACAGGAAGTCGGTACCGCTGCCCCGCCCGCTCTCGTCCAGCACCTGAGACACGGCCAGGCCCACCAGGCCGGGCGCCCACGCGCGGGCGCGGGCATCGTCGTCGGGCAGCTTGTCCAGGGTGGCCAGCGCCGACGCCAGCCAGGCCGGCATGTCCAGGCTCTGGGAGGTGTCGCGCATGTACTGGCGCAGGGTCAGCGCATCGTCATAGCCCATGCCGGCGTCGAAGGCGGTGTAGGCGTCCTTGAACTGCCCCAGCAGCTCGGCGCCACGCACGTCGCGGCTGCCCGCCTCCAGCGGCACCCACTGGCCGTCCTGCAGCTGCAGGGTCTGCCCGGCCTGAGTCAGGGTGTCGCCCTCGTGGTAGATGATGGGCTGGGTCTCGGCGGCCTCCAGCAGCGTCCAGTCGACACGACTGCCCGGCAGGCGACGAATCAGCTTGGCCACCTCGGGGATGCTGGCCGGATTCTTGACGCGATCGACGTCGCGGAACTTCTCGGGGTCCTTGGGCACGAACTCGCCGAGCACGAAGCGCCGGCCCTCGCCCTTGAAGTAGCGCCCCTCGACGAACTCGCTCCACATGACCTTGGCCTCGGCCAGGGTCTCGGGCGCCTGCTCGTGAAGCTCCTCGATCTTCTCGGCGGCGTCACGGCCGTACTTGCGGAAGAAGATGACGTCGGTGATTGTGTCCGCATCGGCGGCGCCGAACACGCTGTTGGGCAACCGGTAGGCACCCAGGAACTCGGCCTTCAGGCTGGCCCGCTGGCGTAGCTTGACCTCGGCACCGCCCCGGCCCGACACGCAGCGCGGCGGCACCAAGAAGACGGCCAGTCCGCCGGGCTTCAGCTTGTCCAGGGAGCGCAGGATGAAGTAGGCCTCCAGGGTCTCCTTCTGGTACTTGGGGTCCAGGTTCTGATTGCCGCCACGGTCGGCCACGGTGCCGAACGGCACGTTGGTAACCACCGCGTCATAGCTTTCGTCGGGAGTGGCGGCCGCCACGGCCTCGAAGGGCGATACCGTGGCCGTGTAGCCGGGGCCGGCATTGACCAGGGCGTTAATGGTGCCCGATGTCTCGTCGAGCTCCACGGCATCCACGGCGGCATTGCGCGGCGCCGTGGCGCCGAACACACCGGTGCCGGCTGCCGGGTCGAGAATCTTGCCGCCGCTGAAGCCCATGGCGCCCAGCGCATCCCAGATGCCCTCGGCAATCGGCTTGGGCGTGTAATACTCGTAGGCCGACCCCTTCTTGCCGTCGGCGCCGACCAGGGCCCCGCCGTTGCCGGAGTAGCCGGCCAGCACGGCGCGATCCTCGTCGGTCAGCTCCTCGCGGGCGACTTCGCCGGACTGGATGCGGGCCAGCAGCTCGACGGCGGCATTGTTGGCCTTCTGGCGCTGCCCCTTGGTGCGCTTCTCGTCGTGGCTGTACAGCCCTGCCGTGGGCTGTCGCGGCGTCTCGACGGTCTCCGGCGGGTCGCGCTCGGCCTTCATCGCCTTGCCCGGGTCGGCGGCCAGGGTGGCCGCCTTGAGCTCGGTGCGAATCTCGTTGGCCCGCTTGACCAGCGTCAGGCGCTGCGCCATGGCGGCGATGCCTTGCGGCAGGGCGATCAGCTCCTTGCGCACGCGGCCCAGCTCGGACACCAGCTTGAGCCGGGCCATCATCGCCTGAGCGCCGCCACCGGCAGAGGCATCGTCGTAGATAGGCTTCATCCTTGGGTCTCCTTACAGGTCTTCGGTGGCGGACAACATGGCGCGCTCATAGGCGGCGCCCGCGCGTTCGATCAGGTCTTCCATCTCGGCGTCGCCGGACTGGCGCTCCATGACGGCCAGGATCCGGTCGGCCAGGTCCGGGGACAGCATGTCGGGCACCGTGCCGTCGATCACGGATTGCAGGAACTGACGGTCATTGCGGCGCATGGCCTCCTCCTCGCTTTCCGGCGCGGCGGGCTCGGGGGTTGCGCCGCCCTCGCCTTCGCCGGCCTCTTGGCCGCCGCTGGGCGCGGCGTCACGGTTGAACAGGGGGCGGTAGGCCTCCCAGTCGTCGGCAGCCTTCCACACGGCGTTGCGCGCGGTGACGGCCGGCTTGTCCCAGCCCTTCTGCTGCTCGGCCAGCCAGGCCAGCAGTACGCCGGCCATCAGCGGGTCGCGCTTGGCGCGGGTCTTGATCTTGCCGGTGATCGAGTTGACGAACAGCGAGCGCTCCATGCCCGGCATGGTGCCGGCATCGATGCCCTTGATGGTGGCCAGCGAGCGCGTGAAGTCACGGGTCAGCGAGGTGAACTCGTCACGCTGAGTGACGGCCCGGGCCTGCTCCAGCGGGTCGACGGCGGGCGCCTCCTCGGCAGGCTCCTCGGCGGCAGCGGGCTTGCCCTCGGCGGCGCTCGGCAGCCAGGCCTTGAGTTCGTCGACGCTCATCTCCTGCGTGCTGCCCAGGCCGTCCCAGCCGGCGCGATAGCTGGACAGGTATCCCTGCTCGGCATCCTCCTTGGTGGCGAAGCCCAGCATCACCTTGTGCTCGTCCAGCTCGCCATCCTTGCCGACCTGGTTGATGACGAACACGCGCTCGCTCTCTAGGTCGGGACCGATGAACACGTCGACCTCATCGCCGTCGGCGCCCTTGGTGCCCTTGATGTAGCCGTAGTCGTGAGCGATCGAGACCGACCACGCCTCGCCTTCCTGCGTGGTGCCCGAGCGCTCGCTACCCTTGGGGTTCTCGATGGCGACCGTCAGGCCGTGGATCTCGACCTCGCCCTTGGCGTACTCGCCATTCTCCTTCTCCGCCTCGGTCGGCTCGGTATCGGTGGCCTGGCGGGCCTGCTCGATGTCGTCCTCGTTCGGCTGGCCGTCACCGGCGGGCGCCTCGGCCGGGGGTGCGCTGAACATGTCCAGCGACTCGATGGCGTAGCTGCCCTCGCCATACTCCTTCTCCAGCTCCCGGTTGGCGGCATCGATGATCTGCTCGAGAGTGGCCTGCTGGCCCTCGCCGAACATGTCCACGGTCTGGCCGCGCTCGGCTTCCTGGCGCACGAACTCGGCCATGGCTTTGAAGGCCAGTCCCAGGCGCTTGGCGCTGCGGTTGTTCTGGTTGATGAACAGGGCCATGGCAGAGGTGGCCGGCGGGATGTCGCCGAACAGCCCCATCTGGTTGACCATCTCCTCGATGCTCGACCCGTCGGCCTTGGCGCGGCGCACCAGGTTGGTGGCGTCGATGATGGCCTGCACCGCCTGCTCGTTCAGCGAGACCTCGACGCTATCCACCAGCTGATTGGTCAGCGCGTCGGTACCGGCCTGGTCGGCGGCCTGCGCGCGAATGAACTCCGGCGCGGCCACGTTGAGGGCATTGACCACGTTGGCCACTTCGGGCTTGCTGGCGTCGGCAGTCATCTCCAGCAGGCGCTCGTCGTTGTAGGCCTTGGCGAAGATGGCGGCCTGAATGCGCGCGATCAGCGCCCCGGTGGGGTTGCCGTCGCTGGTCATGTACTGGGCGGCCTCGGTGTCGCCCAGGGACTGCAGGAAGCCGTTGATGAAGTCGCGGTTGGACGCGGCCAGCAGGTTGCCGTCATCGGCCAGCTTGGCGACCAGGCCCTCGTCCAGGCGGTCGGCATCGGCGCGAGCCTTCTCGGTGCCGGTCATGCTCAGCTTGTCATCCTGGTTGGCCTCGACGGCGAACTCCCGGCGATCGAGCTCGGACGTGCGCACGCGCACGAGCACCGGCGCCTTCATGGCGCGCACGCGGCCGGCATCCAGGTTGTAGTGGTGGGCTTCCTCGATCAGCCAGTCGCGGTACTCGTCGGCGTTGCCGCTGCGGTACGCCTCCTGAATGGCCATGGTGCGGCCGTTGCCGGACTCCACGACGCGATCCGGGCCGACGATGGGCGCCCCGGTATCGGCGCGGCGCGTGCGCCCCAGGCTGTCCGGATCCAGCTGGCGGGCGGTCTTCTTGACCCAGGCGATGGACGCATCGCGCCCGCGGTCGCGGGGCTGAAGCTCGGTCGGGAAAGCGGGATTGGGGTCGCCGTTGATGTCGTGGGAAGCGATCAGCTCCTCGGCCTCCACCACGGTGAAGCCGGTCTGCACCTCGGAGCCCTTGGCGGTCTTGACCACGTTCTCGGCGCCTTCGGGCTCGAGCTCGCCATCTCCGTTGACGCCGGTTGGCGTGTCTTTGCCGGCGGGCTCGGCGGGAGGGCCGGCTGGCGTCGGCTCCAGGGCGGCCCGGAGGGCGTCGCGACTCTCCAGAAGCTCTTGCGACGGGCCGTCTTCTCCGCTGCGCCCATGCTCTTCTACTAGGCGCTCGGCTTCGGCAATTTGCTCCGGCGTCCCGTGCCGCTTGGCCAACAGTAGCGTCGCCTCCGTGCGCGCGTTGTCACTTTCCAGCCCGGAGAGGGTGGCACTGAACTCTTCATCACTCAGCGCCTTGATGGCGTCGGCATCGGACGCCCATACGGGCGGCTCGGGGTCGTTATCGTCTCCGCCCTGGCTGGCCTCCTGCACGGCCACGGCCTGGCTCAGCGGCTTGGGCTCGAAGTACAGGTCCAGCTCGACGCCAGCGCCTGTCAGCTCGTCGACGCCGATATAGCCGAGTTCGCCATGACCCATCCCGGGATCGGCCCAGCCGAAGGCCTGCTCGGTGCCGTCGCCCTTGGCGTCCTTCTCGGTGATGTACCAGTCGCCGCCGCCACGGAAGTAGTGCAGATAGGCGGTGGTCTCCTCCATCCCCTTGCCGTCCTGCTCATAGGACTTGGCCATGCCATCGATGATGCTGGCCAGCACCTGAGCGCGGTCGATGTAGGCCTCCGATTCCTCGCCCTTGCGGATGACGTCGGCCATGGCGCGGTACTGCTGACGAGACAGCCACGGGCGAAGCTCGTCCAGCATGTCGAGGCCTTCCTGCCGGGTCAGCGGCTTGGGGGTGTTCAGCGCTTTATCCTCGGCTTCGATCTGCGCAATCTCGATCTTCCGGGTCAGGCCGTCGAGCTCGGTCTCCAGCTCGCCAATCTCGCCCTTCAGCCCTTCGATGTACTCCATTCTCTCTGCGCGCTTCTTGTTCATGCGCGCGAAGGCCTGCGAGTTCTTCTCGGCAAGCTTCATGATTCGCCGCGCCACCTGGCGAATCGGCAAGTCGCTCCCGCTCTCGGGTGCGACGACGATGGTGATGTCCTTCTTGTTGAGCAGCCACTTCCAGCTGATGAGCTCGTCGTCCGGCTTCAGCGACTTGGCGGTACCGGCGTCGGGGTTGTGGAACATGATGGTGACGGTCTGGCCGTCACTCAGCTCGAATACGGCCGCGACATTGACCACGCCCTGGCGCTTGAACGGGCTGGAGACCTGCGAGGACACGACGCTGAGCTCGCCGCCGCCGGTATTCATCACGCGCTCCAGGCTGCGCACCTTGCGCCCCAGGGAGGAGCTGGTGGCCACCAGGGCGTCGAGTTCGAAGATGGCCTCGGCCTCCTCGAGCACGTCGCCGAGGGTCACGCTATCGAAGATCAGGCCGTCGTCTTCGTCAGGGCGAGGCCGGCGAATGCGGTACAGCAGTTGACCCAGCGACATGCCCACCGGCATGGCGCTACTGTCGTTCCAGAGAACGGGCGGTGAAGTTCCAGTCATGGCATGGCCCCTTGGTTGCGGGATGGCGCCACACGGGCGCGTCATGGGGCCATGCTATGGGAGAGAAAGGGGCGAGCCCGGTCGGCTTTTCCTGGCCGCGCGGGGCTCTGTGGCGGGCTTAGCCGCCGGCAAATACGTCTGGCGAGCCTGCGGCCACGGCAGAGCCACAGTCCACGGGATCGCCGATTCGCCCCAAGGGCTTGCCGTTGACGTTGACGGTGCCGGACCCGGATGCCAGCGCGCCACCATGGCAGACCGGCACATCGTTGCAGTGCGTGGCCCAGCCGTCGCCCTGGCGGTGCGCCGGAATGCCATTGACCATGACGTTGCCGCTCCCGCTCGTGCTGTTGCGCGGCGGGAAGGCGCCATGGCCGGTGCAACCATCACCCTGTCGTGTCACGGCGGGCATCGATCTCCTCCTTCAGCCGGTCGCGGCCGGCGGTCCAGTCCTGGTGAATCTCGATCAGGTACGACGTGTAGGCCTCGCCGCCATCCTCGAGGTCGGCGATCACGTCGAGTCGGTAGGCGCGCGTGGTGTCGCGGCTCGGCCGGAACTCGATCACCTCCTCGGCACTGGCGGGCAGCGAGCCCCAGTCGGGCACGCGGACCACCTGGCCATCCTGCAGGACGTCGATGAAGTCGATGGGGAACAGGCCGGCCAGGCTGGTAGCGCTTACCGTCAGCCCGCCGGGGCCGCCCGCTACCGCCAACACGCCCTGTTCCGGCGTGATGCTCCCCCGGTAGCCGATCACCGCCACCGGTTCCGGCAGCCCGGTCGCGGGGTCGACGCCCTCCACGGCCACACTGATGGTGGTCGACACCGGGCCGCTGGTCTCCGGCAGGCTGAACAGCACGTCGGGCGCCGGCGTCCATGTTTCGGTATTGGCCATGGCAATCAGGCGGCGTCAGGCTTGAGCTCGGCGAGCTGCTGGCGGGCGTCTTCCACGGCCTCCTTGAGGGCGTCACGCTTCTCCTCGAGGCGCTTCTCCATGCGCGGCGCCGAGGTCTTCATGCGCTTGGGAAGCTGCACCTTGGCCTTGGCGAGACGCTTCTGGAAGGCTGACCGCCCGCTATCCATGGCCTTCACGATCTCGCCGATGGCCTTCGGGTGATCATCCTGGTGGCGCAGCGGCATCACCTTCTTGTTGAGCAGCACCTGGAAGATGTCGCCCGGCTTCTTGATGCGCAGCTTGACCACCTGGCTGTCGGCGAACGTCAGGCTGACCTCGCGGTAGCTGACCCCGCTGGTGCGCTTGATGCGCGGCTCGACCTCGACGCTCACCGGCGCAGCCCCGGCCCGGGTGAAGTGTTTCTCGAGCTGCTTGACCGCCTTGTCCTTGCGGCTCAGCTCATCGAATGAGAACAGTAGATCGGCAGCCATGCGGCCTCCTCGTCAATTCAGGTTGATCATGCTCGCCAGCTGGGTGATGTCGCCTGGCGTCAGAGTGATGGTCGAGTTGCCCACCTGCAGGGTGATGCTGTCCTTGGCACTGACGTGCACCAGGCCGCCGGACTGAAGCCGCATCTCGGCGTCGGTCAACAACTGCATGTTGGCGTGATGCCAGCGCCGCCAGCCGACGGAGTTGCCGGTCGTCGGATTCCGCCAGCCGGTGATCAGCGGGTAGCGCGGATCGCCCTGGATGAACTCCACCCACGCCTTGTCGCCTGGCAGTATCTCGATCTCGGTCATCGTCTCGTGGCGGGACTTGTCGCCGATGGGGTACTCGATCTCGGCGATCAGTCCGCCTTCGGCACCGTCGGTGACGCCCGGGATGCTGACCTCGCACGTCCGGCTCTCGGCGTCGTAAGACGTCACCACGGCCGGCCACTTGCCGGACAGCAGGCCGCTGCCGGTATTACTCATCGCTCCCACCTCCCCAGCCACACCCGGGTGAACTGCTCGGGCTCCTCGCCATCCGCGCCGGGAATGAACAGGTTGGCGACCGTCATCGCCACCAGGGGCTCACCGCCCACGACCTCGATCAGGTCGCCGGCCGCGACCTTCTGCGTGTACTTCAGGCGAGTGGTCTTCGCCAGCACCAGGCATCCCGTCATGTTGCGAAGCGTCATCGCGTTGGCGCCCGGCTGGAAGCGAGCCGCCCGAGGCTTGCCGCGGTTGCCGTAGACGAACTCGCCATTGGCATCGAGGCTGTAGAACCAGGGGATGTCGTGGCGCTCGAGGAAGCCGGACTCCACATCATCGGAGGCAGCGTCGACGATGGTGTCGACGGGCTCCTGGTTGAACAGGCTGCCCAGTGGAATGAACGCCAGCCGGCCGTTGCGCCACCGGACGACGCCGCCCGCCTCCTGAAGTGCGCGGGCGATATGGTAGGTGTGGGCCTCGCCGGCCAGGCAGACGAAGCGCGGCACCGGGAAGTCGCCCTCGATCCCGCGCAGTGTCGCCCCGCACGCGCGGTAGACCTCAGTCAGCGAGGCGCCGTGCTTGATGACCGCCCGGGGCTTGATGAACGCCACCGGCGTTACCGGCTTCAGGGTGGCGATCAGTCTCACGTAGCCGGACAGGTCGTCGCCCTGCATGCGCGCCTGCTGGACGTGCTCGGACTTGATGATCTCCAGCTCGTCGCCGTCATAGGTGGTGATCGAACGCCCGACATCGAACTCGGCAGCGGTCTCGGTGCCGACGCGGATCTCGGCCTCGAGGGTCAGCGGTATCGGCACCAGGTCGGAGCGCAGCACCGCCCGGCGGATGAAGTCGCCGCGAATGCGCTGGTCGCCGTTCTCGCCGAAGTAGAGCTCCATGACGTCACACCGTCACCACGGGATGGAAGAAGACGCGGCGCGGCATGTCGGCCTCAATCTGGGCGATCTCGCCGCCGACCTCGGAGCTCGAGCGCCCATAGCCGCCGCCCGCACTCAGGATGCCGGTCGCCTCCATCTGCAACGCGGTTTCGCGCTCGACATAGAGCACGAACAGCGGGCGAATCTCCGCCCACTCCGACACCGTGATGTCGACGCTCTCGTCGATGGCTGCCCCCTCCTCGAGGTTGGTCAGCGCCGCGAACCCGGCATAGTACGAGACGGCCGCCACGGCCTGAGCCGTGACGGATTCCGAAGGCAGAATGTTGGCCGCGCCCCGCTCCTTCTCGACGAAGCGCGTCACCAGCGCTGTCAGGGTAGCCATCAGCGATAATCCGAGCTGTTGCCTTCCACGATCTCGCCGAAGTAGTGGAAGAACATGGTGCCGCTGAAGGTCAGTACCTGGCTGCGGTTCTCCCAGTCGCGATCCGGGTCGTCGATCTGGATGAAGGCGTCGGTGATGCGCTTGTAGCGCAGGTAGCGCTCGGGCGTGCCCTCGTAGATCTTGGCGTTGAAGGTGCCGCCGTTGGTGATGATGTCGACCAGCATCTGGTCGATGGTGCCGGCCACCGTCTCCATGAAGGTGACCTGGCCCTGGTGGTTGGTGCGGATCTGCTGCGGCTCGAACAGAGCGGTGCCCAGCGGCGACGGCACCTCGATCTCGCCCTGCACGGCCACATCCGGCCACGGGCACTGGCGAGCCAGCAGATAGTTCTGCTCGAAGCCCTCGATCTCGAAGGTGAAGTCGGAGTTCACGACCTTCTGACCCATAGCCTTGGTCTGGTCGTAGAAGCCCTTCAGGTAAGAGGCATTGGAGACGGTCATGGCATGGCCCCGTGGTTGGACAGGTTTGAGGTGGCCATGACGTGCATGGCCTGGAAGTGTCAGCCTATCGCCGCCCCGCGGGGCTAGGGGGCGCGTTTTTCCTGGCGATGAGTGGTGCGCAGGATGGCCTCGAGGCGCCCCACATGCCCTTGCAGTTCGGCGTCGCGCGTGGCCAGCGCCTCGTAGGCGTCGTCCGGCAGGCAACGCATGTCATCGGCCGGCACCTTGGGCAGCGCCGGGCGATCCGGTACCGGAAGCGGCTCCTGCACGAAGATGGTGTCAGGCGTCGTCTCGCATCCAGCCATCGGCAAAATGGTCACGGCGACCATCGCGAGCCTCGTCGCGAACCTGCTCAACATGGCGATCTCCCTCGTCTTTGGCCTTGGCGCTGGCCGCATCGGCGGCCGCACGCTGACTCAGTCGTTGCTCGGCGGTCTCCGCTCGCCGCTGCTGGCGATCGGCACGCTGACGGGCGTTGTCGCGCTGCCGCTGGGCGTTCTGGAACAGGAATCCCAGCACGGCGACCGCCAGCCCCAGGGCGCCGGCCAGCAATTGCCACAGTCGACTCATCATGCCCTGCCCCCTCGCTTGCCCAGCATGGCCAGGCCGCTGTCCGCCATGTAGCCGACGCCCAGCGCGGTCATTGCCGTCACATCCCCCGAGTCGAGCAAATAGCCCATGGCGGCGGCGCTACCGGCCATCCCCAGGGCGGTGCGGTACGGCCGCGCTTTGACGAACTCGATGAGCCCGATTCGCTGCCCCGACGCCCTGGCCTCGACCACCTTCTTCAGCAGGTGGATCAGGTGGCCCAGGATGGCCATGGCAACGCCTATCGCTACCGCTGCTATCGTCATGCCGCCTCCTTCAACGCTTCATCATGGTCCTTGAAGGCCGCCGCCATGCGGCCGTGATAGTCGTGCTTCGCATACGCCGGGCCGTTGTAGATTCTGGCGAACGCCTCCCAGTCATGGTCGCGAAGCGCACGATGCAGGCGAGGGTCGGCCTCGACGAAGGCGGCGAACATCTCCAGCTGGGCGCCCTCACTCTCGTTGGCGGCCGCCTCCATGGCTTGCGGGGTATCGAAGCCGAGCGCGGCGTAGTGATGCCCCATGATCTGGAACAGCCCCCAGGACGCCGCACAGATGGCGCAGGCCTCGTCGATCTGACGCGCCAGGTGCAGACGATCGTGTTCGGCGCTGCCACCGTCGTAGCCGCCGGGCGTGCTGTTGACGATGCCGGGCAGGTGCTCTGCCAGCAGGTCGGCATCGCGCCCGATGTCGCGCAGATTGCGGCGCATGACGTGGCGCTCGAACAGAATCACCGGGCGTCCGTCGTCCAGGAAGCCGCTGCCCCGGGACTCGACCTCGTTGACCGCCATGACGGCAGCCGTCTCGACGCCCAGCCGTGCGGCGACGCGCTCAATGTCCGTCTGCCCGAGCCGCCGCGTCACATCCTGGTCAAACAGCGCCTCCATGGTCTTCTGTCCGGCAATCCCGTCGGTGACCAGCCCACGAGAAGCCTGGAAGCGGCGCACGGCGCGCGCCGTGTCACGCCCATAGATGCCGTCGGTTTCGTCGGCCGTGAAGCCGAGGGCGCGTTGCAGTTGGCGCACAGCCTCGCCGCGACTACCGCGTCGGAGTGGTGCCGTCATGGGTCATCCTCATCAGGGTGGCGACATTGCCCCGCGCGCGAAGCGTCAGGACGAAGAACAGCAGGGCCAAGGCGCCCTGGAAGACGCTGACGTCGGGCTCGAAGAACACGATCTCGAGCCCGGCGCACAGCAGAGTGCCGACCAGGGCGCTGGCCAGCAGCGACACATGCCGCTTGTAGCGCCGCCCCTCGCGGCGGAACGAGGCCAGTCGCAAGGCGGCGAGGAAGTAACTGCATGCCGCCACGACCGGCACGATGCTTTGAATAAGCCCTGTCTCAGCCATTGCCGTGCCTCACTTGCCTTTCCGGCGATCGAGCCACGTCGCCAGGTCGAACCTCTCGACGTGCTGGATGAGTTTCAGCGACAGCGGGACGACGACGATGGCGCCAATGAAGCCGCCGGCACCGTCGTGGGTGACCGGGGTCTGGGCAACAATCTCGGGTGTCATGAAGTAACCGCACAGGGCGGAGAACAGCAGGGCGCCGATTCTCTGCCAGGTGCGCATGTCGGTTTTGCTGTAGGCCACGAGTCCGGCCCCCAGCGCGGCACCCATCAGGGCGTTGGCATCGATCCAGGGCAGCATGGCCGCCAGTCCGATGCCGGTCGCCGCCGTTGCCGCCGCTGCGCTGGTAGTTGGTTCTGCCACATCGCCCTCCTGTCGCGCATGGCCTGGCACCTCATGGCGCCCTACCGACGCCCCAGCGATGCCACCGTTTTCACGATTGCCCCACAGGCTCGAATGACGCCGTTGAGTCGGTCGTTCACCGCTGCCTGTAGCTTCAGTTCCTGCTCCTTGCCCTTGCGCCACTCGGCATACGCCTTGCCCTCGAAGAAGGCCTCGGCCTCGCTGTGAGTCATGCGCAGCGCGTCGGGTAGCGATGTCGACGAATATAGGGTCAGGCTATGGGCCAGCAGGCGCTGGTTTTCCGCCCAGGTGTCGCGCGAGCTCGGTGATGCAGGTGCCAGCTGGAAATCGCGCCGGCGGCTTTGCAGCCGCGCTATCCTCCCGAGGCAGGGCCATGAGGCCGTGCTCGTCCGCATCCATCAGGAACAGGTGATCCAACTGGCGGCAGGCGGTCTCGAACGCCCCCAACAGCTGCACGAAGACGCTCTCCGGGTACTGGGCGATGACCCGCATGCGCTCCAGCAGGGCGGCATCCACATCGCCCTCGGCGGGCACCGCCTGGCCATTGGGGATCAGCTGGGCCGCCATGCGCCCGACACGCCAATGCGCGGCGCCGTCGATGCCTGGCAGCTCGCCTTGCAGTCGCTCGATGGCACCGGCCAGGGCGCCGGTCAGGTGTCGCGCCTCCCAACTGTCGCCTTCGATGCGGCCGACCTCGACGCGATCGCCGGGATAATCCTGCTCGCCCATCAGATAGTCGGAGAAGTTGGCTTGTCCGCCGGCCAGGCTGAAGTCGGGGCCATCGTCCAGCGTCGACGCCATGTAGTGGCAGATGGCCATGGTGCGCTCCTGCACCGTCCAGTCCTCGGGGTTCGCCACCCCTTGGGCCTCATCAACGGCGGCGCGAAGGAAGGCCGTGGCGGCCTCCTCGTTGAGGTGCGGCGGAATAGCCGCCAGAGCGATGGCGTCGATCATCGCCAGCTCCTTCATGCGCACGGTCAGGCGCCGCGTGCGCAACACGGGAAAGTGGATCATCACTGCACTCCCTTGGCGTTGTACCAGTCGTTTCCATCCCAAGCGGTCAGCGTCGCAAACGTGACTGGCAGCTGGAGTTGTACGAAGCGGCCAAATTCATCTGAGGGGGAATTCAGGGGAAGCCCGAGGGATTCAATCACCAGGGGGGCATAAGTGCGCCCTTTGTAACGAACCGCCAGCAAGGACGGCGCCGCCGATGGCATGGCCGCCTCGACAAGGCTATTCACATCACGGTCTCTGCGCTCTCTCCACCACTCCAAAGCCGCGGTCAGCAACGTGCCTTCTGGTGCAAGGTATTTCGGCAGAGCCCAGTCCCAGAGCATGTCCAAGGGCGCTTCGACCTCGGCGGCGGGATCCCGCCAGGCGCGCAGCATGAGCGTGGCCTGCAAGCGAATTGGGGCCATGCCGGTAAACACCTGCGTGCTGTTGAGCTTGGTGATGCCCGTGCGCCCCCGCGCGGTCTCGCTGACCTCCTTAGTGGCCTCTCCTACAGACTTGTCGACCGATTCGGCCAGCGGCTGGATGGCGCCGCTCTGCAACATGGCGGCCAGTGTCGGCGCTCGCGCCTCGGGGCCGGCGCCGTCGAACGGCGACTGCCAGTTGAAGGTCGCCTCCAGATTGGCGTCATCGACGAACAGGCAGTGGACAGACGGGCCGTCTTCCACGGGCTCGCCCTTGTGGTCGACTTCATAGATGGCTGCGACCAAGTGGCGATTAATGCCATCCCACAAGGAGCCCATCCCGTTTCCAATTCGGGCCGCGGTTACCGTAATCGGGTCCAGCTCATCGGTCATTGCATCAGCTCCCATTAGAAAAAAGGCGGCCACTGGCCGCCAAACACCCCACTCCCCATGCGGGTCACTTGCCCATGCGGCGACGCACCTTCATGGACTTCAGGCGGCGCGCCTTGGCCCGCGGGCTGTGCGCCTTCTTGCGGGCCTTGCGGATGGCCAGTTTCTGCTTTCCCGACAGCCGCACGTTGCCGGAGACACGCTTGTTGACGCGCTTCTTCTTGCCGTTCCGGACCACGGTTTGCTTGCGGTAAGCGGCGTCGAGCATCGGCTCCTGGTCGGCGTCGTCGAAGGCGAAGTCGTTGATCGCGGCGTCGGCCTCCTCCTCGCCATCGGGCAGGGCGCCGGCCACGGCGTCACGAATACGCTCGGCGGCCTCCTCGTCCCAGTCGTCGAGCAGCAGGCCGATGTCTTCGTCTTCGATGCCCAGGGCGGACAGGTAGTCCCACGCCGCCTCCCGAGCCACGTCGACGATGTCGCTCTCGTCGTCGTCGAGTTCGCCGTCCTGATTGTCATCGGCGATGCCCACCAGCATGGCCAGCAGCCGGTCGGCGCTGCTCTCGCCGTCGTCCAGGTCGTCTTCCTCGATCCACTGCTGGATCACGGACACGGCGTCCATGCGCAGCGTCATCTGCTCGTGCTCGCCAGCGCTGTCGAGCATCGGCTCGCCGGCATCGTCCAGCACCAGGAAGCGCCGGGAGCCCTCGGCCGGATCGGCCTCGGGCTTCGGGCCCGGCTTCGCGGGGTACATCAGGCCGCGAAGCATGTTCTGCAGGTCACTCATGATCTCTCCTTAGCGGCTCAGCGTCTGGGTTACGTGGATCTGGCGGGTGGTGCCGTCGTAGCGCAGCCAGTAGCGCACATCCATGAGCTCATACGGCCGCTGCTCGTTGGGCTGCACCTCGAAGCGCCAGGCCGCACCGTTCATGGACGGATCGTCGGACGGCACCAGCCAGCCGGACGCCTGAGCCGCCTCGAAGTGCGTGGTCAGGAAGTCGCGCATCTTCTTGATAGCCACCGTCATCGGCAGCTGAAGGATGTCCTTGCCGAAACGAGTGACGGCGTCGTCGATGGACGTCGACATGTCGGCGACGGCGATCAGCTTCTTCAGGCTGGAGTCCACCAGAGCGCTGGTCAGCGAGTCGCGGAACACGTAGCGGCCACCCCCGGAGTAGTTCTCGTAGATCACCGGGTTGATCTTCGCCCGCGCCAGGGCGTTGAGCTCCTGGTTGTTCGGCGTGTAGGTCTGGACGATCCCCTGGCGGCTCACCGGCCATTCGCGCCCCGCGATGGGGTAGTTCTTGGGCGCAAACCCCTTGGCGTTGACGCGCGCGTTGCGGCCGCACGCCATCGCGACGTTGAGGGTGGCGGTACCGAAGTGCCGCTTGCCGTTGATGCCGGTCGGGTCCATGGCCTTCAGCGGCGCCCAGAAGACGTGCAGCAGGTGGGCCTCGGCCATGCTGCCCATATTGAGCTGCTCGACGAAGGCGATGGCGCCCTCGACGTCCAGGTTGCCGGGCACGTCGACGCGCAGCTGGCGATTGGTGTCGAAGGACAGGCTGGCCAGCTCGGCGATCAGCCCCGGGGCCTCGCTGCCCCCGGAGGCGATGTAGGCATAGCCCTGCTGGGTGCCGTACAGCTGTTCACGGGCGCGCACGTAGTCGTCGACGGTGTAGGCGGTGCCACCCTCGTCGAAGTAGCTCATCACCGCGGAGGTCGCCCACTTCTCGCGATACATGGCGTCATAGCCATAGGCATCGGAATCGGTGGCGACAGTGGTCGCCGCGCCGGTGATGACCTCCATGCGGTCGGTGCGAGCCTCGATGACGGTCGGCAGGTAATAGGAGTTGCCGTTGTCATCCACGGCGTTGCGGTCGAGCGACCCCGTGACCTCGATCAGCTTCTCGCCGTTGGGCTCCAGCAGACGCAGGCTGATCACGTCGTTGGCGACGTTGACCCCGCCCTCACGCTTCTCGTCGGCACGGAACTCGACCATGACGCCGTCGTTGAAGCACTCCAGGTGCTTGACCGCGAACAGGAAGTCGGTCGAGGGCTCGGTTTCGGACACCTCGAAGGTGAAGGCGCCGGTAGGCTCAGCGGGTTCGCCGGTGACCTCCTCCTTGACCACGATCCAGCTCAGCTTGGCGGTCTCGGAGTGCAGGCGACTCACCACGGCCTCATAGGCGCCATTGTCCAGCGCCTCGCGGACGTGGACATAGGCCTCGTTGAGCTCGTTGTCGCGCATCGCCTCACCGTGCCCCAGTCGCTGGCGAACGGTGCCGCGATTGACCTTGAAGGCACGATCGATACGCCCACGGGTGGCGCGCATGGCGATGGCGAAGATCTGGTCTTCATTTCCCGTGGTCGGGATCTCGGAGTTGTCGACCAGGGGGTTCAGCTGAACCCCCGATTCGGCCCCGAGCTGTCGAACGAATGACACGCTCATCGGTTGCTACCCCCTTATTTCTCGCCCTCGGCGGCCGCCTTGGCCTGCTCGAAGGCCTTGAGGCCGCCAGCAGTCAGCGTGCCGTCTTCGCGCACCTGGTTACGGCTGGGCTCGAAGTGAACGCCCTGGAGCTCGACCACGAACGCCTCGTCGTCGTCCTGCACCACGGCCACCTTCGGCTCATTGGTGCTGGCCCCCTCCGCCCCCGGCGCTGCCGTCTGCCCGTCGCCCGCCTCGGATGCCCCTTCGCCGGCCTCGTCAACCTCGTCATCCTCGCCAGCCTGGAGCTCCACGAGCGCCTTGGCGTTGTTGAGCCGGGCGATCTGCTCCATGCTCGACACCGCGCGCTGAAGGCGGTCGAAGTTGCGGAAAGTGGCGACGCCACTGGCCAGCGGGCGCAGCTTGACGCCGGCCTCGGGCAGGCTGAGGACGACGGTCATCTTGTTGGTGGCCGTCAGGGTCAGCGGAAACTCGGCGCCGCTGAATGCCTGCTTGGCGGCCTCATTGGCGCCCGCCTTGCCGATCGCGGGGCGCCCAATCACCAGTCGAGTCATGTGCTACTCCCTTAGAACAGGTTGGTGACGTTGATCAGCGCGCAGCCGGTGGAGCTGGGCTGGTGCGGGTTCACGCTGGTGAAGTTGCGCGCGTAGAAACCGGCGCCGGACTTCAGGTCAGCGTTGGTGGCCAGCGGAACCACGGTCGGCGGTACGGCGTCGCCCAGCACGAACGGGTTGCGGGTCACGTCGGTGGCGCGGCCCACGCACAGCACCTCGGCGCTGTTCTCGGTCTCGAGGACCACCTTCGGGCTGTAGTAGACGTCATAGCGACCGAACAGGCGGCCCAGACGGAAGATGCCGGGGCGCTCGACCACGCCGGACGGCTCCCAGATGTCGGACGGCAGGCCTTGCATCTGCGCGCCGACCTGCTCGCCCACGTACAGGTGGGTGACGCCGTGGTTCATGGTGGTCAGCGCCATGCGCTGGCTGACGGTGCCCACGACGGCGTTGAAGTCGCGCCACACGTCGGAGCGTGACTTGTAGTCGCCCTGTGTGGCCCAGGCGAAGTCGAAGCTCTCCTGGTTGCGGGACGCCAGGCGGCGGGCCTTGCGCAGCACCTCGTAGTGGCGCTCGTTGGCGAACTGCGACTGGATGCCGAGCACGCCCTCGCTGTACGGGTCCAGGCCCAGCTCGTTGGCCATCTGAGTACGGCTGTCGATGGTCTGGGTGGTGGTCACGCGCCACGGCTTGGCGAACAGCGGGAAGGTCTCGACCGCGGTGATGATCTCCGGGGTCAGCTCCGGGGCCCGCTCGTAGTCGATGAAGGCCTCGACCAGCACGTTGGCGGACTCGGGCAGCGCCGGGTTGGCGGTCAGCGCGATGTCGCCGTTGTCGGGGTTGATGGTGCCGCCGATCTGGTGGGTCGTGCCGTCGACGACGACCTGGCCGCTGATCGCGGAGGTACCGGTACCGGAGGCGCTGACCTCCTTGCCGACGATCATGCCGTCGAGGTAGACCAGAGAGCGGCCGCGCATCAGCTTGACGGTAGCCGCCGCCGGGTCGCAGGTCTCCGGCGTGGCTTGCACGGCGGTGATCTTGCCGGTGATGTTGCCGGTCGGGCTGCCGGCATCCATCTCGATGGTGCACATGTGCTCGCGGCCGGACGTGATGTAGGCGTCGCCGCTGTTGCCGCCGTCCATGAGGTCGCCCGCCCCATAGCTGCCGTAATCCTTCCCGGCCTGGTGGGTCATGATGGCCAGCTTGGCCTCGTTGGACTTGATGTCCGCCGGCAGGTAGTGAGCGAACGGGATGGCTTCGGTCAGCGTGGCCAGGATGGCGACCACGGCCCGGTTGGGCTGAAGGGAGTGCACGTCGTGGGCACCGCTGGTCGCGGAGTCCAGCTGCATGCCCATCTGCCGGCGAGCATCATTGGTGGTGGCGTAGGCCAGGTGCATGGCCTGCTGCATGATGTCCGCCGGGCACGACGCGCCGTGTGCCTGCTCATAGGCAGACACGCCGTCGAGAATGGCCCGCGTCATCATGCTGGCGGTCTTCTCGTCGGCCTCGTCCAGGGCGACCTGGAGCGATTCCGGCACTTTCACGCCGGCGGCCTGGTTGATGGCATTGGACAGGAAATCGTCGGCAGCCGCCGAATCGAAGACGCCGCCCTTGACCGACTCCTGCTTCAGGCCATCGATGAACTCGGCGACCTCGGCGGTCTCGCGGCTTTGGTACTGGTGAGGCATGCCTCTCTCCTTTGCTCGACAACGGGTAGTTGCAAGGCCGACCGGGGTGGCCGGATGAGTCGAGTCTGAGGGCGTGCCGCGCGCCGGTTTCGGGCGTTTTTCCGGGTATGGGCGCAAAAAAGCCAGCTCACGGCCGGCAAGGGATCGACGCAAGCGTCTCGATGTCAGGCGATGGTGTCGTCTTCAGCTTCCGCCGGATCGGCAATGTCGAGGTCGTCGCGGCGATTGACGACATAGCGCGTCACGAAGGGCGGCACGTTGACCGCCGCCTCGACATCGACGATCTCGTAAGCCACCTTGGGGGCGTTCTCGCCCTCGCCCAGCAGCACGTAGATGACATCGCGCTTCAGCACCTCGAAGCCGCCAGGGTCGCCGATCATCTCCTCGGGCTCGATCAAAAAGCGCAGCTCGTCGGCGTAGCCGTTGTTGGCGTCCCGCCGGTCCATCATCGACGACGCCTGGAACTGCTCGCCCGGCAGCGCGAAGCCCAGGCCCACCAGCTCCCAGCGGATGTCGTCTTCGTCTTCTGAGCTGAGCACCATCATCCCGCCCATGGTCGGAGAGCCGCCGGCCTCGTCGGCGCTGGTACGGCCCACGCGGCGCCGGTAGACCTCGCAGTTGTAGGCGTTGGGGTGGTTGATGATCACGTTGCGGGCCATGGCATTGATGCCGGACGGCACGTTGCTGAGCATTATCCTTTCCCTCCTTGAAGAATGGCGACCGCCTGTTCGGGCGTCAGGCCCAAGTCGCGGGCAGCCGCTACCAGGGCGTCACGCGCCTTGTCGTTACCGCCCAGGGCCTGCATGCGTCTGCTGCCATTGGCCGTTCGTTTGGGCTTGGTGGTCGTGGCCCGGCTCTGCTTGCGCAGCGCGCGCCGGGAACGGTCGAAGTCCCGATCGCCAGTACCAGTCGCCCCACCCTTGGGCCGCTTCGCCTGTTTCTCGGCCAGCTTCTCGGCCTCCTTCTGCCGCTGGCGAATGTGGCCGCTGCCGTCCTCGGACTGCCGCCCCTTCTCGATGGCCCTAGCCAAAAACGACTGAACGGCGCTGCCGCCTTCGATCTCCGACATGACGCGCAGCACGTGCTTGCAGGCCACGCCGTTGAGCTTCGGGTTCCGGATCTTGGGGAAGCCGGTCTCGGGGCGTCCAGCGTTGTAGCGCCCAATGGTGGCGATGTAGCGAAACCAGTAGCGATGGCGGCCACAGTCGCAGTCGAAGCGCACCCCCTCCTTGCGGACTCGGGCCGCGGCTCGCTTCACGCTCTCGGCGCCGGAGGCGATGGCCGTCTGGTAGCCGGTGAACTCCACGGTGACGTGGTGCCGGTGGACGTCGCTGTCCGGCCCGGCGTTGGTGATGAAGCGAACCTCGAGGGATTCCACCTGGCGATTGCTGCCGCGCACGCCGCGGGCTGCCGACGGCACCGCCATATTGATTTGCTGCCGCGCCCGATCTCGATCTTTCTTCAACGACATGTCGATGACCTGACGCGCCGTGATGCCGCCCTTGAAGCGACGGCCGGCCACCCGGGCGTTGTGGCGGAACTGGGCCAGGTCGTCGGCGGTGATCGGCCGCACCTCGCCGCCCAGGGTGGTCATCAGCATGCGGCTGGCGTCGTAGTCGCCGCTGACCTCGTTGGGGTTGAGGATGTTGGGCGCCGCCTGGCGCTCCATGCTGTCTTCACGGGCCCGGCTACGCGCCTCGGCCGCGCTCCCGCTCAGGCGGGATATGGCTCGCGGATCGCCTGCCATCAGTCAGTCCTCCATGTCGGGCGCCCCTTCTCGCGATAGTCGGCGCGTGACTCGAAACCGGCTCGGCGCTTGAAGGCACGAAGCCGATCCGGCGTGGGCAGCACGAGGCGCTTCTGGGGCAACGGCTGGTCGACGGTGTCCATGCCGGCGGCAGCCATGACGGCCAGGAATTCGCCGGCATCGTCGTACACGCGGCGCGCCACCAGCGTAATGTCCCACCGCTCGTCGGGCGTGACGTCGTGCTCAATCAGGCCGTCTCTCCAGGATTCGGCAGATTGAGCGAAGTCCCGCACCAGGCGGTAGAAGACCCGGGCGGCCTGGCTGTGGTGGTCGACGCTCATATGGTCACCGCCTGGCCGCCCATCAGGCGGGCAAGGTCGTCGGCCATGCTCAGGGTGTCGGCCACCGCGCCGTAGCGCTTGGCGTAGCGGCACAGCGCCAGTGCGCCAACCTGAGCGTTGCCGGCATCAGGCGAGATGCGGTAGATCGGTCCCGTGACATCGACACCGTCCATCTCGATGCCGCCCGCCGGGTCCGCCCGCATGGCCTTCTCCATGAAGCGCAGACAGGCACTGCGGCCGTCGTCGGCCACGCTGCCCTTCAGGTCGTAGTAGGCCGTGATGGCCTCCTTGAGATCGCCGTACTCGAACAGCGAGTCCCGGTCGGCGCGGGGATCGGTCTCGACCAGGACGCAGTCGTCTCGCCGCGGCATGGCATCGGCCACGGCGGCTATCACCAGGATGCCAGTGGCTTCATCGAAGGCGCCCAGCACCGTCGCCGGGCGGCCGGCGAAGCCGCTGATATTGGCTTGCAGCTTGATCACGAGCTGACCTCCTTCTCCTCGGGATCGACCTCGGACACCAGCGGATAGCCAGCCGGGTCGTCGGTACCGGGCACGCCCTTGCCGTCGTTGGGCTCGCCGGCCTTGGGCGCCATGAACAACGGCACCGTGACCTTGAGCACCAGGTCGACGGCCAGCACGGTGAGGTTCTTGTTACCGGTCTCGACGTTCATCGCCGGATTGTCCGGCGCCTCCACCTGTGCCGGGTACTCGTGCTCGAGGCCGGCGAACGGGTAGCGCGCCAGGAAGCGGCGGCGGCTGGCCGAGTCCAGGTAGAGCAGGAACTGGGCGGCCAGGCTCTTGGCCGTGGGCTCGTCACTGGCGAAGAATGCCAGCTGGGCCCGCACCTCGCCGGCCACGGTGCGCACGCGGAAGTAGCGCTGCTTGGGGTCCTCGGGGAAGGTGATGTCCACCGGGTCGGCGATCTGCGTGGTGAAGCTGCGCTCGGTCGGCGTCCAGTCCTTGGACACGGCGACCAGGATCACCGGCAGACTCGGCGGTCGCGTCGGCCCCTGGTGGGTGTCGTTGCGCTGGTAGGAGGCCAGCATCTCCTCGGCCTTGTCGACCATGCGCGCCGGCGCCCAGGCCGCGCAGTACGGAAAGCCGCGCTCGACGAACTCCTGCAGGGACTTGGTGGTCGGCACCACCTGGTCATAGAAGTCCTGCAGGAATTCGCCTAGCCCCTCCTTGACGGGATCAAACATGATGGAACATCCGGCGCTTCAAGCGCAGATAGTCGCGGTCGTTCTCCTCCTTGGCTTCCGGGTTCTGGAAGCTGGGCAGCGCGCTGTCCAGGAAGTAGCGGCGGTCGCGGTCGACCTGCCGGACTGCATCAGCTGCTGCGGCGCTGTCGGTGACTAGCGCCCCGGCCTGCTTGCTGGCCTCGTCCTGCTTGCTCAGCAGGTCCAGCAGGTCGCCGTTCTCCTGCTCGAAGCGGGCCGCGGAGTCCATGGCCAGGCGCAGATTGGCCTCCATCATCTCGAACAGCCGGTTCATCGCCGCCATCTGCTCGGCGTGCTCGGCGGAGACCACGTCGTCGAAGGTCATCTCGCCGCTGGTCACGCTGTCCAGCACCAGGTCGTAGCCGCGGTTGGTCGAGTAGTTGGGGTCATTGACCCAGTCGAAGCCGTAGAGCTCGGGCTTGCGCGGATCGATGGCGGTCGAGAAGCCGCCCACCCGGTTGGCGTACATGCGCGACGCCATCTGCCCGGTGGCGGTATCCAGGAATTCGGTCTGGTGCTCGACGGTGCCGTCGTCATAGGCCTTCAGGTGCGTGGTCACCACCGCCGGCTCGACGGCTTGCGGCGTGCCGTCGGCGATCCCACCTTCGAGCGGCTCCATGCCGAAGCGCACCCGGGGCCAGTGACCGAAGTAGCCCAGCATGCCCCGGGTCTTCACGCGCTCCTGCGTGGCCGGGCTGTTGATGCTGGCCACGATGGCCGGAATGTCGAAGTGGCGCTCGACGCCGCGATGCTGGCGGCCGCGCTCCTTCAGGTTGTACTTGATCAGCGGAGGTTGCTGCATGGTCATGCCCCTCACGGTTGTTTCCCATGGGGGCATGATGCGGGAGGCAGGTCAGAGGGTGGCGCGGGGTTTTCCGAGGTTAGCGAGCCGCATTGCCTAGAGCATTGGCTACGGTCTGCATATGCGGGCTCAGGGTTTCCGACTTCATGCGCTCGATGGAGGCTTGGCTGAACTGGCTGTCGGCCATGTGCCCCTCTATGCGCTCAATGGTAGCGGCGCCTTGGTACTCTTGGGCCGGCTGACGCTCTGCACCTTCAGCGCTTCCGGTCTCGATGGTCGACCCCGCCAAGGCCGCGAGACCACACGCTGCCGCAATCACCTCGGCGTCGCCGGTAGCGGCGGCCAGGTCCTGCCAGCACTGCTGCTCGGTGCGTCGCATCTCCCCCACCCCGCCATCCTGATAGGCATCAAGCATCATGGCAGCGATCTGCCTAACCTGGTCACGAGTCAGGATTGCGTCGACAAGCTGGGCTTGCTGAGGCGATGGGGACTGCTCCACGGCCGCCGTCTGGCGCTGCATCCCGATTCTTTCTCGATCCTCCCCAGCAAGGCGGCGCACGAAATAGAGATACTGGGTGCCATCATACCCTGTCAGCACCGCCATATTGGCCGACCTCTGCATGGTGGCCAGGCGTCCGCCGCCAATGCGGAAGTTGAATGATCGGTTCTCCTTGTCGACTGATTCGACGACAGGATTCAGCGAACGATTAGCGAAGGCCATGTGGAGCCGGCCTTGCTCTACGCCTAGCCGGAGCATTGACTGAGACACTGAGCCGACGCCGGCAACATATTGGTCCGACTGGGAGTAGACGCCGCCGAAAACATCGTCGATGAAGCGCGCCTGACGATCAGTCAAAGGGGGAGCGCCCTCCCATGCAGAGATCGCTTGCTCTTTCGCCTCACGACGTGCCTCGGCGATCTCCTGCTGTCTGCGCTCGTACTCAGCCTCAAGCTCAGCTCGTTCGGCCGCTCTCTTTTCAGCCCTCTCCTCTGCCGCTCTTCGCTGCTGAGACTGCCTCGTCTCATACTCACTGACCATTTCAGAGAACGTCTCACTTGCGAGGCTCATGCATCGCTGGCGAGTATAGCCGCGACCGAAATTGTTGCTCACATCGCCCTGGCAGACCTCTGCAGCCACCTGCTGGGCCTGCCCTGAGGCGACGCGACCGACGTAACTTTCAGCCTGCTGCCTCACCTCAATGTCCACCAGGCGCTCATCCACTTCAAATAGCGGCTCGGCGTGGGCGGCACCGGCGAACAGGGCGACGGCGCCCAGAGTGACGGCGACGGCTCGGCGGACTCGGATCATTCCCTTGCTCCGTAACGTGGCGATGAGTCCGCCATTCTACACCACGTCACCAAAGAGCGCTTCGACCTCGCTCTCCAGCGACTCGCCCAGCGTTCGATCCTCGCCCGGCCCTTCTTGGCTGGCGGTGTAGATCAGCCCCTCGATGAAGGCGAAGCAGACCGCGTCCCAGAGGTCGGGCGACGCCATGCCCTCCCACTCCTTGCTGTGCTTGGGCGGCACTCGGATGCGCCCCTTGTCGGTGAAGGTCTTCGGTATCCGGCTCGACTGCGACAGCATGGTGTTGCGGTGCTCGCCGGTGAGCACCGACAGCCTGCCCTCCTTGGCGGCCCGGGCGGCCTGGTGCATGGCCTGCGCGCGGAGGTTGAGGTAGCGCTCCTTGTTCTTGTTCTGGAAGCACGGATTGCCCCAGTTGATGCGATGCACGGGCTTGCCCATGTCCTCGAGGTCCTGGCAGACGTTGATGCCCAGGCCGCCGGAGTCCACGACATAGGTCACGCCGTCGTGCGGGTCGCCCTCCTCGGCGATGGCGCCGGCGAAGCGGTTGCTGCGCACGTTGTTGGTCATCACCGGTACGGCCACGATCTCCACGCGGCGCGCGTCGGGCCCGCGCTCGCCGTAGCCGATCACTCGAGCGGCGACGATGGTCGACTTGTCGCGCAGCCCCTCGCCGCTGGCGATGTCGGCGAGGATGATCCAGCCATAGGGCTCGTCATCGCCGATGATGCGCCCGCGCCGGTACATGGACTCGGCCACGGGCAGGTTCATCATGTGCTTGCCCGACTCCTGCGGGAACTGGCCCAGCAGGCGCACGCGGCGCTCGTCGTCGTCGTAGCTCTCCCACAGCTCGAGCAGGGCGGCGTCGTTGACCAGCGGCGACTCGATGGATGAGAACACCAGCGGCGTCCAGTCGCCGCCGTTGAGCTTGCTCAGGTCGTGATGGGTGCGGAAGAAGAAACCGGCATTGCGCGTGGGCTGACTGGTGAGCAGCATGCGGTTGTGCTCCTCGGTCAGCGCGCCGCGCAGCGTGGTCAGCACGGCATCGGGCAGCGTCGCCGCCTCGTCGCCGATGATCATCAGCCATTCGCCATGGCGACCGGCCATCTTGTTGGCGGTCTTCTCGTTGGCGGTCTTCGACTCCACGAACCAGGTGTCCTTGAAGCCGATGATGCGCATCACGCCGTTGGACAGAATCTCGATATGCTCGGCCAGCCAGCCGAACGGCCCGCGGCGGATACGCTCGACGGCCAGGCCGATCTCCTTCCACAGCGTCGCCTTGAGCTGCGCCATGTCGTTGGCGGTCAGAAGCGTGATGGACTGCGGATAGCAGAGCAGGTGCCACAGCACGATGGCCGCGATGCTGGTCGTCTTGCCCGTGCCGTGACCCGACGCCACCGACACCATGGAACGGGAAGGCGCCACGCTTCGGAACAGCTGGATTTGCTGGGGCGTGGGCCGCATCTCCAGCACCTCGACCTGGAAGCGCACCAGGTCGCCGGCATAGGTCTCGCAGAACGGCAGCCAGCGCGGGTCCTCGTGCAGCAGGGCCTTCTTCTTAGGCATCGCCGCCCCCTGCGTCGCCTCCAGGGGTGCCGAGGCTGTCGTGATCGATGATCAGCCCCAGGCGCTCGGCACGCCCCTGCATGTCGCGCTCGACCTCGGCGGCATGCTCCAGGGCGTCGCGATAGACCCGCGCCATCGCCTCCTTGTCGACGATAGCGGCCTCGGGCTTCTCCTCGACCTCCACCTTGTCCTTCCAAAGCTCGGGCTGGCGGTTCTTGAGCCAGAACTTCGCGGCCTCGGTATCCGGGGCCACGATCTCGGTATAGGGCACCACCACCGGCGCGCCCTGGTACTGGAACACCTTGACCGCCTGGTGGGTGTAGCCGGTGGCCTTCTTGTACAGCGAGCGCGCCACGTTGGCATCGGCATCGAGCCGGCCCTGTTCCATGGCGGCGCGAAATTCGGGGTGCACCTCCATCCAGTCGTAGACGGTGCGCTCCGTCACCTCCAGCAGGCTGGCCACATGAGCAGGCGTCGCCCCCAGCAGGGCATGCTTGTAGGCGAGTCGCGCGTACTGGCGGCGATACTTGGTGCGGCCGGGAGCATCGGTCTCGTATATCTCATGCAGCGGGCTGTCGCCGAAGTCCTCCTCGAGCGACTGCGTGCATACGCGCGTTAGGGTGAAATTGTGAGATGCGCCGCCCACCTCCTCCCCCGCCTCATCGAAGGGGATCGAATCGGCCTCCTCCAGCGGTACCGCCTTGTCTTCGAGCTCCGGCGGCAGTTCCTCCAGGTCCTCGACAGGGGTTTCCGGTTTCCGGCGGGGTTTCTGGTTTTCGGTTTTCGCCTTGGGTTTCCGGGTTTTCGGTTTCCGGGCGGGTTTCGCCTTGCCGCCCCCCTTGGCCCACTCCTCCTTGAGCGCCCGCTTGCGCACGGCCGGCCCCGAGATGTCGAGATCCAGCTCCCGAATCAGCCAGGCGTAACCGCTGCGCGAATCCGCCTCCCAGGTTTCCCGGGCCTGCCGCCACTGCTGTTCCGTCAGCTTCGCCATATCAGGTGTACACCAGCTCCAGTTCCGGCTGGACACCGCCAGCAGCCGAGCGAGCGTCGCGATGCAGGCGCTTCAGCTTGCCTTGGGCAGTGCGGCCCGTGGCGGCGGCACGATCGACGGCGGATTGCAGACGAGCGCCACCCTTCACGTTGTCCCAGCGACGGGGGTTCAGCTCCTCGACGCGCGCCAGAGCATCCTCAGCCTCGCCCACCTGGTCGACGAGCAGGGTAACCAGCGACTCCACGGCCTCGAGGCGGTCCTGAACCTCGCGGGTGGCCACCATGTCCCGCCAGCGGATGCGTTCCCACTCCTCGCGCATCAGGATGATGGCGTCACGGGCCGCGTGATTGCGGACCTCGCCGACTTCCATGGATTCGGTATTGCCCAGCAGGTAGTCGATGGACACGTCATACAGCACGCCGGCGCGCTTCACGACCCACAACGGGATCTGCGAGCTGTCGCGGCCACCCTCGATCTTGGCCAGCTTGGTGGAGTTCGCGTAACCCAGCATCTGGGCCGCCTTGACCTGCGAATACCCCTGCATCTCGCGCGCCTCGCGCAGACGCTCGCCGACCTGGCTGGCCAGCAGCACTTGCTCCTGACGGGATGGCACCCCCTGACCACCCCGGCGTCGACGTCCCACTACCGCATTGGCTGCCGCCTCAACCTGCTCCATGCTTCCCCCGTCGTCAGCTCAACGTCCGTCGCTATGCGCCTGTGCGGCCCGCTTCGCGGCTGCCGCGTCCTCGCGCCACATGCCCAGCCTCTCGTCGCCGGCATGCAGCACGAACCATTCGTGCTTACCCATCACCACCTTGGCGAGGCGATACGGCCCCGCCTGGATGCAGTAGTCGCTGACTTCCGCCACTCGAGCTTTCGCTGACTCGCTGCCTTCATGCCGCTCCCTGGTTGCCGGTCATCAGTTGGCGGCCGTACTCGGCCAGGCACACGGCGTCGGCGATACCGTCATGCGGCACACGCTTCTGCCCGGGCGTGAGGTCGACCATGGGGAAGGCGCGCTTCACGAACGCGATGGCGTCGGACTTCTCCTTGGCGGTGCCGGCAAGTACGCGCTTCTTCCACGCCTGCGGGGTCACCAGGCGGTACGGGATGCCCAGGGCTTCACACACGCCCAGCAGGCGGCCATACCCGGCGCCGAAGTTGAAGGTGGACGTCACCCCCTGCTTGGGCATGGCGCCGACCTTCTCGATGATCACCAGCTCGGGGGCGGCGGCGCGCAGGATGGCGGCCAGCTCGTGGCCGTCGATGTCCTTGCCGACCAGCGGCATGGGGATGCCGGCGGCCTGGCCGTCGGTGATGGATGCGATACCCCCGGACTTGCCGGGATCGATGCCCATGATGCTCATGCCGTGGCGCCCTCCATGGCGTCGATGAAAGCGAGCGCAAGTGTCAGCTGCTCGCGGATGTCGGGGTCGGTGGCGAAGTGGCTCAGGCCGGCGCGGATCGTCTGCTGCAGCCACTCCACCTGCCAGGGCTGCCAGTCGGCACGCTGGTGCACCATGCGATGCGCCCACGGGGTCAGCGGCATCACGAAGGCGTCCGGGGCCTTGAGCCCCCAGCCGGACAGCCCCCAGCCGAGTCCGATGACGTGATGGGCTTCGCAGCCCTCCTCACCGGTCATGCAGCACGGCAGGCTGCGCACCCATGCCAGATAGCGCTCGCTGCGCCAGGCCTTGCTCTTGGGGATCATTGGCGGGCCTCCCGATATTCCTCGTAGAGAGCCAGCGCGGGCTCGCTCCACTGCACGCCCTGCTCGGTACCGAAGGCGTACATGCACTCGATCAGGTCGCAGAACACCCGCTTACTCATGCGGCTGGTGCTGAGCCCGACCATGACGAAACCGCCGTCCATGCCGGGCACCATGCGGTGGCGCTTCAGGGCGGCAGTGGCCAGGTCCTTCCACTCGTGGGGCTTGAGCGTGACGCCGTGCCATACCACCTGTGTCGACAGGTCGTTCAGCATGGGCCACAGCTTCTTGTTCTGGGCGTCGGTGCGCTTCTCCTCGATGCGTGTCAGGATCACCCGCACCGGGCCGCCCTTGAGCCCACGGCCGGCCATCTCCATCGCCTGGCTCATGACTGGGGCCAGCTGCCCAGGGTGCTGGATCACGTACTCGACCTGGTTGGCGGAAGCGGTGCGTGTCACGCCGCCCCCTCGGGACCGTGGCGGTCCTCCATGCAGTCCTTGGCGTGCTGGCGAGCGGCGTAGGCATGGCCGATGCAGGGGCGCGTCGGCTCGCCACTGACGTCATCGATGCCGCGGGCGTGGCACAGGAAGGCCTCGCCGTTCTCCAGCACGGAGTCGGCATCGCTCTGGGTCGTGAAGCACTGGTTGGCGACGCTGCCCGCCCGGTAGGCGCAGCCGGGGCAGACACGCTCCCGGGCATGGTCGGGGACGCGCTCGGCCGCCTCGAGGCCGATCAGCGCCCCCTTCAGGCTCGGGTAGTTGAGCTTGTCCGCCGAGTAGGGGTGAAGGTCGGTTTCCTGGATCAGCAGGTCGACGGCGTGCTCGCGACCGTTGTCGATCACCTCATCGGCCAGGGTCACCAGGTCGGCGACCAGCTCCAGCAGCGGGCGAGCGCCGGCCTCGGCGCCGAAACGCAGCAGGGCCTCGACGCGGGCTTCGCGCTCCTCAGTGAAGACGACGGCCTGCAGGGTCTGGCGGGCTTGGGGGCTGAGATCCATTACGCCACCCCCTGCTGCTGGTTGGCCTGCATGTTCTCGATCAGCCCTGCCAGCTGGCCGCCCGTCACGCGACTCACCTGCGTGCCGTTGGCCAGGGCGCCGCGGCCACGCTCGGCCACCTGCATGGCGCGCCGCTGGTCGCCGATCACGGCGATGTCCTTGCCGGGCAGGCGTCCGCGCGAGTGCTGACCTATCTGCGCGTTCTGCTGGGTCGACACGCCCGGCAGGAAGGCCGGCCACTCCTCGGGCTTGTGGATCGCATAGGCGCGGTACTGGGCCTCGAAGCGTTGGCGCAGCCAGACGATGTCCTTCTCGCTGTCGACCATGGCCACCTTGGGCCATCCGCCCATGCGCTCGATCACGGCGTGGATCAGCGGGTCGTCGAAGCACACGTCGCGGTAGTGGCCCACGCTGCGTATGGCGCGCTCGACCTTCGCCCAGGCCTGAAGTGTCCGGCTCTGGCTGTCGCCACGGGCGAACTTGATCACGTCGCCCGGCTTCGGCGGGAACTGTCCGGTGTCCGGGCTCTGGATGTGCAGGGTCAGCGCCCGCTGGATCTCGTCCAGCTCGAGGCTTTGCAGGGCACGGAAGACCAGCTCGATGGTGCCGGACGTCACGCTGCGGTTGTAGATTTCCTGCGCCTGGCTCCACACGTCGGCGAATGCCTCGAATTCATGATCGGTCATCACCAGTGCCCTCCGTCGTTGTCGAACAGGTCGCCGTTGCCCTCGGCATCGGCATTGCGGCGCTCCACGGCCTCGCGGATGGCCTGCTGGTTGGCGGCGTGCAGCCGCTCGGCTTGATTCATGCCCTTGGCGGGGTTCTCGCTCGCCCCCTGGCGGCGGGCCAGCCAGTCGGCTTTCACGCCCTGCCACCCGGCCATCACGGTCTCGTCCAGAGCCTGGTCGGCGGTCATGCCAGGGATGCGGTCAGCAGCGCGCAGCGCCTCGTCGACGTTGAGCGTCAGCGCCCGCTGCGTGAGGGGTTTCTTCAGGGTTTTGCGGTGCTCGATGAAACCCTCGACGGCCTCCCGGGATACGTCGGCAGGCAGCTGGCTCAGGTCGAGCTTCGCCGCCTTGGGCTTGGTGCCGCCCTTGGGCTTCGCCTTGGGCTGGGGTTTCTCGGCGTTCGGTTTCTGGCCGGTTTCCGGCGATGCGCCTTCCCCCTCGACCGAAGGGAGAGGGGGAATGTCTTTCGTGTCTTTAGAAGCGAGAGCATTTTGCTCACGCTCAGTGAGAGCATTTTGCTCACGCTGAGACTGTTTTGGTTCTTGGTCGTCAGATTGCTCACACTCGCCTTTCGCCCCCTTCGCAGGCGGGACAACTCGCTGCTGCGGCTTGAGGCTCCAAGTGCCGGCATGCTTGTTTAGCGACACCGGCGACCGGCTGCCGCCATGGCGGATAACCACGTTCTTCGCCACCAGGGCTGCCATGGTCTTGCTGGCAATGGTTTCCGGCATGCCCGTCAGCTTGGCCAGTAACCCCCTGGTGACACGCGCCTGTTTGCGATTCCAGCCATAGGTCAGGCGAATGACGGCCATCACGACGCGCATTTCGCGCAGCGTGAACGGGGCCGCCATGACCTGCTCCAAGAGTTCGTTCGCGATCCTCGTGTATCCATCCTCCACTTGGGGCCCCTTTGGCGTTTCTGCGGGCGCCTGCGACTCCTCTTGCGGCTGCTCATGGGGGCGCTCAGGGAACTTCAGCACGTTGCTCATGACGCATACCCCCGCTCGACGATGGCGATCAGCTCGCCAGGCGTGTAGAGGCTCTGCTCGAAGGCCAGCGGGCGACTGCCGAAAACAGTGCCCGGGCTGCGCGCCTCGTGCGCTATGTCGCTGAGGTAGTCGGTAAGCAGCTCGCCGGTATCCTCGATGGCGCGCATGACCTTGATCAGCGGGCAGCGGAAGAACTCGCGGCTCTCGTTGACGCGGTAGCCAGCCAGCGCTTCATGAACCTGGCGCTCCACCTGTCCGGGATTCTCGACCTCGGCGTAGTAAGCGACGGCGTATTGCTCGGGGACTCCGGTGCCGCGAGAGAGCTCTATGGCGCGCTGGGAGGGTGAGCGCTCGGTCATACCGACCTTGTAGAGCCCATTCATGAAGTCGTTCTGCAGCACGTAGACGAAACCGAACCTGTTCATGCCGGCACCCCCTCGAAGGTTTCTGCCAGCTTGGCCAGGCCCTTGGGGGTAACCTTGACCTGCTCGCACACCTTCTCGCTGCCGTCCTCCAGGTGAACAGTGGAAACCTTGTGCTCGAGCACGCCCTGGTGCAGGCGCGGCTGGTAGGCGATCCAGTTCTTGTTGCCGGCGCGGCGGTAGATCCAGCGATGCACCTGCAGCCAGGCAAGCAAGTCCTTGCGGCGGACCTGGAGGTGCTTGGCGGCATCGGTCAGGCACAGGGAGCCGTCGCTTTCCGCGATGCGGCGGAAGGCCTGGACCTTGGGCGCCTGCTCGGAAACGGTAGACTCCAGGGTCAGCACCTTCTCCGTGTAGCCCAGCAGCAGCTCGCGCATGGTGGCAGGGTCGGAGAGTGCCTGAAGCGGGTCCGCGGCGGCCGGGGCCTGCATGGCGTCATAGGCACGAATCACCTTGAGATGGAACGCGGGACTGACCCACATCGCGTAGGCGTAGACCAACTCCTTGCAAACGTAGGTACCGGGAGCCCTCCCCCCGCGGATAGACGCCAAAGCAGGAATTCCTGCTTTGCCTATTTCTTCAATCAGAGCCTGGGTTTGTTGGTTCTCCGCCCACAGGGAGGGGCGGTGCCTATTCTCCCCGCCCGAAGCCCGGTGCAGGTCATTCAGGCAGAAGCGCCCTTCTGCATCCTGGCGGACGTCGACGCCAGCCACGGCTAGCAACTGGACGTTTGTCTGTTTGTCGTTCATAATCAGCTCCATATATGTCGTTGCATCAACGCCCCGCGGTGGCAGCCGATCGGGGCGTTGTTGTATGCAGGAGTCACCTGCTCTTCTCGACACCACCTGCCAATCCGGCAGGCCACGACCTTCCAGAAACGCGCTTGACGCCCAGTCCGAGCCTGCCTCGGGAGGGGATGCATCTTGCCTCTGGTGAAGCCTCGAAAATTGCCATCACTCCTCCTAGAGCCTGAGCCCGATGCGGCGGATTTCGGATGCAGAGAGGCTCCCCTTTTGCTGCATCTCAGCCAGGGCCTCGCTGTAGCGCGTCCTGCCCTTGAGCTCTGAAAATGGCAAGTGCCCCTTCTGGATCCACTCATGGATGTACTGGTTGCTGCGCTTCAGGCGCTTGGCGACGCGAGTCACGCCGCCACAGTCCGTGATTACGTCCTTGAGTGTGTGGGGTTTCTTGGTCATGGTCCGCCCTAGATCAGGTTTAGCCCTGATTATGCTAGCGAACAACCCCTGATATAGGCAAGCAAGTACCTGATTTTTGGTATTGAGAATTGCGAGATAGCGCCTAAAATCAACAAAAAGGTTGATTACCAAGGGGCCGAAATGCCGCGCCACAAGCTGACAGACGATGAAAAGCGGAGAAGGTGGGCCGCCATCTCAAGGGCGGCTATGGAGCACCATGACCATTGGAAGGAGCGCGGCCTGGGTGTACTGATTGCCAAGGACGCTGGCGTGAGCCCTCAATCGGTGTCGGAGTGGAAGAAGCTGCTGACCGCTGCCAGCGAGCCGCAGCTGATGCGCCTGGCAGCAGTCTATGGCGTGTCGGCAGAGGAGCTGTCAGGCCTCCAGCCTGAGCGCCAGTCCTCAGACTTGATCTTCGAGGGATACGACGAGTTCAAGGAGAAGGCTGTGCAGCTCATGGGAGCCGTGACTAGCGAAGTGCTCCCAGAGGGAGCCTACGATGAGTTTGTGGCGATTGCCGAGAAGGCTCAGGACCTTCTGCTAGAGGGGAGAAGCGAGGATGAGGCCTATGGCATCCTGTTCCGCTTTGTAGTCGACCTGAAGAAGGCCCGCGAGAAAGGTAACGATCACCAGCCAGCCTAGGCAGTCGCCGCCCCCCAACAGATCCCGCCAATTGTGGCGGGATTTTTTTTGCCTAAATCAAGCTCTTATAAAGACATTCGGCCTTTTTCCTGACATCTCTCACCATCCTAAGGTAAATTCCCTCGTACCCTCCGGGAGGGTGGCCGAACATTTGAAACTCATATACTGTATATACGTACAGGGCAGCAACGAGGGAACATTGGATGGACCGCCTTCCTCCTAAGTCACATGAAGGATCGCCGCTGGAGACTTATCGCAAGAACGCAGAAACCCGACCATTGCGCTCCAAGCGAGCGCTTCGGGACATGATGCGAGCAGCAGATCGACTGAGAGCCGTTAATAAGTAAAAAAATATCCCTAGCGGAATCAGGTTGTTACGCCTGATTCCGCCTTTTTTTGTCCGGAATATCAGGTCTATACTTGACCCATCCTGATCTCATGCCTAATATCAGGTCATAACCTGATTTAAGGGCGGCAAGATGAGCCTCACGAAGCGTCAAGTTGAGATCGTTCAGCGCCTTGCACTCGGCGATACGTGTGACGAAGTAGCGGACTACTTTGATCGCTCAGTGCTTACGGTGCGCACACAGGTCAAGCAGGCCTGCCAGCGCATTGAGGCAAAGAACATCCCTCACCTCGTCGCCCTCTCTCTCAGTCAGGGGCTTATCAAGCCGCTCTGCATCCTGCTCGTCGTCACGATGTGCAACTCGCATCTCGACGGCCTGCGCCGCGGCGCCCCCAAGCGGCCATATCGCCGCCTGGATGACATCCCGGCCATCGTCATCTGACCCAACCGATCGCGCTCTTTAACAACTCGAGATCCCTTTCCCGCTGGGGTTCAAGCGGGCATCTGCCGCCGCCGGCAGCCGCCAGAAGTGGCCGGCCGACGGCCTTCGGCCAAATGCAGGCAGATGGATGTGCCGATCCCGAGCGGGTCGCCTGAGTCAGTGCGGTGGGAGCCGTGACTCTCGGGCGAATGCTGGCAGGCATGGAGGAAAGCGACTCCGCGGCACATTACCCACGAACCACGCGGCCACTGCGCAAGTGGCAAGCGCCCCTTTCTGACGTTCTGACGGGGCGGCAGGCATGACACCCACCCATCACCAGGGAGGAAGCATGGCCATCGACACGATCGACGCCGCCTTCGAGGACATGGGGCGACAACTGCAACTCAAGATGAAGCCTCTGGCGGAAGCGGCGAGACGCTCGCTGCAAGCCGGAGGCAGCTTTGAAGTCCTGATCAGCGTCAGCCAGGAGAAAGCCGGGGCGTCAGTCACCATGCGCAGCCGCGCAACCCATGGACAGACAACCCTCGGCAGGCTGATTCGCCTGAAGTAGCAAGCCAGGCCCCTGGCGACAGGGGCCATCGAGAAGCGCCTTGGCGCTGCAGGTCTCTGACCCTCCCGCCGTTGTGGCGTCAGGGTGCTTCTCGATGCCAAGGCGCATCCACGGTAAAGCCTGGAGCCCGGGCAGAGCGCGGGCGGCCGAGCCGTGACCGCGAAGTCGCAGCACAGCAGCGAGTCTGGCAGTACAAAGCAGGGTCCGTGCTCGGTGGAGCGGTCGCCGTGCCAGCAGGGCGTATCTGTTGGCCATCGGAAAGGGCTCAGGTGTGGCGGTTGGCCGATGTGCCGTAATTGGCCGCCTTAGTGGGAGCAATAGCCAAGAAGCCCGAGCCCTTCCCGATGCCAGTGGCATCACTTCAGTTCCCTGCACTTTGCCCGGCCCCGCCGGGCTTTTTTACGGACACCTGGAGCCTGGCATGAGCCCGATCACGAAAAACGAGAAACGCATCCAGAACGACCAGCGTGGCGCCGCCCGTTACGCCAACCGGCGACGCATCGACCAGATGCTTCGCGACATGCAGCTGAAACGCGAGCTCAAGGAGGTATGGCAATGAACCCTGCTGCCGCTCTCGCCGCCTTCCTGGCGGGCTACATCGACCCGGCACTGGCCGGCGCCATCGGTTCCATCGCGCTGTTCGTCGGCATGTTCGGCCTGGCCGGACTGTTTGCCGCGATCGTCACTCACTTCGATTCGGAGGCCTCGCCATGATCCGCAACCCCGCCCTCGAGGAGCGCCGCGCCCAGCTGCGCGCCCAAGGCGTCGTCATCACCGGCCCCGAGCGGCCGATTATCGGCTGCCGAGCCCACCAGCCGCCGGCTGACCCCGCCAACCGAGCCCGTCTCGCGTCGTTCCACGCCCGCTGGAACGGCCAGGCCGAGCCGCGTCTTCAGCTCTACCGGGGGTGATATGGACGAAGCTGCATTCCGCCACGTCACCGACCATCTCATGGCCGTCGGCGGCACCGACGTGCTGATGATCGACGGCCGCATGTATCAACTCACCGCCGAGCAGCTGAGCGAGAAAGCGCCCGAGGCTGTCCGGCAGTTCCTGGAAGGACAAGACGATGCCGACATCGCCCCCGACGCCGAACCGCCCTCGGCTTGACCCGCTCGACCTGCTGGACGTCCTGCGAGAGGCGGTGCAGGACGACAACCTCGGCCCCGAGGTCGCCGACGGCCTGAGCGCCCTGGTCGAAACCGACGGCAAGGATGTCGAGGCCGCCCAAGCCGCGGCCGGAAGCCTCAAGGCCGCTCTGGACTGGCATCGCGCCCGCGGTGGGAGGGTGTGCGCATGATGGCAGCCCGCATCGCCGGCATTCCGTGTCTGGTGGAAGTCACCAGCTACATCCCGGGAGAGCCGGGCAGCTTCTTCGAGCCGCCCAGCGGCCCGGAAATCGAATACGAGGTCTACGACCGGCGCGGCTACAAGGCCAACTGGCTGCTGGCCAAGATCACCGACGCCGACGACCTCGCCATCCTGGATCAGCACGAAGCCACGCTCCAATCACGCCGAGACGAGGCGCGCATCGATGCCTACCTCGATTCCCTTGAAGCCCGCGCCCTGGCATGACAATCCCGAGCCTCAGAGGACCTGACATGAACGATCAGCCCACCCCGGTTTACCCGGAGTACCACAAGGAAGGCGTGCGCTTTCAGCTGTTCAACGACGGCAAAGTCATGGCCCGGACCAGGGACCTGGATGCGCGAGAGGTCGCTCGGCTGTCATTCAGCGGCGAGGACAGGCCATGGATACCGACGCACAAAAACTTCAACAACCTCTGCCGACAGATGTTCCGAGAGGGCGATGTTGACGACTTGGCGGCCGAGCAGCGCCGTATTTCCGAGGCCCGCGGCATGAAGCGCAAGGCAGGCGAGGAGCTGTACGAGGCACTGGAAACTCTGCTCGCAGCTGTGGAGCGCAGCGTATGTGGAAACAGCGGCCCGGCACAGGACCAGGCTCGCGCCGCCCTGGCCAAGGCCCGCGGCGAACAAACACAGGAGACGTCATGAATACATGCAGTGAAGCCGATGCCCTGGACGACATGTCCGACGGTGGCGCCGAGGATGATCTTCGAGAGCTGGAAGACGAGCGCATCGAGTCGGATCGCGACCGCATGCGCGCGCTCTACGCCGACGCCCGGCGCGCCCAAGTCGGCGCCACCATCCGCTGCCCTACTTGCCGCCGCCTTCACGTGAAGACCACTTACCAGAAGGTGTTCTGCTCGAACGGCCGCACCAAGGGTAAGGGGAAGCGCAACTGCAAGGACGGCTACTGGAACTTCGCCGACCGAGAGCGCTGCAGGCGCGCCTCTCAATTCGCATGAAAAGGCCCCGCCAGTTCGCACCTGACGGGGCCTACTGCTGTGACCGACAACCGTTATCGAATCACCCGACGAGGATAGCACCATGAGCATGACCATTGAACAAGCCAAGCAAGAGCTGACCACCAACCATCGCGTCGCCACCCTCGGCATGCCGGAGGATGTCTGGCTGGAGCTGCGCGGCATCGGTATCGGGGCCAGCGAGGCCGCGGCGGCCGTCGGAGCCAGCGAGCACCGCACCCCGTTCGAGATCGCCGAGCGCAAGCTGGGCCTGGCCGACGATGACGCCGATGCCAACTACCGCCGCCGCCAGAAGATGGCCATGGGCCACGTCATGGAGCCGGTGACCGCCGCCCGCTTCGCCGAGTTCACCGGCCTCAACGTGCAGAACTTCAACTGCATGCTGGCCCACCCCGAGCACCCCTTCATGCTGGCCAACATCGACCGCCGCATCGTCGGCGTCACCGACGCCCAGTCGGCCTGGCTCGAGCTGACCATGGGGCAGACCGTGAAGGGGCCCGGCGTGGCCGAGCTCAAGAACGTCGAGTTCCCGAGTGGCTGGGGCAAGCCGGACAACGTGCACACCACCGGCGGGCTCTGCACGTCCGGCGAAGTGCCGGAGGACTACTACATCCAGGTCCAGCACCAACTCGCGGTCACCGGCTACGAGTGGGCCTTCCTGGTGGTGACCATCGCCGGCTGGGAGACCCGCTGGTACCCGATCGTGCGAGACGACGAGCTGATCGACGACCTGATCGCCCTCGAGGGCGACTTGTGGGCCGCCATTCAGCGCGGCGAGCTGCCGGAGATCGACGTCGAGCACCCCAAGGCCATCGACCTGCTCAAGCGCCGCTACCCGGGCACCGACGGCAGCATGGTCGACCTGTCCGCGCTCGAGCACTGGCGCAAGGTCGAGCAGCAGGCCAAGGAGGAGATCAAGGCCCTGGAGACCACCGCCAAGGTGGCCCGCGCCCACATCCTCGAGGCCATGGGTGACGCTGCGGTCGCCACCTTTGGCGACGACCAGGTGATGCGCCGCAAGGTGACCAAGCGCAAGGCCTACACCGTCGAGGTCGGCGAGAGCGAGTACGTCGACACCCGCTACGGGAAGATGAACAAGGCTGAGAAGGACCAGCTGGCCGCGCAGGCCGATGAAGCCGAGCAACAAGGAGAAGCCGCATGAACACCGCCACCGACACCCGGACCACCGAAGCCGTCCAGCAGCAGGACATGCAGGAAGCCGACTTCCACGCGCCGGCCGAGACCGGCGCCACCACCGGCGTCGAGCTGGCCACCGACGAGGTGCGCAACCAGTTCATGAAGGCCATGACGCCGCGGTCCTTCGACGACGTGTGGCGCATGTCCGACATGATCGCCCAGAGCGACCTGGCGCCGAAGGACTACAAGGGCAAGCCCGGCAACGTGATGATCGCCTGGCAGACCGGCGTCGAGCTGGGTATCACCAGCCCGCTTCAGGCCATCCAGAACATCGCGGTCATCAACGGCCGGCCCACCATCTGGGGCGACATGATGTTGGCCATCTGCCGCGCCGCGCCGGCCTGGTCCGAGGCCGACTTCGCCGAGTGGATCGAAGGCGAAGGCGCCAATGCCGTCGCGCACTGCACGGTGCGCCGCCGGCCGAACGGCAACGTCGCCCACTACACCTTCAGCATGGCCGACGCCAAGGACGCCGGCCTGGTCGGCAAGCAAGGGCCGTGGCAGCAGTACCCGAAGCGGATGATGCAGATGCGCGCCCGGGCCTTCGCGCTGCGTGACACCTTCACCCCGGAGCTGAAGGGCATCCGCATGGCCGAGGAGGAGCGCGACATCACCCCCGAGGCCGGGCAGCCCGCCCAGCAGGCGGCCGCCAGCGGAGGTCAACAGCAGCGCAACGGCACCGCCGGCCGAGTGGGCAGCAAGCTCGCCGGACAGCGACAGAAGGCCCAGCAGCGCCGCCAGGCGAAGGAGGTCTACGAAGGCACGGCCGAGGCCGCCACCGACGCCCAGCAGCAGGGTGAGGCCGAGCCGAGCGGCGAGATCACCTGTGCCTTCGTCTGCGGGCAGATCAAGCAGGCGACTACGCCGGAGGAGATGGACGAGGCCATCGACCTGGCCCGCCATGTGCCGGAGTCCGACCGCGGCGTGGTCAACGAGGCCTACAAGGCACGCCTGGCCGAGCTGAAGGCTAACGCGCAGCAATAACCCACCACCCGGGCGGCCAGCGCGGCCGCCCGCCCACGAGGAGACACCATGGCCAGAGGGGTCAACAAGGTCATCCTGATCGGCAATATCGGCCAGGACCCGGAGGTCCGCTACACGCCTTCCGGCAACCCGGTCGGCAACCTGCGTCTGGCCACCACCGACAGCTGGATGGACCGCCAGAGCGGTCAGCGCCAGGAGCGCACCGAGTGGCACAGCGTGGTGCTGTTCAACAAGCTGGCCGAGATCGCCCAGCAGTACGTCCGCAAGGGTTCGCGGGTCTATATCGAGGGCCGGCTCCAGACGCGGAAATGGAAGGCTCAGGACGGCCAGGACCGCTACAGCACTGAGGTTGTCGCCAACGACATGCAGATGCTCGACTCCCGCGGCGAACAGCAGGGCCAGCAAGCCGGCGGGTACGGCGGCCAGCCACAAGGCGGCCACAGCCAGGGCGGCCAGCAGCAACGCCGGCCCCCGCCCCAGAGTCAGCCGCCCGGCTACGGCGCGCCGCCTCCCAGCCAGGCCCCGCAAGGCGGAGGCGGCGGTTTCGATGACTTCAACGACGAGATCCCGTTCGCCCGGTTCCCGAATATCGCCGGGGGCTAGGGCCCAACCACCCAATTTCAAGGAGGCGACATGCCCGCCCAGCAATCCCAGACCCTGGAGCAACTGCTCCACGACCGTGTTTCGGAGTTCGTCGCCAGCGACAAGCCGAAAGAGATCATCGACACGCACGTCGAGAAGATGTTCACGAGCGTCATCGACAACGCCTTCCGCACCTACGGCGACATGGGCAAAGCCGTCGAGGAAGCCATCAAGGCTGCCCTGCCTGGCAATGTAGGCGAGATGATGGACCTGGCTCGCTACAACAGCTTGATCGCCAATGCCGTGAAGGAGAAGTGGGCCGCTTCCGGCATTGAGGCCGACATGGTTCGTCGCGCCGGTGAGGCCGTGGGCGCCGCCCTGGAGGACATGAAGGTGCCCGAGTTCGTCAGCCTTCAGAAGCTGCTTGAGGCCTTCGCCGAGCACCACGCCGAGGAGGCCATGCAGAGCGGATGGGAGGCGCCGAGGGTCGACATCGAGGAAGGCAGTCTCGGTCGTCGAGAGCACATGCACATCTACTTCGACAAGGACCCCGAAGAATCTCGCTACAGCACTCGCAGTGTCTACCGGCTGGACAATCATCTTGCCGTCAGCATCGATGACGAGGATGAGCAACACGAAGGGCATCCGGTGGGCCGGGTATACGCCGCCGAAGTGGACGGCGATGTCATGGGGCGCAAGCAGGGTGTCTGGGTCAACGACTGGGAGAAGCTGATGGTGGCGCTCTACTACGGTGGTGCCAAGCTGGTCCTCGATTGTGACCCCGGCGACATCACCTACCCCTGCTGCGACTGAGCGTAGACCGTTCCCCGCGCCCGCGGGGCTCAACCGCACCAGTGCAGAAACAGCATTCTCTGGCCCTCCCGTTCCCCGCGCCCGCGGGGCTCAACCGCACCAGTGCAGAAACAGCATTCTCTGGCCCTCCCGTTCCCCGCGCCCGCGGGGCTCAACCGGGGTTGGAGTTCGTCCAGCGCGACCATCCGCACCGTTCCCCGCACGCGCGGGGCTCTACTTACCTGCCGCACAGGCAGCTCAGAAAGGCTACCCGAAGACCACCAACCCGGATTTGAGCTTACCTGCCGCACAGGCAGCCCAATAC
>Ga0209300_1000111_pt1 | contig 52159 bp, 50 predicted proteins | sample Shrwel_input2_RT_FD_187535 | JGI IMG/M metagenome (GOLD analysis project Ga0209300, IMG submission 187535) | Subsurface microbial communities from deep shales in Ohio, USA - Utica-3 well 1 S input2 RT (SPAdes) (version 2) ... | reverse complement strand
GTGGGGTGGGGGCATATCTCCCACGGTCTGTACCCCCGAGGGGGCCAGATGCGATCTTCGTCCCTCCACCCCGGCAAGTCTTCTCCATACTGCCCGTGTTGGGTCATTTCCAACATACAAGCGACTTCAGTCGCGATGCCCTGGCCACGGCGACACCGCCGTCGGGGATAAATCCCCTCCCACACTCCCTCAATCAGGCCTCAGGGCGCCGCGTAGTGAACCCGCCCCACCTTGACCGACGGCCCCACGGCCTCGCGCACCCGGGCCTCGCCCGCGTCGCCGAAGCTGGCACTGAGTTCGATGGCGGTGACCCCCTGGTCGGTCAGTTCGCGGGCGAGACGCACCGCCGCGTCCACACTGGACACCGTGGCCAGGCTCAGGCGGTAGTCGCGCCCTCCCTGGCTGGTCAGCGAGGTATTGCCGGGAGACGGCACAAGGATCAGGAAGGCGAGATGCGCGGGACGGGACGACATGGCGGGCTCCGGTGTAACGCTGCGTTACTCAAGCGTAGCGGGTCTGTCCGCCGACGCCATGACGCGGGAGGTGAAAAGCACGGAAAGGACGTCAGCCCCGTCTGTAAGGGTCATCCAGGCGCACGATGTCGTCCTCTCCCAGATAGGTCCCCGACTGGATCTCGATCAACTCGAGCGGGATGACGCCGGGGTTTTCCAGGCAGTGCACCCGGCCCTGGGGAATGTCGATGGACTGGTTCTCGCTGACCAGGAAGCTTTCCTCGCCCAGTGTCACACGGGCCGTGCCGCGCACCACCACCCAATGCTCGGCGCGATGGTGATGCATCTGCAGCGACAGTCGCCGGCCCGGCTGCACGGTCAGCCGCTTGACCTGATAGCGCTCGCCGCTGTCCACCGGCTCGTAATGTCCCCAGGGGCGATGCACGACCCGGTGCTCGACCACCTCGCGACGCCCCTCGGCCTCCAGCGATTCGACGGACGCCTTGAGCAGTCCCGCCGCCTCGCGGGGCGCCACGAGCACCGCATCGGCGGTCTCGACCACGACCAGATCCTCGGCGCCCAGCACGGCCACCAGCCGATGCTCCGCGCGAACATAGCAGCCCCGGCTTTCGCGCAGCAGGACATCGCCGCATTGCACGTTGCCCGCGTCATCCCGGTCCTGCACCTGCCACAGCGCCGGCCAGCTGCCGATATCGCTCCACCCCGCCGCCAGGGCCACCACGGCGGCGTGATCGATGTGCTCCATGACCGCGTAGTCGATGGAGTCGGTCGGCGAGGCGCAAAACGCCGCGTCGTCGATGCGCAGGAAGTCGAGGTCCTGTCGCGCCTTGCCGTGCGCCTCGGTGCAGGCCGTCAGGATGGCCGGCGCCAGCCGCTCGAGCAGCGCCAGGTAATGACCGGCCCGCAGCACGAAGACGCCACTGTTCCACAGATAGTCGCCGCTGCGGCAGAAGGCCTCGGCAGTGGCGGCATCCGGCTTCTCGGTGAAGCGCGCCACCCGCCAGGCCTGGTCGGCCAGGCGCTCGCCGCGCTGGATGTAGCCGTAACCGGTCTCGGCACGCTCGGGCACCACGCCGAGCGTCACCAGCCATCCCTCCCGCGCCAGCGCCACGGCACGTGCCACGCTGGCCTGAAACGCCGGCGTGTCGGCGATCCAGTGATCCGAGGGCATCACCAGCAGCACGGGGTCCTCCCCGGCCTGCACGGCCTGCAAGGCAGCCAGGGCGATGGCCGGGGCGGTGTTGCGCGCCGCCGGCTCGAGCAGGATGAGTCCCGTCCGCCCCGCCTGGCGCAGCTGCTCGGCCACCAGAAAACGGTGGGCTTCATTGCAGACCACCAGCGGCGCCATCGCCGCCTCCGGCAGACGCGCCAGGGTCTCGGCGAACAGGGTCTCGCCGGACTTAAGCGACAGGAACGGCTTGGGAACGTGGCGCCGCGACAACGGCCAGAGGCGCGTGCCGCTGCCACCGGCCAGTATCACCGGCAGGACGGGGATATTCATGGATGTGGCCCTTTTTCGGGTCATGCGATGCCCAGTCAGCCTCCGCCCATGAAAGCCGGAGACTGGCCGGATTCAGGCCTCATGACAGCGCCTATCGCCGCCGGAATCAACTGCCGGCCGCTTCCAGCGCCGCGTAGGCGACCATCTCGATGCGCATCGCCTCCCGTGCGAAACCCGAGACGATGATCGCCGCGCGATTGGGATACGGCGGTGCGACATACTCCGCATACACCCGGTTGACCTCGGCCAGGTCGTCGCGGGCGGTGACGTAGATCAGCACCTGGGTCAGCGCCGCCATGTCGGCCCCGGCGCAGGCCAGCGTATGGCGCAGGTTGTCGAGGGTCTGGCGGGTCTGGGCCTCGATGCCGCCCGCCACCACCTGGCCGTCGGCGCCGATGGGGATCTGGGCGGTGAACAGGATGCCGTTGCCGACGACGGCCCATTCCAGGGGCGCCTTCGAGGCGTAGAGGTCCGTGGCGACCGGTTGAATCATGAATGCTTCCCCTTCTGCTCAATCGTTGTCGTGGGTGCCGGCCCCGGCGCCCTGGCGAGAGTCATCGGTGGCTTCCACCAGCATGCGCGTGGCCAGCGCCTTGAGGCGCTCCCAGAGCGTGTCGTCCACCTCGATGCCTTCCAGATACGCCCGGTCGCGACAGGCCAGCAGGTCCGACTCCTCGTGTCGCGCCAGCAGGTCGTAACGGTAGTTGGAGCGCATGGCCGGCAGCAGGTCGACGTGATTGGCCATGACCAGGGTGATGCCGTCGTTGGGTTCGTTTTCCTCGGGCACGTCGGCGACGGTATAGATGCGGATTTCCGGTACCGAGTGATTGGCCCGGAACCCCACCACCTGCTCGGTCAGCGGCTCGTGGGCATTGCGCCAGAACGCGGTGACGTTCATGCCGCGTCCCGCCAGCCGGGCCAGATAGCCCATGATCAGCTGGCGGTTGTGGCAGTGGCGGATCTTGATCACCGCCAGCCCGCGAGCCCGCGCCTTGGCGAACCCCAGCTCCAGGGCCAGCGACGAGCTGCGCAGCACGCTGCTGCCATGACCGTCCAGCACGGCCAGGTCACCGTCCTGATACAGCACCGACGGCAGCGCGTCGGAGGTCTCGGCCAGCAGGTAGTCGAGCCCCCGGCTCAGCGCCGCCAGACCGCCGAGGTCCAGGCACTGCATCCAGGCGACCATGTCGGCGGCGTCCGCGGCATCGCCTTCCTCGAAGCCCATGCCCAGAAAGGCCTTGCGGCACAGCCCCTGCAGTTCGTTGTGGGATACCTTCATCGTTCGCCTCCGGCGACTTCCCGGCGGCCCTCGCCCTGCCGACCTGCCGGCTCCAGCGGGAAGCTCCAGTCATCGAAGGCCGCCAGGTCGTGCGGCTCGGCATTGAGTTCCTCGACCAGCGGCGCGCCCTGGAACAGGGTGATGCGCACCCAGCGGTCGGACTTGGGATCGAAGCGGCTGGCGCCGAAGAACGACAGCTTGGTGCGCAGCAGGTGCATGGGCTTCATGTCGCGATGCCACAGGTTGGCGCGAATCTCGCCGTAGGGTGTCTGGGCCATGGTCTGGATGCGCCGCACGATCGCCTTGTAGCGCGGCCGGGCGATCAGGAAATCCACCACCAGCGCGCGCGGATTGTCGGCGAGGAAGGCACACAGCGCCTCATGGGCCTCGCTGACCAGCGGCGCGATGGCCAGCGCCAGCTCCTTGTCGGCGCCGGGCTCGACGCCGCGCACCCCCAGCCGGGGCTCCTCCTTCTCCACCGAGCGATACCAGAACCAGTAGCGCGCCTCGGGCATGGTGAAGTCCTCCGCCAGTGCCCAGTCGAAGTGGGTCTCGATCAGCTGCCGGAGTCGCACCAGCGGCATGTCCGGCGTCAGCTCCAGGCTCTCCTCGGCGCCCATCTCGTCCTCGAGCGGGTCCACGAGCGCCGGATAGAGCTCGATCAGCAGGGTGTTGATCAACTCCTGGGCTTCCAGCGACAGGCTGCGCTCGCTCCAGTCCGCCAGCTGTTGCCACAGGTCGGCCTCCAGCGGCATCTCCTCGAGCCAGGCGATCACCGCCGGCAACGCCGCCACGGTGGCGGCATTGCGCGCACTCTGCTCGGCGTCCTCGGTCAGGGTCTGCGCCAGATGGGTCATGGCCCGGCGCGTCAGGACGATGAGCCGCCGGCGATCCGCCTCCTCCGGCCGTTGTGACAGCGCCAGCGCCAGGGCGCGCTCCCGGCAGTAGACCCACTGCTGAATCAGCTGCGGGTGATTGATCAGAAACGGCGCCATGCCCAGCCCGGTGGAGTTGCCGATGCCCAGATAGCGGCTCAGTTCCCGGGCCAGCGGCACCGCCGCCTCCGGCGCCCGGCAATGGGCGATGTGTTCCACCTGGTCGATCGAGAAGTGGCGCAGCAGATAGACCGCCAGCATCTGCGCCGAGAACGGCCGGCGAAAGTCCGGGTTGTCGCGCAGGCGCATGAAGTCGGCGATGCCGAACTTGCCGTTGCCGTAGACCGCCGTGGTCCGATAGAGGTAGCCGACCCGGGTCAGCCACGCCGGGTCCGGCTGCGCGCCGGCCGACAGCGCCTCGACGAACTGGGCGAAGTTGCGCAGGCTGCGATTGGCCCGGGACAGCACCAGCACCCGCGGGTGCTGGCGTCCGGCCTCCTGCAGCGGCACGTTCCTGGCCATCTGCTCGAGCAGTGCCTCGTCGACGTCGCCCTCGACCACGCCGAAGGTCACGTCCCAGGCGTCGGCGATCACCCGATCGGAGCGCCGCGCCGCGTCGAGATACTGCGAGAAGATCACCCCGTGGTAGCGTCCGTGGGGCGTCTGCAGCCGGTAGATCGCGACCCCGTAGCCCTGCGCGTCCAGGTCGAAGCGTACGCGACTGATCTGCCAGCGCTGCCGGGCCATCTGGCGCACCAGGCTGCGCACGAAGCTCAACCGGCTGGCGTGCAGGCTGCCCAGGCGCTCCAGATCCATGACCGTCGCGGCCGGCCGCAGCGCCGGGCTGTCGATCGTCGGATGGCGCAGCTCAGTCATGGCGCGGCTCCCGGGGGCCGTCGATCAACCCCTGCTCGCGGGCCATGGCATAGGCCGCCTTGGGGCCGGTCCACAGCGAGGGCAGCAGCACCAGCGACACCGGGATCGCGGTGATCACGATGAACTGCTGCAGCACGCTGATCTGCCCCGAGCCCATGTACAGCAGGATGGCCGCCATCAGCGCCATGGCGATGCCCCAGAAGGCGCGGATCAGCGGGTTGGGCTCGTCATGCCCGGAACCCACCACGGCGATCGCGTAGCTCATCGAGTCGCCGGTGGTGGCGACGAAGATGGTGGTCAGCAGCAGGATCGCCATGGCCATCAGCGTGCCGCCGGGCAGCGCCTGGGCCACGGTCAGCGTGGCGACGTCGAACTGGAAGTTGTTGAGCGCCTCGGTGAGGTCGATCGCCCCGGTCAGCTGGTAGTGGATGCCCGAGCCGCCCAGCAGGGTGAACCACACGGTGGTGGCGATCGGCGCCAGCACCGCCACGGCGAGGATCATCTCGCGCACGCTGCGCCCGCGGGAGATGCGCGCCACGAAGATCGCCATCAGCGGGCCGTAGCCGATGAACCAGGCGAAGAAGAACACCGTCCACCACTGCATCCACCAGGCCGGGGCCGTCTCGGCGGTCATCGTCGCCATGCGAAAGAACGACGACAGGTACTCGCCGAAGCCCTGGGTGAAGGCATTGGTCAAAAACAGCGTGGGGCCGAAGACGAAGATCACCGCGACGATGGCCAGCGCCAGCATCACGTTGAAGCGGCTGAGCAGCTGGATGCCGCGCTCGATGCCGCTCACCGCCGAGGTCACGTAGATCGCCCCCAGGGCGGCGAGGATCACCAGCTGGGTGCCGTAGCCCTGCGACCAGCCCAGCAGCTCGTGCAGGCCGAAGCTCACCTGGGTGGCCAAAAAGCCGATCGGCCCCACGGTGCCGGCGACCACCGCGATCACGCACAGCGCGTCCACCACGCCGCCGAAGGCGCCGCGCATCACCCGCTCGCCGAACACCGGATAGAGCAGGGTGCGCGGCTGCAGCGGCTGGCCCTTGACGTAGTGGGCGTGGGCCAGCACCACCGCGGTCAGGGTGCCGAGCACCGCCCAGGCGAGAAAGCCCCAGTGCATGAAGGCCTGGGCCAGCGCGCCGGGCACCGCCGCGGCGGTACCCGCCTCGGTGTCGAAGGCCGGCGGGGTGACCACGAAGTGGTAGACCGGCTCGCCGGCGGCGAAGAACACCCCGCCGCCGGCGAGCAGCGTGCAGAGGATGATCGACAGCCACTTGAAGGTGCTCATCTCGGGGACGGCGAGATCGCCGATGCGCGCCTTGGCGGCGGGGGTGGCGGCCAGGCCGATGGCGATGAAGAAGGTCAGCAGCAGCAACAGCTGGAAGTAGGCGCCGAGGGTGCGGGCCGTCCAGGCAAAGCCGACGCCGATCGCATTGGCGACCATGTCGACATCGATCAGCGACAGGATGCAGAAGACCAGGATGAACCCGACGGTGAGACTCAGAACCAGCGGGTCCCCCCAGCGAGCGCCGGCCGTGGAGGCCGGCGCAGTGGAGAGCTTGGCGTGAGACATGACATACCCCGTTGTGGTTTGTTGGAAGGGGATGATGATTGAGGACACTCAGTGCGGTGTGGCCGCTCGCTCCAGCACGTCCACCCAGTTGCGTCCCATGATGCGCGCCACGGCGTCATCGTCGAAGCCACGCTGGCGCAACCCCTCGACCAGCCGCGGGAAGTCGCGGTTGTCGCGCAGCCACGGCAGCGGTCGCGGCCAGCCGGCGTTGGCCTGGCTGCCCTCGCCGTAGTCCATGGTCTTCGACCAGCGGCCGTTGCGCATCCACTCGAGCACCGAGGTCGGCTGCGCCTGACACAGATCGGTACCGATGCCGACGTGCTCGATGCCCATCAGGTCGACGGTGCGGGCCACCATGTCGCAGAACATCGCCAGGGTGCAGTCGGCGCCGTCCTTGAGATGGAAGGGGTAGACCGAGAAGCCGAGCAGCCCGCCCGACTCGGCGATCGCCGACAGCACCCGATCCGACTTGTTGCGCTTGGCCGGGTGGAAGCTGCTGGGATTGGCGTGCGAGATGATCACCGGGCGCTCGGACAATTCGATCGCTTCCAGGGTCGAGCGCTCGGCACTGTGCGACATGTCGATCACCATGCCGACGCGGTTCATCTCGCGGATCACCTGACGCCCGAAGCGGGTGATGCCGCTGTCCTCGGCCTCGTAGCAGCCGCAGGCCAGCAGGCTCTGGTTATTGTAGGTGAGCTGCATGATCAGCAGCCCCAGGTCGCGCATCACCGCGACCATGTCGATGTCGTCCTCGCGAGCAGTTCTGCGCGCCCAGCAGGATGCCCACCTTGCCGGCCTCGCGGGCGCGCTGGATATCGGCGGGCTCGCGCACCGGCATGATCAGGTCATGATGCGCCTCGAAGCGCCGGTTCCACTCGCCGAAACGCGACAGCGTATCGCGCGTGGTCTCGTGGTACGCCAGGGTGGCGTGGACGGCATCGACGCCGCCCTCGTGCATCTGCTCGAAGATCTCGCGCGACCAGTTGGAATACTGCAGGCCGTCGACGATCAGCATCTCTTGAGACATGACGCGCTCTCCTCGGGCCTTGGCTCAGTGGGCCTTGACGTAGCAGGTCTTGACCACGGTGTAGAACTCGCGTGCGTAGCGCCCCTGCTCGCGCGGGCCGAAGCTGGAGTCCTTGCGACCGCCGAACGGCACGTGATAGTCCGTGCCCGCGGTGGCCAGGTTGACCATCACGCAGCCGGTCTCGGCGCGCGCCTTGAAGTCGCTGGCCAGATGCAGCGAGTCGGTGATGATGCCGGCGGTCAGCCCGTAGCGGGTGTCGTTGAGGGTGGCGAGCGCCTCCTCGTAGTCGCGGACCTTGATCACGCAGGCGATCGGCCCGAAGACCTCCTCGCGATTGATCGCCATGTCGTTGCGGGTGTCGACGAACAGCGTCGGCGCCAGGTAGTAGCCCTCGGTCTCGGCGCTCAGGCGCTCGCCGCCGAAGGCCAGCGTCGCGCCGTCGGCCTTGCCCCGCTCGATCCAGGCGAGATTGGACTCGAGCTGGCGGGCATCCACCACCGGACCGATCTGGGTGCCGGCATCCAGCGCATGACCGACCCGGGCCTCGCGCAGCCGGGCGATCAGCTTCTCGACGAAGGCATCGTGCACCGCCTCGGTGACGATCAGCCGCGACGACGCCGTGCACTTCTGGCCGGTGCCGGAATAGGCCCCGGCGAACGCCGCCTCGACGGCCAGGTCCAGGTCGGCATCGTCGGCGACGATCAGGGCGTTCTTGGAGCCCATCTCGAGCTGGCACTTGACCAGGTTGCCGGCGGTCGCCGCGGCGACCCGGCGCCCCACCTCCAGCGAGCCGGTGAAGCTGACCGCGTCCACCTCGGGGCTGGCGATCAGCGCGTCGCCGACGCTCGAGCCGCTGCCCATCAGCAGGTTGAAGGTGCCCGCCGGCAGCGCCTGACGGCTGATGATCTCGGTCAGCGCCCAGGCGCTGGCCGGCACCAGGTTGGCCGGCTTGAAGATCACGGCGTTGCCGAACGCCAGTGCCGGCGCGATCTTCCACACCGCGGTGGCCATGGGGAAGTTCCACGGGCTGATGATGCCCACCACGCCGACCGGCTCGCGCCGGGTGTCGATCTCGATGCCCGGGCGCACGGAGGCCACCCGCTCGTCGATCTGGCGCAGCACCTCGGCGGCGTAGTAGTGGAAGAACTGGCCGGAGCGATAGACCTCGCCGGCGCCCTCGGCCAGCGGCTTGCCCTCCTCGCGGGACAGCAGGCGGCCCAGCTCGTCCTTGCGCGCGATCAGCTCGTCGCCGATCGCCATCAGTATGCGGTAGCGGGTCTCGAGCTCGCTGGCGGCCCATTCGCGGGCACCGCGCCGGGCAGCCTGGATCGCCTGCCCCACCTGCTCGACGCTCGCCTGGGCGAACTCGCCGATCACGTCCGAGGTATCGGAAGGGCTGGTGTTGGTCAGGCGCGTGGCGCCCTCGACCCAGGCACCATCGATGTAGAGGGAATGAACGTCCGACATGGTCACCTCCTGGAAAACATGCCGTCATCCTAGGCGAGCCATGTGGATAAGGATAATCAATAATAAAGATAAAATGGTAAGATTAATTTATCACCTAGAAGGGCAGATTGCCCCCGGAGATACCCATGCTCCCCGAGCTCAAGATCCAGCCCCTGCGCTATGTGGTGGCCGTCGTCGACGAGGGCGGCTTTCATGCCGCGGCCCGCCGGCTTCACCGCAGCCAGCCGGCGCTGTCGATGGCCATCAAGGAACTCGAGCAGCGCCTCGGTGCACCGCTGTTCGAGAAGGCCGGCAAGTCGCGGCTCACCCCGTTCGGCGCCTACTGCCTGCCCCGCTTCCGCGAGCTGCTGACCCAGCACGACCGGCTGAGCCGCGACATCGTCAGCCAGGTCGAACGCCGCGCCGGTCACGTCGACATCGCCGCCGTGCCCTCGGTGGCCAGCCGCCTGATGCCCGCCCTGCTGGCCGACTTCGCCGCCGCTCACCCCGGCCTGCACATCAGCCTGCACGACGGCAATGCCGACTTCGTTCGCGAACTGGTCAGCCGCGGCGAGGTCGACCTGGCCCTGACCAGCCTGTGGCAGCACGACGAGCGCCTGTCGTTCGCGCCGCTGATGCACGACGCCGTGGGCGTGGTCTGCCGCGACGATCACCCCCTTGCCGGGCGCGAGACCCTGAGCTGGCCGGAGCTGCAGGGCGAACGCCTGATTCGCAACGGCACCTCGCGCCTGCTCGAGGGCACCGAGGCCGCGCCACTGCTCGAACAGAGCGCCTTCTTCATCTCCAACATGATCTCGCTGACCGCCATGCTCGACGCCGGCATCGGCGTGACCACCCTGCCCCGGCTCGCCTTCCCGGAAGAGCATCGCCACCTGTGCTTCATCCCGCTGAGCGAGCCCCGCGTCGAGCGCGAGATCGGCCTGCTGCAACCGGCCCGGCGCAGCCTGTCGCCAGCGGCGCAGGCCATGGCCGAGCTGATTTTCGAGAGATTGTTAAAATCTTGACTGATCGCGCATCCAAGGCAGGACAACCAGTCCACCCACTCCTGGCATCACGCCGCGGGCTCTTCGTGTCGACGTGCCGTCAAGTCCACGCCCAACGCACGCATCACCGCAAGCATGGTTTTCAGAGTTGGATTGCCTTGCTCACTGAATGAACGATAAAGCTGCTCACGGGAGAGGCCGGTTTCACGGGCTAATTCCGTCATGCCCTTGGCACGGGCCACTACGCCCATGGCCTTCGCGACGTAAGCGGAATCACCGGTTTCCAGCGCATCGGCGAGAAACACGGCAATGGCTTCTTCACTCTCCAGGGCCGCTGCTGGATCGTAGTCGTAAATCTTGTCGCTCATGACGCCTCCCACTCTGCTGCCAGACGCTGCGCGGTGGCGACATCTCCCTGCTGGGTGCTTTTATCGCCGCCGCACAGGAGGAGGATAATCTCGTCGCCACGCTGCTTGAAGTAGACACGATACCCAGGACCATGGTGAATACGTAGCTCGCTAACACCTTGACCCACGGGCTTCACGTCGCCCGCCAACCCATTGGCCAACCGAAAGACACGGGCCGCGATCAGTGCCTTGGCACGCTGATCACGAAGCTTGCGCTCCCACTTTCGGTAGACATCCGTCTGTTTGATCTCAAGCATGACCAAATAGTAGTTTTTAAACGACAAAAGCGCAAGACAATGCGCCCAGACGCTGACATGCCGCGATCACACCGCCCAGCGTTCACACAGCTCGCAGGTATGCCGCTGTCAAAGGCCATCGATATAGTCCTGCCCAATGTGATATCAGAACGGAAACACCCAGGGCGTCAGCACCAGCACCGCGACGGAATAGGTCAGACTGACCGGCAACCCGATGCGCAGGAAATCCTTGAGGCTATAGCGCCCGGGAGAGTAGACCATCAAGTGGGTCTGATAACCGTAAGGGATGAGAAAGCAGGCACTGGCCCCGTAGGCGACCACCATGATGAACGGCATGGGATCGGCGCCGAAGGCCTGCGCGGTGGACCAGGCCACCGGAAACGCCAGCGCGGCGGCGGCATTGTTGGTTACCGTCTCGGTAAGCACCAAGGCCAGCAAATAACAGCCGACAAGGGCCGCATAGGGGCCATGGCCATCGAAAACAGCCTGCATCCCCTGCGCCATCAAGCCGGCGGCGCCCGAGTGTTCCAGCGCCTGGGCGATCGCCAGCGCCGAGCCGATGATCAACCACAACTCGAACGGAAAACGCCGCCGCAGCTCCGCGGGGCTGAGTACACGCCCCACGAGCAGCGCCCCCAGCAACAGGAGAAGCCCCTGGAAAAGCGACAACACTCCCCACGTCGCCAGGGCGATCACCGTCGCGAAGCCGGCCAGGGTCAGGCCACTCTCGAGGCGGTTGAGTCGTGGCCGCGTGAGGCTGCCACTGAGCAAATGAAAGTTGCGGTCGAGGTTGCGATGCTGGCGGAAGTCGCTACCCACCGCCATCAGCAGGCAATCGCCGACACGCAGGGGAATCTTGCCCAACTGCCCCTCCAGCCGCTTTCCACCCCGACGAATCCCCACCACCCCGGCATTGAACATGCTGCGGAAATCGACCTCCTGCAGCGTGCGACCCGCCAATTCGGACTCGTGGGAAATCACTACCTCCACGAGATTGGTCGCCAGCAGATCGTCCGCCTGATGGCCGAACAGCCGCAACCCGGGAAAGCGCTGCAACGCCTGCACCTTGCCGACCTCCCCCGTGAATACCAGCGTATCGCCGGCCTGGAGCACCTCTTCGGGACCTACCGGGCTGATCAGGCGCCCATGGCGCTCGATCTCCAGCAGATATAACCCTTCGAGACTGCGCAGCCCGTTGGCCTCGATGCTACGACCGACCATCTCGGAGCCCGGGTGAAGGTCGGCCGCCAGAAAGTAGGAGAGCGCATCGGCGGCCGCCTCGGGCTGATGGTGCGGCAACCGCCGTGACTGCCACAGCAGTACAAGGAAGGTTATCAAGGCCACCGGCAACCCGACCCAGCTGAACTGGAACATGCTCAGCTCGAACCCGGCCGTGCTCATCGCGAAGGAGCTCACCACGAGGTTGGTGGAGGTACCGACCAGGGTCGTCATTCCGCCCAGGATCGATGCATAGGACAACGGAATCAGCAGCCTCGAGGGGGCGATCTGGCGCTGGCGCGAAATCGCTCCCAGAAAGGTGGCCACTACCGCCGTATTGTTGAGAAAGGCTGAGAGTACCGCGCTGGTACCCATAACCTTGAACGTCGCCCGTCCCGGATGGCCATCAACCAGACGATTCGACACCCGCTCCAGCAAGGGTGAACGCTCCAGCGCCAACGACACCAGCAACAGCAGCAACAAGGTGGCCAGGGCCGGGTTGGTGTATTGGCGCAACAATGTGGCCGTGTCCACCAGCCCCATCAGCAGGTAGGCCACGGCCAGGCTCACGAAGCCCACCGCCGGACGCACACGCCCGGAAATCAGTAACACCAGCAGACCGGCCAGAGACAGCAAAACCACCCACGTCGTCATCAGGGCATCCTTGATGGCTGAAATCACGCTTGAGCGATTCTACGTAGGCTTTTATGATTAGTCGAACAAGGCGAACTTTAAATTTGCTTATTTTCCATATTTTTTGTTTATTTTCAGATAGTTAAAAACCATATTGACCACTAAACATTTATCGCCCGAAATCATCAGCGAACGCCGCCTCCAGGCCGTGCGCCTGCGGCTCGACGGTATGACCGTCGCCGAGACGGCACGCCGTACCGGGCTTTCGCCGCCCACCGTGTCCGCCGCCTGGAAAGCCTTCCGGGAAGGCGGCTGGGAGGCCGTCCCGGTGCGCCCCCGCGGGCGGCCCACCGGCCAGGGGGCCACGCTCGGCGATACGCAACGTCGGCACCTGGAGCGATGGCTCGCCGAGTGGCCATCAGACGATCAGCCGGGCTGGAGCGCGCGCACCCTGGCCCAGGCACTGGGCGGTAACACGGGAGCTTCAAGCGCCGCCTCGCCGCGAGCCGTCGAACATTGGCTGGCCCAGCAGGACCTCAAGCCGGCACCGCTGGACCTCGCCGGCCTGGAACGCCGTCGCTCCCCGGCGGGCCGCTGGTATCGTCAGCAGGTACTACCGGCAGTCGATAACCGTGATAGCCACCTATGGCAGGCGGGCGCCCGGGTATGCGCCGCAACACCGGGCCACCCGCGCCGCTACCAGCTCTTCGCCCACGGCAAGCGGGACACGCTGTATACCCGCTGCTTCACGGCGCCACCCCGGGCCGACGATTATCTGCAGCTCTTCACCCGCCTGAAGGCCGAAGGCTGCCGGGCCATGCTCTTTCGGGGTGCCGACCTCACGGCCAGTCCGGAGATTCAGACCTGGCTGCGCGAGCACCCGGACTTGCTACTCATCATCGCTCCACCCGACGTATTGACTGCCACTTCGGCAGCCAAGCGGCGTGGCGCCTCTTCACACTCACGCCCCATGGAACGCCAATGACGACGCTCACTCACCTGCAACGGCTCGAGGCCGAGAGCATTCAGATCATGCGCGAGGTGGTCGCCGAGACCGACAACCCCGTGATGCTCTACTCCGTCGGCAAGGACAGCGCCGTGATGCTGCACCTGGCGCGCAAGGCCTTCGCCCCCGGGCCACCGCCCTTCCCGCTGCTGCACGTGGACACCCGCTGGAAGTTCCGCGCCATGTACGCGTTCCGCGACCAGGTGGCCAGGGAAACCGGCATGGAACTGCTGGTGCACATCAACCCCGAAGGCATCGAGAAGGACATCAACCCCTTCACGCATGGCTCGGCGATCCACACCGACGTGATGAAGACCGAAGGGCTCAAGCAGGCACTCGACCAGTACGGCTTCGATGCCGCCTTCGGCGGCGCCCGGCGCGACGAGGAGAAATCCCGCGCCAAGGAACGCATCTTCTCCTTCCGCACCGCCCAGCACCGCTGGGACCCGAAGAATCAGCGCCCGGAACTGTGGAAGCTCTACAACACCCGCCGCCACAAGGGCGAGTCGATCCGGGTCTTCCCGCTCTCCAACTGGACCGAGCTGGACATCTGGCAGTACATCTACCTGCAGGACATCCCCATCGTGCCGCTCTACTACGCCGCCGAACGCCCGGTGGTGGAACGCGACGGCACGCTGATCATGGTCGACGACGAGCGCATGCCGCTGGAAGACGGCGAGGTACCGATGATGCGCAAGGTGCGCTTCCGCACCCTGGGCTGCTACCCGCTGACCGGCGCCATCGAGTCCGAGGCCGACACCCTGCCGGCGATCATTCAGGAAATGCTGCTGACCCGCACCTCGGAGCGCCAGGGGCGGGTGATCGACCACGACAGCGCCGCCTCGATGGAGAAGAAGAAGGTCGAAGGGTACTTCTAGGCTGCGGGCTGCGGGCTGCGGGCTGCGGGCTGCGGGCTGCGGGCTGCGGGCAACAGGAGAGTCTATGCGATATGAACAGATGGAAGTCTGGCAACGCAGCAAGCAGCTGAGCGCTGCGGTCTACCGCGAGCTCAAGGAGCTACGTGATTTTGGCTTCAAGGATCAGATCACGCGTTCGGCACTGTCGATTCCCAGCAATATCGCCGAAGGCTTCGAGCGTTACAGCGAGCGAGAAAAATTTCGCTTTGCCTCCATTGCCAAGGGCTCCTGCGGCGAGTTCGCGACCCAGACACTGATCGGTATCGAAGTCGGCTACATCCCTGAGCCAGTGGGCCAGCACTGGCGCAGCGAAGCCATGGTGATTTCTCGAATGCTCGGTTCGCTGCTCAAGGCTCTTGCTGCACGACCACGGAACTAGCCATCAAACATGCAGGGTGGGCTCGAAGCGCGATGCCCGGAGCTCGCAGCGCTCGTGCTCTACCACCCCGGGGAGAAAAACTGTGTCACACGCATCACCGATGATATCGGAAAACATCGAGAGCTACCTGAAAGAGCACGAGCATAAAGGCCTGCTACGCTTCATCACCTGCGGCAGCGTGGATGACGGCAAGAGCACGCTGATCGGCCGGCTGCTGTTCGAGTCCAAGCTGTTGTTCGAGGACCAGCTGGCCGCCATCGAGGCGGACTCGAAGAAGTACGGCACCCAGGGCAGCGAGATGGACTTCGCCCTGCTGGTCGACGGCCTGGCCGCCGAGCGCGAACAGGGCATCACCATCGACGTGGCATACCGTTTCTTCTCCACCGACAAGCGCAAGTTCATCGTCGCCGACACCCCGGGGCACGAGCAGTACACGCGCAACATGGTCACCGGCGCCTCCACCGCCGATGCCGCCATCCTGATGGTCGACGCCCGCTACGGCATCCTGACCCAGACCCGCCGCCACAGCTTCCTGATGTCGCTGATCGGCATCCGCCACCTCGTGGTGGCCATCAACAAGATGGACCTGGTGGACTACGCCCGGGAGCGCTTCGAGGCCATCGTCGAGGAATACCGTGAGTTCGCCCGGCAGCTGGGCCTGACCGACATCACCTTCATCCCCATGTCGGCGCTCAAGGGCGACAACGTCATCGAACACGGCCATCACATGCCGTGGTATCACGGCCCGACCCTGATGGCCTATCTGGAAACCGTCGCGGTCGACGACCAGCGCCACCAGCAGGCGCCGTTCCGCCTGCCGGTCCAGTGGGTCAACCGCCCCGACCTGGACTTCCGCGGCTTTGCCGGCCACATCGCCAGCGGCCGCGTGCGCCCCGGCGATGCCATCCGCGTGCAGCCCTCCGGCAAGGCCAGCACGGTCTCGCGCATCTACACCTTCGACGGCGATCTGGACGAGGCCGTGGCCGGCCAGTCCGTCACCCTGCTGCTCGACGACGAGATCGACATCTCGCGCGGCGACGTGATTTCCGGCGCGGACTCGCCGGCCCAGACCGCCGACCAGTTCGAGACCACGCTGGTCTGGATGCACGAGCAGCCGCTGCTGCCCGGGCGCCCCTATCAGATGAAGCTCGGCACCCAGACCGTCACGGCGACCGTGAGCGACATCAAGTACCAGATCAACGTCAACACCCTGGAACACGCGGCCGCCAAGCAGCTGGAGCTCAACGGCATCGCCGTCTGCACCCTGAGCCTGTCGCGCCCGGTGGCCTTCGACCCCTACCGGGAGGTACCGGATACCGGCGGCTTCATCCTCATCGACCGCATGACCCACAACACCGTCGGTGCCGGCATGCTGCACTTCGCCCTGCGGCGCAGCCAGAACATTCACCGCCAGCCGGTGGATGTCGACAAGCCGGCCCGGGCGCTGGCCAAGGGCCAGAAGCCGGCCGTGCTGTGGTTCACCGGGCTCTCGGGGGCCGGCAAGTCGACCATCGCCAACCTCGTCGAGAAGAAACTTCATGCCGGCGGCCGGCACACCTACCTGCTGGACGGCGACAACGTGCGCCACGGCCTCAACCGCGATCTGGGCTTCACCAATGCCGACCGGGTGGAGAACATCCGTCGTGTCGGCGAAGTCGCCCGGCTGATGGTGGACGCCGGACTGATCGTGCTGACGGCCTTCATCTCACCCTTCCGCAGCGAGCGCCAGATGGCGAGCGACCTGGTCGAGGCCGACGAGTTCCTCGAGATCTTCATCGACACGCCGCTGGACGTCGCCGAGGACCGCGATCCCAAGGGGCTGTACAGGAAGGCCCGGCGCGGCGAGCTGAAGAACTTCACCGGCATCGACTCCGCCTACGAGGCCCCGGAGGCGCCCGACCTGCACATCCGCACCACCGAGATGAGCAGCGACGAGGCCGCCGAGACCATCATCGAACTGCTGCGCGAGCGGCGGCTGATCGACTGAAGCGGCGAGCCACGAGCTTCGGGCCACGAGCCGCTTGGTGGCCGAAGCCCGAAGCCCGAAGCCCGAAGCCCGAAGCCCGAAGCCCGAAGCCCGAAGCCCGAAGCCCAGAGGATACCCTGACCGATGGATCTTGCCGATCTGCTGAACCACGCCGAACGCATCGCCCTCGATGCCGGCCGCGCCATCATGGCCGTCTACGCCCGCGGATTCACCGTCGAGGAGAAGGACGACCAGAGCCCGCTGACCGAAGCCGACCAGGCCGCCCACGACCTCATCGTCGCCGGCCTCGAGGCCCTGCCCGATGACATTCCCGTGCTGTCCGAGGAGGACGTCGAGGGCTTTCCCGGCAGCGATTCCCGGGGGCGCTACTGGCTGGTGGACCCGCTGGACGGCACCAAGGAGTTCATCAAGCGCAACGGCGAGTTCACCGTCAACATCGCGCTGATCGAACAGGGCCGCCCGGTGCTCGGCGTGGTCGTCGCCCCCGCGCTCGGCGTCAGCTACCTGGCCGCCGAGGGCGTCGGGGGCTTCAAGGTGGGCGAGGACGGCGAACGCCGCGCCATTCGCGTGTCGGGCGCCCCGGCACCGGGCACGCCGTGGCGCGTAGTGGGCAGCCGCTCGCACCCCAGCCCCGACCTGGCCGACTGGCTTGCGCAGCTGGGCCCGCACGACATGGTGCCCATGGGCAGTTCGCTGAAGCTCTGCCTGGTCGCCGAAGGGGCCGCCGACGTCTACCCGCGGCTCGGCCCCACCTGCCTGTGGGATACCGGCGCCGCCCAGGCGGTGGTCGAGCAGGCCGGCGGCCGCGTGGAGACCCTCCAGGGCGAGCCGCTTAGCTACGCCACCCCCGAACAGACACGCAACCCGCACTTCGTGGTGTGGGGCGGCAGGCGGTGAGGCGGCCGGTTGTGGGGGCCCTGGCGTTCACGCTACCCTTGCCGCCTGTTACCCGCCGGTGCCGTGACGTTCGGCACCGCCGTTTCGTTGCCACGGCAGAACCTCGACCATGACGCTTCCCCGCGACGCCGGAAGGCGCGTTCTCATCATCGTGCGCCGACTCAACATGGGCGGCATCCAGAAGGCCTCGCTGAGCCTGGCCAGCGGCCTGCTGGCCGGCGGCCACGAGGTTCACCTGCTGGTGCTCAAGGGTACGCCGGAGCTGACGGTGCCCGAAGGGGTCCACCTGCATTGCGTCGACTTCGAGCGCGCCGCAAGGCGCACGCCGGCCGGCCTGGCCCGGCACCTGGCCTCGCGGGTGGTGCTCAAGCCGCTGCTGCCGGGCTCCGGTTTCGTGTGGACGGGGCGCACGGTCAGCCGGGGCTTCCGGCATCACCTGGCGGAACTGGAGGCCACACACGGTGCCTTCGACCTGATCGTCATCCGCGGCCAGGGCGCCTTCGAGCTGCTCTGGGACGTTCACGACCCGCGCTGCTGGCAGGTGGTGGAGGGGCCGGTCTCCGGCCCCGAGAAGAGCCCGCTGGCCGGCTGGCTGTATCGCAAGCTCTACGCGGGCAAGCGTGTGATCAGCGTCTCCGAGGGCATCGGCGCCGTGCTCGACGCCACGCTCGCGCGTCACGGCGTGGTGCCGGCCCAGCGGCGGACCCTCACCAATCCCGTGCCGCTGGAGCGCATCCGCGAGCTCGCCCGGGCGCCGTTGCCGGAGGCGCCGCCGACCCCCTACCTGGTCCACGTCGGCCGGCTGTCCTCGGTCAAGAACCAGGCGCTGCTGCTCGAGGCCTTCGCCGCGGCCGACCTGCCGCTGTCGCTGGTCATCATCGGCGACGGCGACCGGCGCCAGGCGTTGACCCGGCGCTGCGAGGCGCTAGGCATCGCCGAGCGCGTCCACTTTCTCGGCCAGCAGGCCAACCCCTACCCGTGGGTCGCCCGGGCCAACGCCTTCGCGCTCAGCTCGCGCATGGAGGGGCTCGGGCTGGTGCTGATCGAGGCGCTGGCGCTGGGCACCCAGTGCGTCGCCGCCGACGTGCCGGGCGGCATCCGCGAGGTGCTGACCGGCGAGCAGGCCCGCCTGATCGCCGAGCCCAGCGTCGAGGGGCTGGCCGAGAAGCTGCGCGAGGCGTGGACGCACCCGGTGACGGTGGACCCGGCCTGGGCGGAACGCTTCGACGAGCCGCGGGTCGCCGAGGCCTTTCTCGGCCTGCTAGACGACGACGCCCGCCTCAAGGACCCCGCCGACGACGACCCCGCCCATGCGCCGGCGTGACGACGCCTACCCGTTCGAGGCCGACCACCGCGTCGAGGTCGGCCTGGCGGCCGACGGCACCCTGACGTTGCCGGCCGGGCTCCCCGACACCCCCGCCGAGTGGAGCTGGCTGCTGGAGGTCGACTACCGGCCGCGCCGGAGTCTGCGCCAGCCCCGGGTCACGATCGCCTCCTCGGCGGGTCAGGCCGTCACGCAGTATCTGGAGCGCAAGGTGCAAGGGCGCCGCTGGCTCAACCTGACCGGCATCACGACCTGGGACGCGCTGCGCGTGATCGCCGCCCACTGCCGGCTCGGCGAGCGCGCCGTGCTGCACGGCTTCGCCCGGCCCGACCTGAGCCGGGGGCCGGTGCTGTTCGTCGCGCCGCATCCGGACGACGCCGAACTCGCCGGTTACGGCCTCTATCGACGCCTGGCCGAGCACACCTGGATCGTCACCCTCAGCGCCGGCGAGACCCTCAAGCGCCTCGATCGGCAGTACATCGCCGGGCTGGACACCTCGCTGGCCGCGGCCCGTCGGCGCAAGGGCTGGATCCGCGCCTGGAACAGCGCCACCACCCCGCAGCTGGCCGGCATCCCCCAGGAACGCCTGGTCATGCTGGGCTACTTCAACGACACGCTCGACCGCCTGGCCGATCCCGGACGCGCGGCAGTCCCGGCGAATGAAGACACGCTCTCCCCGCGAGACTTTCGCCACTGGAACCGGCTGGCCCTGCCCGGCGACGCCGAGGCGACCAACCACGGCGACCAGCTGCTGGCCGACCTCGCCTTCCTGGTCGAGCACATCCGGCCCGCCACGGTGGTGGTAACCCACCCGGAAGTCGACCCTCACCGGGACCACATCGCGGCGGCCCGGGCCATCGCCCGGGCGCTGCAGCACACCGGCCACACCCCGCAACGGGTACTGCTCTACGCCAACCACCTGCGCGGCCACAGGGGCTTTCCGCTCGGGCCGGCACACGCCGGCGCCACCCTCTGGCCCCACACCGGCACCCACTCGGCACTGGGTCGCTGGCGCTTCCACGGCGAGGCGCTCTCCCCGGAACTTCAGCGCGAGAAGGCCCTGAGCCTGGATACCATGCACGATCTGCGTGGCCGCCCGGGAGCCATGAAACGCCTGAAGCGTCGTTGGCGGGAAACCCTCGCCGGCACACGTGGCCCCCGCTACGGCGGACACGACTACTTTCGCAGCCATGTCCGCGCACAGGAGGTATTCATCGAGGTGACCGGAGAGGCGTTCGTGAGCGGGCTTCAGGCGGCGCCGCGCGAACCGTAGCGCCAGCGCCAGTAGTGTGTCACCAGGCCGCCGACGACCAGGTTGTGCACATAGACCCCGGTCCAGAAGGAATCGTAGGACTCGAACTGGTTGACGATCACCCAGTAGACGAAGAAGGCCGCGCCGAACAGTGCGACATCGCCGGGCATGGCGCCGCCGCGCCAGGCCAGCCAGGTGCCGCGACCGATCCACGCCGCCAGGGCGGCGATGACCGCCACGCCCAGCAGGCCGTAGGCCACCCAGACTTCAATGAAGAAGTTGTGCAGGTGGCCGAAGTCGGCCTTGACGAAGTCCGGCAGCCACGGCGTGTGGTCGATCACCAGGCTGCGCCCCTCGCCGCCCCAGCCGACCAGCGGGCGCTCGGCGATCCACTGCAGGGCGGCCACCCAGCTGTGAATGCGGATGCCGATGCTGGTATAGGGCACCTGCTCCAGATTCCCCTGCATCAGCTGCGTGATCACCCCGGACTCGGTGGTGACCCGCTCGGCCAGGGTATCGCCGAACAGCGCCACGGCCAGGCCGACCAGCAGCACGCCGGCGCCCAGGGTCAACAGCAACGGCCGACGCAGGGAACGGCCGGCCCCGTAACGGCGCACCACCGCCAGCGCCACCAGCCCCGCCAGCGGCAGCGACACGGCCAGCGCCAGCCAGACGGCGCGGGTCTGGCCGATGGCGACGCCGGTCAGGCACATCGCCAGCACCAGCCCCCACAACCCGACCCGCCACGCCACCCAGGTGCCCCGTGGGCGCATGACGCGGCGTGCGAAGACCACCCAGCCCAGCAGCGCCACGCCGAACAGCATGGAACCGTGCTGATTGTTGCGGATGCCGAAACCGATGCGCTGGCCCTGCAGACCCTGCCACCACTCCTGCGGGCCGCCGAGCACCAGCGTGGCGGCCAGAAACCCCGCCAGCGCCAGCGCCCAGAGCCACAGAGTGTTGCGCGTGCTGCCACCCAGCCACCAGGCCACGGCGATGAAGATGAACAGCTTGGCCAGCCGGTCCACCTCCGGATTGCGCGTCACCCACTGCGGGTGATGGAAATAGCCCAGCGTCCAGGACAGCACCTGCACGCCGATCGCGGCCAGCAGCAGCCACAGTGCCGCGGAGCGGCGCATGGCACCGCCATAAGTCAAGACGGCGATCAGGCCCAGCGCCGCGGTCAGCGTGCCCGCATCGCCGCCCACGTCGCTCCACAGCACGCCCAGGGCTGCGTAGAGGACCAGCGAGAGGCATCCGGCGATCCACAAGCCGCGAGGACAGCGCCAGGCCGTCGGGGCTTCCCAGCCCGGGCAGCCCCCCATCACGGCATCAACGCCCGCAGGCAACTGCGCAACGCGTCCTGCCAGGGCGGCAGCGCCACCCCGAAGGTCTCGCGCAGCGAGGTCGTGTCCAGTCGTGAATTGCCGGGCCGCGGTGCCGGCTGCGGATACTCGCGGGAGGCGATCGCCTCGACACTCGGACGCCGCTCGGGGGCCAGCAGCCCCAGCGCCACCGCCTCCTCGAAGATCGCCTCGGCGAAGCCGTGCCAGCTGGTTGCGCCTGCCGCAGTCAGATGATGGGTACCCGCCATGGCCGGCGACCAGTTCTCACGCCGCCAGGCGTGCAGGGCCAGCGCCGTCACGTCGGCGATGGTGGCCGCCCAGGTGGGTGCACCGACCTGATCGTCGATGACGCGCAGCTGATCGCGCTCGGCGGCCAGACGCAGCATGGTCCTGACGAAATTGTGCCCGTGGGCGGCATACACCCAGCTGGTGCGCAGCACCAGCGCCCGGGCACCAGCGGCGGCGATGGCCTCCTCGCCCTCGCGCTTGGTCTGGCCGTAGACCGAGCGCGGCGCGGTCGCGTCCTCCGGGCGATAGGGCGTCTCGCCCTCCCCGGCGAAGACGTAATCCGTGGAGTAGTGCACCAGGGGAATGGCCCGCTCGGCACAGGCCGTCGCCAGCTCCGCCACCGCCTCGGCGTTGATGCGCCGGGCCAGCGCCGGCTCGCTCTCGGCGCGATCCACGGCGGTGTAGGCCGCCGCGTTGACCACCACGGCCGGTGCGTATCGCGCCACCGCCGCGGCCACCGCCCCCGGCTCGGACAGGTCGCATTCGCGGCGGCCCAGAGCCGCGCCGCGGCCGAACGGCTGCAGGGCACGTTCCAGCTCGCGCCCCACCTGGCCGTTCGCCCCCAGGATCAGGTAATCCGGCGTCGTCTCGCTCATGCGAAGACCTCCGCCTCGCCAAAGGCCGCCCCGGCCAGATCCTTGTCGGACAGCGTCAGGTCGGGAACCACCGGCCAGGCGATGCCCAGCTCGGGGTCGTCGTAGCGGATGCAGCGCTCCGAGGCCGGGTGGTAGTAGTCGGTGGTCTTGTAGAGGAAGTCGGCGCTCTCGGAGAGCACCACGAAGCCATGCCCGAAGCCCTCCGGCACCCACAGCTGGCGGTGGTTGTCGGCGGAGAGTTCCACCCCGACCCAGCGGCCGAAGTTGGGCGAGGAACGGCGCAGGTCGACGGCGACATCGTAGACGCGACCGTGGGTCACCCGCACCAGCTTGCCCTGGGGCTGCTCGAGCTGATAGTGCAAGCCGCGCAGCACACCCCGGCGGGAGCGGGAATGGTTGTCCTGCACGAAGTCGCGCTCGCAGCCGGTGGCCGCTTCGAAGGCGCGCCGGTTGAAGCTTTCCATGAAGAAGCCACGGGAATCGCCGAACACCTTCGGCTCCAGGATCATGACCTCGGGTAGATCGGTGGCGATCGCCTTCATGCCGGCCCTCCCTTCTCGTCGAGCAGGCGCTGCAGGAACTTGCCGTAGCCGCTCTTGGCCAGCGGCTCGGCCAGCGCCAGCAGCTGTTCGTCATCGATCCAGCCGTGGCGCCAGGCGATTTCCTCGGGGCAGCACGCCTTCAAGCCCTGGCGATGCTCGATGGTGGCGATGAAGTTGGACGCCTCCATCAGCGACTCGTGGGTGCCGGTGTCCAGCCAGGCGAAGCCGCGGCCCATGATCTCGACATTGAGATCGCCGCGCTCGAGATACAGCCGGTTGATGTCGGTGATCTCCAGCTCGCCGCGGGCCGAGGGTTCGAGCGACTTGGCCATCGCGACCACATCGGCGTCGTAGAAGTACAGCCCGGTCACCGCGAACGGCGATTTCGGCTCGGCGGGCTTTTCCTCCAGCGAGGTGGCGCGCCCCTCGGCGTCGAAGTCCACCACCCCGTAGCGCTCCGGATCGTGAACGTGGTAGGCGAACACGCTGGCGCCCTGCTCGCGGATCATGGCGCTTTGCAGCAGTGGCTGGAAATCATGGCCGTAGAAGATGTTGTCACCCAGCACCAGACAGCTCGGCGCGCCGTCGAGGAAGTCCTCGGCGATGATGAACGCCTGGGCCAGCCCGTCCGGCGAAGGCTGCACCGCATAGCTCAACGAGATGCCCCAGTGGCTGCCGTCGCCCAGCAGGTGCTGGAAGCGCGGCGTGTCCTGGGGGGTGGAGATGATCAGAATTTCGTCGATGCCCGCCAGCATCAGTGTGGCCAGCGGATAGTAGATCATCGGCTTGTCGTAGACCGGCAGCAGCTGCTTGGAGATCGACAGCGTCACCGGATGCAGTCGTGTGCCGGACCCGCCGGCGAGAATAATGCCCTTGCGCTTCATGGCGTCTGTTCCTGACTCGTTTCAATCCATTCCGTAATGGTGGGAAGTCCACTCGCGGTAGGCCCCGCTGGTCACGCCCTCGACCCAGGCGTCGTTGTCCAGGTACCACTGTACCGTCTTGCGCAGCCCGGACTCGAACGTCTCGCGCGGGCGCCAGCCCAGCTCGCGCTCGATCTTGCCGGCGTCGATGGCATAGCGCAGGTCGTGCCCCGGCCGATCCTTGACGTAGGTGATCAGGTCGGCGTAGCGCGCCACCCCGGCGGGATGCGCGGGGGCCAGTTCCTCGAGCAGCGCACAGATGCGCTCGACCACCTCGAGATTGCGATGCTCGTTGTGGCCGCCGATGTTGTAGGTCTCGCCCACCGTGCCGGACTCGAGCACCGTGACCAGCGCCCGGGCGTGGTCCTCCACGTACAGCCAGTCGCGCACCTGGCTGCCGTCGCCGTAGACCGGCAGCGGCTTGCCCGCGCGGGCGTTGAGGATGATCAGCGGAATCAGCTTCTCGGGAAAGTGGCAGGGGCCGTAGTTGTTGGAGCAGTTGGTGACCAGCACCGGCAGGCCGAAGGTGCGGTGCCAGGCGCGCACCAGGTGGTCCGAGCCGGCCTTGCTGGCCGAATAGGGCGAACTGGGCGCGTAGGACGTGTCCTCGGTGAACAGCCCCTCCGGCCCCTCGAGATCGCCGTAGACCTCGTCGGTGGAGACATGGTGAAAGCGAAACGCCGCGCGCCGCTCGGCCGGCAGGCGCTCGCAGTAGCTGCGCGCCACCTCGAGCAGCACCCCGGTGCCCACCAGGTTGGTCTGGATGAAGTCCGCCGGGCCGTGGATGGAGCGGTCGACATGGGACTCCGCCGCCAGGTGCATCACCGCATCGGGCGCATGGCGGTCGAACACCGCCCGCAGGGCGTCGGCGTCGCCGATGTCGACCTGCTCGAAGGCATAGCGATCGCTCTGCGCGGCCTCGCCCAGCGAGGCCAGGTTCCCGGCGTAGGTCAACTTGTCCACGTTGACCACGGCATGGGCGGTGTCGGCGATCAGATGGCGAATCACCGCCGACCCGATGAAGCCGGCGCCCCCTGTTACCAGAATCTTCATGACGGCGTCCGTTGCTGTGAAAAAACCGCTCTAGTCTACGGACAAGGCCAACCCGAGGAAAGGCGAGGGACACCCGCCGGCGTCAAGGTTTGCCGCACTCGGTGATCACCCCCACAGCCCCTCATCGGCGGGCTCGATCACCCGCCCCCCGGCGTGAAAGACAGCTTGACGCCCGCTGAAAAGGCCACACTCAAGACCCTGATCGGTGTCTAGAAAACCCGTGGCGATTCAGTCTTTTCAATTCCCACCTGCTCACCTTCTTGGCGCTCTTTCTTCGCCCAGTTCTCTAGATTATCTGCCAACATGTAGGTATGACTGCCTCAGTGCTGCGACTCTCGCCGGAGTCGGGCAACATCCTGAATGGGCAACCCAGTGATCTCTGAGATCATCTGGTCATCCATCTCTGTCCGCATAATCAGGTTATGAGCCGTTTCACGCTGAGTTTCCACGCGACCCTCAGCTCGCTCTTTCTGCGCCCAATTCTCCAGATTTTCTGCCAACATATCTTTGTCCTCCACCAAACTGTTGAGCTGCTCCAGGTTGACCTCGGCCCCGAGCCGCTGCAGGTGACGCTTGAGCCAGCGAGTGATGATCGCGTCGATGCGATCCTTCTGGGGGTCAGCCTGGATGATCGCCACGACCCGGTTAACGGCCTGTTGCAGGGCCTCGCGGCTCGCGGATGCATTCTCGATGCGGAACACGCCGCTCAGCGGAGTCTGGCGTAATCCCAGCTCTTCGTCAGTGTAGCGCCCTTCATCGATCAGGTAGTACCGCAGGTGTGGCTGATAGACCCGCAGGAACATCGGGGGTTCCGGCTGTATCATGTCGTACACGTCCTGCTGGGCGGTCCAGCGTTCCGAGCCATTGTAGAGCACGATGGGCAGCACCGGCGGCAAGCCGTTGCCCGGCGTGGTGACCTGGGTCTTGAGCAGGTGATCGTAGAAGCAGGCCACATAATGCATCAGCCGGATAGGCATGGTGCGATCCACCGACGACTGGAACTCGAGCAGGATATACAGGAAGACCCGCTGGGTGATGCCCTGCCAGGCGACCTCCACCGACCACACCACGTCCTCGAACTTCTCCTCGAACAGCGGCGTGATGTAGTTGCCGCTGTGATTCTTCAGCGTCGAAAAGTCCATCAGCTCGGCGATCTCGGTCGGGGCGAAGCCCTCGACCAGCTGCTGAACGAACTCGGGATAGCTGAACAGCTCCTTGTAGCCGGTATCGTGATGGTTGCTGCTCATGTGCGCTCCCCTGTCGATGGGCCCGGCTCCATTCACCCCCACAGTCCCGTGTCGGCGGGCGCGATCACCCGCCCTTCGGCATAACCGTATTGCAGGTAATGCCCCAGCGGCTCGACCCCCGCCGCGGCCACATCCGGGTTATCGGCCAGATAGGCCTGGCTGTCGAACCAGGCCGAGGGCGCGCGCCCCTCCTTCCAGCCCCAGATCAGATAATGCTGATAGCCGCTGTCCAGGTCGCCGCGCTGGATCGCCGCGTCCACGTCCGGGTTGGCCTCGCGATAGCCCTGCTCATCGAACAGGGCATTGGGATCGCGCGCCTCGCCGGCGCCGTACTGCCGATAGTGCGCGAGAGGGCCGATCACGCCCGCCGCCGCCGCGGCGGCCACATCGGGGTTGGTCGCGAGATAGAGCCCCGCATCGAAGGGCATCGACGAGGCCGAATCCAGCTCGGGCGGACTCGCCAGCACCACGCGATCGTCGAAGCGCAGCAGCTCGATGTTCTCCAGCGTATCCCGGCTGCCATCCGCCTCGGTCACGACCAGCGAGCCATCCGAACGGTGCGTCAGATCGACGGTATCGGCGGTCATGTCGAAGCGCACGACATCGACGCCCCCGCCACCATCCAGATGGTCGTCGCCCGCCCCGCCGGTCAGCCGGTCGTTGCCGTCACCGCCGACCAGCGTGTCGTCGCCCGGGCTGCCCGTCACCCGCTCGCCGCTCTTCCCGAACGCCGGCGCCTCCGGCGTGCTCGCCGTCAGCGAACTGCCCATCGTCGCCAGCGTGGCATCGATCCAGTCCTGGTAATGGCTCACCCGCTGCCAGGCGGCCAGCTCGCCGAAGCTGCCATCCACCCCGAGGGTGCTGTCCAGCAGCTGCCCCTGGCCATCGGCCAGGTGCGTCAGATAGCTGGCCACGCCCGCCACTCGGCCGTCGATGAAGGCCGGGCCGCCGCTGTCGCCCGGGGCGATCACCCCCTCGGTGGCCCCCAGTCCTGTATCGCTTTGGCCCAGCAGGCGGCCGAGGGTATCGTAGCGCGCCTCCCCGCTGTCGAAATCGGCGACCAGCTGCGATCCCGATGGCGCGTTCCAGCCACCGCCGTTCAGCCTTGCGGCGACCTCGCTCCAGGTCGCGTCCAGGGTGTTCTCGACCACCGAGCGCTGCTCGCCGGCCTGGCCGGAATAGCCCCACTGCCCCAGCCCCGTGGCGCCATACCCCACCACCGTGGCGACATGGCCCACCTCGTCCGAGCCCCGATAGAGCCCATAGCGGGGGATCGCGTCCGGCGCCGTGTCCTGCAGCCACAGCAGGGCCAGGTCGTTGCCGAACGCACCGGCGTCATAGCCGGGGTGCACCCAGCAGGTCTCGGCCGTGGCCCAGTAGCGCCCGCCGGCCCCGTCGAAACCGATGCGAACGGGCCCGGAGGCACCCTCGACCACATGCGCGGCGGTGAGTACCGCCCGCCCATCGGCCAGCAGAGTACCGGAGCCCATGACATCGCCGACGCGCACCTCGCCGACGCCATCGTAGCCATCTCCGGGGCGGGACAGGTAACGCTCGTTGTAACGGGTGACAGTAGGCATGAGCTTCTCACCATGGATTTGCCGCCATCATGACAGCCTGATGCCGGAAATACCTGTTGTTGGGCCAGCCGTCTCGAAACCCTGGCGGGCGCCCTGAAACGCACCGGGCCGCCCCGCGAGGCGGCCCGGCAACCTGCAATGTGCCGCCCTGCCACGCACAGGGCAAGCCGGCGTCAGTGCTTCGCCGGCAGCTCCGACTTCAGCGCATTGGCGTAGGCGGTACGGGCCGTCTGGGCGATGGCCAGCTGCTGCTGCAGACGAGCGATCTCCTGGTCGGTCACGCGCAGGTTGACCACCTGGTTGCGCGCATTCTCGGAAAGCTCGGCCAGGTTGTAGTCGGCGCCGTCGATGGAGATGGTCTGATCCTGGGTATCCGCCATGCGGTGATTGCTCCTCATCAAGAAATGAAAGACGTAAGGTCGCTTCGGGATAATAAGCGTTTCCTGAACAAAATCGAAGGGGGCCAGCGCCATCGGCTCCCTGCCGAAAAAGTGAGCAGACCTCCTGCGATAGTCGTGAACTCTCGCCAGATTGTATGTGGGAGCGACTTCAGTCGCGATGAACCCATCACCGGGCCGCCGGAGCGCCGCTGTGAAGGCACAATCCTCTCCCACAAGCCCCCTTCAGAGCCCGCACTATCCGGGATCATCCCTACCCGCAGGCGGGTCAGCCTGGATTATCCTCACCCGATTGGCCAGGTGGGAGTTCCTGTGAACAGCCTTGCGGGTTTACACAGCTAGTCCCCGAAATCGAACGTCAGCTCGTCATCGTCCTCGCCGAAGAACGACTCCACCGGTTCGCGAGGCGCCTGCTGTGCCTGCAGCTGCTGGTGAAAGCGGGCGCGTTCGGTGAGCTGGTTCAGCTGCCCCATCGAGAACAGCTGGGCATAGGCCAGCGGCAGCGCGCCGTGGGCGCGCAGGGCGGCGAAGGCCTCGGCCTCGAGCGCATTCAGCGCGGTCTCGTTGATGCGGTACAGCCCCTGCACCTCGAGCGGCGCCTGGTCGTCGCCGCGCCCGACCTGCAGCGGCCAGGGCTCGATCAGGCCGCTGTCGCCCAGCGCCCGTGCGGCGGCCCGGGTCACCTGGCGATTGCGCTCGCACTGCTGCAGAAAGGCGAGCGTGCGGTCGACCGTTTCGCTCAGCTCGCCATCATCGTTGAACAGCGGCTCGCCGTCCTCGTCGGGCGCCTGCAGATGCGCCGAGTCCACGCACAGCACCTGCTGTCCGTCCTCGGTGGCGGCCAGCGTGAACGGGTAGCCGCGCAGCCCGGCCGGCACGTAACCGCCCAGCCAGCGCCCGTCGGGATGCACGTAGAGGTTGTGGCGGCCGTCCAGCCCCAGCAGGGCCACCGGCTGGTAACTTTCGTCCTGCTTGATGAAGCCCAGCGCATGATGCGCCAGCAGCTTGTTCAGCTCCGCCAGCAGGATCGGCACCACCGGCTGTTCGGCGGCAAAGCCGTAGCCGTGGCGGGGCAGGTATCGAGACTCGCCATGTTGCGTGCGAGAGAGCGCGGTCCATTTCGCCATCGGGAACTCCATCAGCGCGTAAGGGATTGGGAAAACGGACACCGATTGTACCAGCCACATTCCGAGCCCCGACCCCTCTTTTCGCCGCCCGGGCCGCCATACGCACCGAGTTTACCGGCAACACAAAAAACAATGAGAGATAAAGCAGCCACCGAGAGCCTTGCCGCCTTACCGGGAATGAAGCGGAAACAGAGGAAAAGGCGAGGGTCAGTGCCTGTCCTGGGCACGCAGGGCATGCACCTCGGCCAGCTCGAGGCCGGTCGCCGCCGCGATCTGCTCGTCCGTCAGCACGCCCAGCCGGATGAGGTTGCGGGCCGTCTGTCGCTTCGTCTTCTCGGCGCCGAGTTGCTCGCCTTCCTGACGCCCTTCCTGACGCCCTTCCTGACGCCCTTCCTGACGCCCTTCCTGACGCTCTTTCTTCGCCCAGTTCTCCAGATTCTCTGCCAGCATGTCTCTATCCTCCACCAGGCTGTTGAGCCGCTCCAGGTCGACGCCGGCTCTCAGCCATTGCAGATGACGCTTCAACCAGCGGGTGATGATGGCATCCGTGCGTTCCTTGTGGGGATCGGCCTGGATGATCGTCACGATCCGGTCGACGGCCTGTTGCAGGGCCTCACGGCTCGCGGATGCGTTCTCGATGCGGAATACGCCGCTCAGCGGGGTCTGGCGCCGGTCCAGCTCCTCGGCAGTATAGCGCCCTTCGTCAATCAGGTAGTAACGCAGGTGCGGCTGATAGACCCGCAGGAAGGCCGGCGGTTCCGGCTGCACCATGTCGTAGATGTCCTGCTGGGCGGTCCAGCGCTCCGCGCCGTTGTAGAGCACGATGGGCAGCACCGGCGGCAGGCCCTGGCCGGGGGTGACCACCTTCTGCTTGAGCAGCTCGCTGTAGAAGCAGGCCACGTAGTGCATCAGCCGGATCGGCATGGTGCGATCCACCGACGACTGGAACTCGAGCAGGATGTACAGGAAGACCCGCTGGGTGATGCCCTGCCAGGTGACCTCCACCGACCACACCACGTCCTCGAACTTCTCCTCGAACAGCGGCGTGATGTAGTTGCCGCTGTGGTTCTTGAGGGTGGTGAAATCCATCAGGCCGGCGATCTCGCCGGGTGCGAAGCCCTCGATCAGCTGCTGGACGAACTCGGGGTGGCTGAACAGCTCCTTGTAGCCGGTGTCGTGGTGGTTGGTGGCCATGCGCCCTCCTGTCGCGGGCTTCGCAATCTACCAGAAACGCCCGGCCTTATGACCGGGCTGTTCACGCAGATCGACGAGCAACCTGAAACGAGTTCACTCCCACGGCGCCGATGCGGTGGGAGCGAATGCATTCGCCAGGGCGCTTCAACCCTGGCGCCGGACCTGGACAAGCGGTACGGGTTACCCGGAAAAGGCCAGGCTGTCGCCGAAGGCCGCCGACAGCTCCGACCCGGTGATGCCGGTCAGCACCACGGTTTCATCACTATCGATCACCTTGTCGCCGTTCCCGCCGCTGAAGCTCCCCTGCGACGAGAACCCGGAGAGGTCGCTACCGGCGGCAATGAAGTCGGCGAAGGTGATCGAGCCGCCATCGTAGAACGCGATTTGCACATCGACCGTATTGTCGGCGATGCCGCCGCTGTATCCGGTATAGCCACCGTTCTCGATGAAGCTGATGGTACTGATTTCCTCGGCCAGATGGGCCGCATCGCTTTCACTGGTAATGCGCAGAACGTCTTCCTCGGCATCCAGCGCCGGGTTGCCATCGGCGGTCGCCGCGCGGAAGCCGAGGATGGTGTCATCGCCGTCCTCACCGATGGTGTAGACGAGGGTGTCGGAACCGGAATCCTGGGGCACCAGGTCGATAATGTCATCGCCGCCGTTGCCGGTGACGGTCTGATTGCCAGTGCCGGTGGTGATGGTATCCGCCCCCGCGCCACCGGTGATGATGAAGCCGCCATCCGGGCCGGTGAAGACGTTGCCGGCATCGCTCAGCCGGTATTCCTCCACGTAGTTGTAAGGCACGCCGGAGTCAGAAAGATCCACCGCGCCGCCGTCGCTGAAGACCACGGTTTCATGCCCCGGCGTTCCGGACACCCCGGCGTTCAGGGACGTGAACTGGGTATATTGCGTGGGTGTCAGCGTGACCGTCGCCGCGTCCTCGATCCGCAGCCCGGCGACATTGGACAAGGCCAGGCCGCTGATATCCGCGCCATCGCGCAGCAGCAGTGTCTTGCTGCCGACATCCAGCGACGTCGTGCCCGCCGTGAAGGCGATGGGCGTCTCGGTCGTGGGATCCCAGTAGGCGACGTCGGCGAGCGTCACGCCGTCGGCGAAGCTCGCGCCGTCCGCCGCCAGCGCCTCGGCCAGCGGCACGGCGCCGGCAATCTCGACGGGACTGCCGCCGCCCGCCTGCTCCGTTTGCCGGGCGACGAACCCACCGCCGTTCCCGACCCGCGTAGCGATATCGTCGAGCACACTGCCCGCCTGATCGACCACGGACTGTGCCACCTCGATACCCAGGTTCAGGGCATGCGCGCCGGCATCGGTCTGTATCGTGGCCAGCGCGGCCTTGACCTGCTCGGCCTGCTCGGCGCTGTCGATCGACACCGTGACTCGTGCCGATGACGAATTGGCCTCGATGGAGGACAGCCCGGCGAACTGATCGGCCCGCATGGCGATGCCGGAGGCGATGACGACGTTGCCCACCTCGGCGAAGTCCGCCCGGCTCAGCGCCGAAATATCCAGCGTGCCGTTCTGCACTTCCAGCGTCTCGACACCGGCGATCGAGCTGCCGTCCTTCAGCACCAGGGTGTCGGTGTTATCGAACGCGAAGACCAGGCGGTTATCGCTGCCCTGAAAACTCGCATCGAAGGCGATTTCCGCGTTATCGGCATAGTCCGACACATCGACCGTCACCACATCGCTGCCGACACCCAGATCGCCCTGCAGCGCCAGCTCCCGGGTGGCGGCGATCGCGTTGACCGTGAACCGGTCGACGGCGATGCCCCCGTTCAGGGTCGCGTCAAGGCTCTCCCCGGTGGCGGCCACGGTCGCCACGTTGGTGGTCAGTTCGGCGCCGTCGAGCACCAGGGTGTCGGCCGCACGGAGGATGCCCGAGTATTCGACGGGGCCCAGCGCATCACTGACGTCGATGGTGACATTGTTGCCGTAAATGTGGTTCAGCCAGATACTGCCGGCGATATTGGCCAGATCCACCGTCACATCACCGGAGACCTGCGCGCCGTTGTCGGCGTCGAGTGTGCCCAGATCGACGAAATTCTGCACATCGCTGGCGCGCACGGTGATATCGGTGCCCTGGGTATTGATGCCGGCATCCAGGGCCTGGGCTCCCTTGACATGGGGGCCGATCAACAAGCCTTTCTTCAGTTCCGAGGCATCGACGGTGATGCCGTAATCGCTCTGGGTCCGGCTGCCCAGCACGTCCAGGGCCACGAAGCCGTCGCCGGAAAGCTCGACGCTGTGGATGGCGGAAAAATCCACGTCGAAGGCATCGAAATTGCCGTCGGTCTCGACGTTCAACGACTCCAGTCGGCCAAGGGCACCATCCACGTCAAGATCAGCGGCGCTGGTGACGCTGAGGTCGATCAGATTCCGGGCCTGCAGATCGACGGCAGAACTGCCCGCCCCTCTGGCGACATTGACCACCGCGCTGGTGGCGGCGCCGGCGGTGATCTCGCCCTTGTAAGCGGTGTTCTCGCCCACGTTGAGATCGACGGCCTGGCTCCGGGTCAGCACCAGGTTGGCGTCGTGGCTCTCGGGGTTGTCGGCATCGGCGTCGGCGGAGGCGCTGACGTCGACGACGCTGACGCCGCCGTGGCTGCTGGTCAGGGTGGCACCGTTGGCGTTGTCGCCGGAGAGCGCCAGGGTCAGGTCCTGGTTGCCCAGCTTGGCCAGCACGGCGTTGCCGCTAAAGCTGTCACCCAGGGCGACGCGTTCCAGGCCGCTGACGTCGCGGGCGGAGACCGTCAGGCCGCCGGAAACGTCGCCCAGCGCGAGGGTCTGGATGTTGGCCAGCTGGTACTGGGTGGCGCCGCTGCCGGCAAGCGCCAGGGTGTTGTCGCCGTCGCCGCCGTCGATCATGGCGTTGGCGGCCAGGCTGCCGGTATCGGCGGTGACGGTGTCGTCACCGGCGCCGGTGGTAACGCTCTTGATCTGGTCGGCGTTGGTCAGGTTCAGGGCCACGTCGCCTTCCACGGCGGCGGCGTCGACGCCGGCCAGCTTGGTGCCAACCTTGTCGACATCCAGGCTGCCGGTGCCGCTGGCGGTGAGGTCGGCGGCGGCGATGCCGCTCAGGTCGACGACGTTGGTGCCTTCGGCGGCCACGCTCAGCGACTCGATGCCGTTGGCGGTGACGGCGACCGCCTCCCGCTCGCTGGCGTCGGTGGCCGGGTCGTCGGCGGTGCCGACGTTGTCGAGTTGCAGGCCGAGACTGTCGCTGGCGCCCTTGACGGCGTCGGCGGTGAACTTGATGTCGGTGGTGCCCTTGGCCTTGTCGGCCAGCGCCACGCTGACGTCGGCGGCGCTCAGGCCGGCCAGGTTGACGTTGCCGTTCAGGCTGTACTGCTGCACGCCGTCCACGCCGGTGGCGTTGAAGGTGCGGGCGATGGAGCCGTCGTTGCTGACGGCGACGGTCTCGACGTTCTGCACGCCGCCGTCACCACTGAAGCCGCCGAAGCCGCTGTCCAGGGTCACGTTCAGGGTGTCGTTGCCGTCGCCGCCGTCGATGCTGTCGCCGGCGTTCAGGGTGCGCGCGGAGGACAGTGCGGAGGCCACGCCGCTGAAGGTGTCGCTGCCGGCGGTGCCGGTCAGGGTGTCGACATCGGTGGTCAGCTCGGTGGCGTTGCCGATGATCGGCTGGGTGATCTCGGTGACGGCGGTGCCGTCGTTGTAGGTGGCCGGGGCGCGCGCTTCTTCGTACTCGCCGTAGAGCACCCAATGCTGGTAGCCGGTGGCGAGGCTGCCGTTGTCGACGGCGGCGGCGACGTCCGGGTTGGCGTCGAGATACGCCTGCTCGTCGAAGCCTTCGGCGATGGCCTGGTACTCGGCGTTGGGCGCGCGGCCCTCGGCGGCGCCGTACTGCAGGAAGTGCGTCAGCGGGTCGATGATGCCCTTCTCGACGGCATCGGCGACATCCGGGTTGGCGGCCAGGTAGGCGCTGGTGTCGAACACGGCGTTGGGGTCGCGGCCCTCGGCGGCGCCGTAGTTCACGTAATGCCACTCGGCACTTTCGACGCTACCGGCGTCGATCGCCGCGGCCAGTAAGCGCTCCAGCAACCCCATCTTCTTGAGCTGATCGGTGTCGGCCAAACTGGTGCCTCCCATCATGAAGGAGGGCACCAATGAACGAGCTGACCTCGACACAGGCCTACTGGCTGGGCCACCTGTTCCATGCCTCATCCCGGCAACTGTCGCTGAGCGAGTATGCCGAGGAGCAGGGACTGGAGCTGGCGGCGTTGCTGGCCTGGGAGCAACGTCTGGTGGTGCAGGGCGTGTCGGTGCCGCCGCGTCATCGACCGAAGCGCTTCGTCGCCGTGGAGGTGGCCCGATGATTCGGCCGGATACCGGGTTGCGGGTCTACCTGTGCCGCGAGCCGGTCGACATGCGCAAGCAGATCGATGGGTTGGCCCTGCTGGTCCAGGAGGCCATGGCGCTCAACCCCTTCGAGGAGGCGGTGTTCGTATTCGGCAACCGCCAGCGCGACAAGGTGAAGCTGCTGTTCTGGGAGCGCAACGGCTTCGTGGTCTGGTACAAGCGCCTGGAACGCGAGCGCTTCAAGTGGCCCGACCGGCTGGAGGGCGACACCGTCACGCTCTCGGGCCAAGAGCTGAACTGGCTCCTCGATGGCTACGATCTCAGCGCCATGCGACCGCATAAGGCCTTGGATTTTCAGTCAGTTGGGTAGCCATATCACTCCCCTTGCGAGGAGGGATTCGGTAACATGCCAGTATGACGTCCACCGCTTCCCACACCGCCGACACCGTCGATCAGCTGCAACGCAAGCTGGCCGCCGCCGAGGCGGAGAATGACCGCCTGCAGGCCTTGATGGCCAAGAAGGAAGCCCAGTGGGAGGCCGCCAAGGCGGCGCTATTCGAGCAGTTCCGCCTGGCGATCGAGCGCCAGTTCGGCCCCTCCACCGAGAAGTACCGTGTCGAGCAGGGGGATCTCCTCATCAACGAGGCCGAAGTGGCCGTGGATGAGGAGGACGCCGCGGCCCCCGATGAGCCGGCCACGGCTGAATCCGCTGCCGAGACCCGCCAGCCGGCCAAGCGCCGCACCCGCGGTGGTCGCGTTGCGCTACCGTCCGAGCTGCCCCGCGTCGACGTCATCCATGAGTTGCCCGAGGACAGCCGTCACTGCGCCGAGGACGGCACCGCGCTCAAGGTCATCGGCGAGGAGGTCAGCGAGGAACTCCACGTGGTGCCGGCACGGGTCGAGGTGATCCGCCACGTGCGTCGCAAGTACGCCTGCCCGGCCTGCGAAGAAGGCGTCCAGGTCGCCCCGGCACCGGCCAAGCTGCTGCCCAGGAGCAACGCCAGCACCACGCTGCTCGCCTACGTGGCCACCGCCAAGTACCAGGACGCCTTGCCGCTCTACCGGCAGAGCCAGATCTTTGCCCGCCACGGCGCCGAGATTCCCCGCCAGACCCTGGCGCGCTGGATGGTGAAGGTCGGCGAACGCGTAGCGCCACTGATCGATATCTTGCGTCAGCACCTGCTACAGGCCCCGCTGATCCACATGGATGAGACCACCCTGCAGGTCAACGCCGAGGCCGACCGGCCGGCGAGTTCCACGTCCTACATGTGGCTGCAGCGCGGCGGGCCACCGGGCCAACAGGTGGTGCTGTTCGACTACGACGCCAGCCGAGCCGGTCGGGTGCCCGTCCGCCTGCTGGGCGACTATGACGGTCGCCTGATCACCGATGGCTACGAGGGCTATGCCGAGGTAGTGCGCCGCAACGGCATCACCCATGCCGGCTGCTGGGCGCATGCGCGCCGCAAGTTCGTCGAGGCCCAGAAGGTTCAGCCCAAGGGCAAGACCGGCAAGGCCGACTGGGCCCTCAACCAGATCCGCAAACTCTACGCCGTGGAGAAGCAGGCCAAGTCCCTGGGACCGGAGGCGCGGCAGGCGCTGCGCGAGCAGAAGAGCCGCCCCTTGATCACTCAGTTGCGCACCTGGCTCGACAAGTCGCGGACGCAGGTGCTGCCGAAAAGCGCGCTGGGCAAGGCGCTGCACTACCTGGATAGCCAGTGGGGTCGCCTGACGCGCTGCCTCGATGACGGGGTGATCCCGCTGGACAACAACCCGGCCGAGAACGCTATCCGCCCCTTCGTGGTGGGCCGCAAGAACTGGCTGTTCAGCCACACGCCGAGCGGGGCCCAGGCCAGCGCGGCCATCTACAGCCTGATCGAGACGGCCAAGGCCAATGGCCTCTCACCCTACGAGTACCTGCAGTTCGTGTTCGAGACGCTGCCGACCCTCGGCGAGGAAGACGATCTCAGCTCCCTGCTGCCCTGGCAGTGGAAGGACACCCTACCGGCCTGAGTGGGGCCGGTACAGATGGGGTTTATGGATCGCTTACCGCGGCCACGTCGGGATTCTGCGCCAGATAAAACTCGGCATCGAACTGGAAAGGCATGATCGTTCCTTGCTGACACCCTGATAAAAGGGTTCCTGATTACGCATGTTGATCAGCTACCACGTCGGCCCGGGCCTATACTGGAATCATATGGACGGTCAAGGAGTTAGTGCCATGGCTCGCAACCTCATCCAGTTCCAGTCCGGCCTGTCGTTGCCGGCGTTTCTCGACCAGTACGGCACCGAAGCGCAGTGCCGGTCGGCCCTCTTCCAGCATCGCTGGCCCAAGGGATTCGTGTGTCCCGACTGCGGCAACACCACCGGCTGCCAGCTTGCGCGCGGGCTGTACCAGTGCCATCACTGCCATCACCAGACCTCGCTGACTGCCGGGACCATCTTCCACGCCACGCATCTGCCGCTCACCACTTGGTTTCTGGCCATCTACCTGCTGACCCAACGCAAGAATGGTCTCTCAGCGCTGCAGCTGTCCCGCGAGCTCGGCGTCAGCTACAACACCGCCTGGAAGCTCAAGCACAAGCTCTTGCAGGTCATGTATGAGCGCAACCAGGGAGAGACGCTCACCGGACGCATCGAGATCGATGATGCCTACCTGGGCGGCGAACGGCCGGGAAAGCGCGGGCGCGGCGCTGAGCACAAGTTCCCGTTCGTCGCCGCGGTGCAGACCGATGACGATGGCCATCCTCTGCGCGTCCAGCTGCGTCGCGTGAGCGGTTTTACCCGCGCCGAGGTGCGCCGCTATGCCCAGGTCGCCATCGCGCCCGGCAGTCGGGTGGTCAGCGATGGCCTGGGGTGTTTCCGGGCCTTCGAGTCGCCGGTCTACACCCATGAGCGCTTCATTACTGGCGGTGGCCGTGCCAGCGCACAGATCCCCGCCTTCAATTGGGTCAACACCGTGCTGGGCAACGTCAAGAACGCCATCACCGGCAGCTACCATGCCATTCGTGGCCAACATGTGCCGCGCTACTTGGCTGAGTTCGAGTACCGCTTCAATCGGCGCTATGACCTCACGGCCATGATCCCGCGCTTTCTGACGGTGGCGGCGAGAACACCGCCGATGCCTTACCGGCTCCTGAAGCTGGCTGAGCCATATACGTAATCAGGTCAGGTTTTGAGCGGTCGCGCGCTTGGTCTTTTCAACCCCCACCTGCTCACCTTCTTGGCGCTCCTTCTTCGCCCAGTTCTCTAAGTTTTCTGCCAACATGTAGGTATGGCTGCCTCAGTGCTGCGACTCTCGCCGGAGTCGGGAAACATCCTGAATGGGAAACCCAGTGATCTCTGAGATCATCTGGTCATCCATCTCTGTCCGCATAATCAGGTTATGAGCCGTTTCACGCTGAGTTTCCACACGACCCTCAGCTCGCTCTTTCTGTGCCCAATTCTCCAGATTCTCTGCCAACATGTCTTTGTCCTCCACCAAACTGTTGAGCTGCTCCAGATTGACCTCGGCACCGAGCCGCTGCAGGTGTCGCAGTATCCAGTGTGTAGTGGCTTTAAGCACTCAACCCGTGACGATGCCCTGCCGCATCGGCATAGGTACGAGTCTACAGTGGAAGCAATGCCCCCTAGTGACGCGCCACGTCAGTGCTTGAACAGCTCATCAAGGGTATCGACAGTCAGTATTTCATCTGTCCATGCTTCCAACCGCTTGGTGTCCGCTGCCTCTAGCATTTCACCTATCCAACCGGGCAATTCACCGAAGCGCCTGCTCAGTAGACGCTGCAGAACACGACGTTCACCTGTCATCTCTCCTTCACGCTTCGCGTCGTTCAGCAGAGACACTTCATCCCGCAGCGCCCGCTCCCGAACGAAGGCCAGGCGGCGGGTCTCTTCATCGGCGCTGAGCTCGCGGGTACGGCTCATCGCTTCCCTGGCCACCTCAGTGCTTGAAAAGTTCATCGATAGAATTGGCTATCAAAATTTTCGCAGACCATTCATTTATTTGGTCGCTGTTTGCCTGTTCCAGACGATGCTGCGCCCACTCTGGCAATTCTCCAAACTTCATTTTAACGAGCTTGGCAAACAAATGGGCCTCGCCTTCTCGCCGTGCATCATTCAGCAGAGACACTTCATCCCGCAGCGCCCGCTCCCGAACGAAGGCCAGGCGGCGGGTCTCTTCATCAGCGCTGAGCTCGCGGATACGGCTCATCGCCTTCTTGACCGGTTCATGGGCAACATTGGCCATGGTGAGTTCCTCCTGCCAGTGCTTGAAGAAGGTGATCCAGGCGCGTAGCGGGCCTTCCGGCAAGCCCAGGCGATCCGCCTTGTTGAGTTCGATCAGGTTCATCTGCAGGATGTTCCCCAGCGAGATATCGGGCTGGCGTTCGTCGCGCATCTCGAAGCGCCAGACCGCTTGCTCACGCTCGGCCTCCGTCCCTGTGAACAGATCGAAGTCCAGCAGGTGCAATCCCACCGAGGCACGCAGCTCCTGATAGTCCTCGCCCCCGCTCAGCTGAGTCCCCAGCGTGCGGGCCAGATAAAACAATCCCCGCTTGTGCCAGGCACCGTAGCGGCGTACCTGCACCTCGACATTGTAGCAATGGCCGTCGCCATCACGGGCCAGCACGTCCAGGATGATGTACTTGCCGGTCAGCTCGTTCGGCTCGATGTTGGGATTGAGAATCTCCACCGAAGCGATGTCGGGCAGGTCCGGGCGCAAATCGTTGATCAGATCGACCAGCAGATCCGGGGCTTCAGCAAACAACCGCTTGAACACGTAGTCGTTGGTGGGATCGAGTAGCTCGCTCATGGAAACTCCTATCGTCAGGGCAATATTCTACCACGGCACCATTTGTCAAGCGCTATCACCCACGGCTTCCCCTTCAAGCTATTTGCCCACTACATCAAAAAAATACGCTCTCTCGACACCCCACCCCACGGCGCCGAGCCAGGCAGCCGTGAGGTGGGACGGGAGGTGAGCGGGCCAGCCGCCCAGGTGGGTGGCGGCGAGTGCCGCGAGCGATGCGGATGACCCTACAGCCACCCACGTTCGGCGAACGACACATAGCCCTCGTGACCGACCACCACATGGTCCAGCACACGGATGTCCACCAGACCCAGGGCCTCCTGAAGCCGCTGGGTGATGCGCCGGTCGGCATCGCTGGGCTCGGGATCGCCACTGGGGTGGTTGTGGACCAGGATCACGGCAGCGGCGTTGTGGTCGATGGCGTGCTTGATCACCTCGCGGGGATAGACGCAGGCGGCATCGAGGGTGCCGCGAAACAGCTCATCGAAGGCGATCAGCCGGTGCCGGGTGTCCAGGCAGAGGATGCCGAAGACTTCGTGCGGGTAGTCGAGCATCAGGGTCTGCAGGCAGCGATGGACCTCGTCGGGACGCCCGAGTTGGGTGCCCTTGCTGAGCCGCTTGCGGGCGATCAGCTTGGCCAGGTGCAGCAGCTGGGCGTCGGTGACGTCGCCCGTGACGCGGTAGGTGCCGGGCTGCTCCCCGGCCATCAGCCAGGGGAAGCCCGCGTCAGAAACGTGAGTAGTCGCGAGAGTCATACGGGATCTCCTTGTCATGATGGGTCGTGGGAGTCAGGCGGCGATCTCGCCCTGCTTGAGCGCGGCGAAGTGCTCGGTGAGCGTCCACAGCGCGCGGTTGAGGCGCACGTCCTCGGTGACGCTGTGGATGGGCCGGGTACGGGTGGCCCGGCCCGAACGGGAGCGGCCCCGCAAGCCGCCCTTGAAGAGGTTTTCCTGGGTGCGGTTGAACACGCTCCACAGGCTGCCGTTGGCATCTTCCGAGCGACGAGCTTCGAGGATGTCGCCCGGCTGCACGGGGCTGGTGGCCTGCCAGTCGTCGCCGTAGCGCAGCGACAGCGCGGCCTCGGCGAACAGCTGAGCCTCGCTCTGACTGACCAGGGTGGACTGGAAGGCCTCGACGCCCTCGGCGATGCGCGGCACCTGATGACTGAGCTGGATCGAGCCGTCGAGGATCTCGTCAACGACGTGCTTGCCGTGACGCACGCGGATACCGCCCACGTCACCTACCGGGGTGACCATGCCGTTGAGGCACACCAGCCGGAACAGCCCCAGGTCGAGCTGGAATGCGGCACTGCGGTCGTGGCTGTTGGTCAGCACCAGTTCGGTGACACTGTCGCCCACGGTGATCTGGCGATCGGGGTCCTGGCGGAAGCGGATCAGGTGGCGGGCGACCTCGCGGCGCTCCATCTGGCGAACATGGGTCTGCTGGGCCCGCACCGGGTACCAGCCCTCGCGTTGCAGGGCATCGACCACATTGATGGTGGGCACGAAGCCATAGCGCTCGGAGACGGCTTGATCGGGTTGCTGGGCGAAGATGGCGGGGGCGGCGCGATGCAGTTGGTCGTGAGTGAGAATACGCATGGGCAAATCTCCTTATTGGTCAACCACGGCATAACGGCCCGCGGCTACCAGGCAGCGGGCGTCGTTAGGCAATGGCAGGTAGCGGTGAGAAACGACGTCGAGCGCTCAGGCTCGCTTGGCTTGGCGTGCTGCGGGTTGCTGACTATCGTCAGTGGTCGGTGCGGGGGATTCCGCCTTGTCGGTAGCTTCGGCCTTGCCTGACTGCTGGCTCCTGGCCTGCAGCTTGTCGGCGAGCGTCACCGGGGCATTGGCGTCCGTCCCGCCCGGTAGGTGAACCGGGGCGTCGGGGTAGAACTCCTCCACCACGTCGGCGGACTCCTCGGCACTGTCCTCGAAGGCCCCGTTGGCGAAGCCCGCCTTGGCGGCCCGATCCAGGGCTTTCTGGTCGAAGCCGGTGGCCTCTCGCTCCTGGTCCAGGCGTTGCGCCTCCGAGAGGGTGTCTTCCAGCGTCCAGCCTTCACGCAGGGTGATGTCGACGTAGAAGATCGGGGTGCCGCGACTCTGTCGGGTCGACTTGCCGCGCAGCCTGAGTTCCAGCGGCAGGCAGGCCAGGCGATTGCCGGAGACCGCCTTGAAGTAGGCGAGTCGCGCGGCGAGCGTGCGAATCGAGTTGAACCCGGTGGTGCGGAAGATGAAGCTGCCCAGCGGATCGTCGTCGCCAATCAGCACGTTGAGCCGTCCGTAGGGCTTGCAGGCCCCGCCCTGGGCCAGCGGGCAGGCGTCCGGCGCCGGACACGGCAGCGTCTCCATGCCTTCCCGTGTGCGTCGCTTGCACTGCTCGCCGTCGCCCACGCACAGGGGGCGTGCGGTCTGACGATCGAACAGCGCGTACTCGGCGCGCAGGTTGAGATCGGGGTCGTTGAACAGCAACCGGATGGGAATACGCCGCAGCTTGCCCTCCTGCTCGCTGCGCAGGGCTTCATCCAGGGGGTGGCGCAGCCAGCCCTCGCGGGTCTGCAGTTGCGAGGTAATGGTGAACTGATCGTCCTTCTGCGGCAGACGCTTGCCGTGATTCTCCACCACCTTGCCGATGGTGATCCGTCCGAGAATCGGCGGGGTAATGGCGAGTCCCTTGAGCATGGGAACCTCCTGTCTCTTCAAGTGGTTGCCCCCAACGCAAAACGCCCCAGAACGGCCGGAGAGCCGCGCTGAGGCGTTCGGTGTGCGGGAGAGCGTTGGGTTATGGGTTGGCGGGGTGCGAGGGCAGGGCGTCGCTAACGACGCACCACGAAGCGCCGTGAGCCGGGATGGGTCTTCAGATAGTCGGCACACAGGCCGGGGTGGTCTTTCTGCAGGGCCCTGGTGTCGAGCCGCGTGACCGCGGCGGTCTGCTTCCAGCTCAGGCTCCCCGAGGGAAACGTCGCCAGCGTCGCGGTGCCCATGGCCTGCTGCAGGCGGTGCTTGAGGCGCAATTCCTCCTTCTTCGCGTCCTCCAGGGTCTGGCGCACCCGTTGCAGGTCGACAAACGCCTGGCTGAGCCCCACGTCATGGCTGAAGTCGACGGTTTCGCCGTCATCCTGGGGGAACAGGGTCCGCAAGGCCTGATCCGCCGACTCGCTGCCATCCGCCGGGGGTGGGGTATCGCGCTCGACGCAGTCCCAGAACTGGCGTTCCAGGGCGATCAGCTGCGCGATCATCGTCTCGTCACGCTCGATACGGTGGATCTGCAGCTCATGGCCCCCGAGCAGGACCGCCACATCGGCGGCCTGCTGGCCGGTGACCGCCAACTGGTGCATCACCTGCAGCTGCACGTACTCGGGCACCCCACTCTTCCACAGCCGGGCGCCGTGAAGTCCGGCCGTCTTGCACTCGAGGATCTGCACGGCGTCGTTGCCGACGATCTCGCGATCCAGGTTGGCGAGCATCCAGGGATGCTCGACGTGCTGGAGGATGGCGTTGACCCGCTGCACCCGGTGACCGGTGTGCCGGGCGTAGTGCTCGGCGACCAGTGGTTCGAGCACCTGGCCCCAATGCAGCGGACTGGTCAGCTGCGCCTCGGGGGCCGGGTCGGCGGATGCCGGCTGACGACCGGTCTTCTCCAGCCACAGTTCGAGCGGGGACTTGTAAGGATGGAGGCCCACCGCCGCGGCGGCATCACTACTGCCGATCCCGCTCTGACGAATCGACAGCCAGGCCTTGCGATCCAGGGCGCGGGTATCGACCAGGCGCCGGGCCTGCTCACGATAGCGGCGCTGGGGGCCGTCAGGACGACGCGGACGCGGGGCTCGCCCCATCGGCATCGAGGAGGGCGACGCTACCCCACTCTGCTCGATGGCCGCGAGGACCGAGGCGGTAACGCTGCCCGGCTGGGCTCGGGCGGACAACGAGGCCCTGGGCGACTCGGTTACCTCGGGGGTGGGCTCGGCAGTATTGGCGTGCCCTCCTTGATCGGCACTCTCCGGCAGCCGGGCGGAACGGGCCGCTTCATCCGCGACAACCGGGGACAGCGCGGTGGGACGTGACGTGGGCTGGGTCATGATCTCTCTCCTGAGACACAAACACGGCATAACGGCCCGCTCCCCGAAGGCAGCGGGCTGGGCCGTAACGAATGATTAGTGGATGGGTTATGGACGCGCGAAATGCGCGGAATGCGCGGAATGCGCGAAATGCGCGGAATGCGCGAAATGCGCGGGGAAGACGGCGTGTCCTGATAGACAGACCCTGCCGAAAGATGTACTATGTACACCAAGCAAGACACGACCCGAAGGACGCCCCTGACGTGAGTCATGCCATTGAATTTATTGAAACACCGACCTTTACTCGGCAGATCCAGAGCATCGCGACCGATGAGGAACTGAAGGAGCTTCAGCGCATCCTGATCGCGCAACCCGACAAAGGGGATCTGATCCAGGGCACAGGCGGTCTACGCAAGATTCGCATGGCATTGCGGCAGCAAGGCAAACAGGGCGGTGCCCGGGTCATCTACTTTCTGGCCACCGCCGAGGTCATCTACCTGATCCTGGCCTATCCCAAAAGCGTGAAAGACAGCTTGACGTCCGCGGAAAAGGCCGCACTCAAGACCCTGACCCACCAGTTGAAGGGGGAGGTTTCCGAATGAGCATTTTTGACGACCTTCAGACATCGCTGCAGGAAGCCGTCGACATCAAGCAGGGCAAGACCCGCGCCGCGCGTGTCACACGCCACGAGGTCGCGGATGTGAAAGCCATCCGTGCCGCGCTGCATGTGTCACAGGCCGAATTTGCCAGCGCCATGGGAACCAGCGTGGATACGATCAAGAGCTGGGAAAGCAAGCGTCGCAATCCGACCGGCCTGGCGGCCAAGGTGCTTGCGACCATTCAGGAAAACCCGGCGTTTTTCAACGAACTGGCGTCGCACTAAACACGCCTGCCCGCCTCCGCCAGGGACGGTTCGCCGTGAGGACGGAAGGTGTGCGCGCAGGCCAGGCACTGGTGGCTATCGAGCAGGCGGGCATCGAGTTGCTGGCCCAGACGGGCACCGGCGAGACCGCCCGCCGTGCCGCCCACCAGGCCACCAAAGATCGCCCCGGCCAGGCTACCCACGGTCAGGCCGACCGGCCCGGCCCAGGCACCCACCAGGGCTCCCGTCTCGGCGCCGCTGAGCGCCCCGGCAGCCCCGCTGGCCGCCCCTGCCGTACCCCCGATCCCTCCGCCAACCTTGCGACCGCGGTGTCGCACACGCACCCGCGGCGAGCCACAGCTCGGACATGTGAGCGTCATGAAAACCTCCTGAGGTGGGAATGACGTGTCATCGAAGCCATCGCTTCCCGGCTTCAAGGAGGTAGTACGTGGCTGAAGATTTTTTGAATCGTTGTCGGATGCCGTCAGTGCCGTTACGTGGCTGACGGAAAATCCCGGGGTTATGCCCGTGCGGAAAGCGACTCCGGCGATGACGTATTATTTGACAGACCGTTGGCATCCCATGAGCGTCATGCTTGTAACGCGCGTTCAATGGAAAGTTTTTAGAACACGGAACCGACAACGATCCCCGGTACGTCCGGGGCGTTGGCGTCATTATCCCCAGTCCTTCCGGGGCACACGAATAAGCTGCCATGACGGGGCAGTAATATATCTAAATCTACTTACCTCTAATCCCTGAACAGATAACCTGATAACTTAATCAGTCCCCTTAACCACTCAATCCCTGAAAGCGGATTGATCCAGCCATTACAGGCTGTCATGGGCCACACCCCATGATGCATTCTCAAGATATCGCCCTCCCCCTGAGGGCGTTAAGTGAATCCTCCCTGATCCAATATCGCGTCAATGCCACAGGCTTGGCGCATCCTCCGGCACGTCACAAGGAAAACATTCATGTTTCAATCACAGCCCAAGCGTCATCCACTTTACACCAAACTGAACTGTTATTACGACACTTACTATCGGGGCTTCGAAGTCAACCAGCATGCCGAGGCGCCCTTGGTCGAGAATTATCTGGAACGAAGTCTGTTGACACAAACCCGCGCGCTTGCGCATTACAATCGGGTGCTGGCCTTTCGTATTGACCTGCGCTTTCCGGACTGGATGCCCGCCTTCGCGCTCACCAATGACAATGCCATCCTCAGCGCCTTCTTCCGCCATTTGAATGCAGAGCTGGTCAAGGCCGGTACGAAATACACCACGGTATTGCGCTATGTGTGGTGCCGGGAGCAGCACCATAGCGACAAGCCGCATTACCACCTCATGATGTACGTGAACTACGACGCCTACTATCAACTGGGCAGATTGAAGCCCTCGGAAGGCGGCGGATACGAAGGGCGAGGCCTGTATCATCAAATCGCACGCGCCTGGGCCAGGGCGCTGGCTTATCTGTCCTGCGACGTCGAAGGGCTGGTTCAGGTCGGCGAGAATCCCATCACGGGCTACCCCTACACGGCCTGCCTGCATCGCGACGACTTCATGGGCCAGGAGGAAGCGGTCTTCAATCTCAGCTACCTCTGCAAGGCGCACACCAAGCCCTTCCAGCAAGGCGTGCATGTGTTCGGCACGAGCCGCAGTTAACCCATGACAGGGCACGGCAGCACCGTGCCTTTTTCCATTCCCAGGAGAGTCCCCATGGACAGTCTTGCCGATCGCTGGCTACGCAATTACGAATCCGAACCCCCCCAAACCGTAGCCGCTTATCGCCAGCCTCCGCGTAATTCACCCCCTGCGGAAGCGCCGCTCTTTTCCAGCAGGCTGGCCACAGGCCCCGCGACACACGCGCCCATCCCGGCCTCGGCAACGCCGAGCGAGACGCACCGTTCCCAGGACATTCACGTCCTGCTCCAGGCCGCCATCCGCCTGCGACGATCACGGGGCGATACCCAGGCCGCCTTTGCCTATCGGTTGGGGGTCAACGTGCGCACCTGGCAGGAGTGGGAGCAGGGACGCCGGTGCCCCTCGGGTCCCGCCCGGACCCTGCTAGAACGGGGACTCAAGGAGCTGGGCCCGGGTCGCCCGGTGTAACCCGCCGAGCCAGGAAGCGTCTCCAGCGAGGCCGCCGCCAACCCGGTCACTCCCCGTCAAAACCATGTCGGACTGTTTTTTAATCAAAAACACTCTCTTAATCCCTGCTAGAATTGCTGTTTCTTGCAGAACTAGCATGGATAAAGACAGTGATAAATGATTTATCAGACGCGATTCTCGAAATAGAGGCCGCCAATAGCCTGCCCGACGAGCAGTACCCGATCCCGGCCATCGGCAGTGCCTGGCCAACTTTTCGTGAAGATTCCCGGTTCGAGTCAGCCGTGGTGGCCGTCAGTGATCACGTCCAGGTGGCTTATGAGATGGCGGCGTCGGTCGCACTGGGCGCGATGGCCACCGCATGCCAAGGGTTGGTGGACGTGGAATACCCCAACGGTCATCGTGTCCCCACATCGCTGATGCTGTTGGTCGCCGCCAGGAGCGGCGAGCGCAAAACGGCGCTGGAAGGCTGTTTTTTTGGCCCGATCCGGGAGCTTCAAGATGAAAAGACAATCGAGCTGAAGCAGCGGCAGCGAGACTATCAGCGAGAATTGAAAAATTGGCAGGACAAGCAAAAAGTCTTGCGCAAAAGGATGCTAAAGGCGTTCGAGGACGATCAGGCCACACTCACGTTCGAGCAACGTCTGGCCGATCACGACAAGGAAAAACCGACCCCACCTACCGATTATCGCCTGATCTACGAGAACACCACACCCAGCGCCCTTACCTACGCGCTTCACGCCAACATTCCCAACGCCTGCCTGCTGTCGAGCGAGGCGGGCAGCCTTTTTACCGGCAAGGCATTTGAAGACCTTTACCTGTTCAACGCGTTGTGGAGCGGCTCATCCATTTCCGTTGACAGGCGCACCAGCGAATCTTTCATTCTGAACAATGCTCGCCTGACAGCCTCACTCATGATCCAGCCGGAAATCATTCAGCGATTCTTGGAAAAGCGTGGCGACGATGCGCATGGCAGCGGTTTTTTGGCCCGGTTTCTGTTTGTTTATCCAACCCCTAAGGTGGGTCATCGCACAGAACTACCCAACGGGCTTGCCGATGCCGACATCCTGCCGTTCCAGGAACGCTTGCGTGAGCTTTTAATAGAATCCATTGAAAATCTCGACCAAAAAAAGCCGCGCCGAGCCCTGACCTTCTCGGCAAGCGCTAAACTTTTATGGAAAAAAATGTATTGCCGCATCGAACAAGAAACACTCCCCGACCAGATTTATTACCATGCCGACGGCCATGCCTCGAAGCTCATGGACAACATCTCACGCATGGCGGGCGTACTGCATACCTTCGAAGGCTATGAAGGCGAGATAGGAACCAGAACGCTGGCCTATGCTTATCGTCTGGGCCGCCACTATTCCCGCCATTATCTAGACTACATAGCCGGCGAGCCTGAAATTGTGACCCTTGGCAATCGCTTGGTCCAGGATATACGAAAGCTATCGAACTACTCCCACGGGGTTTATCAGTTCGTGATTTCCGACATCACCCAAAAGACCCACCCCAAATTGCGCAGGAAAGACAAGATGAAGGCTGCACTCACCCTCTTGAAGCGTCTGGGGCATCTCCAAGAAAAAAACCATAGCAAGCAACTGACTTTCAAGGATACGGTCTTTGGCCCCCAAGAGCCGGAGCTCAAGAACGGGGAAGTGTACTATCTGGAGGAGCTACCCTTGTTTGATGAACAATACCCAGAGAAAGGCAAACACCTGATCCAGACAGGCTACCGTTCTAAATCTACCTTTGATGAGGATTTTCGCTAGACCGAGGGAGATCCGACAAGATCAAGCTGACATGCGGGCGCTCAGCCGCCCGCTTGTTGCACAGTCGCCACGAGGTCGAAGTAGGCCCGTTCGGCATCGCCCTCCTCGACATTGGCATCGATGAAGTCGTCCAGGGCATCACAGATCGCGATGGCTTCCGGGGAATCACCCAGCCGTTCGACCCAGTCGGCGTACAGGGCCCGCAGCGCGTCGTAGTCGGCCTGCCCCATCGATTCGAACAGCAGGTGCTCGTAGCCCGCCAGCGTGGCCAGCAGTGCCTCGCGGGTCTCGGGAGGGATCGGGGCCGCATCAAGGCCCTGGGCATCGAGGGAGTCGGTCATGGCGCCATGATAGCAGCCTACAGCGGCCCGTGGGCCGCCTTTATGCCGTAGCAGGGAACGAGGCAGGTAGCGGCATAAAGCGCCGCACGGGGCGGCATGGAACGCAAGGGGACAATCGTCACAGCAATCGCGGTTCGGGGAGCGAAAAGTCCGGAGCGGCTTGCAGCGTGTCCTCCCTCCTCCGCCATGTGAGCCTCACGTCCACGCCTTGGCGACCCCGACAGCGGGCATCGGCCAGTGCCTTCAAGGCGCGTATGTGGACCTGAATCAGGGGGAAGATCAGGGAAGACGCAGGGCAATCAACGCCGGTGCAGCGCCCAACGGGGGATTGAGCGGACTATCGACCCCGGGAGGCATACAGCGCCAGGCTTAGCACCACCAGGCTCAGGGTGGTAATCACCTGCACGAAGAGAAGCCAGGCACCAAGCCCCTGAGAGGCATCAACGTATGCGCCCACATTGGTCAGGGTTCCGATGGAGAGCGACATGACGACCGCCTGGCCCATGACGAAGCCGGTTTTGGCCCCAGGCGCCAGCGACAACAGAGCCCCATAGAACGCGGCGGCGTACAGGAAAATCTCCAGATAGCTGGTCAGGGCCAGACGCAAGCGGCCATGCCGATGAAGCGCCGAGCGATCGCGTGAATTGCGCAGCACATCCCGGGTAAAGGCCAGCGTGATCTCGATACTGCGGGACAGGAAACGCCAGCCGCACAGCGCCGCCCAGAACGTCGCCCACGGCGTGTCGAAGGGGACCAGCAGCAGGCTGCCCATGCAGAAGACCAGGCTGAGCCACAGGTTGAAGCGATTGCAGCAGATGATGAAATACGCCCTCTCGACCTTCCCCATGTCTTGCTTGAACGTGGCTGCCGCCGCATGGCCGCTCGAGACCAGCCACATCGGCGTCAGTTGTGCCAGCCAGCAACCGGGCTGCTTCTCCCGCTTCTCCCGGCTCACGTGGGATCTCGCCCAGGCGTGCAGGGCAATCTCGAGGCCGGTGTAAAGGCACCAGGCGATGAGCCACGCTCGCCACGATGAGGCGACCATGGCGATGACGTCTTGTGGGATCAATGCTTCCCTCCCTGCGATTCGCTGCGTTTCACAATAAAAAACCCCCGACCGAAGCCGGGGGTTCTGTCACCAACCTATCTGACGATAGGCATCCGTCTCAGAGAGAAGGATTAGGCGAAGTTTGCAGCACCAAGATCGCCCGTAACGTCTGCGGTACCGATCAGCTCGACTTCACCAGCAGCAACTGTGTTGTCAGCGCCAGCATTCACAGCATAAATCTGAGTTGTGTCGTCACCTTGAACCATCACAACCGCAGTATCACCAGCAGCGTTAGTGGTAGTATTGAACTGACCATTTGCTGCACCGAACAACTCGGCGAAGTCACCTGCACCGAAGTCTTTGCTGGCAATATCGGAATTCAGAGTGATCTGATAGACATTGTCGTCATTGAGAGTGATGTTAGAAGAACCAGAGGTCAGCGACAGGTTATTAGCATTGACCGTAGTGCCAGCATCAGCAAGGAATGCACCGAAGTCCAGCACGTCACCACCATCCGCAACAGCACCACCTGTGAAGTCGGTGATGGTGTCGGCACCATTGCCAGCAGCAGTAGCGGCAAAGGTAAAGGTGTCGGAACCAGCACCGCCGGTCAATTCGTCATTACCAGCACCACCAGTAATGGTGTCGTTACCAGCACCAGCGTCGATAACGTCGGCAGCATCGCCACCAGTCAGGTCGTCGACACCGTCAGAACCAGTGATCTTGACGCCATTGCTGCCACCAGTTGCGATCGCAGCAGTCAGACCGTTATCAGTCGCATCCAGAGTCATGCCGGAAGCATCAACTTCACTGATAGAGTCAACCAGATTGACACCACTCAGATCAACTGCAGTGTTACCGGTAACAGTAACCTTGTCGAGAGCAGTAGAGGTGTTGGCGATGTCCAACACATAACCAGTAGTGGTACCGGAATCCAGCTGCTGAGCATCGATGTTCAGCTCATCAACACCGACGAGGTTGACAACACCCAGATCAGAGGAGCCACCAGCAGCGTTGTCGTTCAGCACGAGGTTGACGACATCACTGTTATTTCCGGCCTTGGTGGCATCGGTAATATCGACAGCCAGAACGTCATTCACTGCAGCACCAATCTCAACGGAAACGCCAGAGGCTACGCTGGAGAGCGTAGAGGTGCCGCCGTTGCTGAGACCACCAGCGAGGACATAGTTGTTGATGCTATCGAAACGGCTAGCGTCGATGTCGCTGGTCAAGCCGTCGGAAACCTCAACGACTTCAACGTTGCTCAGATTCTCGTTCAGAGTCGCCTTGTCAGTGGCATTCAGGCCCTGAACAGCTGTCACAGAAGCCTGGGTCACTTCCAGAGTGTCGGTGCCCTCACCGCCATCAAGAACATCGTCTTGGGTCAGCTCAGCACCAAAGTCCACTGTGTCGTCGCCAGAGCCGCCAGTGACGGTAACGTCTTCAGCATTATCATCATCGACACGAACAGTGACATCGCCAGTGGCTGCAGAAGCATCGACAGTCTTGAGAGTCACATTGTTGATATCGGCATCAACAGTGACGTTCTGATCGCCTGCCACAGAAGTATTAACCAGAGGAGTACCAGCAGCGCTATTCTGCAGCAGCACATGGCTTGCGGCAGCAGCAGTAGTCAGGTTTAGATCGGTCTGAGCAGTGCTGTTCAGATCGATAGTAACGCCGCCACCTGCTTGGGTACCCAGACCGTTAACGGTCAGATCGAGAGCGGTAACAGTATCACCTGCGAAATCGACTGTCTCACCGTTGGCCATGTTGGCCACGGAAGCGCTCTGACCGTTAGCGAGGGTATAAGTCTGGGCACTTGCAACGTTGTCGAGCTGAAGCTCAGTCACATCCGCGTTATCGGAGACATCGAAACCAGCAGTGTTGCCATTCAGGTAAACGGTCTCGATACCTGAGAGAGATGGCTCTGCAGCATTACCGAAGAGCTTCAGGGTGTCACTGCCAGCGCCACCTGAAACTTGGTCAGCAGCAGAAGACGTATTGCCATCACCGATGAAGGTATCATTACCAGCTGTACCGCTCAGGTTGTCGATACCTGTAGTGAGCGTCCTAGCCTGAATATTGCACCATTGGCGCGAGTTCGGCCTGCTGAGTGATCAGGCCAGCTCTTCATGCTGGATTCAGCAAGAATCGGTCACGTTTTGATCAATTACCCAGCGTCGAGACACACTGCCCCCTAC
>Ga0209300_1000110_pt1 | contig 52359 bp, 73 predicted proteins | sample Shrwel_input2_RT_FD_187535 | JGI IMG/M metagenome (GOLD analysis project Ga0209300, IMG submission 187535) | Subsurface microbial communities from deep shales in Ohio, USA - Utica-3 well 1 S input2 RT (SPAdes) (version 2) ... | reverse complement strand
GGCCACCACGTCAGCGGTCACGGTCTCGCGCGCCGAGATATTGCCCACATCATCCACGGCATGGACCGTCGCCGACACTATCCCGCCGACCGGTTGATCGACGGCACGGGACAGCGTTGCCGCCCCGCCGGAGGCAGCGATAGTTTCGGTAACGCCGTCCCACCACGTCACCACGAACGAGGCGATCGAGCCCCCGGTCTGGCGGCTAGTGGCGGAGGCGTCGATGGTGTAGTCGGCCACATCGGCGACCTGGGAGGGGGCGGTGAGGGTTTGGGTTAGGGCGCGAGTCAGCGTCTCCCCCGTGTCCTTGATGATCTTGCCCGATGCGCCATCGAACAGCGCAACGTGCCCATCCATGGCAGATGCGGGACCAGCCACATACTGCCCGATGGGCACATAGGCGATCTGCCAGGCGGAGCCGTCATAGACGCGCATGTGCTTGGAGGTCGTGTTCCAATACAGCGCGCCTTCCAGCAGGGCATTCCCATCGTTGTCGGTCGCCGGGTCGCTGGCCTTGGTGCCTAGGTAGCGGTCATCAAAGCTGTCATAGCTGGCGGCGGCGGCGGCGGCCGAGGTGGCAGCGTCCTGCTTGTAGCCGAGAACCGTCTGCTTGTCGTTGGCGACGGCTGTTCGATCCTGGCCGGTGGCCGTGCGGTCTGCGCTGGTCTGCTGTCGGTCGGCAGCAGCTTTCTGCGAGTAGCTGTAGGCCGACTCCTCGGTGCCGTCGCCCTCGGGCACCGGCTGGCCCTCGGCGTAGCTGGCCCAGTGGTGGGCCTCGGTACGCAGCGCCTTGATCTCGGCGACGTCGATGGTCTTGTCGAGATTGCCGGCGGCGGCATCGTTGGCGATGGTGTTCGACGTATGCTTGAGCGGCGCCCAGTAGATGTCGCCGGTCGCCGGGTCGCGCACCACGTCGTTGACGTAGTAGACCGTGCCGGTCGCCCAGTCGCCGCGCCAATTGCCTGGCGTTTTCAGCACCAGGTCGCCATTGGCGTCGAAGCCCACGACCATGCCCCGCCGCTCGAGCTTCGTTTCGGTGATCTCCTGGCTGACGCCGGCATCGCTCGGCAGCTTGATCGAGCGATTGGTGTCGGTCTCGGTGCCGTCGAACCCGGCCTGCACCTGATCGAACTTGGCATCGACCTCGCTGCCCTTGGCGGTCGTGCCGGGCTGGAAGCGCTGGCCGGCATCCGAGTTGTCGTAGTACGAGTTAGCCACGGCGGCGTCTCCTCACGTCGAAATGCAGGTCGTAGCCGAGCAGCTCATGACTGGGGTCGCTGCCCGTCGAGTAGATGGCGAAGTTGATCGAGACCCCGGTGCCGGTCAGATCCATGGGCTCCTGGCCGAGCGTGGGAACGGACCAACTGAACTCGCCCCACTTGGCGACATCCCACAGCCCGCCGCCCTGCAGGAAGTCGAGGAACTCGCGACGTGCCGAGGCGGACTCGGTGCCGCCATAGTCGAGGTCGGCCTTGATCGAGATGCTGGCGTTGGAACCGGAGCGCAGGTCCCAGAACACCCGGCGGTAGCGCTTGCGCACGTTGGGCTTGCCGAGGTCGTTATAGGCCAGCGTCAGGAAGGCATCGATGTCGGCGCCGTTGAACGAGGTGGCGCCGTTGCCCAGGCGGTGCACGAAGCCGGCGTCGTCGCCGATCAGCAGTTGCTCCTCGCCATCGGTCAGCTCGCCGGTGTGGGCGACCACCACCTGGTCGGGGAAGTCCACGCGGGTGATGCCCGCCGGGCTCATGTAGATGCCGGTGCCGTCGTCGAACCACACGCGGTACTGGGCGCGCTTCTTGCTGATTCCGGTGGCGACCACGCGGGTGGCATAGCCGCTCTCGGTGAACAGCGGCTCGACCCGGGCGCCGGGCTGCATCGGCCGGAAGTCGCCGTAGTTGTTGGTGGCCTCGAGCGAGGCGATACCCCGCTCGGCAACGAAATACGGCTGCATCAGCGACTGGGCGCTGTACGGCCGGCCGCCGGAGTTGGGGACCGTGACCTTGAGCTGCCAGTCGGCCGCCGACGTGCCGTAGAGCGTCTTCACGCTGTCGCGGCAGATGATGTGCAGCGTGCCGCCGGTGCCGGGCACCAGGCCAGTGACGGTCTGCCCCACGGCGATCTCCCCGGCTCCGCCGGTGGCGGCGTTGAATGCCATCGGATTGCCAAGGTTGGAGTGCTGGACGCTGCCGGCCTCGTAGCCCAGAAACAGGTGGTTGCGGTGCAGGGCGATGTAGATCGCGCCGGCCTGCGCCGCGGTGATCTCGGTGAACGGGCTGGCCAGCTCGGGGATGGTCAGCACCGTCTGCGGCTCGCTGCCGACCGTGAACTTGATGTAGCCGACGTCATTGAGCGTCACGCTCGAGAAGTCGATGGTCTGCGAGGTGCCATTGCTATTGGCCGCCACGTCGGTCGCGGTGGTCAGCGAGGCGTCCGTCTTGTCGGTGACGCTGATGCCGGTGATCGCCCGGCCGTCCTCGTCGCTGATCGTGAAGGTGTCGCCGGAGGCGCTGTAGTTGACGCCCTCGGGCGGCGAGCCTTTCAGGTAGGCGGTCAGCTCGACCAGCGAGTCGAACGTCTGCGACGCCGGCTGCTCGGCCATCAGCTGGAACGGCTTGCCCCCGCCGACGCCGTACAGGGCGCGGTCCTTCTCCAGGCCCTTGACGTTGCCCTCGACGAACTCGTGGCGGCCGTTGGTGAGCGCCCCGGCGGTGCCGACCACGTCCCAGGCATTGGTGCCGGTGTTCAGCACGTAGAGCGTCGCGCTGTCGGCGCCGGTGTCCTTGCGCACGGCGTGGATCTTGTCGTTGAACGTCACCACGCCGAGCAGCGGCCCCTCGCCGGGCACGACCGGGCCGAGCTGGGTGTAGCCGTCGATGCGTCGGTACCCGCCGGTGATCGGGCACTCGTAGTTGACGGCGTAGATGGCGGCCCCGGGCGAGAGTTTCTCCGGCGGCGTGACGAGGTCGATGCCGCCGCCGAGGCGGATGTAGGCGGAGTCGGTCATGCCAGCGCCTCCGGCATCTCGATGCGGCCCAGCTCGCTCTGCATGAGGTCGTCGATCATGCGCGAGGCGTTGCTGTTGCCCTGCTGGACCACCACTGGCGCCTCCTCATACAGGCCGTACTGCATCATCGCGCGGTAGACGATCAACATGTGGAAGCGCGCCGGCATGCGCGGCACGTCGCTGGCGTTGGCCAGCTCCTGGGGCGCGCGGTAATACTCGAACGCCAGGGTGGCGTCCGCGGTCGGCGCCCGGCTGAGCCGCAGCGTCATGTCGGGCAGGATCGTCGCGGCGCTGATGGTCTGCTCGTCGGCGGGCTCGCGGAAGCGCTGGCGGAAGTCGTCGTAATCCAGCACGCGCAACCGGTCGTCGCCGATGTAGAGCGAGTCATCGACCCAGCGGTCGAAGTCGGCCGGCAGCGAGTAGTCGCGGAAGTCGGCGGTCAGTTCCACCGAGCCCTCGGCCCAGTCGAAACGCCAGCCGCGGCGCTCCGACTGGATCTCGCGCCATGCCTGCCGCACCCAGTCGATCAGGCGCGCGTACTCGCCGTTCTGGCCGGTGACGCTCGCCGGGCCGGTACCGGCCGCGCCCACCTCTTGGCGCAGCCGCTGGCAGAGCTCGAGGAACGTCATGGATCAGGCCTCGCGTGCCTGGAAGGGGTAGGCGAGCACCGTGCGCTCTTTCATCGTGCTCGGGTCATAGACGTGCTGGACAGCGTTGTTGAGCACCTCGACCACGGAGGCCGGCACGGTGACTTCTTCGCCGCGCTTGATCACGTAGGAGCGGCCGTTGACGAAGACGGGGACCGGCTGCTGGTCCTGGTCGCTGGTCTGAATGATGACCTTGTAGCGCTTCTCGTTTTTCCCTTCGCCCGGTGCTGCCGGGTGGCTCTCAGCAGCCGGCTGCGCGGGATTGCCCAGTGCCTCGTCGATACGCTTGCGCAGGGTGTCGTCGCCGGTGTTCTTCTGGAATTGCACGCCCAGGTCGTTGGCGGTGGTTTCCAGATCGTCACGGGTCATGTCGGCGGTGTTGATGTCGCTCACGGGAGATACCTCACGGCATGTCAGAAACGGAAAAGCCCGCCGGGTGGCGGGCTTCGGTCAGGTGGCGGGTTACGCCAGGTCGCTGGCGGCGCACTCGAGGCGGGCGCCCCACCCCTCGTTGAGGATCTTGGCCACGAAGTAGGACTTCCAGCCGACCGTGCCGCGCTGGCCCAGCGGGTCGCCGCCGCGCGGGCTGTTGGGGTTGAGCACCATGGGCTGCATGGAATTCGCGCCCTTGAGCGGGATCAGGCCGTAGAACTCCTTGCCCACGTAGACCACCGGGTAGACGTCGGCATTGGTGCCGCTGGTGGAGATCATGGTGGACGTTGTAGCGCCGGCATCCTCCCACTTGGTCAGCACCGGGCTGAGGATGTAGCGCACGTCCTCTACCTTGCCGATCTCGTGCGGCAGCGCCTTCATCGAGCCGTACTTCTCGGTCGGGGTAAAGCCGACCATGTCGCGGATGTCCGCCTCGAGATCGGTGTGGGCGAATGCGATGTAGGCCGCGTCCACCGGCTCGGTTGAATAGTTCGGCGAGGCCGACACCATGCTGGTGACCTTTTTGGCCCGGTTGCCCTTGAGCGAGCGAGTGATAGCGCGCTGCTTTGCCAAGCTGATCTTGTCCGCCACTGCTGCACGGCTGGAGCCGGTCGAGTAGAAGACATTGGTGCCGGCACGGAGCGCGCCCCAGGTCTGCAGCTCGATGGTCTCGGCGGCCTGCTCGCCACACAGGGTTGAGGCATCGGACAGGACCGGATCCTCGGCCAAGTCGGCCACCTGGTCGGTGATCTCGACCACGTCACCCCACTGCTTGATGGTGACGGTGACGTCTTCGTAGGCCATCTGGCGAGCCGTCGGAGTGACGCCCTCGGTCAGCGGCGTAGTCAGCGCAGGGAACGGGATCGGCCGGCGGAACTTGACCGTGTCGGCCTTGTTCTTCGGCAGCGGCTTGGACTGGCCGAACTTGGAGAGCACCAGGATGGGCTCGGCGTGGGACAGCATCTGGGCGGCGGCCCAGGCGGCAGTACGCTGGGAGATGTCGCCGTAAGTGGTCGTTGCCATTGCTCAGTACCTCTCGGTCTTAGCGTTTTTTCGCGTAGTGGTTGAATGCCGCCTCGAACTCGTCGGGGACGGCCTGGCGTTGCGCAGGACCGCGGCGGGTCGGGGTTTGCGCGTTGGCCAGTCGCTGATTGCGCTTCTCGCGCTCCGCCTGTTGGGCGGCGGCACGATCGTCGCTGCCAGCCTGCTGGGACGTGGCCTTGTAGAAGTCGAGCAGCGCGGACGCATCGTCGGCGTTATCGGACTCCATCTGGTCCTGAACCCACTGAGGCTGTTGCTGCAGCCACTCCTGAAACGCGGGCGCATTCACGACCTCCTGCCAATCCGAGTGGCGGGCCTCGAGGGCGCGCATCTGATCGGCGAGGTACTGCTGATGGGCCTGCTCCTGCATGGGCTGCACGGATTGCTCGACAGAGCTGATCCGCTGATTGACGCGCTCTTCCAGCCGGCTCAGTTCGGCAAAGCGGGCGTCGAGCGCATTGGCGATGTCGGGGAAGTCCTGCTTGAACGCTTCCCAGTCTTCGCTGCCTGCCTCTTCGGCGATGGCCTGTTTCTGGTCACGTTCCTGCTGAGACTGCCCGGCGGGTTGCTGGGTGGATTGACTGGCAGACGGCTGGCCGCTCGATTGAGGGGCCTGCTGCTGCCGCTTGAATTCGTTGATCTGGCGTTGGAGCGCGCCGACACGGCCGCGCTGGCTGGCCTCGCTCTGCTGGAGGCGCTCGAGTTGGGCCTGTAGCTCCTTCTCGCGCTCGGTCAGCTCCGGTTCCTCGGCGGGCGGTTCGCTCTGCCCCTCTTCCCTGGGCTGGCCGCCCTGCTCTTCCCCGGCTTCGCTCTCGGGCTGCTCGGACTCGGCGGCCGGTTCTTCCGGCGGCGTCTCCTCGGCATTCCCACTGGCAAAGCTGGCGAAGTGCGACTCGAAGTCGTCGGTGGCTTTGTCCTGCGTCTCGTCCGGCGCCTGGTCTCCAGGGGCCGTGTTGGCGGCTTCATGTGCCATGTAGCGGATCTCCCGATCGGCTCGTTACAGAAAGGCCCGCACGATGGCAGGCCTGTGGTGGAATCAGTAGGTGACGGGTGGCGGAGGTGGCTCGTCGTTGGCCTTGCCCAGTTCGAGCAGCTCGTCGATCAGCCCGATCTCGCCGCGGCGCTTGTCGTCGTTGCCGCCGCCGGCGATCAGGGCGTCGAGGGCGTCCTGACGGCGCTTGTGCAGCTCGGCCTCGAGGGCGCGCCAGGTGGCGCTGTGGCGATCGATGTCAGCCATAGCTGTCGTACCCCATGCCCATGTTCTGTTCCTTCGCCTGCCGGCGGTTCTGGCTGTCGAGCAGGTTGGCGGCGGTGGTCTCGCGCTCGGTCTGGATATTGGCCGTCTCGATGCCGAGCTTGACCTTGAGCTGCTCGAGGGTCATCTCGCGCTTGAGGGCCAGGTCGGCCAGCTTGATCTCGCGCTCCTGCTCGAGCTCGGCGGCCTTGTACTGCTGGTCGAACTGCTGCTCCCGCTGCTTGAGCTGGAATTCCCACTGGGTCTTCTGCTGCTCGAACTGGAACTGCTCTTGCTTGAGCTGCTGCTCGGCCATCTTGAGCTGCAGTTCCGGTGGCATCTGCTGGCCCTGCTGCTCGGCTTCCTGCTCGACCGTCTCTTCGTCCTTGAGTACGTTCTCGGCGGGCACGGACATCGAGCGCACGATTTCGCGGTACAGGCCCTGCCACTCGGTGGAGCGGGCGAACTCGGGATTGCTGGCGGCGACCTGGGCCAGGGCGAGCAGCTTGTCCTGCTGTTCCTGCCGGGCGATCAGCACGCTGGAGCCGCGGGCGACGACGCTAAAATCGCCCTTGTGCTCGTCGTTCTCGTCATAGGCCATGTGCCAGTCGTAGAACCGGCGCACGAGCGGCTCGGTGATGCCGTCGTCGAAGCTCTTCACCGCGCTGCGCAGCACGATGTTGGAGTTGTTCATCAGCATCTGCATGCCGGTCGCGGTCTGCGAGCCGGGGCCGCCGCTGACGCCTTCGCCCTGGAGGATGATCGGCAGGTTGGTCTGGGTGTCGGCGAGCTGCTGGGCGGCCTGGAAGATGCTGGACAGATCGCCCTGGTTCGAGGTGATGTTGTAGGCGTAGAAGGCGCCGTTGATGGGACCGTCGCCGGTGTATTCCCACACCTTGCGCGGTGACAGCCTCCAGTCGCCGTCAACCGGCTTCACAGCCTTGCGGTTGACCACGACCTGGGGCCCGGCGGTCAGCCCGGCGTTGTCCATGATCATCCGCCAGGCGCTGGCCGCCACCTTCTGCGGGTCGCGCATCAGGTACGGGATGCCGAAGCCGAAGATCGAGGAGTTGTCCTCCTCCCAGTTCGACACGCTGTACGGCAGATCGCCGCTGTCCAGCGGGTTGATCGCCGCTTTGATGACATGCTCGCCGACGAACAGCACGCAGCCGTTGTACTCGGTCAGCGGGTCGTCCTCGACCTCGCAGCCACAGGCGCGCAGCTCGTCCTTGTCGAGCGGGCCCCAGTATTCCCACAGCTCCCAGCGCCCCTTGTTGGTGACGGTGTCCACGCCGGTGATGGCGCGGATCTGGTCGCGGTAATCCTGGCTGATCTTGTGGCCCTCGCTGTCCATCTCGAGGACCTTGCGAAGCTGACCGTCGATCACGCCGGGCAGGTTGGCCAGTTCGCGCAGCTGCTTCTTGTTGAGCAGCTTGCGCTCGAAGACGAACTCGGCCTCTTCCATGCTGGCCGAGCTCATGTCGGGGAAGAAGTCCCAGGGATCGACACGCTCGAGGCCGGCGCGGAACTCGTCAACGATCTCCAGCACCGGATAGCCGGATTCCGGATCGCGACGCCAGGCGCGGCGCTGACGGTTGACGACGATCGGCCCCTTGACGATGCCGGTGCCGAGCTGCGCCACGTCGCCGATGATGTCGCGCATCTTCGAGTTGTAGCGGGCCTCGGTGAAATCGTCCTCGATGGCGCGCTGCATGCCCCGGGCGGCGTCGTCGGCCTTCTCGCGCTGTTCCTCGGGGTCGTCATCCGTGCCCAGTGCGGACATCTGCGGCTCGGGGGTGGGCTTGATGCCCCAGTTGCGGTCATCGTTGGGCAGTAGCATGTCGGCCAGGCGGGACTGCCCGGCGCGGGTCTTGTTGCGGGTGATGTTGACGTAGACCTGCGAGCTGCCGTTGGCCTGCATCCGCGACTTCTCGTCGGCGGTGTACTCGCCGTGGTACTGGCGCAGATCCTCCAACCAGCGCTGCTCGACCATCTGCCGCTTGGCGACCTGCTCCTGGGCGAGGTTCTGAAGCTTGCCGCCGAGGCCGGAGAGCTTCTCCTCAAGCGCCTGGCGCTCGGCTTCCTGCGCCTCGATGTCGTCTGTCATCTCGACAGTCGCGTCGTCGTGCATCTCAGTATCCTGTCGTCAGATCGCCCGGGCGGGCCGATGTGGCATGGCGTTCGATGGGTCGCGTGGTGGCGTGCTGCAGCCCCATGACCAGATAACGGGTGGCGTCCATGCAGTTGTGAACAACCACGCCGCCTTCCACGGCAAAGGCGGCCGTTTCAGGCACCGTCAGGCAGTAGACATCACTCCTCCCGGCGTCGCTTACGCCCAGACAGCGCACCACCGCACTTGCGGCTGCATGTTTGCTTGCGGGAATACTTGTTGGCCGTGAACTCCGCCTTGCACTCAACGCACTGACGAACCTCGTCATCCAGCCCCGCCTCTTTCCGCCATTTGGTCTTGCAGCTATTGGAGCAGAACCTGTTGATGCCTCGATCCAGAGCCGTGAACTCGGTGCCGCACTGCTCACAGACGAAGGATCGGCGCACGTGGAGCTTGCCCTTGGTTCGCTCGTAATGCTGGCGATGCCAGTCGCGCCCGGCGTCACTGCCATGCCAAGCCCTGGCAGCCTCGATTGCCTCTGCAGGAACGCCCCGATCATGCCCTTCATGGTGGTGCCGCATGTGGTCAGACGCTGACACCAGCTCGAGATTGCCCGGCTGGTTGTTGCTGCGGTCATGATCCTTGTGGTGTACATGGAAACCCTCCGGCACCACTTTTCCATTCGCGCGCTCCCATACCTGGCGGTGTAGCCGGACACCATCGCTCTGGAAATAAGCGCCGCACAGGTAATAACGCCGCCCTTCAAACTCTTGGATGGTGTCGGAGATGATGGTGACTTGCATGGCTGGCTCTCATGGATGCTTTGCGTTACTGCATTATAGCATTCCAGGCCAGCCATATCGCGCGCCTCCACCCACCCATCAGGCGTCAAGAAGCGATGATCTGGCGTGCAAGTCACCCGGCTCCCGTCCTCGAACGACACAGTAACGACCTTCTCGTTTCGCGCTGTCATCCGGCAGTTCCGATACGAAGTCCATCGCCCACCCTGCGTCAATACCTCGCCAGTTGACCCAACGAGGTCAGAAATACGTTGTCTCCCCTGCCGGGTGATGACTTGCGTATCGGGGTGCAGGCAGTGGTCGTTTTCCTTCACGACGCGGCCCTTCTCGTCGCGCCGGTACAGGCGGTATTCGCCGAGCCAGTGCTGCAGGGTGGAGAACACCTTGAGCCGGCCGGTACTGAGCCGCTCGAGCACCGCCATCAACCCGGCCTCGACGGCCTTGTTGGCGTTGTGCAGGTGCAGCCCCTCGTCCTCGTACAGCGAAAACAGGCTCTTGCCGTCCACCTGACTGCGGCCCCGGGCGGCAGAGTCGATGACGCCGGGCATCCACTCGCCGCGCATCCTTATTGCCTTGGCGTGCACGGCGGCCTCGGCCTGGCCCCGGTAGTGCTCGCTGTTCAGGTAGAGCGTGTCGGTGTCGCGGTCCAGCGCGCCCCAGATGGCGGCGGTCTTGTTCCAGCCGACGTCGAGGCCATACAGCCGCGGCCACCACTCGGGAATCTGGAACGGTTCGACGACGATGTCCTCCTCCGGCACCGGGTAGATGGCCCCGGCGCCCAGGGTGGGCGTGCCGTCCATGCGCGCCTTGAGCTGATGCGGCGAGATCGAGCGGCTCATGTCGTCGATGTCCTGCTGGCTGAGGTGTGGGGCGTCTCGCCAACCGGCTTGCACGACATAGCGGCTCATTCGGCCACCGTGAACTCGGCCCCGGCGATCACCATGCGCTGCCCGGGCCTGATGTGCGGGTCCACCTGACGGGCGATGCGCAGGGCCAGCGTGCCGGACTGGATGCCTCGGGCACGCACGGTATCGGCGAGGCGCTTGGCCATGCTGGTGGTGCGGCCCACGTAGGCGGCAGAGGCCGGCGGCATCTCGATGCGGGAGATTGCACGCTTGGCGTCGCGCTGGATCTCGGCCAGGCCTTCGGCGATCGCAGCGCCGACATCGGCGGGGATGGGATGGGCGGTCATACCGACTCCTGTTCGTGTTTCGACTCGAGGAACGACACCACCAGCTCGGTCAGGCCCGAGAGCGGCGTGAACGTCATGATCACGATGCCGTGGGTCGTCATGGTGCGGATCAGCGCCTCGTCATAGACGTCCTTCGGGACTTCTTCGTCCAGCCACACCACGTCCTGCTCGGTGCCCTGGAAGATGCGCCGGCCCTGGTCGTAGCTGCGAAGCATCAGCCGGGACCAGCCGCCGGAGGCGTGCTTTACGCTGATTTCCTCGTAGAGATTGGCCACGCCCCGGGCAGGCGTCGGCTTGCCCAGCAGCGCACGGGGGATCAGGCCGGTGCCGAACTCCTCGGTATCCCACAGCCCTCCCAGCAGCTTCTTCTGGATGATGTCGCGCGTGGTCTGGCTGGTGTCCCCGGCGGCCAGGGCGTTGATCGGGCGGTCAAACCGCCTGCCTTCCCACCACTCTGGGTAGCGGCCAGTCATGTGGTAGGCGATTTCAGCGCCGCCAGCGATGGTTTTCCCGCAGTTGTGGTGATAGACGCCCGCTGCCCGGTAGTTGTTGAGGCCGGGAACATGAGCGTCTATTATTGGCTGGAAACCAATGGGAACTATTGCCGCTATTGTTTCTCCACCTACCAGTCGAGGAATACGTGATGGGTAGAAAATCCCCAATCGACCAGCACTTCCCGGAAATACGTCAACGCATTGAAACAGGCGAGCCGACCTATCGGATCGCTGATTCTCTGGGTCTGACCCGGGCATCCCTGCAGGCCTACCTGCGGCGACGTGGAATAGCGAACCCGGCAGGCCGTCTACATGCGAAGCGGCTTGATGATGTCGAGCTTCGCCACCTGATTGAGGTTGAGCATCTGACGCAAGCGCAAGCTGCCGAAACGCTCGGTGTGTCCAGGTCAGCGGTAGAACGTCGCTGTCGGTCGCTGCAGCTGAAAACGGCTCGGACAGGGCCTCGACACGGTGACGGTCATCAAAGCTGGCGGGGTGGCCGCCGCGTTGACAAACACGGATATGTCGAGGTGTTCGCGCCTCTGCATCCTCACGCGAAAGCGCCAAGCGGCTATGTGTTCGAGCACCGCTTGGTGATGGAAGTTGTCCTTGGGCGCTATCTGACCACGGAGGAAGTGGTCGATCATCGAGATAACCACCCGCGACACAACTGGCCTGATAACCTCCAGCTGTATGCGACCAATGCAGACCATCTGCGCGCGACACTAACTGGTCGAGAGAAAGCCACCCCTCGTCGGTCAATACCCGGTGCTTACGGGAGCAATCGAAAAACCGACCGCTGTCCAGAACCACGCGAAACGCTGGCTCAATGCCCACCAGGTGTGCGTCTACAGGTCGAACATCACGTTCAGATCCATCAGCCCACGCCCGAAGATTACCAGCACAGCCGAACAGCGCTTCTGCGGCGCGGGCCGAACCAGACGCCGTTTCAATGAATGTCCATGGCGTGACGCAACGGTTGCCGGCCATGAACAGCCGTTCCTTGTGGATAGCCCCGGCGCGGAAGAACTCGAGGTGCTTGGCGTAGTTGTGGCGGCTGAGGGTGCCGTCTTCGGGGAATAGCTGGTCGATCAGGTTGTAGCGGCGGCGGCGCTCCTGCTCTTCAAGCAGCGCCAGGTAGGCGCGCTTCTCGGCGGTGGTGAGCGTCACGCATTCCGCCCCGCCTTCCGCTGCAGCGCCTCGATGCGCTGTTCGATCTCGTCGTCACTCAGGTTGCGCTCCGGCGGCTCGTCGCCCTCCTCGGCATCCAGCCGGTAGCTCTGACGCTCCATCTTGATGACCCGCTCCAGCGCCTGGGTGCCGTGGCCCATGCACTTGCCGATGTACTCGAGGTCGAGATCGATCTCCATGACGTCGCCGTTGGCGAGCTGCACTTCTCGCTTGCCGCGGTCGAGTTGGTCGCCGAGCTGGGTGATGAACCGGTCGGCAATCTTGCGGTAGTTGCCCAGCAGGCGACGATGGCCACGCGCAATGTCGGCGTTCTCGCTCGCCACCTGCTCGATCACGTCAGATTCTGGCAGGTCGAGCGGCGCGGATTCCGGCCGGCTGAGCTTCTCGCGGGTCCGCTGCGCCACCGGCGCGGTCAGATCCTTGGCCCAGCCCTCCCGGGTCGCCTTCTTGCTGATCGAGGCTCGGTTGGGGCCGTGGCGTTCGGACAGTTGCGCGAGGCTGTATCGGCCGGTGCGGTAGTCGAGCTCGATCGCCTCCCAGTCGTATCGGTGTGCCATGGTCGTCTACGCGGCCCTCACGGGCGGCGTCTCCGTTGTAGGGTGCGGGCGCCTCACGGCGTGCCGCGGGTTGAAAAGGCGGGCGGCGCCTCACGGCGTGGCCCTATCCCCTCGGGGATTCGGTCAGATGCGGCTATAGCCGCTCTCGAATGCTTCGGTTGGCGACCAGGACGAGAAGCCATCTTCGTACTGGACCCAGTAACCAAGATCATCGGCCCCAAGATCGGGGGCGTAGCGATCCAGCCAGCCCGGGCGGGTCTCGACACGCTCTATTCCCAGCGTCTGGTCCTCAGGCTCGAATACCATGATGCCGCTATCGAGGTCGGTCTCGAGGATCACGCCGATCTTCAGCGCCCTGACCACCTTGTGGCTCTGGTAGCGCGGGATGGCGTCCTCGGGCTTGGCATGATGGGGCGAGTCGTCGGCGTGGATGAACACTTCGCTCATGGGAGTAGCCTCGGTTACTTGCGGATGCCCTTGACCAGGTCCATGAAGCCGCCGGGGACCTGCCCCAGCTGGCGAGCCTTGTCGTTGGAGCGCTGCTTGATGTTCACGCCCTGCACGGCGCCCTGGGCGACCACGGACCAGATCAGCACGTCCACCACCTGGGCCAGCTGCGTCGGGTCACGCAGCACCACGGCAACCAGGCCAAAGTTCACTGCGGCCAGGCTGAGTGCCAGCATCCAACCGTTGAACGGCCGCCAGCCGGCGCGCCATGCCGAGTCGCTGCCCAGCTCGGCGCGCATCGTCTTGTTGATCGCGGTCATCCGGGTAGTCTCGGCCTGCAGGGTCAGGCTCAGGATCTCCCGTTCGTGCTCCTGGTCGAGGCGCTTGAGGCGCTCGGCCGCCTCGGGGTCTGCCTGCACCGCCTGCGCCACCGCTTCTGGCTGCTCTGCCACACCCAGAGCACGAGCGAGGAGACCACCAACTGCAGCACCCGCTGGACCACCAAGGGCACCGCCAGCAGCCGGCGCGATCTTGCCCACGGTCTCTGCGACATCACGCCACTCCATTACCTGCCCTCCAGTGCCGACACGCGGCTGTCCAGGCTGTCGATACGGTTCTCGATGTCATCCAGGTCGCGCTGGGCATCGGAGCGGCGATAGTAGAGGTCGCCCCACTCCCGCAGCTCGGCGCGCAGCTCGTTGAGCAGCGCCCCCTGACTGGTCAGGCGCTCTTCCAGGACCATCGACTGCTGGCCCAGCTTCACCAGCTCGGTCCCGGCCCACATGATCAGCGCCACCAGCAGGATTTGAATTCCGGTCTGCATATGGCGCTCGAAGACTGACGGTTTCACGTTGCGCTCCTCGGCAGCCATCAGGCACCTCCGTCACGCAGCTGCAGGGCAATCAGCTGATCCACCTTGGCTTCAATGCGATCCAGCTGGCCGGGGCGCTCTGTGTCTTGCGCCGGCTCCTCGGTATCGCCCTCGAATCGGCCACCGGCATCGATATAGGCCTGGCGAAGCTCGTCGAGCTTGCGCTCGTGCTGCCCATAGCCGGCGCCGGGCATGCTCGCCCAGATGTTGGCCACCTTGCCCACGGCCCGGTCGAAGCGTCCGGCGTGCACGTCATCCAGAGCACGCTGCTCGCGGATCTGCTGGATGGCGTAGCGGTCCTGGCTCACCGGCCCGAAATCGGGCAGGTCGAGCTGCCGTTTGTAGTGGTCCCAGAAGCGACTGAGGATCTGGTAGCGACCGGCAGCAGACGAGCGCAGGTTGGCGCTGACCTGAATCACCTTGCGCGGATGATCGGAATAGCTGTCGAACAGCTGCATCTTGCCGGGCAGCGAGCCAACCAGGACGTTGTAGCCGTCGTCGCTGTCGTTAAGCATGCGCGCGCCGATCTCGGCATAGGCGATCATGTCGAGGAAGGCGCACAGGTTGCGGCTACCGGACTTCTCGGGGGTGATGCGGGGCATAAGGCCTCCGGCGCCTCACGGCGTGGGAGAAACAAGAAGGTCCCGCCAGGGGATGGCAGGGCCTTGGGATGCGTGGAGCGGAAACGAAAACGCCCCGGCAAATGCCAGGGCGTAGTATCCGATCATGTTGGCAGCGTAAGCGAAAATGATGCAGGTGGCAAGCAGTCAGGTAAGCGTCACCAGGTGATTGGCATACAGCTCTGAGACAACCGACTGATGGCAGCGCCACGCAATAACGCCACCCTGCTCGGGATGCGCTTTCGCGTACTCCTCATGCGTTGCGTAGAAAGGCACGGGTAGGCGATCTCCATGCTCATCCTGAGGGTCGTCGCTATGTTCCCATGCTTCACTCTCGAGGCGCGCGAGCAGCTCCTGCCGCATGGTCATGATGCCGTTCATCAGGTCTTCCACGTCCTCCGGCACCGAGCTGCGTCCGGCTTCCCAGTATTGCCAGCTGCGCGGCGATACCTTGCCGATAACTTCGGCGGCTTCACGCACGTCCAGCATGCAGAACTTGCGCAGCGCCTGGAGTTCTTTCCCGTTCATATCAGCTCCAACAGAAGGCCCCAGCGCTGGGCCGGGGCAGGATAGTGCGCGGGGTTATTCAGAATCGGCTGCGACGATCTTCATGCCGTGGGCAATTGCGTTCTGTCCGTTGAACACGCCGCCGGCATCGCGCAGATACTCAAGCTGACCCTCGATATGGTATTCGGTGATCTCGCCATCATCCGCGTCTTTCGCAGCCTGCCAGGCATACTGACCGGCGAGCATGTCGGATGTGAACTCGATGCCCTCCATGCCTTCGCAGGTGCCTTCGTTGACGTACTCGACGACTTGCTCGAGTGAGGTGGCGTTGGCAATGGCGTTGCTGAGGTAGGTAGTCATGATGTCGATCTCTCTGTAGAGCCGGGTCGAGCCGATCTCGAACCCTGTAATTCGAATCTTAGTTCGCGATTACGAACAATGCAAGGAATAAATTACTTATCCTTTCGTCTAGGTGGCAACCGCGTTTCAGCGAAGACGCTTAGAACCCAATCGACTCGATTAATGCCACGCGCTCGGCATAGCTCATCTCGCGAATCTTAGCGGCGAGATCCCGCAGCGCCGAAGTGTCGCCGGCATCGCTGTCTTCGAGCTCGGCATCCAGGTGCTTGATCAACAGCGGTTCGATGAATGAGCCGGACAGCGTATTGCCCAGCAACTGACGCTCGTCGTCTGTGAGCTCCGGCGGCTTGCTGCACACCAGTTGATAGCGCTCGGCGATCTCGGCCAGGCGGGCGCTCAGGCTTTGCCCTCGACGCAGATTATCGACGACACGCTCCAATGGCGGGCTCAGATAGATGCTCGGGCGTTTTTTGTTGCGGGCTGTATCGGTCATTGCGTATCTCCAGTGCAAAGCCCCGGCACATGACCGGGGCGACGGGTTTTAGTGCTCGACACACTTGGGAATAGTCGCGGCATCGGCACCCTCTTCCCACCAGCGATCGACCTGCTCTCGTTCATCCGGGGTGACTTCAAAGGCGATAAAGCCTTCGGTATCTCCATTCGTACCGATCTCGTCTGCCGCCATTTGCGTCGCCGCTTCAGGCGTATCAGCAGACCAGCTCCCCCAGTAGGTACCGTCAGCAAATACGGCATAAAGGGTCTTTTCGATTGTGTCGTCGTTATACATTTTCAGCTCCTGTTTTCGATTGTAGGCTTCGCTCGCCTCACATGATTAAAGGTAGCACCCTTGGTATCACCACGCAAGAAAGAATTTCATTATCCTTTCGTCTAAGCCGCCATCGGCACCAGCGCCGCCACCGGCGCCAGGCATTCGCCCTCCCAGCTATCCAGCACTCTAAGCAGCCGCTCCCAGACCGCGCCCCAAGTGGCGCGGTCGGTGCGGGTCCAGAACCTCACCTCAATATCGATGCCGCACTCGTCCGCCAGCCACGCCTGCACCGTCCGCGGAGTTGCCAGCCCCTGCCGACGGTACGGCCAGGTGATCTCGCCGTGGTGATAGATCGCCGCGGCGCACAGATAGCGCAGGGTCTCGAGTTGCTCGGCTGTGGGCAGCCCTTTCCCCTGCCCTGGTAGTCGCACTCCATCGGACAGCAGCTTGCGGTACAGTGCGATTTGCACCGTCTCGCGGTCCTCGGCCAGTTCGTCTCGTGTGAACGGCCCGAATAGGTAGAGCGCGAGCGACCGAAGGTGTGGCGCCTGACTCTCTACCGCGCTGATCACCGCCCCAGCCTCGAGGCCGTGCACGATGCACCAATCGTTGTTGTTCCGGTTGCTCAGCTGGACGTCCACGCCCCATCGGGCTTTCTGGATCGCTCCGGCGAGGACGCTATTGCCGCCCGTGCGGTACGCTTCGAAGATCATCTGGCGCGCTGACCCGTATCGCATGCTGTTATCCTCGCGTTGCCTTAAATGTTGCCTGCTGTTGCCGTTTGTTGCCTGAGCGCCTCTCTGACGCGTTCCCGCGTCACCCCGGGTAGTCGCCCTTCCCACTCCCGGAAGATTCCCTCTCGCTGCCCCTTGGGCACTTCCAGCATAAGCCGGACGACCATTCTGGCCTGGCACTCCAGCGTCCAGTCAGCATCTGTCATGCCCTCGGGGCGGACGCCGTAGGTCATCGTTGCGGCCTCGGCTGGTTCCGGTATCGCGCATCGCGGGGCTTCTCTGCTGGCTCGCTCATCAGTACCGACTCCCCGCCTGACCTGGCTCATTGCTGCCGGTGCAGGCGTTCCGGTGATCTGTCGCCTTCGGGCAGCGCTTATTGCCGCAGTCCGGGCAGAGATTCATGCCACCGAACTGAATGAGGAGTTGCCGCCCATGCCTGACCCACTCAACGAACCCGTCAATCGTCACCTCGATAGGCTCGTGAGTAGGCCCGGACCAGTCGCTGGGACGGATGACGAACCGCCAGTCCTGACGATCTGCCCGGTAGGCCAGCACAGGCGTCTCGCCACCGGGGCATTGCTCCAGGGTCTGCTGCCACCAGCCGGCGATCTGGCCTTGAGTGGCGGTCTTGTTGCGCTTGCTCTCGATGTGGACGCCATCCCAGCCGTCGAGGTCATGTCCGCCTGACTGGTACTGGGTGAGGCGGCGAGTTAGGGAGAGGCCCATGCGCTCGTTGAGCAGGGCGGCCAGTTGCAGCTCGCCCTTGGCGCCCTTGGTACGGGAGGTCTTGCCCATTAGTCGTCACCCTCCATCTCGTGGTAGCCAGCCTCGATCAGCTCTGCGGCGACAGCATCAGAAGCGGCGTCCTTCTCGACCTTCGCGTCATCCAGACGAGCGCACGCAGCCTGATCCTCGCCAACGTCAGCATGGATGTAGGCGAGCCTTGCCGCGTCATGCTCGGCCGCCGCCCTCGCCAGCCGCCGCGCAGCCGGTCCGCTTACCATGATCATCACGCGCCTCCCGCAATAACGATTGCCAGAACCGAGAGCGGCACCATCACAGCCGCGCCCGCCCAGTTGCCGGTGATCACCACGCCCCAGAACGATTGGCACAGGGCAGCGCCGGCCAGGACTAAAAGCAGCTTGTCGATCATTCCGCCTCCCGCTCTGCGATGAATTCCAGCGCCTCACATAGCGCCCCGACTATCGGCTCGTCGGTGAACTGGTCGAGCCCGCGATTGATCGTGTCCGTCAGCCACCACGGTTGCAGGCGTTGCAGCTCGGGTTCGGCATGAATGCGGGCGTGGCATCCGACCGGCCCGTCACACACTGGCATGACGAAAGAATCCGGCGCTTTCAGGCCCATGCCGGACAGGTTGTACATGGCGATGATGTGGTGCGCTGAATCAGCCGGAGCGCCGCACACGCTGCAAGGCAGGCTGCGCACGAACGCCAGATAGCGCTCGCTGCGGAACCGGCTCTCTTTCTGCACGGCTCTCTTAGGCTTTCTGCAAGCTTTCTGCACGGGGCGCTTTGCAGAAAGAGGTGTTTTGGCGCGAATCTGGGTGCGACGTTTCAGTGCAGTTCTCTTCATGCCGCCTTCGCCTCCTTGTACTCGTCATAGATCGCCAGCGCCTTCTTGCTCCATGTCACATCGAGATCCGTGCCGGCCGCATACAGGAACTCGATGAAGGCAGCTGCCTCGGGCTTTCGGAACTTGGTCGTGGATGGGCGGACATAGACCGGCTCCTGACTCTGCCAGTCCCAGACCTTCTCGCCCGGGCTGGCCAATGGGGTGCCAGCTTCATCCATTTCCCTCGCAAACTGATTCACAAGTACCGCCTTCACGCCGTCGAACGAGTAGCCCCGGAAGCACTGGCGGTGGATGTCGCCGATCATGGCGTGGAACTTCGCGTTCTGGATCTGCTCTCGGGTCGGGTAGCGCAGAGCGATCTCGAAGGGGCGCCCACCCTGGACGCCTTTTGTAGCTGCCGCCTTTGTCCGCTCAATGGCTGGCACGTAATCAGCCGGCACGTTGACGGGGATGACTAGCTCCTTACTCATGCCGCACTCCCTCCCGTAACCAGCTCATACCGCACGCCATCCGGGTCGTTGTGGGCCAGCACCCGGTAGCCGAGTTGCAGCAGCCGATGGATGGCATCGACGATCTCCTCGGCGGCAAACCGGCGCTGATGGCTCATCTCAATGTCGTGCGCGATCTCTGCGGCGGTCGGCTCGGCATGGCGCATCAGCACGCCCAGCACTTCCATGGGCAGGTCGAACTCTGCGTAGCCGATATACGTGACGTTGCTCAAGACTCCATACCTCCGATGACAGCGGCGAACAGCGCCACGGTGGTCCAAACAGTGACGCTCCCGGCTTGCGAGCGTGACGACCAATCAGCTGGGCAGGGCTGCCACAGCACCAGGGCTGTGGCGGTGTAGATGGCGAGGCCGATCAGCAGGACGAGGGTGGTGATGCGGATCGCTTTCATGCCACACCCCGCTCGCAGTCATTCCACCCGGCCCACCACCAGCAGTAATTGCGGATACGCGACTCGGGATACGGGCACTCCCGGCTGGGGTAGGCGGCCACGCCCTCGTAGTAGACCTCGGGGATGTCATCCGCGCGCAGCCGGCGCGCTTCGTTCATGACGTCCCGGTGCTTCCAGTACCGGTAAATCGTCGGGCGTGAGCGCCCCATCGCCTGGGCGCACTCGGCATGCGTGAGCCCCTGGACCTTCAGTTCCGCCAGGGTCAACGAGTCGTCATGGGTCCATGGATTGATCTTCATGCCGCACCTCCCTCGTCATGCCCCTCGAACAGCCGGTACTCGCAGGGCCTCGTATTGCCCGGCCCTTTCACGTCACGCCGGGCGACCGTGAATCCCATGGCCCGCAGGTCGCGGAGCCGGGCGCTGATCGCTGCATGGCTGTCCATCCGGTTGAAGCGGTCGAGGATGATGTCGCCGATCTCGTGGAGCTGGAGCCAGTACGTGGCGTCGCGCATGACGAGATAGACCCGGCCCAGCTGGCACTCGGCGTTGTTCAGGCGCTGGCGGGAGCGCGGGGTGAGTTGGGTGACGGTGGTCATGCCACACCTCCATTCGCGATAGCCCACATGCACGCCGTGATGGCGAGAATGGCGACATGGCTGCCGGCGATGATCGCCAGGCACTGCAGGTTGCTGGTCATGCGGCAATCCCTCCAATCCAATCGCGAACGCGGTCGATGAGTGTCGGCCGGGCCATCTGCTTCACGCGGTGCAGGCTCAGGCCGTAGGGCTCGCCGTTCACCCAGACCAGCAGTTCGCCGGTTGACGGATAGAAGCGCTCCGGCCGGATGCCGCGGCGCTCGAGGTGCGCGATCTCGCGCGAGGTCAGCACGGTATCGATCGAGGTCGTCATGTCAGAACTCCGCCATGGCTGAGCGCGGGGCCGGGGCCGCTGGCTCGGGGTTGCGCAGGTTGCGAATCGTCTCGGCGTCCAGGTCGGCGAAGCGCGCATTGCCCAGCTGGGAGCTGGCGTAGACGGTGCCCAGCTCGCCCTCGCGCTGCTTGCCGAGGATGATCTCGGCGATGCCGCGGGTCGCCTCGTTGTTCGGGTGGTAGACCTCGTCCCGGTACAGGAACAGGATCAGGTCGGCGTCCTGCTCCAAGGCGCCGGATTCACGCAGGTCGGACATCTGCGGGCGCTTGTCGCTGCGCTGCTCGAGGCTGCGATTGAGCTGCGAGAGCGCCACCACCGGGCAGCCCAGCTCCTTGGCCATCAGCTTCATGGTCCGGCTGGCCTCGGCCACCTCCTGCTCCCGGGAGTTGTGCTTGCCGTCCGGGCGCATCAGCTGCAGGTAGTCCACGACCACGATGCCCAGGTCGCCGTAGTGGTCACGCCAGCGCTTGGCGGCACCGCGGATCTGGTTGGGCGACATGCCGGCGCGGTCATCGACGATCAGCGGCGCATCCTTGAGCGAGTTGACCGAGTCGGTGAGCTTCGGCCACAGCTCGTCCGTCATGCAGCTCTTCGGGTCGCGGATGGCGCGCAGCGGCAGGTTGCCGATAGCAGCGGCCATGCGGTTACGCAGGGCCCGGCGGTCCATCTCCATCGAGAACACCACGGCCGGGCGGCGATCGCGCACGCAGCAGGCGCGCAGGATGTTCAGGGCGAAGGCGGTCTTGCCCATCGCCGGGCGGCCGCCGACGAGAATCAGCTGGCCGGGGTGCATGCCCATGGTCCTAGCGTCGAGGTCGGTCAGGCCGAAGGACAGGCCCATGGCCTCCTCCTCGCCGTTCCACTTGCGGTCGATCTCATCGATCATGTCGGCCAGGTCGGCGCTCATCGGGCCCGCCTGGTCGGCATCGGCGCGGATCAGCTTGGCCAGGCGCCCCTGGGCGTCATCCACGATCGTCATCAGCGCCTGCTGCTTGTCCCGGGTCATCTCCTCGATGGCGGTCAGGGACTCCAGCAGCCGGCGGCGAGCGGCGAGATCGGCAACGATGCCGGCGTAGGTCAGCGCATTGGCCGCGCTGGGCGTGTTCTTGGCGATCTCGGCGAGGTAGGCCAGCCCGCCGACCTCCTGATCCGTCCGGTCGCTCTCGAGGCGCTCGGAGACGGAGATGATGTCCACCGCCTCGCCGGCGTTGCGGACGCGGGTCATAGCCGACCAGATCACGGCGTGCTCCAGGGAGGCGAAGTCAGCGTGACCCAGTACGTCGGAGACCTTGTCGATCAGGCGGTTCTCGAGCAGGCAGGCACCGATGACGCTCTGCTCGGCTTCGTGCGAAAACAGGCTCATGCGTTACCCCCGTGGTAGGCCAGCTCCATGATCTTGACGAAGTTCTCGCGCTTCACGACCCACTGCAGGCCGAACCAGCGGTGGTCGCTCATCAGGAACTCGGACTTGCGCAGGAACTGGAAGAACCGGCCCCACCACGCGATGCCTTCCTCGCGGGTGGTGTACAGGGGTTCGCCGGTGCGCTCGTGCTTGATGCTGAATCCGGCTTTCCAACGGGCGGCCAGGTGGCGGGCACGCTCGGTGCCTTGCCAAAGGTTCTTGGCGGGCTGACGCTTGTCGGGCATGACCTCGGCCCACAGGTCGAGGATCTCGTTGTGCGGGCAGTCGGGCAGGGTCTTGGACTTCGGTTTATCACCGACGGACGCATCGCGTGTCGGCTCGCCGATACGCTCTCTCTCGTTAGAGAGAGTATTCATGTCTTCTGTCTTTGGTGTGCACCCCCGTGGGGTACAAACTTTGTCACCCTCGTGGGTGACAGTGTCACCCCTTTTGTCACCCTTTTGGATCGGGGTATGTTTGGCCCCGAAATCCCACTGATCGAAGTGCTTGTTGATCGAGAGGATGCCGTGACCGCTACCCTCCGACTTGATGATCTTCTTGGCGATGAGCTGCTGCTTGACCTTGTTGACCTTCTGGCGCGGCATGCCGGCGATCTCGGACAGTTGGCTGTCTGCAATGCGGTCGGCCTTCTTGTTCCAGCCATAGGTCAGGCGGACGACAGCCAGTGCCACACGGCGCTCTCGATCCGTCATCGGCGCCTGGATGAGCGCGCTGAAAAGCTCGTTCGCGATGCGAGTGAACCCATCCTCCACCTGCGGACTCCTTGCAGGCCCCTGAGAACTATCAGGGCCTGACGATTGGGCGCCCTCTCGGCGCGCACGGTACTGGTCAAGCTCGGCAACGTTTGTCATACTGAAATCCTCTGCAAGCCCCGGCACATGGCCCCCACAGCCCGCCGGGGCTTTCTCGTTTCCGGTTACTGGACGGCCCGCAGTTGCGGACGTGACTGACTGCGTTTCAGCGCATAGAGCGCCTCTCCTGTCTGCTCGCTGGCTACCCGCAGGCCGGCTTCGAGCACCGCATCGATCGCCGATACCCCTCTCGCTTTTGCCTGGGCCTCAGCCAGCGATCGTATCGCCGGGTCCATTCGCTCGAGCGCGACCTGAGCCATCTGTCGATCGAACACACTTTCCTCCCAAGGCCCTGTCAGGCCGTCAGCTGTTGAGCCACGCTTCGCATGAGTCCGTGCTCGGCCATTCGCTGGAGCATCATCGTTGCCGCCTCGCGGCTTTCGTCACTCAGCGGATTGCCGTTGGCCAGGTCATCGAGCAACTGGGCGTGGCGTTTCTGGCGGATCTCGTGCGCCTCCATGACGAGGTCGTGGAGATAGGGCGCAAGTCGCCCGCCGGTCTGCATCGTCGCTGCGGCCTGGAGTTCCTCCAGCTCGCCCTCGGTGAAGCGCACTTTCACCACCTGGTCGAGGTGCTCGCCTTCCGGCTTGCGACGACGGTCATCGGAGAGATAGCGATCCATGTTGATCCCCTACTGCTGGTTGCGATGGTCGCGGCTCTCACGAGCGGCTTCGGTGCTTCAAGCGGCCTCGGTGGGCCGCTCGAAGAAGTCGGGCCGCAGCTCGTATTCAGCGCATTCGCCGTGGGTGGCGCGGTGAATCTTGCGAGCCATGCGGATGGATACGCGGGCATGACCATTCAGGAGCTTCCAGACCATCGTCTGGGAGCACTCAAGGGCGTCGGCCATCGACGTCTGCCGATTGCCGAGGAGCTTGATCGCCTTCGCGATCAGCCTCTTCTGCTTCGCCATGCTCGGCATTATCACCTTTGTGGTCATAACAAGCCCTCAAACAACATAGGTTGTAATCTAATTACTTCCAAGGTGATTTGTCAATGTACAACCTCGGTTGTAGCTTTCCGGATATGAACACTCTCCGGAATCGACTCATCGCAAAGCGGCGGGAACACGGGCTGACGCAGCAGGAAGTGGCGCGGATGTCCGGCATCTCTCAGGCCGCCTATCAGAAGCTGGAAAGCGGGCAGGCCAAGAGTTCGCGAAAGCTGTCTGCAATCGCGCGCACGCTGGGCGTGACGGCGGAATGGCTGGAATACGGTGTGGACCCGGGGTTGATCGCTGACGTCAGGGATCGCGGCAACGTCTACGAACTGAATCCCAGCGGGAAAGCCAACGTCTCTCCGGTCACCAGCCGCATCCGTGCGGTACCGGAGATCTCCTGGGTGCAGGCCGGGGCCTGGACGGACATGGAGAGCCTCGAAGGCCTGGATCTGACGGAGGTGAAGCACTGGCCCTGCCCGGTCGAGTGCAGCGAGCACACCTTTGCCCTGCGCGTCGAGGGCGACTCAATGGCCCCGACGTTCCCCCAGGGCAGCATCATCTTCGTCGATCCGGAGGTGCCGGCGATCAGCGGCAAGAAGGTCGTCGCCAAGCTGGTGGATCAGGACAAGGCCACGTTCAAGCAATACATCGAGGACGGCGATCAGAAGATGCTCAAGGCCATGAACCCCAACTGGCCGGAGAAATACGTCCCGATCAACGGCAACTGCGAGATCGTCGGAACCGTCATCTTCGCCGGCACCGAAGTCTGATTCGGATGCTACCCTGAGTACCAGGCTTGCCATCAGAGCGGCCGGAAACGCACCATCAGGGAACTGACTATGAAGATCGCAATCGCCCTTGCAGGCGGCCTCACGGCTGCCCTGCTGTCACTCTCCGCCCAGGCTGCCTGCACCGGCAGCGGCTCGTTCCAGCACTGCTACGACGCCCAGAGCGGCAACAGCTACAACATCCAGCGCTACGGCAACCGCACCCACATCAGCGGATCCAACCCCAGAACCGGCTCGACCTGGAGCCAGAACAGCACCACCTACGGCAACACCACCCACCACCGCGGCATCGACTCCAGTGGCGACACCTGGAGCAGCACGACGCACGACTACGGCAACAGCTACGGCAATAACTACGGCTCGGGCGGCAGCCTGACCGGCCGGGGCATCAGCAACTGCGGCATCGCCGGCTGCTGATGCGCACCTGGCAGATCGTCCTCGGCGCCGCGGTGATCCTGGGGTTCGGCATCCCGGTGACTCGCTACTGCGGCGACAACGAGGTGCACACCGTGCTGCTGTTCACCGTCGCTGACTGGATGGTGCCCGGCTTCGATATGTGCCGCTGACTCCCGCCTGACTCCACAGAGCCCGCCACCCGGCGGGCTTTTTCATGCCTGCGTCGAAAATTACAACCTAGGTGTTGACAGGAAACAACCGGAGTTATACCTTGAATTACAACTTAGGTTGTTTCGAAAACAACCAGGCCCTCACAGGCCGACCCGAGCCACCGGGCAATGTGGCCGACGCTTAGATCCGCGGGACGTCTGACACATACGCGGGGAGCCGAGGGCGAGCTGGACTGAGTTGCCAGTAGCCGAGATGCACCGGATCAGCCCGGTGATGACGTAAAGCAAAGTTAGAGGCGATGCGTGCCGCGTCCTTCGGGAGCGCGGGAAGTCATCCATCGCCATCTTCGTCGCCTGTGCCCACACCAGCCAGGGCAACAAGTCGGACTGTACAGGCGGCGTCGTAATAGCCCAGTGAAGCGGCGCAACGCGATTAAGCGCCGGGGAGGGAAGTCCGCAGCCCAACCAATGAGAGCCCGGATCGACTGCCATCGCAGCGGTTGAGAAGGCGCGGGAACTGCGAGAGTGCCATCGGCCATTGCTCCGGCAGTGGCCATCCCAAAGCCGATTCGATGAGTCGGTTTCGGGGTGCGTAAATGCAGACAAACAGAGGAGACGGTTATGGCGTCACGAAAAAAGCACTATGCCAAATGCAAGGTTTGGGGTGAAAGCGTCACATCTGAAATGGAAGGTCCGGTGCGCGGCGTGGCAATTGAAGTCTTCTCGTCTATTGAGAGTGATGAAGATCGCGAGTATGCGCTGGAGAAAATTCAGGACTTTCATCAGCAAGCATTGGCGGCTAATGGAAAAGGTCCATTACCGCCCGGGTGAGCAACACGCGATCCGCTGCGTAGTGCGGCCAAGCGCCCTGGGCAGAGGCTGAGAATATCTGCCCAACCACACAACACAGCGCCTAGGGCGAGGAGGGGAGATGGCGGAAGCAGATTATCGGCTATGTGACGTATGCCAACGCAAGGTCTTCTACGACGCGAACCTGAATTACGGCGATGGCGAAATAGATGACAGAGTCAGAAATGGTGGAACCATGCTTATCCATCAAACGCTAGATCATCTTGGCGATTGGGTAGTCATCTGCAAAAGCTGTGCAAAGACGCACGAAATAGCACTGAAGGAAAAGCAGTGATGCCACCCGGGCCGCAGCGGGTAATCTGCGGGCGTATCGGAGTGACAGTCGGCAGGAGCGGAGCTGACTGGTGAGATTGAGCGATCGGCTTAGCGGCCAGTAGCGAAACATCTCACGCCCCGCTTGATCACCGGGGCGAACAAACCCAGCCAGCACTCTCGGTTCGATTCCGGGCGGCTGTCACCCCGATGCGTCGAACCAAGGCCGGCGCATCCCTTACTGAAGAACCCTGCTTGCCCGCATCCCTGCGGGCTTTTTTTGAGTGAGCGTTCCCGCTGATGCATGCCTTATCACACGCGGCTAGGCAACCGCGTGCGGCAGCGCTCACCCAAAAGACAACAAGGAGAGATCACATGACACCGATGACTGATTGGGAACAAAAGATCGCCAAGGATCGCCGGGCAGCTGTTCTTTTCCGCCGTCGCCGGGACATCGAGAAGCTGCAGGAGCGCCGGCAACTCGAGCGCGACCTGCGGGAGGTGTACCAGTGACCGCCCGCTATCTCGTCATCCAGCCCCACGCCGGGCGCAGCGTACCGCGCTGTGAACTGCCCGGATCCCCGTTCGCCAGCCGCAAGGCCGCCAAGGCGGCAGCCCGGCGCGCCGGCATCCCCGACGCCACGATCCGCACCGTCAGGAGGTCCGCATGATCGCCGCCATCCTCGACGCCGTGTTCGGCGCCCTGGGCATCCACAGCCCGGGCCTGTGGGCCTACGCCTACCTCGTCCTGATGCTGGCCGCCATCGGCACCGGCGGCGTCGCCGTCGCCTATGCCATGCACATTCTGGAGGACCGCCCATGAGCATCATCACCCACCGCCGCGCCCTTGTCGCCGAGCATCGCTCGCAGCAGCGCGCCCGGGGCATCGTCATCACAGGGCCGGATCGCCCCATCATCGGCTGCCGGGCGTATCGGGCTCCTTCTGACCCCGCCAACCGTGCCCGTCTCGCTGCATTCCACGCGCGCTGGAACGGCCAGGCCGAGCCCCTGCTGCAGCTGTACCGGGGGTGACATGGACGAGGAAACGGCTCGCCGAGCCATCCGCCATCTACTCGCCGCCGGCGGCACCGACGTGGTGACGCTCGACGGCTGCATGTACCGACTCACCGCCGAGCGCCTGCGCGACGACGCGCCCGAGGCAGCCCGGGAGTTCCTGGAGGGACGCACCAATGATCAGCAGTGACCAGCAAGCCTTGCTCGCCAGCATCCAATCACTTGCCAGCGCCGGGCGGGTTCAGACCGGGTGGAACATCGAGCACAGGGTCGAGTTCAGCGCGAACGGCAGCACGCATTCGACCGTTACCTGCCGCCAGCCGGGACATGCCGAGATAGCCCACACGACGTGGGCGTCGATCAGCCCCGAGGGCGTGGATGTTGCCGAGCTCACGGGGCCCGAGTTCCTGGCGACGCATGAACGCACCCTGACACAGCAGCGCGATCAGCTCGCCGAGTGGATTGCCGAGAATCGGAGCAAGGAGGAGGCCGCATGATCATCCGCACTCGCGTTGCCGGCATCCCCTGCCAGGCAGCGCTCACCTACTACTCGCCCGGCGTGCCCATGCGCATCACCGGGTCCGGGTTCGGTGATGCCGATCCGCCCGAGCCCGATGAGATCGAGTTCGACATCCTCGACCGCCGCGGCCGCCCGGCTCCGTGGCTCGAACGCAAGATGACCGACAGCGACCATGATCGGATCTGCGGTGAGCTGATCAACGCGCGGGAGGCGGCATGAGCGAGAAACGTTGGGCGCCAGGACCCTGGCTTGCAGATCAGCGACAAGTGATTTCGCCGAGCAGCGAGAGCAGCCGTGGCGGCTTGGTAGCGACATGCCGTGGATCAGCTCACCCGCGAACGATAGCCAATGCCAACGCCCGGCTGATCGCCGCAGCACCAGAGCTTTACGAGGCACTTGAGGCGTACCACCACCACTTCGGCGTGCTTGAGGACAACGAGTTCGTCAACGAGGAAGCAAGGCGGTGCTGCCAACTGGCGCGCCAGGCGCTCAAGAAGGCCCGCGGCGAATGAAGAAGCCCGCCTCGGGTGTGCAGACCCGGGCGGGCGGTGATCCACCGAATGAATCGAGATCAGGCTATGACACGCAGCGAAGCAGAGCAAGCAGCGCGCGCCATGTTTCAGCGAGGCGAAATCGACGAGGCAGCGCTCAAGAACGAGCTGGCCGGCATCGCCTACGCCCATGGCGAAATGCAGAACGCAGCAGATGAGCAATGGAGGGTTGCGTCATGAGTATTGCCACCTTGGTGCTCGGCAAGTCCGGCACCGGCAAGTCTACGTCCATGCGGAACATGGAGGCTTCCACGACCGCGCTGATCAAGGTCATCGAGAAGCCGCTGCCGTTCCGGTCAGCCGGTTGGAAACCGTACACCACCGACCAGTGGGGAATGATCATCCAGGCGGCGCGCAAGGCGGCCGCCAATGGCAAGCAGGCCATCGTCATTGACGACTTCCAGTATCTGCTTGCCAACGAGTTCATGCGCCGCTCGGACGAAACCGGCTTTGCCAAGTTCACCGAGATCGGCCGCCACGCCTGGGAGGTCATCTCAGCGCTCGCAGCCCTGCCTGAGCATGTCCGCGTCTACGTCCTCAGTCACACCCAGGAGGACGACCAGGGCGGCGTGAAGATGAAGACGATCGGCAAGATGCTCGACGAGAAGATCACGCCGGAAGGCCTGTTCACGATCGTCCTGCGCACCCAGGTGCAGGACGGTCACTACTTCTTCGCCACCCGGAACAACGGCTCCGACACGGTGAAGACCCCGATGGGCTTGTTCAAGGATGAGCGCATCGACAACGACCTGGCGGCCGTCGATGCCGCCATCTGCGACTACTACGGTCTCAACCAGCCAGCCGCCCAGGAGGCATAAGCAATGGCACGCACATTTGAACTGGACACCCAAGCAGCCCGAGACGCGAACAGCGGCGGTAAGCGCATCACCGAGTCCGGCAAGTTCACTGGCACGCTGACCGCGGCGTGGTCGGAAACCTATCCTTCCGGCGCCGAGGCGGTGTGCTTCAAGTTCGAGAGCGACCAGGGGCAGGAGGCCGGCCCGTTGATGCTGTTCACACACGGCAGGGATGGTCAGGCGCTGGGCGGATTCAACATGCTGCAGGCGCTGATGACATGCGGCAAGGTTCGCTCCATCCAGCCGCAGCCCGGTCAGGTATCGCTCTATGACTTCAACGAAGGCAAGGAGGTCACCAAGCAGAAGGATACCTACCCCGCGCTGACCAACAAGCGGATCGGCCTGCTGCTACGCCAGGAAGAAACAACCGACCAGAACGGCGTCCTCAAGACTCGCGACGACGGCACGCCGAAAACGCGGATGATCATCTTCGCGCCGTTCGACCCAGAGACCGAAATGGTGGCCAGCGAGATCCTCGACAAGGCGGCGCAGCCGATCCAACTGCCCCGCATGGTCCGGTGGCTCGCCGAGAACCCCGTCAAGCAGGCGAAGAACGCTCAGCGCCAGAATGCCGGCGGTGGCCAGTATGGTGGGTATGCTGCCCAGCCCTACCAGCCGACCCCAGGGCAGCAAGGCATGCAGGGGCCGACGAGCAACGACTTCGACGACGAGATCCCATTCGCCCCGATGCCCATCGTCTGGTAACCCGCGCCCCGCTCAGCGGGGCTTTTTGATTCAGGAGGCACCATGTCTTCGCTCTACGAGCTCAGCCAGGAATACCAGCAACTCCTCGCCATGGATGCCGAGGACGATGAAGCGTTCCGCGAAGCGCTGGACGAGACGCTCGCCGCCCAGGGCGAGCAGTGGGAGGAGAAGGTCGAGGCCACGGTGATCGTCGCTCGGCAGCTCCAGGCCGACGCCGAAGCGTGCAAGGCCGAAGCCAGGCGCCTTTCAGAGCGCGCCAAGCAGTTCGAGCGCAACGCCGAAACGTGCCGGGAGCGCGTGCGCTTATCGATGGAAGATCTCGGCAAGGACAAGGTGAAGCGCCAGTTCTTCACCATCACTCGAGTTGCCGGGAAGCCAGTGTGCGCGATCGACGATGAAACAGCGCTGCCATCCGACTACATCCGCATCAAGGAGGTGCGCTCCCCCGATAAAGCCGAATTGCTCAAGGCGCTGAAAGCCGGGGAGCAGATCCCGGGGTGCCATCTTGCATCGGGCAAGGACAGCCTGCGCATCTCCTGACCAACCACCACGGAAACCCCATGCAACACGCCAAGATCCTGTTCTCTCACCCGAAAGCCCGTCTCCCCAGCCGCGCCACCAACGGCTCGGCAGGCTACGACCTCTACGCCGTCGAGCGCGTCGAGATCCAGCCCGGCCAGCAGGCCAAGCTGCCCACCGGCGTGCACATCAGCTGCCCGGTGGGCACCTACGCCCGCATCGCGCCCCGCTCCGGCCTGGCCGTCAAGCACGCCATCAACGTGCATGCCGGGGTGATCGACCCGGACTACACCGGGGAAATAAATGTGGCGCTGATCAACCACGGCCCGTACATGGTCGAGTTCAAGCCCGGCGACCGCATCGCTCAGCTGATTTTCGAGCGCTACGAGACGCCCGACTTCCTCGTCACCGAGTCGCTCGATGCCACCCAGCGCGCCGATGGCGGGTTCGGCCACAGCGGGCGGTAGCGCCCACCCTCACCCATCACGAGGCCCTGCCAGTTCGGTGGGGTCTTTGCTTTCTGGAGACCTGCCATGTGGTTCAAGTCCGCCCATCTCTATCGCGTCCACGACCTTCCCGTCCTGCCGCTCCGTGACCTGGACGCCTGCCTGGCCGATCAGGCCTTCCGCCCACTCAGCGGCAGCGAAGCCAAGCGTCTCGGCTGGGGTCCGGTCACCTCGCCCGGCCCGCTGATTCTCGAGCACGGCGACCATCGCCTGATCAGCGCGCGGTGCCAGGAGCGTCTACTGCCGGCCAGCGTGATCCGCGAGGAGCTCGAGGCGCGCGTCGCCGACCGTGAGGAAGCCGAAGGCCAGCCGCTGCGCCGCCAGGAGAAACAGGCGATCAAGGAGCAGATCTACGAGGAGTTCCTGCCCCAGGCCTTCATCCGCACGCAGCGCATCGACCTCTGGTGGGACACCGCCAACGGCCTGATCGTCGTCAACAGCTCCAGTCGTGCCCGAGCCGAGGATGTGCTCGACCTGCTGCGCCAGACCCTGGGCTCGCTCAAGGTCACGCCGCTGGCTACCAAGATGACGCCGGTGCGCGCCATGACCGACTGGCTCAAGCAGCCGGCAGATCGCCCTGCCTGGCTGGAGATCGGCGACCAGATCGAGCTGCGCGCCACCGGTGACAGCGCGGTGATCCGCGGCCGCCAGGTGGACCTCGACGGCGAAGAAATGCAGGCCGCGCTGGAAAGCGGCTACCAGGCCACCCGGCTCGGCATCACCGTCAACGAAGACCTGTCGCTGGTTCTGGCCGACGACCTCTCGCTCAAGTCGCTGCGGTTCAGCGATGCCGTGCTGGACGAAGCCGCCGAAACCGAGACCGACGACGAGAAGGCGCGCGTCGAGGCCGACTTCATCCTGATGGCCCGAATCATGGGCCAGGCGATCGACACGCTGATCGCCGGCCACGGCGGCGAGACCCAGCCCGCGGCCACTACCCCGTAACAGCCGAACAACCCCAGCCGGCGGTGGGCAACACCGGCAGCCATCGATACACCGACCTCCTGCTCTACCCCATGCGACGCACGCAGAGGGGCGCGCTCGCGTGGGCCGAGCACACCGCCATGCGGCAGGTGTAGGCGATGGTCGTCTGGGCACGATACGCCCGCTTATTCCCAGGCCCTGCCAGTTCGGCGGGGCTTTTTCATGGAGAGATGCATGTGACCAACCTGAACCTGTTCGGCCACGAGCTGGTGGTCGATAATTTCGCCGGCGGCGGCGGGGCCAGCGAGGGTATCGAACAGGCCATGGGCCGCCCCGTCGATCTCGCCATCAACCACGACGAGGCGGCTATCGCCGTCCACACCGCCAACCATCCGGGCAGCGAGCATGCCGTCGCCGACGTCTGGGACATCGACCCCGAGCGTGCGACGCACGGCATGCCGGTCGGCCTGGCCTGGTTCTCGCCTGACTGCCGGCACCACTCCAAGGCAAAGGGCGGGCGCCCGGTGAGCAAGAGCGTGCGCGGCCTCGCCTGGGTGGCGGCGCGCTGGGCGGCCAAGGTCAAGCCGCGGGTCATCATCCTCGAGAACGTCGAGGAGTTTCTAGACTGGGGCCCGCTGATCAAGGGCGCCGATGCGAAGTGTCGGCCAGACCCGGCGCGCAAGGGGCAGACCTTCCGCGGCTTCGTCCGGGCGCTGAACCGGCACGGCTACCAGGTTGACTGGCAGATCCTGCGGGCCTGCGACTACGGCGCGCCGACCATCCGGCGGCGGCTGTTCCTGATCGCCCGCCGCGACGGCCTGACGATCCAGTGGCCGAAGCCGACCCACGCCGACCCGGCAACGCCAGCCGTGAAGCGCGGCAAGCTCAAGGCCTGGCGCACCGCCGCCGAGTGCATCGACTGGTCGATCCCCTGCCCCAGTATCTTCGACAGGGACCGGCCGCTGGCCGAGAACACGCTCAAGCGCATCGCCAAGGGCGTGATGCGGTACGTCATCGAGAGCGGCGACCCGTTCATCGTGCCGATCGCCAACTACGGCAACGGGGCAGTTCAGGCAAATGACGTCCGCGAGCCGCTCCGGACGATCACGGCCTGGCCCAAGGGCGGATCGTTCGCGGTTGTCTCACCGACGCTGATCCAGACCGGCTACGGCGAGCGGCCCGGCCAAGCGCCGCGAGTGCTCGACCTGCAACGCCCGCTCGGCACCGTGGTCGCCAGCGGACAGAAACACGCCCTGGTCTCGGCGTTCCTCGCCAAGCACTTCACCGGCGTTGTCGGCGACGATCTCCGCCGCCCGGTGCCGACAATCACCGCCACCGACCACAACGCGCTGGTCGCGGCCAGCCTGGTCAACCTCAAGGGCGCCGACCGTGGCGGCCGGGATCTGCGCGAGCCGCTGCCCACCGTCTGTGCCGGCGGCACCCACGCTGCCGCCGTGTCCGCGTTCCTGGTGAAGTATTACGGCCGTGGCGTCGGGCAGGATCCGCGCGACCCGCTGCACACAGCGCCGACGCGTGACCGGTTCGGGCTGGTCACCGTGACCATCGAGGGCGAGCAGTACGTGGTCACCGACATCGGCATGCGCATGCTCCAGCCCCACGAACTCGCCATGGCCCAGGGATTCCCCGCCCACTACCGGCTGGCCGAGGCCGCCGGCAAGAAAGTGCCCAAGTACACCCAGGTGCGTCTCGTCGGCAACAGCGTCTGCCCGCCGCTGGCCCGCGCGATCGTCGAGGCCAACTTCACCCACGAGCGCCAGTTCATGCCGGCCGACGCGGCCGCTTGACCCACCCAGGAGCCCCACATGAAGCGACTCGACACGCTGCGTGTCCGCGGCTGCCGCTATGCGATGCGTCCGGACAGGCAGCTGACACTGCTCTCCCGGCTGCCGCCCACATGGAGCCGGCCTGACCTGACTGCCGTCATCACCAGCCAGGTGTCCGGATACAACGCCCGGGCGGCCGGGGCGCTGGCCGGGGCCGCCATCGAGCACTGGCTGGAGCGTGAACTGATCCGCCGCGTGAACGAGCGCGGCCTGCCCAAGTACAGGAGGTTGGGATGAACCGTGGAGAATTGCTGACGAAGCTGGCGATGGAATTGGCTGAGTGGCCAAGCCAACCCAAAGAGATATTTGACTGGGCTGAACACAAGGGTTTCAGGGGCGCCAGGCTGGAAGGATCGTCAGGCGTTATCCTCGCGGTCGAGGTAGATGGCGTCACAATAACCCGCAGCGAATACCTCGCTGAGCGCAAACGCCTGATCAACAAGCCGAGTTGGGAGGGTGCGCCGGGGTGGGCGGATTGGCTTGCGCAGAACGAGACAGCAGAGCTGTGGTGCTGGTTTTCTGAAGAACCAAAGGAAACAGTGTCCATGGGGAAAGGTTGCTGGCAGGTATCTGGATTATCCGGGCTTGCATCTAGGGGCGCTATCCCCGCCGGTCACGACTGGCGCCAGACCCTCGAACGTCGCCCCGATAGCGCTACCGACGCATCATCAGCCGATATAGCCGAATTGCCGCGTTTCCGGGTTGGGCAGGTGTGGAAGACGCGCGGAGGTGATGCCGTCAAGATCGTCCAGATTGACGACAAGGTAGCCCCCGTCCGTGGCGAACTCGAAGGCGAGCATGGGGTGCGCCGATGGTTCCAGAACGGCCACTATGAAATCGGCGCGGAAGACAGCCTTGATCTCGTCGAACTGCTGTCCGATGGCAGCGGCGAACACTACGAAGACGAGGCCTTCCGCGAGTGCGAGCGCCGCCTGTGCCGCGGAATGGACGACATGATGCAGGCGGCCAATGCCACCGCGGCCCACGACGCCACGGCGCCGGATCTGCTCGAGCGCGCCGGGCAGCACATGCGCGACCGAGCCGCCACCTACGACAGCCCCGAGGGCGAGCGCTCGATGGCGCAGACCGTGGCCATCTTCAATCTGCACCACGGCATCAACCTGACCGAGGCCCAGGGCTGGCACTTCATGCGAATCCTAAAAGACGTGCGCATGTTCACCCGGGCGGGCTATCACGCCGACAGCGCCGAAGACGGCATCGCCTACCAGGCGCTGATGGCTGAGGCGAAGTCCAAGGAGGTGGTGTCATGAACCGAGCCCAACGACGCGCCCAGGCCAAGGCCCAGCGCCACAACCGCGCCGCCCACATGGGCCGGGCCGGCGTGAACCGCTACATCGACCGTGCCCGGCGCAAGATGACCGGCATGGTGTTCCGCGCCATCCCGATGGGCGATGAGCTGCATGGCCAGTGGTCGTTCCCGGCCATGATCCCCATGAGCGACCGGCAGCAGCTGGCCGACTACGCCGAGGCCGCGCCGCATCGCTGGCACATCCGCGTGTCCGTGCGCTTCGTCAACGGCGACACGACCTACCTGGAGACGGAGGACGCCGACATCGGCCAGGCCGTGCTGCTGGGCGAACTGGTGGAGGAATGGCAGCGGATGCTCGCCGAGGCGCGCGGCCGGGGCAACCCGAACCACCTCGACAGCGAGATGGTGGAGATCCGGCCGCTGGTCGGGCGGGAGGTGGCGGCGTGATGACTTCCCCATGGTTCTGGCCGCTGGCGTTCGGCGGCTACGTGACTGTCAGCCTCATTATCTGCGCGGCATTCAGCAAGGTGTCAGGCGATGCCGGCGATGCGAGCGAACAATTCGAGCGGAAACTGGAGCAAAGCGATGAGCGAATTCGAGTGCAGGACGTGCCAGGAGAACTGGAACGGAGCCGATACCCGCGGCCGCCGGCGCGCAAAGTCCGCTGCCGAGGCGATCAGGGAAGCGAAGATGGCCCGGATGGAGCAATTGCGTCAAACCGTGTGATCTACACAGGGCCTGCGCGGCCCTTTCTTTTGTGGGAGGACGATATGTCAGACCAGGAGATTCTCTACGCCGCCGACGTTGCCCGCATGGTGGGCAAGACGCAGCACGCCTTCACCGCTGCCATGCAGCGCAACAGCAGCGCCGTGCCGCCCGGCCGGTTCAAGATGGGTCGATTGTGGGCGTGGCGGCGCTCGACTGTTGAGGCGTGGCTTGATGGGCTGGAGAGTGGCGAGCACGAGCAGCCCCGTCGCAAGCGCGGCCGCCCTCGGGCTATCCCAGCCTCTCCGCAAGCGTTGCGGGGTTGAGGTGGGTGTAGCGCCTGAGCATCCGCAGATCCTTGTGGCCGGTGATCGACGCCACCTCCATGATGTTCAGGCCCTTCTCGAAGAACCGCGACGTGGCCTCATGCCGCAGATCATGGAAGCGCAGCCCTTTCAGCCCCGCCGCCTGGCAGCAGCGGCGGAAATAGCCGGTGACGGTGTCAGGATGCACCGTGAACAGCCGGCCATCCATTCTCGCCGGCAGGTCGGCAATCGCCTGCTTCGCGGCCTTGGATAGCGGCACTGCCCGAGCCGTGCCGTTCTTCGTGTCCGCCAGGTAGGCGACACTTCCCCGCACATCCTCCCGCCTGAGCCCCACAATCTCGCCCCGACGCATGCCGCTTTCGACGGCCAGGGTGATGATGCTGGGCATCTCTCGATGGCGCTTCCGTGCCTGTTCGAGTATCAATTCCAACTGCTGATCAGTCACCCGCCGCTCACGCTCAGGGTTGAGCTTGGGCTTGCGGATCTTCGCGCAGGGGTTGTCCACGGGCAGCCCCCACTCCTTCAAGGCGATGGCGTAGAGGTGCGACAACAGCGCCAGGTCGCGCCGCACGGTCGATCCGCTGGTCACCTTCAGCCGCTTGTCGCGGTATTCGGCCACGTCCGACGAGCGTAACGAGGTCATAGTGTGATGCCCGAGGTCGCGCTTGAGCATCGCGATCCGCGACTTCTCGTTGCGGTGGCTTTTCTTCTGCGCCGAGATCTCGCGCTGGTATCGGTCGAGCGCCTTGTCGAGCGTCAGCGCATCCGCTTCACGGGTATCGACGAACCGGGATCGGGTCATCTCGGTTTCGATTTCCTTGGCCCATGCCTCGGCCTCGGCCTTGGTGTCGAACGTCGCGCTGACTTGTGGGTGCCCTTTCTTGCGGATCATGGCTCGCCACGATCCGGAGCGTCGTTGGTAGGTCGCCACTCTCCATGCTCCTGAATACCGGTGTGCCAGGATTGTGCCAAAAGCCGTGGCACAGTTGGAGAGTAGGCGAAAATCGAGGGTAAGATACTGATTTCTGGTGCCGGCGAGTGGACTCGAACCACCGACCTACGCATTACGAGTGGGATGCCAGGCCCGCATGAAGCGGGGCTTTCAGGCTGCCACCCTAGATATCACGGGGCTCGCGGGCATATTCGACCATTCGCAAGCAATCGCTATTTGGCACATCCACTGTGCCAGAATTGTGCCACGGAATTGGCGACCCGGCCGGGTACTACTGTCGCCTTCCCCAGCCCCTCGCGGGACCAGTAGATTTCGCGCTACGGTATGAGGCGTCTCATCAATCAGGGCGCACTCATGAAGCGAGCAATTATACTGGGCCTTGCCCTCGCGCTGGGCGGCTGCGCAGGTCTGCCGGGGAATTCGGAGCCGCCTCACTACGATTACAGTCAGGCGGCGTACCTGGCGCCGGGCTTTCCCGTGGAAAGGATCGATCAGCCGCAGGGTTTCGGCTATGCCACGGAGATCACGGACAGCTACCAGTCGGGTTACAGGATGGCATCGGACCCTGGTCAGGCCAGCGTGAGCGATGCGGGGATCGGCTGGAACCGGAAGTCCGGCAATACCAGCGTGGCGACTGCGCTATTTCGCCGGGTGGACGGAAACTCTGTCATGCTGCCGCTGGATCACAGTGACGGCTACCTGTTCGCTGGCGGACAGCGGGTGCAGTACGTCTACAGCAAGGGCTACTACAGGGAGGTGGTTGGAAACTCCGCCGGGATAGTGCCGACCGGTGCGCCGGGCTGTGCGTTTGGGACCACGCTGGTGGTGACATCGCAGAACGCCAAGAGACGGTTTATCGGGACCTATGCTGACGGCATCGCCTGCGAGAAGCTGGGCGGCGTGTCGGATCTGGATTTCCGCGACCAGCGCGACCGGGCACTGCACGCCTTTGGCCTGCACTGAAGTGCCAGTCCCTCGCGTATTGAGCCGAGGGCCGCTACGCTCTGGCCATGGAACTTTCCAGCGCCATCGGCGCCATCATCTCGCTCCTCGTCTTCGGCGGCTTGGCCATGACGGCCGTGCCGCCGCAATGGCAGACGCTGGGCGTGTGGGTCTTGCTCAGTCTACTGGGGATCCCAGTCCTGCTGGTGATCGCCATGTCGCCGACACTCGGCATCGGCGCCGTCATCCTGCTGGCCTTCGCGGCCGGCGGCGCCGGGAAGCGCCGCTAGCCTGACGCCTTCACGCTCTCCAGCTTCTTGCCGGCCATCTCGGTCAGGCGGTTCTTGATCGCCCGCAGACGGTCGAGCTCGCGCCGCTTGAACTCGGCCGAGGTATTGGCGCGCTCGACCATCTTCATGCGGTTGTTGATCTTCGTCAGGTCCGACTTCACGCCGTTGAGATACTTCCGCATGCGCAGGATGTCGCGGTTGTTGTTGAGCACCTCCATGGCGCGCTGCTGGTCGCCGAGCTCGCGATACTGCTTGATGTCGGCATAGACCCGGCTGGCTTCGTGCACCCCGTCATAGAACAGCGTGCCGTAGCGGGTGTAGCGGTCCTCGTCGCCCAGGTTCTGGTAGAAGCGGCGGATCGGCTGGTATTCGTACCAGTGGCTGTCCGGCTTCTCTTCGCCCTGCGTGATTCGCCACAGCGTATCCGCAACGCCGGCACCCCACGCCCCCACCTGCCCCAGGTAGCCCTGGATCAGGTGATCGACCTGCACTGGTGAGACAGTCAGCTTGCCGTCGGCGCCGAACAGCGCCTCGCTGGCCTGGCTGATCCACTTGGCCGGGGCCGTGGTGCTGCTGCGCGAGCGTAGGCTGGGAGAGAGGCGCTCCATGCCCAGCGACTCGATCGGCCGGCCGGTGAAGGCGTCGTAGTTGGAGTACACGTCGAGCAGCGGCTGGGCGACCTGCGGCACCGGGCTGAACTGGAATGTGCTGGTCAGCATGTGTCCCAGGCGCTGGGCGAACAGGTCGCCGGTGGCCTTGTCGTCTACCATCTGCTCGGTCATGCGCTCGGCCAGGGTGGCGATCGCACCGACCTCGAACGGCTTGGGAATGAAAATGCCGGTGTCGCCGACGCGGAAGAACCAGTAGCTGTCGCGCTGCCACTGCTCGAGCTTGCGATACTCCTCGTCATCCCAGTTGTGCAGGTAGAGCGCCACGGTGGCCAGCGTCAGCGAGCCGGCCACGGACCAGAAGCGCGCCGCGGCTTCCTTGTCGGTGGCGCTGCCCTTGCCCATCGCCACACGCAACGCCGGGGCGACGCCGCTGCGGCCGATCTTGTCCAGGCCCTGGAGGCGGGCATTCATGAACGGCACGACGTCGATCAGGAAGCGCACCGCCGGCCAGGCGCCGTGACTGGAGAAGTCCATCAGGTCGCGGGCCTGGAAGGCAGCGAACAGCTTGCCGCGGGCCTCATTCTGGCGGTAGATCTCCGCCCGGCTCATGTTCTCGGTGAAGTCCGTGGCATCGTTCCAGCGACGCCAGAGCAGCTTGGCTGCCGCCGGCACCTGGCTGGGGTCGCGGATCAGCTCGGCCCGGCGCATGGTGTTGGTCAGCTGCACCTTGAGTTCGTCGGCGTTCTCGCCGTAGAGATGGCCGAAGCTGAACGAGCCGCCGCTGGCCATCATCCGCGCCCGGGTGCGCTTGTCGGCGTAGGTCTTCGCCCCCTTGAACATATTGCCGGCGATGTTCTTCGACAGCGGCGAGGTGGCCGCCGCCTGCATCGAGTCGCGCAGCAGGTTGGCGACGACGAACTGCGGCGTGGTGGTGGTCATGTTGGTGAACAGGCGCTTGAAGCCGCGCATCACCTTCATGGCGGTGTTGTTCATGCCCGGGTGAGCCAGCGACGACACGGCCTTGTAGACCAGCGGGTCGTCGATCTGGTACCAGACCTTCTGGCCGTTGCGGAGCACGAACGTCGCGTCCGGGTTGCCGCGCACCTCGGCCTCGGGCTTCTCGGTGGCGATGCCCAGGTCGGTGGCGTTGTCCATCGCCTGCACCGCCGCCTGGTTCTTGAGCGACGTCTGCAGCAAGTGATGGAAGTTCATCATCGTGTTGCCGAGCAGGTCGTTCAGGTTGCCGCTGCCGCCCTTGAGCTTCTTGTAGGCCTCGGCCCTGGTGATGCCCGACGTCGCCCGCGGGCCGTTGGGGCCCTCGGCATCCTCGGCGATGCGGTAGAAAGGCACGTAGAACTCGTCGCGCCACATCGCCCGGTTCTCGCTGCTGATGATGCCGGCCTGCTCGGCGATGGCCAGTACGTCGTCGCGATACTGCTGGAACTCGGCGAACACCTCGTCGTAGAGCTTGGCGCGGTCGCGGCCGTCCTTCATGGTGCCGCGGTTGAGCGTGCGCAGGCCCTCGATCTCGCCGGCATCGAACAGGTTCTCGCGGCCCTCGGCGGCCAGGCGCGCGGAGCGGTTGCCGGCGATCCAGCCCATGAAGCGTTCGATCTCGGCGGCGTCGCCCAGCCGGGCCAGCACGCTGCCCAGCCCCAGGCTCTCGTCGTCGCGGACGTCGATCACCTTCTGGTCGGGGTCGAGGTAGATGCGGCCGTAGTTGAGCATCGCCGTCAGCGCCCCGCTCGCCGCGGAGGACATGCGGGCCAGCACCCAGCTCGAGGAGGCGGTGGAGCCGTCCACGCTGTCCTCGCCGTTGAGCGCCATGTCCATGTCCTTGAGCGCGGCGTAGCGATCGACCAGCCCCTGGCGGATCTTGGTGCCAGCGCGGTCGATGTGCTCCTTGAACCAGGCGATCGCCGATTCCTTCGGCGTGCGCGGCGCGATCTTGTTGAGCGCGCTGGTCTGCGCGTCGGTCAGGTCGTCGAAGGCGTCGGCGGTGCTGCGGGGCTGGGCGCGGAGGCTGTAGAGCTGCTCGTTCGTACCGTCGGCCTTCGCCTGCTGCCGGCGCAGGTAGTCCCGCGACTTCTCGCCCAGGGCCAGCACGTCGGTATATGACCAGCTGATGCCCGGGAACAGCCGGCGGGCCAGTTCGCGGATCTTGGCCACGGCGCGCTGCCAGGCCTTGGGCCGGTAGCCCTTCTCGAGCAGGTGGGCGACCATCTCCTCGGCGATCGTCACCTGATCGTCGGGGTTGTTGCGGTCGAGGTAGTCGTACTTCTCCAGCACCTCGTTGAGCGCCGCGCGGCCCTGCCGGGAGAGCGGCAGCGTCTTGTAGAGCTTGCGCATCACCGGCACGAGCTCCTCGCCGAGCACGCCGCGAATGCCCTTGTGGCCCACGGCTTCGTGCACCGCGGTACGGGTGGCTTCTTCGATGGAGTCGTTGTTGCCGGCGATGACGTAGAGCTTGTCGCCCAGGTAGATGCCCTTCACCCGGCGGGGGTTGATGCCCTGTAGGGCCATGCCGAATATCGCCTGCTCCGGCAAGTCACGGGTGGAGTCGATAATAGTGAAGTCGCCGAGCGGCTCTTCCATGCCGGCCAGGGCATTGCGGACGGCTTCGGCGGTGGGCGGCTGCTCGGTGGTAGCGGAGTCGAGGCTGTAGAGAGGCTCGCCGCCCTGGCGCTCCCGCTGCTGGGTGGTGCGGGACTGGCGACGTGGTTCGCTTTCTGCAGGGCTTTCGTCGGCATTCTGCAGGGTTTCTGCGTTGTCTCGCCGTTCAATCAATGCTTCGGCATAATCCATGCCGGTCTTGGTCAACGTTGACTGATCGTAGAACTCGCTATCACCGACCATCAGGCGGCGGCCGGCGCCCTCACCCTGGACGGTGGCGCCATCATCGATCGCCTGCTCGATGCGAGCCTTGCGGGTCATTACCTGTCCATCGAAGCGCATGCGTCGATTCAGCACATCGCGGGCCTTTCCAGCGCCGAGCCTGGTCGTGCCCAGAGTGGCAGCCAGTCCATCAAGCTCTTCCTGATCTCGGGATTGCTGCCTTTCGTCGCGTCGCTGGCTGGCCGCTGCATCTTCCCGCATCTGAGCTTGCTGGTCGGCACGCCGCGCATTGCGGCGCGCTTCTTCCAGTGCATCATCGCGCGTTTCGAAGAGGCTATCGCCTGACTGCTGGCGGCCTGCCTGTTCAGGCACGGCCCACATCTCGCCCATGCCTCGAACGTTGGTGAGGTAGGGCTCAAACCCTCTTGGCGCTGCGGCCTGTTGGCTGCTTGCTGATTCTTCCGCGCGCGACGGCTGCGCCCCCACCAGATCCCCCTGCCCACGCGCGGCGGCCTGGTCGGCCGGGCGGTCGCTGCCGGCGAGGGTGAAGTCGTTGGCCTCGCGGTCGGCGGCGGCGCGCTGCGCGGCCTGTTGGCGGGCCTGCTCGTCGGCCTGCCGGGATTGGCGGGCGGCCTGTTCGCGGTTGGCGATGTCCTGCTCGGTGTAGGTCTGCAGGAGCGGTTCGTCTACCGGCTTGGCTTCATTCCCCGGGGCACGATCAGCTTGTCGCCCTTCGGCAGGTTGCGGTTCGCCTTGGCGAGCGCGTCCTGGAACATCCCGCGCAGCGGTTCGTTGTTGCGTGTCGGCTTGGCGGAATCCTTCATCGATCACGTCCCGGTTGGTGGTGGTGTCTTCGAACAGGGCGCCGTTGCGCTCGCTCTCGGCGCGCTGGCGGACGGCCTGCCCAATGTAGCGCATGGCCTCGCCGAGCGCCCGGCGGGAGCGCATGTTGGCGTTGATGGCCAGGGCCAGGTCGGCGGTGAGTGGCGGCACGGGCTCGCTGAACACGTCCTGCTGGCTGGTCAGTTCGCGGATGGGTGTGCCGTCCTGCCGGGAGCGGCGCACCAGACGCACGGCGTCGTTGATAGTGCCGATGGCGGTCAGCGCGTCCTCGCTGCCGGTTTCTCGGGCCGCGGCCAGATCGGCGGCGGCTTCCTGCAGGGCACCGGTCAGGTTGCGCATGGCGTCGCCCTGCTCGGTGACCATCTCGACCATGTCGCTGTCGTTGTAGGCCTTGGCGAACACGGCGCGCTGCATGCGCTGGCCCAGCTCGGGGCTGGCCTGACCGTCGCGGGTGGTGTAGCGGCTGGTCTCGTTGTTGCCCAGGCGCTGGACGAAGCGACGCTGGAAGGCGCGATTGCTGGCCGCCAGCGGGTCGCCGGACTGGTCCGGGTTCCATTGCTGGACGTCTGCGGCGCTCAGCGCGTCGGCGTCGGCCCTGGCCTGCTCGTAGGCGGTCATGCCGGCCACGGTGGATTCGTTGGCGCGGCGGGCGAAGTCGGCGCGGTCCACGTTGGTCACCCGCTCGCGGACCAGCACCGGCTGTTGCATGTCGGCCACGGCGGCCGGGTCCATGCCCATGGCCTCGGCCTGCTGGCTGACGTACTGCCGGTAGGCCTCGCCGTTGCCCTGGCGGTAGGCCTGGGCGATCGCCATGGTGCGACCGTTGCCGGATTCGACCACACCGTCGCCGCCGACGATGGGGGCGCCGGTGGCGGCATCCTGGCTGCGGCCCAGCCGCTCGGGGTTGAGGTTGGCGGCGATGTTGCGCACCTGTACCTGGCTGTTGGCGTTGGTGCGGTCGCGCGGCTGCAGCTCGGCGGGGAAGCGCGGATTGACGCGGCCATCCTCGGTGTTCGAGGGCGTCAGGTCGGCGAGGTCCATCACCCGGTAGCGGGTGCGAACCGGGGTGTTGTCGGGCAGGTAGGCAGTCTCGGCCGGGCCGCGGGTGCGGGCGATCTCGGCCGCCCGTTCGGCCTGGCGCTGGTTCTGCGCACGCTCGACGGCGGCATTGTCCCGGGCGCCGGTATCCGTGAACCGCGCCCGCTCGAACGGCTGGTCCATGCCGGTGTTGGCATTGCCGGCGACGGGGCCCTGGCCGTAGACCACGCCCTGGTCGGTTATCTGCGCGGGGCCATTGGCCTGCTCGCGCATCCGCCGGGCGCCTTGCTGCTGATCGGTCATGCGCTGGTCGCGGCGGACGTTGCGCGCCTGTGGCTCGTACTGGGTGGTGTCGGCGGTGGGGCCGCCCATGTTGATGATGCTGGGGTCGGGCGCCTCGAGGCGGTTGGCGCGGTCCTGGCCCAGCAGCCCACCGAACGGCGGGGCCTGCTCATAGATGCCGGTCGCCGGGCGCTCGCGGGTGCCGGGGCGGTTGAGCGAGCGGGTCAGGTTGTTGCCGATCATCTCGGCGCGGCCGGTCAGGCGGTTGGCCAGCTCGGTGTTGCCGTCGGCATAGGCGGCCTCGGCGCGCTGGAGCACGCTGTTGAGGTTGCGCAGGCGGGTCTGGGCCTGATCGCTGCCCCGGGCCAGCGGTGCCAGGTCGTCGGCGGTGTTCATGGCCAGCTGGATGCGGTTGCCAAGATCCGCTGCGGTGCGGTTGGTCTCGGCGGCGCGGGCGTCGCCGGTGGCCGCTTCCGCCGCCTGTTCGGCGCGCAGCCCCGCGGTGGCCTGCTGCAGCGGGTCGCCCCCAGCCGCTGCCGTCTGCTGCTGGGCCGACGAGATCGCCTGTTCCTTGAACTGCTGCTCGCGGCGCTGCTGGTTGTCGAAGCGCTGGGCCTGCTGCTTCCAGGCCTGCTCCCAGTCGTTGCGCGACACGTTGGCGTTCTCGAACACCAGGGGGTCGGGGTTGGCGTCCGGTCCCTGCTGGGTCGGTGGCAGGTCGGAAGATGAGCCCTCGGCCTGCTGATCGGCGGGCAGATTGTTGAGCGCGCGCCGCGATTGGCTGCGCTCGGCCAGACCTGCCGGGCCGCCCATGGCCATACCGCCCAGCCCGCCGGCCGCTGCGGCGTCGATGACCTCTTTCCAGTTGGCATCGCCCAGGTTGTTGAGCAGGGTGTCGCCGTTGGTCTGCACCCAGTAGGCGGCGTTCTGCTCGATCAGCGTCTGCAGGCCTTCCGTCGATGACTCGGCCAGAGCCTGAGTCAGCATGCCCTTGCCGGTAGCGCCCTTCACTGTCCGGCCAGCCGTCTTCTTGAGCTCGGCCAGGGTGCGGTCGGCGATCTGGCTTGTGGCGCGGTCGGCGATCTCCTTGCCGCCAACCTTGCGTAGCGCGCGGATAACCGGCAGCGCGTCGAGGGCGCCGGCGATGGAGCCATGGGCCAGGGCGACGTCGGCGTTGTCCACCTCGCCCATGATCGAACCGGTTTCCATGCCGGAAGACGCGGCGTAGGTGCCGATCATCTGCCCAGCCTGGGTAGCGGCGCGCTTGGCGGCGGCCCCGGCCAGGGTGCGCGCGGCAAGTCCGCCCACGCCGCCCCCGGCGACGGCGGTAGCCATGGTCGGCAGCAGGTTGCCGGCGGTGTAGCTGGCCCACTGCAGCGCGGAGGCGTTCGGGTCGCTGAACAGGTCGGTGAAGCCGTAGCCCAGCGCGTTCTGCTGAGCCTCGTCCATGTTGCGCTGGTAGACGTTCTTGCCGGCGGTGTAGAGCGACTCCTCGCCGAACTTCTGCCCGGCGGCCATCATCAGGCCACCGAACATGGCCTGGGTCTGATCGATGCCGGCGGACAGACCCGCGGTAAAGCCGGGCTCCGACTGTTCGGGCTTGCCACCCTGGCCGTACGCCAGTGCATTGAGTTCGTTCGGGCTCAGCCCCTGGAACTCGGGCTGCTGGGCCAGCGCACCGAGCAGCTGCTCGTCGGGCACGGATTTCAGGCGCGGATCCTGCGCGCGCAGGTCTTCGAGAAGGGGCATGCAGCGAGTCTCCCGACTGGCGTGGGCTTAGAAGTCTTCGATCGAGATGCCGGCGTTGGCCAGCGTGTCCAGTTGCTCGGCGATGCGCCGGCGCTGGAACTCCGAGGTGTTGGGATCATTGTACAGGGCGCGCATCTGGTTGAGCAGTTCGCGGCCCTTCTGCTGCTTGTCGGCGTCGCTCATCCCGACTGCCCGGCTGCTGATGCCGAGCAGCCCCTTGCGAACGTCCTGCCCGAAAATCGACTGAACCTGAGCGGTGACGTCGTCCACCTGGCTCTCGATCCTCGCCTGGCGCTGCTCGGTCTGCTGCTGCGCCTGTTGGGCCTGACGGTTCTGCTGAGTGCGCTCGACGGCCGACTGGAAGTTGTCGTTCTGCCCTGATGACTGGCTGCCCTGTTGACCACCCTGCGGCGCCGGCTTGCCGCCATCCGCCGGCAGGTTGAGCTGATTCGCCAGGCGCGATGCCAGGTCGCCGCCGCCCTGCTGGCCCTGCATGCCGATAATCTGCTGCTGCTGGCTTTCCAGCCGGTTGCGCTGGGCCTTCAGCTCGGCACGCTGCTGATCGTCAAGCATGGCGCTGGAGTCGTTGAGGCGCTTGTCGATCTGCTCGATCTGGTCGCCGTACTGCTTGAACATCAGCTCCTGGCGCTTGGTGATCTGGCCGCCAGTGGGGTTGATGCCCTCCGGCACATCGCCGGTCTCGCCGGTGATGGTGTTGAAGCGCTGATAGCCACCGCCCTGCTTGGGAACGACCGTCCAGCCGCCGGCATTGGTGCGCGACTGGGCGCCGGCCTGCTGCTGGGCGGCGAGGTTCGCACGCTGCTGGCGATCGGCCTGCCCTTCATCTCGGCGAAGCTGACGGTCAGCCTGATTCTCGCCCGCCGTGAACTGCTGTTGATCGTTCTGGCGTTGCATGGCGTAGCGGTTGCGCAGGTCCATCAGCGCCGCTTCCTTCTGCGCCTTGATCTGCGTCCGGGCGTTGGTCTGGACGGCTTCGCCCGCCCCGGCCATCGCGGCCCCGAGTAGTCCGGCCATCTCACATACCCCCTTGCATCGGCTGGCGAGGCATCGGCGCCTCGCGCGCCTCCTGCCCCATCGGTTCGCCCTGCTCCTGGCGGCGCGGCTCCTGCGTCTCGCGCGGGCCGGCGCGCTGCTTGAGCTCCCGCACGGTGCGGATCAGCTCGGCGTAGCGCTGGCGTTGCTCCCGGGTCATCGCGGCATCGCTGACGAGCTGGCCGAAGCGACCCATGGCGGCCATGAAGGCGGATTCGATGGCGTCGGCGTTGTCGGCCTTGCTCAGCCGGCCCATCTCCATCGCCATCTCGCCGACGGCCTTGGCGAGCTCCATGCCGGCCTGGAACATCACCCCGGGCGGCACGGTCTTGCCCTGGGCGGCAAGGGACTGCTGGATGGTGAGCATGACGGTGGAGATCACCACGCCCATGCGCTCGACGATGTTGTCGCCTTGGCCAAGTGCCTGCTCGACCGGCTTGAGGCCGGGGCCGTAGAGGTACTTAAGCATCGCCTCGACAACGGCGTTGTACATCTGCTGGCCCTGCTGGCGATCGACATCGACGCGCGGGTCGCTCTGTTCGGGCCCGCCCTGTTCGGGCTGCTGTTGGCGAGGCTGGGGCGCGGGTTGCGGGGGTTGCTGCTGCGGGCTTGCGCCCTGGGCGAGAAGTCCTGGCATGTGTGTCGCCTCCCGGCGAGATCAACCAAAGAAGGATTCAGCGTAACTCGCGTAGCCGTCGAAGTCAGCCGGGCCGTAGTTCGCTGCCGGTGTGGTCTTGGTGGTGGGTGTCGCGCTGGCCAGCAGGCCGCGGGGCTGGGTGTTGCCGGCATCGGTTGGGTTGGGTGACGTCGGGCTGCCCGGGTCGCTCAGTGCCATGTCGCCGACCTGATCGCCGGCCGCGTTACCCAACAGACCGCCCAGGCGTGCGCCGTTGATGCCGGCCAGGTCGAACCCTGCATCGGCACCGAAGCGTGACAGACCCATGCTGGTCACCGTGCCGAGGGTGTTGGCCGCTGCCTGCCGGCCGATATTGTCGGCCAGGCTGTCGTTGAAGTCCGTGCCGTATTGGTCGTTGAGCGCGCCGAGCGTATCGGCCGCACGCTTTCCACCCACCACCGAATCGATGGCGGTGTCCACAGCGACCCCGGCCGGGCCGAGAAAGCTGGTGGCGACGTTCTGTGCCGTGGACAGCAGGCCGTGCGGCTGCGATGCCTGCTGGACGCCGCCATAAGCTGCTGACAGGTCCCCATCGGTCATCTGCCCGAAGTTCTCGCGGCCGATCATGTCGCCGACCTGGCCAGGCTTGCGGTCGGTGCGCTGGGCGATGGTCTCGACCATGCTCTCGGCGCGGCTCAGGTTGGCCGACGGGTTGTAGTCACGCTGCATGCCGGTGTAGGTCTCGAGGCTCGTGCGGTCGAGGAACGACTTCTCCGCCTGGGCTGCCATCTCGTCCATGCTGGCGATCGAGCCGCTGGAGATGCTCTGGCTCGGGGTAGCGGCAACGTCGCGCGCAAAGCCGCGGCTGTAGCCGCTGTCAGCGGCGGCGTCGCCGGTCGAGGCCGAGCCGGTGCCGTTTGATTGGCTGGACCGTGCCGACGTCTGGCTGCCTCCGCCTCGGGCCACGCCACCAGTATCGACCTCGGCACCGAATCCTCTGGAATAACCGCCGGTGTCGGTGTCGTTGTCACGGTCGGAGCTGCTGTCGCTGCCGCCGCCGTACCCGCCGCCGGTTGCCGAATCCGCCCAGCCCATCACTCACCTCCCGCGATCTGGCCGTTGGTCAGTAGCCCCTTCTTGGCGGTGCCGACATAGGAGCCGTAGTTCTCGATCGTGCCCGGGTTGGCCATCTGGTCGGCTCGCTGGCGGCGATACATCTTCTCCTTCCACGCCTGCTGGTCCTTCTGGGCGTAGTAGCTGCCGATGCCGCTCATCACACCGCCGATCACGTTGGCGGCCTCGGGGTTGTCGTTGATCCAGTCGAAGGCGGTGGTGGTGTAGTCGCCCAGGGTGTCGAACAGGCCGCCGGCCGCGTCGGCGGTCGCGGTTGCCGCATCGCTGGCGGCGGTGCCAATGCTGCTCCAGTCCATGATTGCCTCCTCAGGCGAGGTTGGGGAAAACGCCGGTGTTGTCGAGATAGCTGCTCAGGCTTCCGTAGAGGTCCTGCTGGAACGACAGGTCGGTGTCGCGCTGGTCGAGGATCTGCTGGATCATCGCTGACTTGTTCTCGGGCGTGATGTCCGGGTTCACCTGAATCTGCTGGATGGCGTTCGAGGCCTGGCCGATCAGGTCGGTGACGTTATTGGCGTACACGCCCCAGGCGTTGGCCGTCGAGGTGGCCTTGAGGTTGTTCAACGCCTGATCGGCGGACTGGGTCGAGAGCGCCGAATCGTAGCCGTACTGCTGGGCCATCTGCTGCAACGACTGATCGAACTGCTGCTGATTCAGGCCACGCTGCTGCTGGTACTGCAGGTTCGACATGTAGGCCTGCTGCTGGCGATCGGTGTTGGCCTGGCTGTTCTGGAAGTAGGTGTGGGCATCCTGCTGGGCGAACGGTGTGGCGGCAGAGATCATCGCGCCCTGCGCGGCCTGGCTGGCCATGCTCGAGTTCAGTAACCCGCGGGAGGCGGCATTCTGGCGGCCGCGCATGGCGGCCTGCTGCATCAGCGGGGAATCGCTGGCGAGCATCTGCTGGAGCTGGTACTGGCTGGTCTGGTTGGGCGAGACGGTGGATTGCGGTGCCGATGCGCTGACCGTCATGGGCTGCGCCTCGGCATACGGCAACACGCCCTCGGCGGCGCCGTAGCGCGCGTAGTGCTGTTGCGCGCTGAGCCCAGCGTCTTGAAACGCCTTGGCCACCTGATCGACCGTCCAGTCGTTGCGCCCGCCCTGCCAGGTCTGGTTAAGCTGCTTGGCCTTGTTCTGCAGGTAGGTGTTGGTGTCGAAGGTGGGCGTGACAATCTGCGGTGTAGAGCGGCTCGAGGTGGTAGCAATGCCCTCATCCTTGCCATACCGAGCATAGTGCTCCTGGGCAGATAGGCCGGCATCTTTGAAGGCGTTTTTTACATCCACGACGGTCCAGTTTCTCTTTCCGTCTTCGCCGGTCTTGTTGAGCTGCGCCGCCTTGTTTTCGTAATAGGCTTGTCTATCGAATGCTGCCATGGGGAAACCTCACGGTTTGCCGGGGAAGGGGTTAGGCAGTGGTTGCCGCCGGCCACTGCATCGTCGGCAGCAGCCCGATCAGTTCGTTCTCGGTGGGAATCGCGCGCGTGCCGGCTTGCACCTCGTCGAGCAGTTGATAGCCGGTATCCCACACCGCGTCGCGCCACTCAACGCCAGCCTGCCCCTCTGAGCTGAACTTGGCGTTGGTACTGGTCGCGTAGGTGCAGAGGCTTAGGATTCCGTCGTAGTTGCGCTGCTGCGCCACGGCGTCCATGTGGTGCTGGATCACGTCGGTCAGGCGCCGCCGCGTCTCGGCGGCCTGCTGGTCAGCGACGGCACCGGCATCCGCCGGCAGTTCCAGCCGCCCAACATGCTGGCCACCACTGCCCGCATACACCGGCCGATCCTCGCCGGGCCGCTGGATGCCGACCCATGGGCCGCTGGGCGTGTCGTAGACATGAACGACAGCGTCGGTGGCGAGCGCGGGCAGCGGAATCTGCTGGCCCGAGTAGTCGAGGGCGCGGCCGTCGGTCGTTTCAATGATCTGCATGGTCTACCTCGCGGTGCAGAGTGAGCTGATTCAGGATGCTGGTCGTGGTGCGCCAGGCATCACAGTGCTGGGTGTAGGCCAGCAGGCAATGCACTTGCTGTTTCACCTCGTCGAGCGTCGCCTCGCCGGCGGCATAGCGGCGCTGGAGTTGTTGCAACCGGATACGAAACCGCCGCACGTTGCGCTTGCGCGGCAGAATGTGGGTGGACCAGGTGCGATACCCGCACCAGTCCACGCCGGCGCTGGCCGGCCGAACCTGGCTCTTGGGATTGAGCGAGAGCCCGCGGCGGGCCAGCGCCTCGCCGAGCTGCTCGAAACGCTTCCAGGCCTCGGCCTTGCTCGGGCAGAGGATGATGATGTCGTCCATGTAGCGCAGGTAACGCCCCGCGCCGTGGCCGTCGGTCATCTCGTGATCGACGCCGTCGAGGGTGATGTTGGCGGTCAGCTGGCTGGTCAGCGCGCCCACCGGCAGACCGATGCCGTCCTCGTGGCCGTAGCCGCTCAGGATCGTGCGCCACAGCGCCAGGGTGCGCGGGCAGTCGATCACCCGGGCCACGCTGGCCATGGCGGCGTCATGATCGATGCTGGCGAAGAATTGCCGCACGTCGGCCTGCACTACATAGACGGCGCCCCACTGGCGTCGGCAGCGACGAAGCATCTTCTGCAGGGCGAGAATCGCCGCGTGCGTGCCCTTGCCGCGACGGCAGGCGTAGCTGTGATGAATGAAGCGGCGTTCGAACATCGGCTCGACCAGATCGACCAGGGCGTGATGCACGATGCGGTCCTCGAACGGCGGCGCCTGGATCTGGCGCATCTTGGGCTCGAGAACCGTGAACTCGCGGGGCGGCGAGGGCCGCCAGCTCTGCCACACCAGGTGGTTGTGCAGATTGATCAGGCGCTCTTCGAGGTTGGCAGCATAGCGCACCACCTCCGGGCGGTAGCGCTTGCCCTTTCGCGCGGCGTGGTACGCCGTCACCAGGTTGTCGAAATCGATAATGCTGTCGTACAGCGTTGGCACGTCATGCCCTTACTGCAGATGAATGGGGCGCAGCCACCGGCGGCCGCCGCGCCATGTTGATGTTTCGCCTTGCGGCGAGGACACCCGCCCCGAGGGATAAGGCGCTGTCGCCGGGCCCGTGAGCCCGGCGCTTCTGGCCGTTGCGGTCGCTCGCGAGACGGCTTCCGATGTTCGTGTTGGAGTTCGAGGCGGCGTTGTTGCAGTTCACTGCCCAGAGCCCGGCATTCGCGCCATTGCTCCAGTTGCCGCCGACGTAGGGGAACGTCGAAGTGAGCGGATGCCCATGCTGCTCAGTGCTTGTGCTTTTCGTGACGAATCCAGCCGCCAACCATACGGCCGAGCTCGTCGATGTGGCCCGCCCACACCTTGTAGCGAGCCGGGGTGATGTAGCGCATCCGCTGGGCCTTTCGCACGCGATGGCGCAGCACTGCGACCTCGATGTCGAGATCGCGCAGCGTGGTCTTCTTGTGGTAGTGCTTCCAGGCGGCGATGGCCAGACGCAGCAGCGTCTCGAGGCTGGCCCGCGTCTCGGCCGCCAGCAGGTGGCGCTCGTGCTTGGGGTACTGGCGCAGCGCGATGTGCGAGTAGTCGTCGAGCTCCTCGAGCTTGACCAGCAGCGCCTCGATCGGCGGCAGCTGGGAGCGCGGCCTATCGGCCGCGACTCCATGACTCATGGCGCCATGACTCATGACACCACCCTCGCGAGACGGCTTCCGATGCTCGAGTAGGAGTACGAGGCGGCGTTGGGGCAGTACACTGCCCAGAGCCCGGCATTCGCGCCAATGCTCCAGTTGCCGCCGACGCAGGGGTAATACTCCCCGGACCCGCGCCAGTAGCGGTAGTCAGGCAACGTCGCCGTTGAGTCGTTGGCAGTGCTGTATGTGTTGGCAATCCATGACTCATCACCGGTCGCGCGGAACGTGATTGGGTACTGCGTCGAACCACCATTCGGCACGCTCTCGCCAGTGCTGGTCCACGCACCGTTGTAGCTGCGCCGCTCGATCACACTATTTAGTGTGCGCACACCGTCAATCCACTGCCAGACGTTGCCCCAGAGCCCGACGATGCCTCGGTATGTGGCCTGGGCAACCGTCGCATCATCGACATTGAGCGCTGCCGAGCCGTTGACGTTGCCCTGACCCGTGGCGGTCTGGCTGTCCATCGTGGCGTTCTCGATGAGATAGAGCCACTGAATCGCCAGCGACATGTCGTAAT
>Ga0209300_1000109_pt1 | contig 52455 bp, 48 predicted proteins | sample Shrwel_input2_RT_FD_187535 | JGI IMG/M metagenome (GOLD analysis project Ga0209300, IMG submission 187535) | Subsurface microbial communities from deep shales in Ohio, USA - Utica-3 well 1 S input2 RT (SPAdes) (version 2) ... | reverse complement strand
CAAACAGACCGATAGCCACCAGCCAAAGCAGCACGGCACCGAACGGCTGCGTCAGCAGCTCCTCGATGGCGCCCTTGGTATCCACTGTGCGGGCCGCGCCAAGCGCCGCCAAAGCTGCGAAAAAAGCAACGATGCCATACACCAGCCCACGCGCCGCATAACCGCTACGCGCCAGCCAGACGACGCCTCTGGTTACCTGCATGCTCACCCTCCGGGTCTGCCAATAGGCTTTTCAGTGGGACGCGGTAAGGTACGGTTCGGTTCGATGGCTTGGCGCAACCGTCGACGCGCAAGCGCCGAAAAGGACAGAGGCCGCCAGGAGGGCTAGCAGCTCGCGAGTAGCCGCGGCTGGGCCGGAAGTCGTTCGGACCAAACGAAAAAGCCCTGCAAAAACAGGGCTTTAACGTGCGGTATCTGGAGCGGGCGAAGGGAATCGAACCCTCGTCATGAGCTTGGGAAGCTCAGGTAATGCCATTATACGACGCCCGCGACGGCTGCCTTTTTACCAGAAGGCGTGGGGGAAATGAAGGGTGATGATGATTTTTCCGGTAACTGGTGTCGCCTTTAAATCTGCGCAACCTCTTGCTCAGTCAGCGGGCGATGGCTGCCGGCAGGGAGCGCCGGGTCGAGCTGCAGTGGGCCCATGCTCTCGCGGTGTAGCGTGGTCACACGATTGTTGAAATGGCCGAACATGCGTTTGACCTGATGGTAGCGCCCTTCGTGCAGGGTCAGTCGGGCCTGACGCGGGCCGAGCAGCGTGAGTTGAGCGGGCAGAGTCGTGAGGTTCTCGAAGCGGAAGTAGAGGCCTCTGGCAAAGGCCAGGATGCACTCCGGCAAAATCTCGTCCTCGGTTTCGACCAGGTAGACCTTGCCTTGCCGGCTGCTCGGTTGGGTCAGGCGCCGCGACCAGTGACCGTCGTTGGTGAGCAGCATCAGCCCCGTTGTGTTGAAGTCCAGGCGCCCGGCGATGTGCAGGTCGTGCTTCTCCGGTTCGTCGATAAGATCCAGCACGGTCCTGTGGGTTGTGTCGTGCGTCGCGCTAACGCAGCCGGCCGGCTTATGCAGCATCAAATAGCGAGCGGCTTTCCCAGGCTGCAGCAGTTCGCCATCGAGTTCGATGCGGTCGAAGATCCGTATTTCTCGATCCGTCTCCAGTGCGACATTGCCATTCACCCGCGCCCGCCCTTCGGCCAGCAGGCGGCGGACGTCTTGGCGGCTGACTTGTGCGCGGCTGGCGAGGTAGCGGTCGAGTCGCATCAGGCGTCGCTGCGGGGCTCGCTGCGGGCGCAGCGGGGGCAGAGACAGGCCCGGTTTCTGAGCGCGTCGGGGAGGCGGTCGAGGGTGCTGGTTGGAATGGTCAGGGACACGCACCAGCAAGGCTGTTCCGCGCCGGGTTCGCATTCGGCGCACTGGTTGGGCTGGCCGCACAGCGGGCAGCGTGAAGGATCGATAGGTTCGCGCATGGTTTTCCCATGGGGCGTCAGGCCTGCGAGCCGGGTTTGTGACCGGCTCGCAGGGCCAGGTTACATGACGCGCTGGCCAGGTTTGGCGCCGGCGTCCGGACTAAGCAGGTAGATCTCGCTGCCGCCCGGGCCTGCGGCCAGCACCATGCCTTCGGACAGGCCGAACTTCATCTTGCGCGGTGCCAGGTTGGCGACGTAAAGCGTCAGTCGGCCTTCCAGCTTGCTCGGTTCCGGATAGGCACTCTTGATGCCCGAGAACACGTTGCGCTTGGCGTCGCCGATGTCCAGGGTCAGGCGCAGCAGCTTGTCGGCTCCCTCGACGAACTCGGCCTTCTCGATCAGGGCTATGCGCAGATCCACCGCAGCGAAGGCGTCGAAGTTGATTTCCGGCGCCAGCGGCTCCTTGATCAGCTCGCCGTTACCTTGGGCAACTGCTTCGGTGGCCTGGGCGGCGAGGTCTTCTTTGGAGGCTTCAATCATGGCGTCTATCTTTGCGGGCTCGATGCGAGTCATCAGTGGGGTAAAGGCGTTGAGCGAGTGGTTGGCCAGAGGCGCTGCGTGGTCCGACCAGCTGAGCGGCTCGACGTTGAGGAATCGCTCGGCGGCAGCGGCCAGATTGGGCAGCACGGGCTTGAGGAATATGACCAGTTGGCGGAACAGGTTGATACCCAGGGCGCAGATCTCCTGCACCTCTGCCTGCTTGCCCTCGACCTTGTTCAAGGCCCAGGGCGCCTTGTCGGCGATCCAGGCGTTGGCGCGGTCGGCCAGATGCATGATTTCGCGCATGGCTCGGGCGAAGTCGCGCGCTTCGTAGGCATCAGCGATGCTCGGCGCGGCGGCCTGGAAGGCTGCCCAGAGTTCCGGCTCGGGATCGGCGTCGACCATCACGCCGCCATTGCCCTTGTGGATGAAGCCGGCGCAGCGGCTGGCGATGTTGACCACCTTTCCGACCAGGTCGGAATTGACCTTCTGCACGAAGTCCTCGAGGTTCAGGTCGAGGTCGTCGACGCCACGGCCGAGCTTGGACGCATAGTAGTAGCGCAGATACTCAGGGTTCAGGTGTTCGAGATAGGTGCGCGCCTTGATGAAGGTGCCGCGCGACTTGGACATCTTCTGCCCGTTCACCGTCAGGTAACCATGCACGTTCACCGCGGTCGGCTTGCGGAAGCCCGCGCCGTCCAGCATGGCCGGCCAGAACAGGGTGTGGAAGTTGATAATGTCCTTGCCGATGAAGTGATACAGCTCGGCGCTCGAGTCCTTGCTCCAGAAGGCATCAAAAGAAAGCTCGGGGCGGCGCTTGCAGAGATTCCGGAAGCTCGCCATGTAGCCGATCGGTGCATCCAGCCAGACGTAGAAGTACTTGCCCGGCTCGCCGGGGATCTCGAAGCCGAAGTAGGGGGCGTCGCGGGAGATGTCCCATTCCTGCAGCCCGCTATCGAGCCATTCGGCGATCTTGTTGGCGACCGAGTCCTGCAGCGCGCCACCGCGAGTCCACTCCTTGAGCATCGCTTCGAAGTCGGGCAGCTTGAAGAAGAAGTGCTTGGAGTCCTTGAGCACCGGGGTGGCGCCGGAGATCGCCGATCGCGGATCTTTCAGTTCGGTCGGCTCGTAGGTCGCACCGCACTTCTCGCAGTTGTCGCCGTACTGATCTTCGGCGCCGCACTTCGGGCACGTGCCTTTGATGAAGCGGTCGGCGAGGAACATGCCTTTCTCGGGGTCGAAATACTGGGTCACCGAGCGCGTCGCTATGTGCCCCGCATCGTGCAGGCGCGTGTAGATCAGCTCGGCGAGCTCACGGTTCTCATCCGAATGCGTCGAATAGAAGTTGTCGAAGTCGACCAGAAAGTCGGCGAAATCGGCACTGTGCTCGGCTTGCACGTTGGCGATCAGCTGCTCCGGCGTGATGCCTTCCTTTTCGGCGCGCAGCATGATCGCCGAGCCGTGCGCGTCATCGGCGCAGACGTACACACATTGGTTGCCGCGCAGCTTCTGGAAGCGCACCCACATGTCGGTCTGGATGTACTCGAGCATGTGGCCGAGGTGGATCGAGCCGTTGGCGTAGGGCAGGGCGCTGGTGACGAGGATCTTGCGGGCTTCGGACATGGGCTTCTGCAGTCGCAATTGCTGGGAGAAAGCTCGGCACTATAAAGCTGCAGCCGGTTTTTTTCATCCGCACGCCTTGCCGTGTCGATAGTCCAACCACCAGCATTGCGCGCCGGTGGGCCGATTTCGGTCCAGGGAGTAACATGCCTGTCTGTTTTGCTCGGTCTTTCTTGGAGTACCCATGCCTGTCACCCGCGAAGCTGTGGAATCCGTATTGCGTCAGTACACCGACCCCCATCTGAATCAGGATCCGGTGAGCGCCGGCTGCGTGCGCTCCATCGAGATCCAGGGCGATCGCGTCTGCGTCCAGCTCGAGCTGGGCTATGCCGCCGGCTTGTTCCGCAGTGGCTGGGCACAGATGCTGGCCATGGCGATCGAGGGGCTCGACGAGGTGGCGCGTGCCGACGTGCAGGTCGATTGCGTGGTAAAGCCGCACAAGGCCCTGGATCAGGTGCCGGCACTGGCGAGCGTGAAGAACATCATCGCGGTGGCGTCGGGCAAGGGCGGCGTGGGCAAGTCCACCACGGCGGCCAACCTGGCGCTGGCGCTCGCGCGTGAAGGCGCGCGGGTTGGGGTGCTGGACGCCGATATCTATGGGCCTAGCGTGGGCATCATGTTCGGGATTGCCGAGGGCACTCGCCCACAGGTGCGTGACGAGAAGTTCTTCGTGCCGCTCGAGGCCCACGGCGTGCAGCTGATGTCGATGGCGTTTCTCTCCGACGACCGTACCCCGGTGGTCTGGCGCGGACCAATGGTATCCGGTGCGCTGTTGCAACTGATCACCCAGACCGCGTGGCGCGATCTGGACTACCTGGTCATCGACATGCCCCCGGGCACCGGCGACATTCAGCTGACGCTGGCGCAAAAGGTGCCGGTGACCGGCGCTGTCATCGTAACCACACCGCAGGATCTGGCATTGCTCGATGCGAAGAAAGGTGTGGAAATGTTCCGCAAGGTGAACATCCCGGTACTTGGTGTGGTGGAGAACATGGCCATCCACATCTGTTCCAACTGCGGACACGCCGAACATCTGTTCGGTGAGGGGGGCGGCGAGAAGCTGGCGGCGCAGTACAACGTCGATCTGCTGGCCTCGCTGCCACTCTCGATGGCGATCCGCAGTCAGGCGGACGCCGGGCGCCCGACGGTGATCGCCGATCCGGAAAGCCAGATCGCCATGATCTATCAGGAGGTCGCTCGTACGGTTGGCGCGCGTATCAGCCAGAGCGGTCAGATCATTGCGCAGTCGATGCCCAACATCACGGTGTCGGACGACTGACTGGCGGTGCCGCCGTGGTAAGCACGGCGGCCCATGCTGCATGGCGGCAGAAACGAAAAAGCCCCGCATGAGCGGGGCTTTCTACTAGCCGAAGGATAGGTTAGATAACCTGAACTTCCTCGGCCTGCATGCCTTTCTGGCCGCGGGTAGCAACGAAGGAAACCTGCTGGCCTTCCTTCAGGCTCTTGAAGCCGTCACCCTGGATAGCGCGGAAGTGAACGAACAGGTCGTCACCGCTCTGGGGGGTGATGAAGCCGTAGCCTTTCTCATCGTTGAACCACTTGACGGTACCGGTTTGGCGATTGGACATCTGATGTCTCCTTGGACAAGGTTGTGGGGAGAAGCTCGGGCGAAGCCCGGACAACACTGTGTGCAAGGAGATGGAAGTCGTTTCGAGCGATTCACGGTGACACTTTGCAGCAACAGCGGGCTAACAATACCCGTTTTCTCCAGCAAAGCGAGCTTTATTTTTCGATTTCCTTCTGTGGCGTGTGGTCGTGCCTCGGGGCTGGCCTGGGGCCATGCTTTTCCGCCCTTCGTGCGGACTTGGAGAGCACCAACGGCGCCGGTAAGATGCACGCTGCTTTTATTCTCAGAAACCAGCCAGATCAGGACGCCGCCATGAGCATTAAATCGGACAAGTGGATTCGCCGCATGGCCCAGGAACACGGCATGATCGAGCCGTTCGTCGAGCGCCAGGTACGTACCGAGGGTAGCGAGCGACTGATCTCGTACGGCGTTTCCAGCTACGGCTACGATGTGCGCTGCGCGGACGAGTTCAAGGTATTCACCAATATCCACTCGGCGACCGTCGATCCGAAGCACTTCGACGAGAAGAGCTTTGTCGATGTGAAAGGGCCGGTGTGCATCATTCCGCCGAACTCCTTTGCGCTGGCGCGCACCGTGGAGTATTTCCGCATTCCGCGCGACGTGCTGACTATATGCCTGGGCAAGAGCACCTATGCGCGTTGCGGCATCATCGTCAATGTCACGCCGCTCGAGCCGGAGTGGGAAGGCCACGTGACGCTCGAGTTCTCCAATACCACTACCTTGCCGGCGAAAATCTACGCCAACGAAGGGGTGGCGCAGATGCTCTTCCTGCAGTCCGACGAAGCGTGCGAAGTGTCCTACCGGGATCGCGGCGGCAAGTATCAGGGACAGACCGGCGTCACGCTGCCGAGGGCGTGAGCCCCCCCCCCTGCGCTTGCCGTCTGCGTGGCGCTAGGCGGTGCATGCCGGGGCGACGGCCGCCGGCATGCACTCGGCTTCAGGCGCCCAGGTAGGCCTCGCGCACCTTGGGATCGGTGAGCAGGTCGTGGCCGCTTCCCTGCATCACGATGTGCCCGTTCTCCAGCACATAGCCGCGGTCGGCGAGCTTCAAGGCCTGGTTGGCATTCTGCTCGACCAGGAACACGGTCACGCCGTCCTCTCGCAGCTGCTCGATGATCTCGAAGATCTGCTGGATGACGATCGGGGCCAGGCCGAGCGAAGGCTCGTCCAGCAACAGGAGCTTCGGCTTGCTCATCAGCGCACGGCCAATGGCGAGCATTTGCTGCTCGCCGCCAGACATGGTGCCGCCGCGTTGCTGGTAGCGCTCCTTGAGCCGAGGGAACAGCTCCAGAACCTTGTGCAGCTGCTCCTGGTAGGCGCCTTTCTCGGTGAAGAAGCCGCCCATCGCCAGGTTTTCCTCCACCGTCAGGCGGGCAAATATGCGGCGCCCCTCGGGAACCACCGCAATCGCCTTGCGCATGATGTCGCAGCTCTGCTGGCCCACCAGCTCCTCACCCTCGAAGCGGATGCTGCCGCTGGCCGCCTGTGGCGAGCCGCATAGCGTCATCAGCAGGGTGGACTTGCCCGCGCCATTGGCGCCGATCAGGGTGACGATTTCTCCCCGCTCGACGTGCACGTTCACCTCGTGCAGCGCCTGGATCTTGCCGTAGAAGGTCGAGACGTTCTCGAAAGTCAGCATCGCTTACGCCTCTCCCAGGTAGGCCTTGATCACATCCGGATTATTGCGGATCTGCTCCGGCGTCCCGTCTGCCAGGGGCGTGCCCTGGTTGATCACGTAGATATGGTCGGAAATGCTCATCACCAGCTTCATGTCGTGCTCGATCAGCAGCACCGTGACACCGTGGTCCTGCCGGAGCATGCCGATCAGGGCCTTCAGGTCCTCGGTTTCCTTGGGGTTCAGGCCGGCCGCCGGCTCGTCGAGCATGAGGATGCGCGGGCGCGTCATCATGCAGCGGGCGATCTCCAGGCGCCGCTGCTGACCGTAGGCCAGCGTGCCGGCAGGGCGGTTGGCGACATCGACCAGGTCGACCCGCTCGAGCCAGTGTCGGGCGAAGTCCATCGCCTGGCGCTCGCTATGGCGGAACCCCGGGGTCTTGAACAGGCCGGCCAGGAAGTTGGTGTTCAGGTGGCGATGCTGGGCGACCAGCAGGTTCTCGACCGCCGTCATGTCCTTGAACAGCCGGACGTTCTGAAAGGTCCGCACCACGCCCTTGCGAGCGATCTGATGGCCGGGCAGGCCGTGGATAGCCTCGCCCTCGATGAGGATCTCACCGTCGGTCGGCTGGTAGAAACCGGTCAGGCAGTTGAATACGGTGGTCTTGCCGGCGCCATTGGGGCCGATCATCGAGACCACCTGCTTTTCCTGTACGTTCAGGGCCACGTTGTTGACGGCCAGCAGGCCGCCGAAGCGCATGGTCAGGCCACGTACTTCCAGAATCGGGCGACTCATTGCTTCAGCTCCAGGTGCGGGCGTTGCATGGGCAGCAGGCCCTGCGGACGCCAGATCATCATCAGAACCATCATTGCGCCGAACATCAGCATTCGGTACTCGCTGAACTCGCGCATCAGCTCCGGGAGCAGGATCATCACGATGGCCGCGAGGATGACCCCCAGTTGCGACCCCATGCCGCCGAGCACCACGATGGCGAGAATGATCGCCGACTCGATGAAGGTGAAGGATTCCGGCGAAACCAGCCCCTGGCGCGCGGCGAAGAAGCTGCCGGCGAACCCGGCGAAGGTGGCGCCGAGGGTGAAGGCCGAGAGCTTGATCACGGTCGGGTTCATGCCCAGTGCGCGACAGGCGATCTCGTCCTCGCGCAGGGCTTCCCAGGCGCGACCGATCGGCATGCGCAGCAGGCGGTTGATCACGAACAGCGTCAGCAGCACCAGCAGCAGGGCGATCAGGTAGAGGAAGATCACCTTGTTCACCGAGTTGTAGGCCACGCCGAAATACTCGTGGAAGGTCTGCATGCCTTCGGCGGCGCGGCGGTCGAAGGACAAGCCGAACAAGGTGGGTTTTTCGATGCCACTGATCCCGTTGGGGCCGCCGGTGAGGTCCGTCATGTTGCGTAGCAGGATGCGGATGATCTCGCCGAAGCCCAGGGTCACGATGGCCAGGTAATCACCTCGCAGCCGCAGCACCGGGAACCCGAGCAGGAAGCCGAACAGGGCCGCCATGGCGCCGGCCAGGGGCAGCGCTGTCCAGAAGCCCACACCGTAATAGTGCGAAAGCAGGGCATAGGTATAGGCGCCGACGGCGTAGAAGCCGACGTAACCCAGATCGAGCAGGCCGGCCAGACCGACGACGATGTTCAGGCCCAGGCCCAGCATCACGTAGATGAGGATCAGCGTGGCGATGTCCACCGCGCCGCGCGAGCCGTAGAACGGCCAGGCCAGGGCGAGTAGCACCAGCCCGATGATGATCCAGCGCTGGGTCGAGGGCAGGGTGAGAAAACTGCCGGCGCCGGCGGGGATGGTCGGCAGGTTCGGGCTGGCAGCCCAGCCGGCCGCCAGGTGCGTGCGCACCAGCTGCCAGAAGAACATGGCCACAGCGCAGGCTGCGATGATCCAGAAGGTCAGCGCGTCCGCACCGTGCACCTCGACCTTGATGCCAACGGTGGTGAGTTTCAGGCCGAACACCGGCACCGCCACGGCGAGCACCAGCAGGGCACTGAAGAAAGCTGTACGCAGGTTGCGGGTCATACCTTTTCAACCTCCGGACGGCCGAGGATGCCGGTCGGGCGGAACAGCAGCACGAGCACGAGCAGGCTGAAGGCCACCACGTCCTTGTACTGGTCGCCGAACAGGTCGGCGCCGAAGGCTTCGGCAACGCCGAGCACCAGGCCGCCAAGCATCGCGCCGGGGATGCTGCCGATGCCGCCGAGGACCGCGGCGGTAAAGGCCTTGATGCCGGCGAGGAAGCCGATATGCGGGTTGATCACGCCGTACTGCATGCTGATCAACACGGCGGCGACGGCTGCCAGCGCCGCGCCGATGACGAAGGTCAGGGCGATGATGCCGTTGGTGTTGATGCCCAGCAGGTTGGCCATCTTGAGGTCTTCGGCACAGGCCCGGCAGGCGCGACCGAGGCGCGAGCGCGAGATGAACAGCGTCAGTCCGTACATCGCGATGAAGGTGACGATGAAGATCAGCACCTGCATATAGGAAATGGTCACCCCGTTCATGGTGCTCTCGCCGAACACGAGGTTGCCCGGGAACAGGTTGGGGATCGCCTTGTCCTTGGAGTCCTGGGTCAGCAGCACGACGTTCTGCAGGAAGATCGACATGCCGATCGCCGAGATCAGCGGGATCAGGCGATTGCTGCCGCGCAACGGCCGGTAGGCGACCCGTTCGATGCTGTAGCCATAGGCACTGGTGACGATCATGCTGGCGACGAAGGCGCCGATCATCAGCAACGGCAAGGAATCGAGCCCCATGGCCGCCAGGCCGATCAGGGCGATGAAGGCGACATAGGAACCGATCATGTACACCTCGCCATGAGCGAAGTTGATCATTCCGATGATGCCGTAGACCATCGTGTAACCGATGGCGATCAAGGCATAGGTGCTGCCAACGGTCAGGCCGTTGATCAGCTGTTGTAGGTAATGGTAAAGCTCAGGCATCACTGCTCTCCGGAGTACCTGGGGCCTCACGGCGGCCGCGCTGCACGCATCGAACACGCAGCGTCTGGCGCTGCGTCACAGCTGTACGATCCCCTGCGGATCACGCACGGCATCGGTTCGAGGCGGGCCCGGGTCGAGGCCGCTCGTTGGGGTCCTGGGTCTGGCAGGGCGGCCCGATGCTTTTGGCGGGGCCGCCGCTAAAACAAAGCCCATACCGTGGCATGGGCTTTGTCGACTGGATGAAGATCCCTTACTTGGCTTCGGTCTTGGTGCCGTCCTGGTGCCACTCGTAGACCACGAAGTTGAAGTTCTTCAGGTCGCCCTTCTCATCGAACTCCAGAGTGCCGGTCGGGGTGTCGAAGCTGTTGCTGCGCAGCGCCTCGGCCACCTTGTCGGTGTCGGTGCTGCCGGCTTTCTCGATCCCTTCGGCGATCACCTGGACCGCGGCGTAGGCGGGGAACACGAACGGGCCGCTCGGATCCTGCTTCTTGGCCTTGAAGGCCTCGACCAGCTGCTGGTTCTTCGGATCCTGGTCGAACGACTTGGGCAGGGTGACGTACATGCCTTCGGAAGCGGGACCGGCGATTGCCGAGATTTCCGAGTTGCCGACGCCTTCCGGCCCCATGAAGCGGACGTTCAGACCTTTTTCCTTGGACTGGCGCAGGAGCAGGCCCAGCTCGGGGTGGTAGCCGCCGTAATAGACGAAGTCCACGCCCTCGCGCTTGAGGCGCGCGATCAGCGAGGAGAAGTCCTTGTCGCCGGCGTTGATGCCTTCGAACATCGAGACCTTGACGCCCTTGTCTTCAAGCGTCTGCTTGACGGCGGTGGCGATGCCTTCACCGTACTGCTGCTTGTCGTGGATGACCGCGACGTTCTTCGGCTTGATGTGGTCGGCAATGAAGTTGCCGGCGGTCGGGCCCTGCAGGCTGTCCAGGCCGATGGTGCGGAAGATCAGCTGGTAACCGCGCGAAGTGATCTCGGGGCTGGTCGAGGCGGCGGTGATCATCAGGATGCCTTCGTCCTCGTAGATATCGGACGCTGGCTGCGTGGAGCTGGAACACAGGTGGCCGACCACGAATTGCACGCCGTCGTTGACGATCTTGTTTGCCACCGCGACGGCCTGCTTCGGGTCACAGGCGTCGTCGTAGCGAACGCCTTCCAGTTGCTGGCCGTTCACCCCGCCGGCCTTGTTGATCTGCTCGATGGCCATCTCGGCACCGATGAACTGCATGTCGCCATACTGAGCGACCGCACCCGTCACCGGGCCGGCCAGGGCGATGCGAATGGTATCCGCGGCGAGCGAGTAGCTGGCGGCACCGCTCAGGGCCATGGCCAAAAATAGCTTCGACAGACGCTGCTTGTTCTTCGTAAGCGCTCCACTTGCATCGTTTTAATTGTTTGATCCTGCGTGTCGCAGAGTCGTTAAGGGGCGAACGTCCCGAAACGGTGCGGCAACTGTACCGGTACAGTGTAGAAGTGTCTTCTACGTTTGCACAGCCGGTTACCGCTTCGCTTGATGCGACGACGGGCGACGCTATCATTGCGCACTTTTCGCGACGGGTAGCCCCATGAACGACGAAGCAAGCACTCTCTATGCCAAGCTCCTGGGCGAGACGGCGGCAATCAGCTGGCCAGAACTCGAGCCGTTCTTCGCACGCGGGGCCCTACTGCGCGTTGCAGGCGAGGCCGACCTGGTAGCCGTGGCAACCGCGGTGGCCGAAGACGATCGAAGCAAGGTCGAAGTCTGGTTGACCAGTGGCGAACTGGCCAAGATGCCTGCCGAGCAAGCCATGGACTGGGCCGAGCGTCGGCCGGATCTGTGGGCGGTGGTCGTGGCACCTTGGGTGCTGGTGCAGGAGCGTACCGCCACCGCACCATGATGGTGCCGTGATGGCCTGCGGCGTCGCCGCGCTTGCGGGTTCGCCTGTCCGGTAGTTCACTTTGCTGAGACCCATTGGACCTAGAAGGGGCCAGCGGCGGTGGCAGAAGCACTCGAAGGGCGAATCACGGCGGTGCGTGGCGCGGTGCTCGACGTACGGTTCGAGGGCGGCTTGCCGGCGCTCGGCGAGGCGCTGTCGATCGTGACCGAAGCAGCCTCGCTGTTCGTCGAGGTCCAGGCGCACCTCGACGAATCACGTATTCGCGCCATTGCCCTGGGCAACACCGCGGGTCTGCCACGTGGCCTGCCGGTGAGAGCCCTGGGCGGACCGCTGCAGGTGCCGGTCGGCCCCGCCGTCCTGGGGCGCCTGCTGAACGTGCATGGCGAGGTCGGCGACCTCGGTGATCCGCTCGCATCGACGCTGCCGCGGCGGCCGATCCTGCGCCAGCCGCCACCGCTGGCATCGCAACGGGCCAACCGTGAGCTGTTCGCCACCGGAATCAAGGTCATCGACCTGCTCACCCCGCTGGTGCAGGGCGGCAAGGCGGCGATGTTCGGCGGGGCCGGAGTGGGCAAGACGGTCCTGGTCATGGAGCTGATCCACGCCATGGCAGCGCGCTACCAGGGCATCTCGGTGTTTGCCGGCGTCGGCGAACGCTCCCGTGAAGGGCACGAGATGCTGCTCGACATGCGCAGCTCCGGCGTGCTCGATCACACCGTGCTGGTCTACGGGCAGATGAACGAGCCGCCCGGTGCCCGCTGGCGCGTGCCCTTCACCGCGCTGACCATCGCCGAATACTTCCGCGACGAACGCCGGCAGAACGTACTGCTGCTGATGGACAACGTTTTCCGTTTCGTGCAGGCCGGCGCCGAGGTCTCCGGTCTGCTCGGCCGGCCTCCGTCAAGGGTGGGCTATCAGCCGACGCTGGCCGACGAGGTCGCCGAGCTGCAGGAACGCATCGTATCGGTCGATGGCGTGGCGGTGACTGCCATCGAGGCGGTCTACGTCCCGGCCGACGACTTCACCGACCCGGCGGTCAGCGCGCTGGCCGCACATGTCGACAGCATGGTCGTGCTGTCGCGCAGCATGGCGGCGCAGGGCATGTACCCGGCAGTCGACCCGATCGCCTCGTCGTCGCTGATGCTCGATCCACTGGTGGTAGGGGCCGAGCATGTGCGCATCGCCACCGAGGTGCGCCGCGCCATCGAGCATTACCGCAGCCTGCAGGACGTGATCTCGCTGCTGGGCGTCGAAGAGCTCGGCGTCGACGACCGCCGCATCGTCAACCGCGCACGTCGCCTGCAGCGCTTCCTGACCCAGCCGTTCGCGGTGACCGAGGCCTTTACCGGCATGCCGGGGCATTCGGTGGCGCTGGCCGATACCCTGGCCGGCTGTCGGGCGATTCTCGATGGTGAGTGCGATGACTGGCAGGAGCGCTCGCTGTACATGACCGGCACCCTGGAGGACGCGCGCGTCCGCGAAACGGCCTCGCGCCAGGAGGCGCGCTCATGACTGCGCCGTTGCACCTGCTGCTGACCACGCCACAGCGTGTCCTGATCGACGCCGAGGTGGTGGCGCTGCGGGCCGAGGATGCCAGCGGCGCCTTTGGCATCCTGCCGGGGCATACCGACCTGCTCACGGTGCTGGTGCCGACCGTGCTGCGCTGGCGCCTCGCCGATGGCAGCAGGCATTACTGCGCCGTCAGCGGCGGCGTGCTCAGCCTCTGCGCGGGCGAGCTGCGCATCGCCTGCCGCGAAGCGGTGCTCGGCGAGCGTCTGGACACGCTGCAGGCGGAGGTGGACAGCGAACGGGAGGCGCGTCGCGAGCGCATGCGCCAGGCCCGCGTCGAGCACCTGCAGCTGCACACCCGCGCGGTACGCCAGCTGGTGCGCTATCTGCGCGCCGGCGAGCCGACGCCTTTCACCGAGGATGGGGGCCAATCATGAAGCGACCAGCGTCTTCGGCAGATCGGCTCGGCGACGCGGCGCGGCAAGCGCAGCGGCGGGCGACCCTGGCGCGCGAGGACCCCGAGCCCTCCCTGGCGCGGCGACTCGGCCAGGTCGGTCTGCTCGGCTGGATGATCGTCACGCCGTTGCTGCTGGGGATCCTGGTGGGGCGCTGGCTGGATCGTCTGCTCGGCAGCGGGGTGCTGTTCTCGGCGGCCCTGGTGGTCGCCGGTGCGGGGCTCGGCCTGTGGTCGGCCTGGCGCTGGATGCATCGACAATGAGGAGAGGCTGATGCCGACATGGTCGTTCTGGCTGGCCGGAGCCGCTGTCGGGTGGCTCACCGGATGGCTGCACTTCTCGGGTCTGGCCTTCAATCTGCGCCTGTTCGGCGAAGGGCGGCTCGCCGCGGCGCTGGCGCTGCAGTGGCTGCGCATCGGGCTCAGCGTGGCCCTGCTGGCCTCACTGATAAACCTGGGGTTGGGTGCCTTGCTCGGCGGTTGCCTGGGCCTGCTGCTGGCGCGCTGGCAGCTGATTCGCCGGCGAGGGCCTGCCTCATGATCCCTTCACCCCTGACCCATGAAACGCTGTTCTGGATCGGCCCGCTGCCGGTCAGCCACGCGGTGGCCGTCACCTGGGCACTGATGGCCCTGCTCGGCGGCGGCAGCTGGTGGCTGACGCGTCGCCTGGCGCTGCATCCGTCGCGCCTGCAGGCCGTGCTCGAGCTGCTGGTGACCACGCTCGACGCGCAGATCAGGGACACCATGCAGGTTGCGGCGGCGGGGCCCTACCGCGGGCTGATCGGCTCGCTGTTCCTGTTCATTCTCGCCGCCAACTGGAGCGAGCTGGTGCCCGGCATCGAGCCGCCGACCGCGAATCTCGAGACCGACACCGCGCTGGCGCTGCTGGTGCTGGTCGCCAGCGTTGGCTACGGCATCGCACGGCGTGGCCTGCGCCGTTACCTGCGTGCCTTTGCCGAGCCCAGCTGGCTGATGATCCCGCTCAACCTGGTGGAGCAGGTCACCCGGACCTTTTCGCTCACCGTGCGGCTGTTCGGCAACGTGATGAGCGGCGTGTTCGTCATCGGCATCGCGCTGTCGTTGGCCGGCTTGCTGGTCCCGATTCCTTTCATGGCGCTGGACATACTGACCGGTGCCATCCAGGCCTACATCTTCAGCGTGTTGGCGATGGTCTTCATTGGCGCCGCGATCGGCGGCGACTGAACAACCCCCTCGGAGTCTTGCCATGGACAACATGATTCAGATCGTCAGCATTCTTGGCGCCGCCCTGGCGGTGTCCTTTGGTGCCATCGGCCCGGCCCTGGCCGAAGGCAAGGCGGTCGCCGCCACGATGGACGCCATCGCGCGCCAGCCGGAGGCCGCCGGAACGCTCTCGCGAACGCTGTTCGTCGGTCTGGCGATGATCGAAACCATGGCCATCTACTGCCTGGTGATCGCCGTGTTGCTGCTGTTCGCCAACCCCTTCGTGCAGTGAGGCGCGAATGAGCCTGGACTGGTGGACCCTTGGCCTGCAGACGATCAATGTCGTCGTTCTGGTCTGGCTGCTGTCGCATTTCCTGTTCAAGCCGGTCGCGCGGATCATCGCCGAGCGACAACAGGCCGCCGAGCGGCTGCTGGCCGAGGCGGACCAGGCGCGCCAGGCAGCCGACGAGACGCGCACGCGGATCGAGGCCGAGCACCAGGCGCTGCAGGCGCAGCGCGACGCCGCCCTGGCGCAGGTCGAGCAGGACGTGCAGCAGGCACGTGAGCAGCTGTTGCAGGCCGCTCGGGCAGAGGCCGACGAGCACCGTCGCCTGGCCGAAGCACAATGGCAGACCCAGCAGGCGCAGGTGCGGCAGACGCTCGAAGCACAGGCTGCGCAGTTGGCCCTGGAAATCGCTGCACGCCTGCTGCAACGCCTGCCGGAGTCGGCGCGTGTGAACGGCTTTATCGAGGGGCTTGCCGAGGCCACCGCGCGCTTGCCCGAAGCGGTGCGCCAGGGCCTGGCGGAGCAGTCGGACGCGCTTGTGCTGCACGCCGCGCGTGCGCTGGACGAAGCCGAGCAGGCGGCCTGCCTCGATGCCCTGAGTGGCGTGCTCGGGCGCCGACCGACGCTCGAGGTGCGGATCGATCCGAGCCTCATCGCCGGGCTCGAACTCCAGGGGCGTACTGCGCAGGTGCATAACAGTCTGCGGGCCGATCTCGCCCGGGTGCAGCAGGAGTTGCAGCATGGCGCAGGATGACCTCGACAAGCCGAACGATGGCTGGCTGGCACGCCAGCGGGCGGCGCTGGCGCGGGCGCTGGTCGGCAGCGAGGGTCTCGAGACCGGACGTGTTGAGCAGGTCGCCGATGGCATCGCCCATGTCAGCGGCCTGCCCAGCGTCCGCCTCGACGAGCTGCTGCGCTTCGCCGATGGCAGCCTCGGCTTCGTCATGAGCCTGGAGGAGGGGCACCTGGCGGCCGTGCTGCTCGATCGTCAGACGACGTTGGCGGCCGGCATGCCCGTCTTTGGTTCCGGTCAGGTGCTGCAGGTGCCGGTCGGCCCGGCGCTGCTCGGGCGGGTCGTCGACCCGCTCGGGCGTCCACTGGACGATCGCGCCGCGCCAGAGACGGCCGACTGGTTGCCGGTCGAGCGACCGGCCCCGGCAATCATCGAGCGAGCCTTGGTCAGCGAGCCGCTCGACACCGGCGTGCTGATCGTCGACGCCCTGTTCGCCATCGGCCGCGGCCAGCGTGAGCTGATCATCGGCGACCGGGCCACGGGCAAGACCTCCCTGGCGTTGGACGCGATCATCAACCAGAAGCACTCGGACGTGATCTGCGTCTACGTCGCCGTCGGCCAGCGTAGCGCGGCGGTGCAGCAGGCCATCGAAGCCGTGCGCCGGCAGGGTGCGCCGGAGCGCTGCGTGTTCGTCGTCGCCACTGCGGCCGACAGCGCGGGCCTGCAGTGGTTGGCGCCCTTCGCCGGGTTCAGCATTGCCGAGTATTTCCGCGACCGTGGCCAGCATGCGTTGATCGTCATCGACGACCTCAGCAAACATGCCGCCACCCATCGCGAACTGGCCTTGCTGACCCACGCGCCACCGGGCCGCGAGGCCTTTCCTGGCGATATCTTCTACCTGCACGCGCGCCTGCTCGAACGGGCGGCCCGGCTGTCGCCCGAGCGTGGTGGCGGCTCGCTGACCGCCCTGCCGATCGCTCAGACCGAAGCGGGCAACCTGGCCGCCTACATCCCCACCAACCTCATTTCGATCACTGATGGCCAGATCGTTCTGGACAGCCACCTGGCGGCGGCCAATCAGCGCCCGGCGGTCGAGACCGGCCTGTCGGTCAGCCGGGTCGGCGGCAAGGCGCAGCCCAAGGCGCTGCGTCAGGTGGCCGGGCGCTTGCGCCTGGAGTACTCGCAGTTCCTCGAGCTGGAAATGTTCACCCGCTTCGGCGGTCTGGGCGATGCCCGGGTGCGGCAGCAGATGACCCGCGGCGAGCGGATCCGCGCGCTGCTGGTTCAGCCGCGCTTCACCGCCCTGCGGCGCAGCGATCAGATCGCCTTGCTCGCCGCCCTGGCCGCAGGCACCTTCGATGAGCGCCCGGTCAGCGTGATCGCTCCGCTGCAGCAGCGTCTGCCGGGTTGGCTCGATGCCCATGCGCCGACGTTGCGTGAGACCCTGGAGCAGGGTGGCGAACTGGACGATGCCGCTCGGCAGCGGCTGGTGCAGACGGTGGCCGCGCTGTGCGACGAGCTGCAGCAGGGTGGGGCATGAGCGGCCGGCTGGGTGAGGTTGCGCGCCACCTGGAGACCACCCGCGAACTCGGGCTGGTGATTGGCGCCATGCGCGCGATCGCTTCGGCTCGCTCGCGCGAGGCGCAGCGCTCGCTGGCGGCGGTACGCGACTTCGCGCAGACGCTCGGAATCGCCATCGGTGAAGCGCTGACCTTGCCGCGCGAGCCGGCGGACGAGCTGCCCATGGCAAGGCAGCCGCGGCAGGTGGTCCTGGCGATCTGTGCCGAGCAGGGCTTCGTCGGCGGCTTCGATGCGCGGCTGCTGGAAACCCTGGCCGGTAGCCTGGACGCGAACACCGAGCTCTGGTTGCTGGGCGAGCGCGGGCAGGTCGCAGCGCCCGAGCACCGGCTGGTACCGACGTGGAGCGCGTCCATGGCGGTGCATCTGGACGATGTGCCGGAGCTCGCCACAACTTTGCTCGAGCGCATCTACGCCGGGCTCGATGAGCGGCCGCTGCATTTCAGTCTGCTGCATGCCCAGCCAGGTGAAGCCGGGCCGCCAACCCTGCTGTCACGACGTCTGCTGCCGTTCGACTATGGCCGCTTTCCCCAGGCCGGCCGTGGGTCCGCGCCCTGCACGCACCTGTCGCCGGCGGCTCTGGTGGCCGGTCTGGCTGACGAGTACCTGTTCGCTGAACTGTGCGAAGCGCTGGTGTTGGCCTATGCCGCGGAAAACGACGCGCGGATGCAGGCGATGATTTCGGCCGAGGGGCATCTGCAGGAGCGCCGCGAGTCGCTGCTCGGCGAATACCGGCGCCTGCGCCAGGACGAGATCACCGAGGAGATCATCGAACTGACCCCGCGTGGCCCGGCGGGCGGCGGCTGAGTGGCTGGACTTAGCCGCGGACCCAGCGCATGCGCATCCAGCCGCTGGTGGCATCGACGACCAGGACCATCATCAGCATCGCGAGGATGACGGTCGAGGCCTGGGCTTCTTGGAACAGGCTGAGGCTCATGTAGAGCATCTGCCCCAGGCCGCCGGCGCCGACGAAGCCCAGCACGCTGGCCATGCGGATATTGTTTTCCCAGCGGTACAGCGTGTAGGCCACCAATTGCGGCCAGAGAGACGGCAGCGTGCCGTAGCAGAACGCTGCGATGCGGTCGCTACCGGCCAGGCGCAGCGCCTCGGTCGGTGCCGCCGGGGTATTTTCCAGCGCTTCGGCGAACAGCCGCCCGAGCACGCCGGTGGTGTGCAGCGCCAGCGCCAGCGTTCCCGCGTTCGGTCCTAGCCCGGCGGCCAGTACCATCAACGCGGCCCAGACCAGCTCAGGAATCGCCCGTAGCGCATTGAGCAGCAGGCGGGCGCCGGCCTGGGCGGGCAGGCCGAAGCGCCCCGCGGCTGGCAGTGCCAGGGCCAGCCCCAGCAGGGCCGCGAGCAGTGTGCCGATGGCCGACATCGCCAGGGTTTCCAGCGCGGCGAAGCCGATGGCGCGCAGGTGTGGCGCGGAAAAATCCGGTCGCAGGAAACGTGCAGCGTATTCGCTCATCGCGCCCAGCCCGTCGCGGCTGAGCAGGACACCGGCGTCCAGTTGCAGGAAGGCAAAGGCGGCAACCACGGCGGCAAGCAGGCCGAGCGGCAGCAGCAGGCGCGACAGTCGGTTCATGCGTAGCGCCCCCGCAACAGGCGGCTGAGCACGTCGGCCAGCAGCACGAGGAGCAGAAAGGTCAGCAGCATGCTCGCCACTTCTCCGCCGGCGAACATGCGCATCGACAGATCCATCTGCTGGCCCAGCCCGCCGGCGCCGACGAAGCCCATGACCACCGAGGCACGCACGGCGCACTCCCAGCGGTACACCGAGTAGGAGAGCATCTCGCCGGCGGCCTGTGGCAGGACACCGTAGGCAAAGGCCTGCAGGCGCGAACTGCCGGCGCCGAGCAGCGCTCGGGCCGGGCCGGCATCGACCGACTCGAAAATCTCTGCGTAGACCTTGCCCAGCATTCCCGCATAGGTGATGGCGATGGCCAGCACGCCGGCCGTTGGCCCGAGGCCCACCGCACGGACGAAGAGCAGGGCCCAGACGATTTCCGGCACGCTACGCAGGACGATCAGCAGCACGCGCACCGGCCAGCGCAGCGCGGAGGCCCACCAATGCGGCCGTCCGCCATGGATCAGCGCCGACAGCGACAGCGCCCGGGTGGCAACCAGTGCCGCCGGCAGCGCGATCAGCAGGGCCAGGCTCATGCCGGCGGTGGCGATCGCCAGGGTTTCCAGTGTGGCCTGCAGCAGCAGGGCAAGAAATTCGGAACCATGCTCCGGCGGCCAGAAGGCCGAGAGGAAGCCACCCATGGTTTCGGCGTTGCTGCCGTCGAAGAGCACGCCAAGGTCCAGCTCGCTCAGCCGGATGCCTGGCCACAGCAGCGCGAGCACGACGAGCGTCAGCAGCAGGCGCGGCAGCGCCGCCGGGTCGCGGGGCGGGGCAGCGGCTGTCAGCATCGCGGGATATGCACGCTCTGGCCAACGGGCGCCACGCTCGGCGGCCGGGGCGAGAGCTGCTCGTTGGCGTAGAGCGCTTCGAGCTCGGCTGCACTGACCGCCTCGGCGGCCTTGTCGAAGGCGATGCGCCCGTCACGCACGCCGATCACGCGTGGAAAGTGCGCCAGGGCCAGCTCCACGGCGTGCAGGCTGGCCAGCAGCGTCGCCTGGCGCGCCTGCGCTTCCTGCGTGAGCAGCTCCAGCGAGTGGGCCGCCAGCACCGGGTCCATCGCCGAAACCGGCTCGTCGGCGAGGATCAGCTCCGGCGCCTGGTACAGCACCCGGGCGATGCCCACGCGCTGCAGCTGGCCGCCGGAAAGCTGGTCGCAGCGCTGGAACAGCTTGTCCTGCAAGTCCAGGCGCGCCAGGGCCTGGCGTGCACCCTGCGGGTCCAGCGGGTAGACGAGGCTCAGCAGGCTGCGCGGCAGGGACCACTGGCCAAGCCGGCCGGCCAGTACGGCAGTGACCACACGCTGGCGGGGTGGCAGCGGCGGCGCCTGGTGGATCAGGCCGATGCGGCTGCGCAATTGCTGCCGCGCCCTGGTCGACAGCTGCCAGGGCTCCTGGTCGAGTACTTCGACCTGCCCGGCTGCAGGGCGCAGATGGCTGGCCAGCAGGCGCAACAGCGTGGTCTTGCCGGCGCCCGAGGGGCCGATGATGGCGATTCGTTCGCCCTGGGCGACCTGCAGGTCGAGGTCGTGCAGGGCCGCCTGGCCGTTGGCGTGACGATAGGCCACGCCGGACAGGCGCAATGTCACTTCAGCAGGCCGGCCGCGCGCGCAGCCTCCTCGATGCCTTCGTAGTTTTCCGGCTTGGTTTCGATGAAGCGCGAGGCGGCCTGCAGGTCGAGAATCGCCTTGTGCTCCGGGTTGGCCGGGTCAAGCGCGAGGAACGCCGCCTTGATCTTTTCGGTCAGCGCCGGGTCGAGGGTGCCGCGCACCGTCCAGTTGTAGTCGTAGTAGGTCGGGGTGGTGCCGATTACGCGGACCTTGCTGGTATCGACCTTGCCAGCGGCGACCAGCTTGTCCCACACCGAGGCGTTGAGCACGCCGCCGTCGGCCTTGCCGGCCTGTACCCAGGCTGCAGTGGCGTCATGCGCGCCAGAGTAGGCGATGCGCTTGAAGAATTTCTCCGGCTCGATGCCGTCCTTGAGCATGAAGTAGCGCGGCATCAGGCTGCCGGACGTCGAGGAGACCGAGCCGAACGCAAAGGTCTTGCCTTCCAGGTCCTTGAGCGTCTTCACCTCGGGGTCGGCAGTGATGAACTTGCTGGTGAACTGCTCGTCCTGCTCGCGCTGGACCAGCGGGATGGCATTGCCGGTCTTCAGGCGCGCCTGGACGAAGGTGAATCCACCGAGCCAGGCCATGTCCAGCCGGTCCGAAGCCAGCGCCTCGACGACCGCGGCATAGTCGGAGACCGGGGTGAACTTCACCGGCATGCCCAGCTCTTTTTCGAGGTATTCACCCAGTGGCTTGAACTTGCGGATCAGTTCGGTGGGGGCTTCGTCGGGAATCGCGGAAACCCGCAGGGTTTCGGCCGCGTGGATGGCGGTGACGGACAGGGACAGGGCAAGGCCGGCGACGGCTGCCAGGGTGCGCTTGAGCATGGGGTTCTCCGGTTCAATAGCGGAAAAAGCGGCGCGATTATAGGCGCCGCAGCCGGCGCTGCCCAGCGGCGGCTAGACTCGCTGGGTGGCATTGGCGGGTTCGAGGAGTCGAGCATGAAAGGACTTCCCTTCGGCAGGCGTTTCGGCTTCGCCCTGCAGGGCCTGCGGCAGGCCGTGCGCGGCGAGCGCAGCCTGCGCAGTCACCTGTTGGCGACGGCTGCCGTGCTTTTGCTGCTGTTGCTCACGCGGCCCGCGGCGATCTGGTGGGCCGTGCTGTCGCTGGCCGTTGGCCTGGTACTGGTGGCCGAGTTGCTCAACAGTGCGCTCGAAGGGTTGCTCGACCACCTGCATCCGGCGCGCCACCCGGCGGTCGGCGCGGTGAAGGATATCGCCGCCGGTGCGGTGCTGGTCGCCAGCCTCGTCGCGCTGCTGGTCGGCGTGGCCTTTCTCGGCTCGCTCCTGTAACGGTGGCGCTTGGCGCGCATGCCGGGGCCGGCGCTAGAATCGGCGATTCGTCGAATCGAGGAGTCTGAGCATGTCCGAGCTGCCAACCCTGGGCTTTGCCGGTATCGGCCTGATGGGCCTGCCGATGTGTCGCCGTCTGCTGGCGGCGGGCTATCGGCTGAAGGTCTGGAACCGCACGCCGGACAAGTGCGCACCGCTGGTCGAACTGGGTGCCGAGCGCGTCGATACGCCGGCCGAGCTCTGTGCCAACACCGACATTGTGCTGCTGTGCCTGGCTGATACCCAGGTGGTGCGCGACGTGGTGTTCGGCCCGCGGGGCATCGCCGAGGGCGCGCGCAAGGGCCAGCTGCTGGTCGACCATTCCAGCCTGGAGCCGGCCGCCACCCGCGACATGGCCGCCGAGCTGGCGTTTCGCTGTGGCACCCACTGGGTCGATGCGCCGGTTTCCGGCGGGACGGCCGGGGCCGAGGCGGGCAGTCTGGCGATCATGGCCGGCGGGCGTGCCGAGGATATCGAGCGGGTGCGTCCGGTGCTGATGCACCTGGGTCAGCGGCTGACGCACATGGGCGATGTCGGTGCCGGGCAGGTGAGCAAGGTGTGCAACCAGATGATCGTCGCCTGCAATGCGCTGGTGATCGCCGAGGTCGTGGCGCTGGCCGAGCGCGCCGGGGTCGATGCCGGCCTGCTGGCACCGGCGCTGGCCGGCGGCTTTGCCGATTCGAAGCCGCTGCAGATCCTCGCCCCGCAGATGGCGGCGAGCGCGTTCGAACCGGTGAAGTGGCACGTGCGCACGCTGCTCAAGGACCTGGATACCGCCGTCAAGCTGTCGCGCGAGCAGGGCTCGTCGACACCGATGAGTGGGTTGGCCGCGCAACTGATGCGCCTGCACGGCAGCCAGGGCAATCTTGCGCGCGACCCGGCGACGCTGGTCGAACTGTTCCGGGAGGCCCAGGCATGAAGATCGCAGCCAACCTGTCGCTGTTGTTCACCGAACTGCCGCTGGCCGAGCGTGTGCTGGCCGCCCGGGTCGCCGGCTTCGACGGCGTGGAAATCCAGTTCCCCTATGAGCTGCCGGCCGTGCTGCTCAAGGGCCTGCTCGACCGCGCCGACCTGCCGCTGATCCTGATCAATCTGCCGGCCGGCGACCTGATGAGCGGCGGCCCGGGCCTGGCCGCAGTGCCGGAGCGCCAGGAAGCCTTCGACCAGGCGCTGCAGGCGGCGGCCACCTATGCGGCGATGGTCCGCCCGGCCTTCGTCAACGTGCTGCCGGGCCGGCTGGCCGAGGGCGTCGAGCGCGAGGCGGCGTTGGCGACGCTCGAACGCAACCTGTGGAAGACCGCCGAGGCGTTCGACATTCTCGGCATCGGTGTGCTCTGCGAGGCGATCAACCCGCTGGATATGCCGGGCTTTCTGATCAACACCGCCGACGAGCTGGCCGAGCTGCTCGAGCGGGTCGATCATCCCAATTGCCAGGCGCAGCTCGACTTCTATCACATGGCGCGCCAGGGGCTCGATCTGCCGACCTGCATCGCGCGGCTGGCCGGGCGCCTGGGCCACGTGCAGTTCGCCGATTGCCCCGGGCGCGGCGCGCCGGGTAGCGGCACGCTGGACTTCGTCGCTGCCCGCGAAGCGCTGGTGAGCAGCGGCTATCAGGGCTGGCTGGGCGCCGAATACCGACCCGGCGAAGCCGGCACCGAGGCGAGCCTCGGCTGGCTCGAGCAATGGCGCAGTCGCTGAGGCATTGCCGGGCATAAGCCCGGCTGATGGTGACAGACAACCCGAAGAGCAGACTCTAGAGTCACGGTCGAGTCCCGGCTGGCGTGTGGCCGGCACCTATAACAACAATGAGACCGACAACATGCAGCCTTCGACCCAAGCCGCGAACGCCTGGCGCGTCCTGTTCCTGCTGTTTTTCGCCAACCTGTTTAACTTCTTCGATCGCACCATTCCGGCGATCATCACCGAGCCGATCCGCCTGGAGTGGAACCTCAACGACTTCCAGCTCGGCCTGATCGGCACCGCGTTCACCATCATCTATGCAATCGCCGGCGTCCCCCTGGGACGCATGGCCGACAGCGGTTCGCGGCGCAAGATCATGGGCTGGGGCCTTACGGTGTGGAGCGGGCTGACGGCGGTCAATGGGCTGGCCTGGAATTTCTGGAGCTTTCTCCTGATTCGCATGGGCATCGGCGTCGGCGAAGCCAGTTACGCGCCGGCAGCCAACTCGCTGATCGGCGACCTGTTTCCGGCGCACAAGCGCGCCCGGGCCATGGGCATCTTCATGCTCGGGCTGCCGCTGGGGCTGCTGCTGGCCTTCTTCACCATCGGCTCGATGGTCGAGGCCTTTGGCAGCTGGCGCGCGCCGTTCTTCATCGCGGCGGTGCCCGGGCTGGTGCTGGCGCTGTTCCTGTTCTTCATCCGCGAACCCGAGCGCGGCGCGGCGGAAAGCGTGAAGGTGGCGCAGACGCCGGTGGAAAACCCGGTGCGCAAGGTCCTGGCGATCCCCACGTTCTGGTGGCTGGTGCTCGCCGGGCTGGCCTTCAACTTCGCCACCTACGCCTGCAACGCCTTCATGGTGCCGCTGCTGATGCGCTATTTCGGCGCGCCGCTGGTGCAGGCCTCGGTGGCTACCGGGGTGATCGTCGGGCTCACCGGGCTAATCGGCCTGACCTTTGGCGGCTGGGTGGCCGATCGCATCCACGCGCGCTTCGAGCGTGGCCGTCTGCTGTTCGCCGCGGCGAGCATGGTCGTCGCAACGCTGGCCACCGGCTATGCGCTGTTGGCCGGGCGCGTCGAGCTCGGCGTCTTCGTCGCGGTGTTCAGCGTGGGTTGGTTGTTCTCGTACAACTTCTATACCTGCGTCTATACGGCGATTCAGGACGTGGTAGAGCCGCGCCTGCGGGCCACGGCCATGGCGCTGTTCTTTGCCGGGCTGTACCTACTCGGTGGCGGCATGGGCACGGTGGTGGTGGGGCTGCTGTCCGACCATTTCGCCGAGGCGGCGATGCTGGCCGCCGGGGCCGGCGCGATGAGCGAGGCATTCCGCGCCATTGGTCTGCACGATGCGATGTATCTGATTCCGGCGACGCTGCTGATGACCATGGTCTTTCTGCTCATGGCCTCGCGCAGCTTCAGCCGCGACGCGGCGCGGATGACCGCCGGCATGGCCGCGCGCGAGGCCGAGGCCACCGGCCAGGCCGTGCCCGCCTGAGGATGAGCCGGAAGGCTGCCGGCGCGTGCCGGGGCCATCCGCCGGGCGGGCGATGTTCGGCCTGCAATGGCGCCGGGGCTGACGTAAACTGCGCGGCCCTTTCGATCCGGACCCGTTCATGCAGCCAGCAGTACCCGCCCGCGCCTGTGGCATCGACTTCGGCACCTCCAACTCCACCGTCGGCTGGTGGCGCCCCGGGCAGGACCCGCTGATCGCCCTCGAGGGCGAGGAGCCAACCCTGCCCTCGGTAGTGTTCTTCAACCTGGAAGAGCGCCGCCCGGTCTATGGCCGCCAGGCGCTGGCCGAATACCTCGAAGGCTACGAAGGCCGCCTGATGCGCTCGCTCAAGAGCCTGCTGGGCTCCAAGTTGCTCAAGAGCGAGACCACCGTGCTCGGCAGCGCCATGCCGTTCCGCGACATCCTCGGGCTGTTCCTCGGCACGCTGAAGACACGCGCCGAGACCGCCGCCGGGCGTTCGTTCGAGCAGGTGGTGCTGGGCCGCCCGGTATTCTTCGTCGACGACGATCCGCAGGCTGACCGCGAGGCGACTGAGATGCTCGAGGCCGCCGCCCGCAAGCTCGGCTTCAGTGAGGTTTCCTTCCAGTTCGAGCCCATTGCCGCGGCCTTCGACTACGAATCCCGCATCAGCCGCGAGGAGCGCGTGCTGATCGTCGACATCGGCGGCGGTACCTCGGACTTCTCGCTGGTGCGCCTGTCGCCCGAGCGCCGCGTGCTGGACGACCGTCAGGCCGACATCCTCGCCACCGGCGGCGTGCACATCGGCGGCACCGACTTCGACAAGCAGCTCAGCCTGGCCGGCGTGATGCCGCTGTTCGGCTACGGCAGCCGGATGAAGAGCGACGCGCCGATGCCCACCAGCACGCACCTCAACCTCGCCACCTGGCACACCATCAATGCGGTCTATGCCCCGGCTTCGCAGCGTGCGCTGCAGAGCATGCGCTACGACATCGTCGACCCCACCGGCATCGACCGCCTGTTCAGCCTGATCGAGCAGCGCGCCGGGCACTGGCTGGCGATGCAGGTCGAGCAGGGCAAGATCGAGCTGACCGAAGCCGAGCGGCATGTCATCGACTTCGCCCGCATCGAACCGCAGCTGCAGGCCGAACTCCGCCGGGATGACTTCGATATGGCGATCGAACCGCTGCTCGAGCGCATCGGTCGCAGTATCGACGAGTTGCTGCTGGCGGCGGGTCTTGCGCGGCACGAGGTCGACACCGTGTTCTTCACCGGCGGCTCGAGTGCGGTACCGGCGCTGCGACGCTGCGTCGCGAGCCGCCTGCCCGGAGCCCGCCAGGTCGAGGGCAACCGCTTTGGCAGTATCGGCAGCGGTTTGGCGATCGAGGCGCACAAGCGCTACGGTTAAGCGGGCCGGCTCGTCCGGCTGCCAGGTCCATCTATAGCCGGGAGAGGGTTCTACGCCATGGCCTACCGTATCAACCCCAGACGCAAGGCATCGCGTCAGGTCCGCAAGGCGGCGCTCGACCGTATCAGTGCGGCCTTGCAGGCCCTGGCGCTGCCGGCCGAGCGGCGTGCCGAGGGCGTGCACCAGGCGCGCAAGCGCTTCAAGGAATTGCGCGCACTGCTGCGCCTGGTGCGCGAGCCGCTGGGCAAGTCGTTCGCCCGGTTCAACCTGGCGGTGCGCGATCTCGGCCGTGCCTTGGCCGAGTCGCGCGATGCGGCGGCCATGCTGGAGAGCTGGGACGCCCTGGCCAAGGAGCATCATGCGACCTTTGCCACCGAATCCTTCCGCCAGGTGCGCCACCGCCTCGAGGGCCGTGCGAAGGCGTCAGCCGGGCAGGCGGATGACTGGGCCGCGCACCTGGCTGAGGTGCAGGCGCAGTTGCAGGCACTGGCCGGCGAGATCGAGTGCTGGTCGCTGGAAGGCAAGGGGTTTGCGTTGCTGCAACCGGGCCTCGCCCGTACCTATCGCGACGGCCGGCGCGACCTGGCGCTGGCGCGTCGCGAGCCAAGCGACGAGCGCCTTCACGAGTGGCGCAAGCGGGTCAAGGATCAGTGGTATCACAGCCAGTTGCTGACGGCGCTCTGGCCGGACGCCTTCGAGTTTCGCAGCGGCCAGCTCAAGCGCCTGTCCGATGCGCTGGGCGACGACCACGACCTGGCGATGATGCTGGCGTTGCTGCAGGCCGATCCCGAGCTGTTCGGCTCGGCAGCGACCCGCGAGCGCCTGCTGCGCCTGATCGACAAGCGCCGGGCGGCGCTGCAGGCCGAGGCATTCACCCTCGGTGCGCGACTCTACGCGGAAAAGCCCGGCGCGCTCGCCCAGCGCTGGCAGCGCTACTGGCGGATCGCGCGGGCCGGGTAGCACGGGCCTGGCGGCGTCCGCCTCGGGCGGAAACAGCGAGGCGCTGGCCCGGTGTTGCTGGCGTCAGCCAGCCACCAGCACGCGAATGGCCTCCAGGCGCAGGGCGGCCTTCTCCAGCATCGCCAGGCCGTCCTCTCGCTGGCGGCGCAGCGCTTCGATCTCGCTGTCGCGCACGCTCGGGTTGACCGCCTGCAGGGCGATCAGGCGCGCCAGCTCTTCGTCCAGTTCGGCGGTCAGGCGTTGCTGGGCCTCGGCGACGCGGGCGGCATGGCGCGGCGCAACCCTGGCTTCGGCCGCATTGATCTGCGCACCCAGCTGGTCGCGCTGAGCCTGGACGAACTTGTTGGCGCTCGAGCGCGGCACGCTTTCGAGCTGGTCGTTGAGGGTGTCGAAGGCGACCTTGGCCGCCAGGTCGTTGCCATTGGCATCGAGCAGGCAGCGCAGCGCCATCGGCGGCAGAAAGCGCGACAGCTGCAGCGCACGCGGAGCCACCACTTCGCTGACATAGAGCAACTCGAGCAGAACGGTGCCGGGCTTGAGGGCCTTGTTCTTGATCAGCGCCACGGCGGTATTGCCCATCGAGCCGGACAGCACCAGATCCATGCCGCCGCGGACCATCGGATGCTCCCAGGTGAGGAACTGCATGTCTTCGCGTGCCAGGGCCTGCTGGCGGTCGTAGGTGACCGTCACGGCCTCGTCGTCGCCCAGCGGGAAGCTGGCATCGAGCATCTTCTCGCTCGGGCGCAGCACCAGGGCGTTCTCGGAATGGTCCTCGCTGTCGATGCCAAAGGCGTCGAAGAGCTTTTCCATATAGATCGGCAGGGCGAACTGGTCGTCCTGCTCGGCAATGGCTTCGACCAGCGCGGCGCCTTTGTCGCCACCGGCCGAATTCAGCTCCAGCAGGCGGTCGCGGCCCTTGTGCAGCTCGCCCTCGAGCCGCTCGCGTTCGCCGCGGGCGGCATCGATCAGTGCCCCGAAGGCCTCGTCATCGTTGGCCTCCAGCTGATCCAGCAGCTGCGCGCCGAACTGGTGTTGCAGGGCATTGCCGGTCGGGCAGGTGGCCAGGAAGGCGTTGAGCGCGTCGTGGTACCAGCGGAACAGGCGTTCCTGGGGGCTGGTTTCCAGATAGGGGACGTGCAGCTGAATGGTGTGCTTCTGGCCGATCCGGTCGAGGCGGCCGATGCGCTGTTCGAGCAAATCCGGGTGGGCCGGCAGGTCGAACAGCACCAGGTGATGGGCGAACTGGAAGTTGCGTCCCTCGGAGCCGATTTCCGAGCAGATCAGCACCTGCGCACCGAATTCCTCGTCGGCGAAGTAGGCCGCGGCGCGGTCGCGCTCGAGAATGCTCATGCCCTCGTGGAACACCGTGGCCGGGATGCCGGAGCGTACGCGCAGGGCATCTTCGAGATCGAGTGCGGTCTCGGCATGGGCGCAAATGACCAGCACCTTGTACTTCTTCAGCATTTTCAGGGTGTCGATCAGCCATTCGACCCGCGGATCGAACTGCCACCAGCGGTTCTGCTCGTCGCCCGGCTCCTGCTGGCTCTGGAACGAGACCTCGGGATAGAGCTCGGCCTGTTCGCCGACAGGCAGCTCGAGGTATTCGACCGGGCAGGGCAGCGGGTAGGGATGCAGCTGGCGCTCGGGGAAGCCCTTGACCGCGGCGCGCGTGTTGCGGAACAGCAGGCGGCCGGTGCCGTGGCGGTCGAGCAGCTCGCGCACCAGCCGGTTGCTGGCCTCGATGTCGCCATCGGTGACGGCGGCCAGCAGCGCTTCGCCTTCGCTGCCGAGAAAATCGTGGATGGTCTGGTGCGATTTCATCGACAGCCGGCCTTCGTCGAGCAGCTCCTGCACGGCTTCGGCCACGGGCTGATAGTGGTTGCTCTCGGCGCGGAAGGCCTCCAGGTCGTGGAAGCGGTTCGGGTCGAGCAGGCGCAGCCGCGCGAAGTGGCTGTCCAGGCCCAGTTGTTCGGGGGTGGCGGTGAGCAGCAGTACGCCGGGGATGACCTCGGCCAATTGCTCGACCAGGCGGTACTCGGGGCTCGCGCCCTCCGGGTGCCAGACCAGATGGTGTGCCTCGTCGACCACCAGCAGGTCCCAGCCGGCGGCAAAGGCCGCATCCTGGGCGCGCTCGTCGCCCTTGAGCCACTCCAGCGAGACGAGCGCCAGCTGGGCGTCCTCGAACGGGTTGCTGGCATCGCTCTCGATGAAGCGCTCGGCGTCGAACAGGGCGACGTCGAGGTTGAAGCGTCGACGCATCTCCACCAGCCACTGGTGCTGGAGGTTTTCCGGCACCAGGATCAGCACCCGGCTGGCGCGGCCGGAGAGCAGCTGGCGATGGATGACCAGGCCGGCCTCGATGGTTTTGCCCAGGCCCACCTCGTCGGCCAGCAACACGCGCGGGGCGATGCGGTCGGCAACCTCGCGGGCGATGTGCAGCTGGTGCGCGATGGGCTGTGCACGGGCGCCGCCCAGGCCCCAGAGCGACGACTGCAGCTGTGCGCTCTGATGCTGCAGGGTGTGATAGCGCAGGGAGAACCAGGCCAGCGGGTCGATCTGGCCGGCGAAGAGGCGGTCGCTGGCCAGGCGGAACTGGATGAAGTTCGACAGCTGGGTTTCCGGCAGGGTGCGGGCTTCGTTGTGTGCGGTCAGGCCGTGGTAGACCAGCAGGCCGTCGACGTCGTCGACTTCGCGCACGGTCATCTTCCAGCCTTCGAAGTGGGTGATCTCGTCGCCGGGGACGAAGCGCACGCGCGTCAGCGGGGCGCTGCGCACCGCGTATTGGCGGGTTTCGCCGGTCGCTGGATAGAGCACGGTGAGCATGCGTCCATCCTGTGTGAGGATGGTGCCGAGACCCAGTTCCGCTTCGCTGTCGCTGATCCAGCGTTGTCCCGGTAGATACTGCTGCGCCATGCTGCCTCCCGCTGTCGAAAAAAGCCGGCTATGTTAACGGAACGCCGCAGCGAGAGCGACGCCGATGCCGCTGCCAGGCGTCAGTGTAGCGGGCGCGGTCCGGCGCGTTGCGCCAACGGCGACGAACAAGAGGAATCAACGATGCTGCCACCCATTCCGTCCGGTGTGATTCCGGTGACCGCCCAGCAGGATGCGGTCAAGCCGCGCCCGGACGTGGCACCGGTAACGCCGGTGCAGGCCTCGGCCCAGGAAAGCGCGGTGAGCCTGGATCGCCGCCATCCGCAGGATGCGCAGATGCGCCTGCGTGAAGAGCAGCGCCGACGTCAGCGCCGCGACCCATCGGACGACGCACAAGGCGACGGGCCGACGGGCGAGGTTGCTCCGGCCGAGGCTCTGCCCGGTGAAACCGACGAACCGCCACGCCAGGGGCGTTGGGTCGACGTGGAAGTCTGATGCAGCGAATCGAACTCGCCGATGCCGAGCTGCTCTACTGCCGCGCCTGGTGTCCGCCACAAGAGGCCGATCGATGGCTGTGCGAGCTGATCGCCACGCTGCCCTGGTCGCAGCCGTCGATCCGCCTGTTCGGCAGACAGGTGAAGGTGCCGCGCGAGGTCGCCTGGATCGGCGACCCCGAGGCCCGGTACCGCTACTCCGGGCTGGATAACCAGCCGTCGCCCTGGACCCCCCTGCTGGCCGCGATTCGCCAACGCCTCGAGCGCGAGCTTGGCCGGCCATTCAACGGTGTGCTGGTCAACCATTATCGCGATGGGCAGGACGCCATGGGCTGGCACAGCGATGACGAGCCCGAGCTGGGCGGCGATCCGCTGGTCGCTTCGCTCAGCCTGGGCGCGACGCGGCGCTTCGACCTGCGTCGCAAGGGCCAGACGCGCATCGCACATTCTTTGGAGCTGGAACACGGCTCACTGCTGGTCATGGGCGGGCTGACCCAGCATCATTGGCAGCACCAGATCGCGCGCACGACCCGGGTGCATGCCCCGCGCGTCAACCTGACCTTCCGCCAGATCATCGCGAGCCGTACAGACAGATGAGTAAGGACAGCAACCTGATCGATTTCGATGCCGAGCGCAGCAAGCGCATCCACGATCTCAACGACAAGCGGCTGGACGACATGCGCAAGGCCTTCGAGCAGGCCCTGCCGCTGGGCAATGGCCGCAAGAAGGCTCGCAAGAAGCCAAAGAAGCGCTGAGCTCACCGCCCGGCTTTGCCAAACAACCCGAAAACCGGCCTCAGAGGCCGGTTTTTCTTGATCCAGATCAGTCGCCCGAACAGCTTTCCGTCGTGCTCCCGCTGCTATTGACCCGGGTCAATTTTGCTGGGGAGGGGCGGGTTTAACGTTCACCCATCGGACATCGCAACGGATTCGGAGGACGGTCTCATGTTCGTCGATAGCGTAGTACTCGCAGGGGTGGTCACGGTCGGCCTGATGGTCGTTTTCCTGGGCGGTGTTGCTTATTTCATCTGGCGGGACTCGAAGAAGAAGCGCAGCTGACCCGCTGATACAGAGCACGCAAGGCATTTAGGCGACCTCAGGTCGCCTTTTTTTTGCCTTCGATTCTTCGCCTCGCGCAGCCCGCGCGTAGCGACCCGCGAAGCTTCGCGGACTTCCCTCCCGCTGGGTCAGCCGAAGCTGATCGGTGGCAGCTCCTTGAGTTCGACGGTTTCCTGCTTGCGCGGGGCCAGCACTTCGGCTTCGCCGTCGACCACGATTTCCTCGTTCTGGTTGTAGACCTGGGTGGCGACGCGCACACGGTTCTTCGGCAGCTTCTCGAGGATCTCCAGGCGCACCACCAGGGTGTCACCCAGCTTCACCGGCCGGGTGAACTTCATTGTCTGGCCCAGATAGATGGTGCCTGGGCCGGGCAGGGTGCAGGCGACCGCCGCGCTGATCAGCGCCCCGCTGAACATGCCATGGGCGATACGCTCCTTGAATAACGTCCCGGCGGCATAGTCGGCGTCCAGGTGCACGGGGTTGCGGTCGCCGGACATGGCGGCGAACAGCTGGATGTCGCGCTCGTCGACGGTCTTCTCGTAGCTGGCCTTCTGGCCGACTTCCAATGCGGAGTAAGGCGTGTTGCTGATGCGGGTCATGGGGTAGGTCCATGCAGGTGATTGAGCAGCGCTGCAACAGCGCTCGGGCGTCTTCGCGGCTCTGCGGGCGAAGCGCGCATTCTAGTGACTGCAGGCGCGCTTGTCCTGACTGACCGGTCACGCTGCGTGATCCGAAATTCACGGCATGGATGCAAGGCCATCTCGGTTGCGCCGGCAAGCCGAGCTGATAAGTTCGCTCTAGCCCCTCGCGGCTCGGACCACTCAGGTAAAGAGGCCAATAACAATGCAACCTGATTTCTGGAGCGACAAACGGCCGGCGGGCGTGCCCAACGAAATCGACATGGGCGGTTACCGCTCGGTCGTCGATGTGTTCGAGCGCGCTTGCCGGCAGCATGCGGACCGTCCGGCATTCACCAACATGGGTGTGACTCTCAATTACGCCGATCTGGAGCGCCATTCGGCGGCCTTCGCGGCCTGGCTGCAGAACCACACCGATCTCAAGCCGGGCGATCGCATCGCGGTGCAGATGCCGAACCTCTTGCAATATCCCATCGCCGTGTTCGGTGCGCTGCGGGCGGGGCTGATCGTGGTCAACACCAACCCCTTGTATACCGTGCGTGAAATGCGCCACCAGTTCCGGGATGCCGGGGCGCGGGCGCTGGTGTACCTGAACACCTTTGGCAAGCAGGTGCAGGAAGTGCTGGCTGACACCGAGATCGAGTATCTGATCGAAGCGCAGATCGGCGACCTGTTGCCCTCATTCAAGGGGCTGTTGGTCAACACCGCGGTCAAGCACGTGAAAAAGATGGTGCCCGCCTATAACCTGCCGCAGGCGGTTTCGTTCAAGCGTCTGCTGCGCGAGGGGGCCGGTGCCGGCTTGCGCCCGGTGTCGCTGGCGCTCGAGGACATCGCCGTGCTGCAGTACACCGGCGGCACCACGGGCGTGGCCAAGGGCGCGATGCTCAGCCACGGCAACCTGGTCGCCAACATGCAGCAGGTCAAGGCCAACATGCAGCAGCTCGACGCGCAGGGCCACCCGGTGATCCGCGAAGGACAGGAGGTGATGATCGCGCCGCTGCCGCTGTATCACATCTATGCATTTACCGTGAACTGCATGTGCATGATGGTCACTGGCAACCATAACGTGCTGATCACCAATCCACGCGACATCAACGCTTTCGTCAAGGAGCTGCAACGCTGGCAGTTCTCCGGTTTTCTCGGGCTGAACACGCTGTTCGTTGCACTGATGAGCCACCCGGAGTTCGGCAAGATCGATTTCTCCCGCCTCAAGGGCACCAACTCGGGCGGCACTGCGCTGATGTCGGCAGTGGCCGAGCGCTGGAAGAGCCTGACCGGCTGCACGGTGATGGAAGGCTATGGGCTGACGGAGACCTCGCCGGTGGTCTGCGCCAATCCGCACGGCGAGAAGTCGCGCCTGGGCACGGTCGGCCTGCCGGTGCCGGGCACCCAGTTGAAAGTGATCGACGAGGCCGGCAACACCCTGCCGCTGGGCGAGCGCGGCGAACTCTGCGTCAAGGGCCCGCAGGTGATGGTCGGCTACTGGCAGCGCCCCGAGGCGACCGCCGAGGTGCTGGACGCCGAGGGCTGGCTGCGCACCGGCGACATCGCGGTGATCGACGCTGAGGGCTTTGTCAGTATCGTCGACCGCAAGAAGGACCTGATCATCGTCTCGGGCTTCAATGTCTATCCCAACGAGATCGAAGAAGTGGTGATGGCGCATCCCAAGGTCGCAGCCTGCGCCGCCATCGGGGTACAGGACGAAAAATCGGGCGAGGCGGTCAAGCTGTTCGTGGTGCCGAGCGCGCCCGATCTCACCGAGGCCGAGTTGCATGCCTACTGCCGGGAGAACTTCACCGGCTACAAGATGCCCCGCCATTATGTGTTCCGCGAGTCCCTGCCGATGACCCCGGTGGGCAAGATCCTGCGGCGCGAATTGCGCGACCTCGCCTGACCCCTCGAGCCCCCGCAGGCACGTGACCGCAAGTTGATTGGTGGTCATTTTGTGCCTGTATGGGGCTTCTGAGGCCCTGTTCGGCCTGTTTTAAAGCTGCTAACCTCGGGCCGCTTTCTGCTGCTATTTGCAGTACAAAAGTTTACAAATCACAACAAAACAGCTGCCATTGAGTGCAGTGACAAAGCTGTCGCTTAGGAGTGGGTTCATGACCGATAACTTCTGGAAGGATAAATATCCTGTTGGGGTTGCAAGCGAAATCAATCCCGACGAATACCAGAACATCCAGGCGGTGCTTAAGCAGTCGTGCGAGCGGTTCGCCGACAAGCCGGCCTTCAGCAACCTCGGCAAGACCCTCACCTATGGCGAGCTGTATCGGCTCTCTGGCGAGTTTGCCGCCTACCTCCAGCAACTCCCGGGCCTGGAACCCGGCGACCGCATCGCCGTGCAGCTGCCGAACGTGCTGCAGTATCCGGTGGTGGTGTTCGGCGCCATGCGTGCCGGGCTCATCGTGGTCAATACCAACCCGCTCTATACCGCGCGGGAGATGGAGCACCAGTTCAACGATGCCGGCGCCAAGGCGCTGGTGTGTCTGGCCAACATGGCGCACCTGGCCGAGGAAGTGCTGCCGCGCACCGGCATCAAGCACGTGATCGTCACCGAGGTCGGCGATATGTTGCCGCCGCTCAAGCGCCTGCTGGTCAATGCCGTGGTCAAGCACGTCAAGAAGATGGTGCCCAGCTACAGCCTGCCCAAGGCGATCAAGTTCACCGACGCGCTGGCCGGCGGCCGCGGCAAGTCACTCAGGGAAGCCTGCCCGCAGGGCGACGACGTCGCCGTGCTGCAGTACACCGGCGGCACCACCGGCGTGGCCAAGGGCGCCATGCTCACGCACCGCAACATCGTCGCCAACATGCTGCAGAACCGCGCACTGATGGGTAGCGAGCTGCAGGAAGGCACCGAGGTGATGATCGCGCCGCTGCCGCTGTATCACATCTACGCCTTCACCTTTCACTGCATGGCGATGATGCTGATCGGTGCACACAACATCCTGATCACCAACCCGCGCGACCTGCCGACGATGGTCAAGGACCTCTCCAAGTACCGCTTCACCGGTTTCGTCGGCCTCAACACGCTGTTTGTCGCGCTGTGCAACAACGACAGTTTCCGCGCGCTGGACTTTTCCGGCCTGAAGCTCACGGTGTCCGGCGGCATGGCGCTGCAGCTGGCGACGGCCGAGCGCTGGAAGGCCGTGACCGGTTGCGACATCGCCGAGGGCTTCGGCATGACCGAAACCAGCCCGGTGGTATCGGTCAACCCGATCAAGCACATCAAGCTCGGCACCATCGGCATTCCGCTGCCGTCGACCGAGTGCAAGGTGATCGACGACGAGGGCAACGACCTGCCCATGGGCTCGATCGGTGAGCTCTGCGTGCGTGGCCCGCAGGTCATGAAGGGCTACTGGCAGCGCCCCGAGGCGACCGCCGAGATCCTCAGCGCCGACGGCTGGCTGAAGACCGGCGACATCGGCGTGATCCAGGAAGACGGCTACATGCGCATCGTCGACCGGAAGAAGGACATGATCCTGGTGTCCGGCTTCAACGTGTATCCGAACGAGCTGGAGGACGTGCTGGCCACCCTGCCGGGCGTGCTGCAATGTGCCGCCATCGGCGTGCCGGACGAGAAATCGGGCGAGGCGATCAAGCTGTTCGTGGTGGCCAAGCCAGGCGAGAGCCTGACCAAGGAGCAGGTCATGCAGCATATGCACGACAACCTGACCGGCTACAAGCGGCCGCGCTACATCGAGTTCCGTGACAGCCTGCCGACCACCAATGTCGGCAAGATCCTGCGCCGCGAGCTGCGCGACCAGGAGCTGAAGAAACAGGCGGCGACGGCTTAACCCCGTCGTTCCACAAAAAAGCCCCGCATGCCGCGGGGCTTTTTTTTACCGCCGTCATTACCCCCGCAAGCGCTCCGCATGGCCCGTTGCAGAGCGGTTTTTCCTGATCGAGGTTAAGAAAAGAGCCGTTCCGGTCGACAACTATAGGCGATGCCTTTTGCGCGGCACGGCCGCCTTGTGAGCCTTAGGGATAAACGACATGCTCTCGAACCTGCGTCTTAGAACCAAATTGCTGCTCTTGGCCCTGGGGCCGATCCTGCTGTTGACCATCCTGCTCAGCGGGATCACCGTGCTGCGCCTGCAGCACCTGGCCGAAGCGCAGGAGGTGCAGACGCGCCAGAGCCTCATCCGCGATCGCCAGGCCGAGCTGGAGCACTACGTCGGCATCGCCTACAACGCGATCAAGCCGATCTACGAAGCCTCTGCCGCGCAGGACATGCAGGCTCGCGCCGAAGCCGTTGCCGTGCTGCAGGAGCTCAACTACGGCAAGGAAGGCTACTTCTGGGGCTACGACACCAAGACCGTGCGGCTCTTCCAGGGCAACACCGGCGACAAGGTCGGCCAGAGCTTCTATGACTTCAAGGATGCTCAGGGCAACTATCCCATCCGCGAGCTGGTCAAGGCCGGCGTCGACGGCAGCCACTACGTGCACTACAGCTTCGTGCTCGGCGCCGACAAGGTGATCGTGCCGAAGGTCGGCTATTCGTTGCACCTGCCCAAGTGGGACATGATTTTCGGTACGGCGCTCAACCTCGACGGCGTCGAGCGTGACGTACAGGCCGCGCGCGCCGAGTTCCAGGACCGCATCGACACCCTGGTCGGCATCATGCTTGGCTCGGCGGTCGCCTTGCTGGCGGTGATCGGCTTGCTGGCGATGCTGATGAGCAATGCGCTGCTGCGCCCGCTGCTGCTGATCAAACGCAACCTCGACGACATGGCGCAAGGCGATGGCGACCTGACCCACCGGCTGCCGATCACCAGCGAGGACGAGCTCGGCGAACTGGCGCGCTCGTTCAACCGCTTCGTCGAGAAGATTCACTCGCTGGTGCAGCAAGTGGCGGGCACCACCACCCAGCTCACCGGTCTGGTCGGTGCGGTCGCCACCCAGGCGCAGCGTTCGGAGCAGGCGATGGCCGGCCAGCGCAGCGAAACCGACCAGGTGGCCACGGCCATCAACGAGATGTCGGCCGCCGCCAGTGAAGTGGCGATGAGTGCCCAGCGCGCCGCTGAAGCCGCCCGCGAGACCGATCAGCAGGGCCAGCTGGCCAAGCAGGTGGTCGATCAGAGCATCCGCCAGATTCACGAGCTGGTCGGCGAACTGCGCGGCAGCGGCGAATCGCTCGAGGGGCTGCAGCAGGACGTCAAGGGTATCGTCGGCGTGCTCGACGTGATTCGCGCGATCGCCGAGCAGACCAACCTGCTCGCACTCAACGCAGCGATCGAGGCGGCGCGCGCGGGTGAGGCCGGGCGCGGCTTTGCCGTGGTCGCCGACGAGGTGCGTGCGCTGGCCAGCCGCACGCAGCAGAGCACCGGCGAGATCCAGGGCATGATCGACCGCCTGCAGAGCGCCACCACCCATACCGTCTCGACCATGCTGCGCGCCGGCGAGAAGGGCGAGAGCACCCAGCAGCAGGCCAATCAGGCCGGCGAGTCGCTCGACGCCATCGCCGCGCTGATCGGCACCATCAACTCGATGAACGCGCAGATTGCCAGTGCCGCCGAGGAACAGACGGCCGTGGCCGAAGAGATCAACCGCAGCGTGCACCATATCGCCGATGCCGTAGATGGCGTCGCCAGCGATGCCTCGCAGGGGGCGCAGACCGCGCGCGACCTCAATGCGCTGGCCGAGCGTCTGCAGGGCCTGGTCCGCCAGTTCCGCGTCTGACCCCAGGGCGGCGGGCGCAATGCCCGCCGCCGAGCTGGCCTGACGGTCAGGAAATCGCGAGTTCCCCCCGTTCCGACCGGCGGTGCTACCGGCCGGCGACTCGCCTGAACGCAACGACATCGACCCCGGTCTAGCTCTCCATGGCCGCTTCCCTGGCTGTCCGCGGGGAATGGTGGTGTATGCCTGTGCGGCCTACCCATCAACTTGTCTAGGACAGTTACCGATGCACAAGAAAAATAATGTCGTTCGGGTAGTTGTTTCTCTCTCATTGGCGGTTGCCGCCGCCTCCGCCCTGGCCGCGCCGGACGCGCAGACCGAGCGCTTCCATGACTTCTGGAGCCCCGGCAAGCTGGACCGCGCCCTGTGCCGTTCGCCGCTGATGGTCGGCACGCCGCTCGGCCTGCCGCGCTGCATGCAGGCCGAGAACATCCTCTCGCGCCTGGAATCGTTGCAGAACATCGCCACCAGCAATGGCGGCAACCGCGCGTCCGGCCAGCCGGGCTATCAGGCCTCGGTGGACTACGTTCGGCGCACGCTCGAGCGCGCCGGCTATCGCGTGCAGGTCCAGCCGTTTCCCTTCCTGGCGTTCTACCCCAGCGGCCCCGGCATGCTGGCCAGCGTCGCGCCGCAGCAGACCCAGTACGTCTGGGAAGAAGATTTCACCTACCTCGAACAGACCGATCCGGGCAGCGTGACCGCCCCCGCGGTGGCGGTCGATGTCGCGCTGGGCGCCGGTAACACCTCGACCAGCGGCTGCGAGGCGGAGGACTTCGCCAACTTCCCGGCGGGTGCCATCGCCCTGGTGCAGCGCGGCACCTGTACCTTTGGCGAGAAGGCGACCAACGCCGCCAATGCCGGGGCCGCCGGGGTGATCATCTTCAACCAGGGGGACACCGAGGATCGCAAGGGGCTGATGAGCGCGACCCTCGGCGAGGACTATGCCGGTGGCATTCCGGTGCTCTTCGCCACCAACGACAACGGTGCGACCTGGGCGCAGACCGAGGGCCTGGAGCTGGCCATGACCACCGACGTGGTGCGTGAACGGACGGAGACCTACAACGTGGTCGCCGAGACCCGCCGCGGCAATCCGGACAACGTGGTGATGGTCGGTGCGCACCTGGACTCGGTGTTCGAGGGGCCGGGCATCAACGACAACGGTTCGGGCAGCGCCACGCTGCTGGAGATGGCCGTGCTGATGGGCAAGGCGCATCCGCTGAACAAGGTGCGCTTCGCCTGGTGGGGTGCGGAGGAGTCCGGGCTGGTCGGTTCGACCTATTACGTCAATCAGCTCTCCGAGGACGAGCGCGGGCGGATCAAGGCCTATTTGAACGCCGACATGGTGGGTTCGCCGAACTTCGCCAACTTCATCTATGACGGTGACGGCTCGGACTTCGGCCTGCAGGGCCCACCCGGTTCGGCGGCCATCGAACGCCTGCTGCGGGCGTACTTCGACCTGCGCAACCAGCCGTCCGAGGGCACCGAGATCGACTTCCGCTCGGACTACGCGCAGTTCTTCGAGGTCGGCATTCCGTTCGGTGGCCTGTTCACCGGTGCCGAAGGCATCAAGACCGAGGAGCAGGCGCAGCGCTATGGCGGGGCGGCCGGGCAGGCCTACGACCCCTGCTATCACAGCGAGTGCGACGACCTGGGCAACATCTCCCGCGAAGCCCTGGAGCTGCACGGCGATGCGCTGGCGTTCGCCACCAGCTGGCTGTCGCTGTCGACCAAGGCGATCGATGACGAGATCGCCGCGGCCGCCAACCAGCGGATGCTGCGCAGCCAGCAGGTGCAGGAGAAGTCGCGCTGGGGTCACTGGATCCGCTAGCGTCTGAACACCGCGCCGGTTCGCCGGCGCGGTCCAGCGGTCCGCCAGGCCCTGCGGCCAGCCTGGCAATCTGCGACAATCGCGTCCTTCACAGATTGCCCATGGCTGTCCATGACCGACGCAACGCCCGCCTTCGACACCCTGCACAAGAATCTCGACCACGCCTTCAGCGCCGACCGCCACCGCCTGCGTCGGCAACTGCATGAGCTGAGGAAAAAGCCGGACGAGGCGAAACTCGCCGGCTGGCTCGAGCGCTTCCAGGCCTCCGCCGCCAAGGTCGAGGCGCGCCGACAGAGCGTGCCGGCCATTCGCTACGACGATGCGCTGCCGATTGCCGCCAAGCGCGACGAGATCAAGGCCGCGCTGGAAAAGCATCAGGTGCTGGTGATCGCCGGTGAGACCGGCTCGGGCAAGACCACCCAGCTGCCGAAGATCTGTCTGGAGATCGGCCGGGGCGTACACGGGCTGATCGGCCATACCCAGCCGCGGCGCCTGGCCGCGCGCAGCGTCGCCACCCGCGTCGCCGAAGAACTCGGCGCGCCGCTGGGCGAGCTGGTGGGCTATCAGGTGCGCTTCGAGGACCAGAGCACCGAGCGCACGCTGATCAAGCTGATGACCGACGGCATCCTGCTGGCCGAGACGCAGCACGATCGCTTCCTGGAAAAGTACGACACGATCATCGTCGACGAAGCCCACGAGCGTTCGCTGAACATCGACTTCCTGCTGGGCTTCCTGAAGACGCTGCTGCCGCGCCGGCCGGATCTGAAGGTCATCATCACTTCGGCGACCATCGATCTGGAGCGCTTCAGCAAACATTTCAACGATGCGCCGATCATCGAGGTTTCCGGGCGCACCTACCCGGTGGAAACCTGGTATCGCCCGCTGGCCGCCGAGATCGACGAGGACGGCAACCGCGTCGAGGACGACCTCACCGTCGACCAGGGCATCCTCGCCGCGCTGGACGAGATCGCCGCCCACGAGCGCAGCGTTGGCCAGCGCCCCGGCGATGTGCTGGTGTTCCTCCCTGGCGAGCGGGAAATCCGCGACGCCGCCGAGGTGTTGCGCAAGGCCAATCTGAAATTCACCGAGGTGCTGCCGCTGTATGCGCGCCTGACGCCGGCCGAGCAGCAGAAAATCTTCCAGCCGCGACCGGGGCGCAAGATCGTGCTGGCCACCAACGTCGCCGAGACCTCGCTGACCGTGCCGGGCATCCGCTATGTGATTGATTCCGGCACCGCGCGCATCAGCCGCTACAGCTACCGCGCCAAGGTTCAGCGCCTGCCGATCGAGGCGGTGTCCCAGGCCAGTGCCAACCAGCGCAAGGGGCGCTGCGGGCGGGTCGAGCCGGGTATCTGCATTCGCCTGTACAGCGAGGAGGATTTCCTCGGTCGGCCGGAATTCACCGACCCGGAGATCCTGCGCACCAACCTCGCCGCGGTGATCCTGCAGATGCTGCATCTGCGCCTGGGCGACATCCAGGATTTCCCCTTTATCGAGCCGCCGGATGGCAAGGCCATCAGCGACGGCTTCAACCTCCTGCAGGAGCTCTCGGCGGTCAACCGTGAGAACCAGCTGACCCCGCTGGGCCGCCAGCTGGCGCGCCTGCCGATCGACCCGCGGCTGGGCCGCATGCTGCTCGAAGCCGCGCAGCAGGGCAGCTTGGCCGAGGTGCTGATCGTCGCCAGCGCGCTGTCGGTGCAGGATGTGCGCGAGCGCCCGGCCGACCGCCAGCAGGCCGCCGACCAGGCCCATGCGCAATGGAAGGACCCGGACTCGGACTTCGCCGCGCTGATCAACCTCTGGCGTGGTTTCGAGGAACAACGCCAGGCGCTGGGCACCAACGCGCTGCGCAGTTGGTGCCGGAAGAACTTCCTCAACTACCTGCGCCTGCGCGAGTGGCGTGACGCCCATCGCCAGCTGACGCTGATCGTGCGCGAACTCAAGCTCGGCGCGGGCCGGGCGGTGGATGGCTCCGGCCATCCACCCTACGCAAAGGGCAAAACCGATGCCCCGGCGGACGGCCACGTCGCTAAGCATCGTAGGGTGGAAGACGGCGCAGCCTCTTCCACGCGTCCGGCGGGGGCCAGCGCCCAACCCGCGCCGACCAAGGACAACAAGGTCAACGCCATGGTCCGCCAGCAGGCCGAAGCCAGCGAGGCCGCGCAGAAGGCCAAGGGTTACGCCGCGGTGCACAAGGCGATTCTTGCCGGCCTGCTCAGCCAGATCGGCAACAAGACCGAGGAGGGCGACTTCCTCGGTGCCCGCCAGCGGCGCTTCTGGGTGCATCCTTCCAGCGTGATCGGGCGCAAGAAACCCAACTGGCTCATGGCCGCGGAACTTGTGGAAACCACCAAGCTGTTCGCGCGCATGGTCGCCAAGATCGAACCGGAGTGGATCGAGCCGCTGGCCGGCCACCTGGTCAAGAAGAACCACTTCGAGCCGCACTGGGAGAAGAAGCGCGGCCAGGTGGTGGCCTACGAGCAGGTGACGCTCTACGGCCTGATCGTGGTTGGACGCCGCCCGGTGCACTACGGGCCCATCGACCCGCCGGCGGCGCGCGAGCTGTTCATCCGCGAGGGCTTGGTGCGTGGCGAGATCAACAGCCGTGCCCGCGCGCTGGCGGCCAACCGCGAGCTGCTCGAGCGCATGGACGAGCTTGAGGCCAAGGCACGGCGCCGCGACATCCTCGCCGACGAGGAAACCCTGTTCGGTTACTACGATGCGCGTGTGCCGGCGGACATCTACCAGACCGCCAGCTTCGAGAACTGGTACAAGCGCGAGAGCCAGAAAGACCCGCAGCTGTTGATCATGCGCGAGGAAGACGTGCTCGCCCGCGAGGCGCGCGAAGTCACCGCCGCGCAGTATCCGGATCACCTGCGCATAGGCGAGCTGCAGTTGCCGCTGGAATACCACTTCGAACCCAACCACCCGCGCGACGGCGTGACCCTGCGCGTGCCGGCGCCGCTGCTGCCGCAACTGCGCCGCGAGCGGCTCGACTGGCTGGTGCCCGGGCTGATCGAGGCCAAGGCGGTCGCACTGGTGCGCGGCCTGCCGAAGGCGATCCGCAAGAACTTCGTGCCGGTGCCGGACTTCGTCGGCGCGGCACTGGCCAAGATCAGCTTTGGCGAAGGCGCCTTGCCCGAGGCGCTGGGCCGCGAGCTCACCCGCATGACCGGCGCCCGCGTGCCGGACGAGGCCTGGGCCGAGGCCGCTGCCGGGCTGGAAAGCCACCTGAAGATGAACATCGAGGTGGTCGATGCGCGCGGCAAGTTCCTCGGCGAAGGCCGCGACCTGGCCGAGCTGACCGCGCGCTTTGCCGAGGCCAGCCAGGCCGCGCTGGCGCCGCCGCAGCAGAAGGCCGAGCAGAAGCCGGTCGAGGCCAAGGGGTTTGCCCAGGTCGCGGAAAAGGCGCAGGCGAAGATGGCCGGCCTGTCGATGACGGTCTACCCGGCGCTGGTCGAGGAGGGCGGGGTGGTCAAGGAGGCGCGCTTCCCGACCCAGGCCGAGGCCGACTGGCAGCACCGCCGCGCCCTGCAGCGCCTGTTGCTGCAACAGCTGGCCGAGCCGGCGAAATACCTGCGCAACAAGCTGCCGGGGCTCACCGAACTGGGCCTGCTCTACCGTGACATGGGCAAGGTCGATGTGCTGGTCGAGGACATCCTGCTGGCCAGCCTGGACAGCTGCATCCTCGACGGCGAAGCCCAGCTGCCGCGTGACGGCGCCGCACTGGCGTCGCTGGCCGAGAAGAAGCGCGGCGACTGGGCCGCGCATGCCGAACGGCTGGCGCGCCTGACACTGGAAATCCTCAAGCACTGGCACGGCCTGCAGAAGCGCTTCAAGGGCAAGATCGACCTGGCCCAGGCGGTGGCGCTCAACGACATCAAGGCGCAGCTCGCCAACCTGGTCTATCCGCACTTCGTTCGCGAGACGCCGGCCGAGTGGCTGAAGGAGTATCCGCGCTATCTGAAGGCCATCGAGCAGCGCTTCGAGAAGATCGGCGCGCAGCTGCAGCGCGACCGGGTCTGGTCCGGCGAGCTGGCCGGCTACTGGGAGCAGTACCAGGCACGGCTGCACAAGCACCAGCAGGAAGGCAAGCGCGACCCGGAACTGGCCCTGTATCGCTGGATGCTCGAGGAGTATCGCGTCTCGCTCTGGGCACAGCAGCTGGGCACGAAGATGCCCGTCTCGGACAAGCGCCTGAACAAGCAATGGGCGCAGACGCAGCCCTGAGTTGGAGAGGCAGATGCATGAATTCATCGCGCCGGTCGCGCTCGACAAGGCGTACCGGCTGATCACCCACGGGCCGACCGTCCTGGTCTCGGCGCGGCACGCCGGCGTTGACGACGTCATGGCTGCGGCCTGGGCCTGTGCGCTGGACTTCCAGCCGCCGAAGCTGACCGTCGTGCTCGACAAGGCCACCCGCACCCGCGCGCTGGTCGAGGCGAGCGGGCGCTTCGTGATTCAGGTGCCGACGCGGGCCCAGCTCGATCTGGTCGTCGGTGTGGGCAGCCACAGCCTGGCCGACATGCCGGACAAGCTCGCCCGCTTCGGCGTCTCGACCTTCGAGCAACCGGGGCATGCGCTGCCCTTCGTCGAAGGCTGCGCGGCCTGGCTCGCCTGCCGGCTGCTCTGCGAGCCGCACAACCAGCAATGCCACGATCTGTTCATTGGCGAGGTCGAGGCGGCCTGGGCCGATGGCCGCGTGTTCCGTGACGGCCGCTGGCGGTTCGAGGATGTCGATCCCGCCTGGCGCACGCTGCACCACGTGGCGGGCGGGCAGTTCTATGCGATCGGCGAGGCCGTGCGCAGCGAGCAGTAGGGCTAGGCCAGGGCCGGGCTGGCGAGTGCGCCGGCCACGGTTTCGGCGAGCAGCTCGAGGGTGAACGGCTTGGTCATCAGGCGCATCCCCGGGCCGAGGAATTCGGCACGGCTGCTGGCTTGCTCGGTGTAGCCGGTGATCAGCACCACCGGCAGCCCAGGGCGCTCCTGCTGCAGCATTTCGGCCAGTTGGCGGCCGTTGAGCCCGGGCAGGCCGACGTCACTGAGCAGCAGGTCGAGTGAGTCGAGGCGGGCGGCCAGGCTGAGCGCGCGCTGGCTGTCAGCGGCCAGATGCACCTGATAGCCGAGGTCCTCGAGCGCGGTTTGCAACAGCAGGCGCACGGCATCGTCATCCTCGACGATCAGAATCGACTGCCCATCCCCCGCGCTCGCCTTGCGCGGCTCACGGCTGGCCGGCACTTCGCGCACATCGGCCGCCGCCGCTGGCAGGTGCGGCGCAATGACGGTGCCCTGGCCCAGGCGACTGTCGACGCTGACGAAGCCGCCGCTCTGGCGAACGAAGCCATAGACCATCGACAGCCCGAGCCCGGTGCCCTGGCCCAGCGGTTTGGTGGTGAAGAAGGGCTCGAATACCTTGTCGAGCAGTCCCGGGGCAATCCCGGCGCCCGTATCGATAACCCTCAAGCGCACATATTCGTCAGCTGGCACAGCGTGCTGCGCCGCCTGTTCGGCGTCGATCCGCAGCCGACTGGTCTCGATGCGCAGCGTGCCGCCGCCCGGCATGGCGTCGCGGGCGTTCAGCGTCAGGTTCAGCAGCGCGTTCTCCAGCTGGTTGGGGTCGGCCAGCGCAAGGCCCGCCGCCTCGTCCAGCTCGAGTTCGAAGCCGGTGGTCTCGCTCAGGCTGCGTTGCAGCAGGTCGGCCATCGCCTTGATCAGGGCGTTGACCTCGGTCGGGCGTGTCTGCAGCGATTGCCGCCGGGAAAAGGCCAGCAGCCGCTGGGTCAGTGCCGCGGCGCGCTGTGCCGAGCCGTGCGCCGCGTCCAGGTAGCGCGGCAGGTCGTCGTGGCGACCGGCGTCCAGGCGCATGCGGATCAGGTCCAGCGCGCCGATGATGCCGGTCAGCATGTTGTTGAAGTCATGGGCGATGCCCCCGGTGAGCTGGCCGACCGCTTCCATTTTCTGCGAGTGCCGCAGCAGCTCCTCGGCGTGGTTGCGTTCTTGGATCTCCACGGTCAGTCGGTCGAGGGCCTCCTGCAGGGCCTGGGTGCGCAGGTCGACCTCATGCTCCAGCGCATGGTTGAACTGGCGCAGCATGACCTCGTTGCGCCGCTCGGCGTCGACGTCGATGATCACCACGGCCGCGCCCATCAACTGCTCGGCGTGGTCGTAGAGCGGCACGCCGCTCAGGCGCAGCCAGCGCTCGCCGCCTTCCTCGGGGTAGTAACGGTAGTCCTGGCCATTGACCTGTTCGCCGCGCAGGGCGCGGGCGCCGACGTACTGGCTTGGCGGTATGACCTGCCCCTGGCTGTCCAGCCCGACCCAGCGGCGTGCCCGCTCGAGCGCCGCCGAAGGAATCTTCCGGTTGGGCACGTATTCGTCGTACTTGGGGTTGCTGAGCAGGGTGTTGCCATGGGTGTCGATGAAGCTGACGCCGATCGGCAGATTCACGATCAGTCGTTCGAAACGGGCCCGCTGGTCGGCCCGCTCGATCACCTCGGCGTGGTGCGCGCGCTGCTGCTGGTGCAGGCGCAGACAGGTGGCCAGGCAACTCAGCAGGGTGGCCGGCCAGACCGGCTCTTCCAGCACCACGAAGTCGTTGATTGCCGCTGGCAGACGGGCCCTGAGCGCGGCATAGGGCTCGGCGTCGCGGCTCAGCAGAATGAACGGGATGGCACTGCCAGCTGGCAGCCTCTCGAGCGCGGCGTTCACCTCATCCAATGGCCCCGCTGCCAGCTCGTCGGCGAGTATCACCACCTCTACCGTCGCGTCGATCCGCTGTGCCAGGCCCGCCTGGTCGGTGCAGTGGCCGACGTGGTAGCCCTCGACCGTCAGCCACGTGGCGAGTTCGCGTCGTTCCGCACTGTCGCGCATGCCGAGAAGGATGCGATTTGCTTCCGCGGTTCCGCCTGCCATGTCGTTATTGCGCCTTTCTGATGGGGTAGTCCGATCAGCATCCCTCCTGATCGGCCGAGCGAAGCAACGCGGCTGCCCACAAGCGGACAGCGCGCTACGCATCTGTCTTTGAGCGGACTGCAAGCAAGCGAGAGTGTTCCAACGAACCGTCGGGTCGTCACGCCCGCGGCATGGTATTGGTCATCGGCCGTCAGCGATAGCAAGCTGCGTCCAGGTGCCCCCCGCGACAGTCAGCGCTCGAACCGCTGCAGGCTGCGAAAGACCTGCGCGGGGGTGGCGCCGATATAGCGCTTGTAGCAATTGCTGAAATGGCTGGCATCGGCGAAACCCGCATCGACGGCCGCCCGCGTCAGGCAGTCCGTCCGCTGCAGGTGCTCGGCGGCGAGCAGCAGGCGCTTCCAGATGCGGAAGCCGCGGTAGCTCATGCCGGTTTCGGCACGGAACAGGTGCGCCATGCGCGAGGGAGAGAGGTGCACCAGCGAGGCGGCCTGCGCCAGCGCGTGGTTGACGTCGCCCTCCTGGCGCAACAGCTCGAATACCGGCGTCAGGCGGCCCGCGTCGGTTGCATCGCTCGCGGCGGGCATCAGCGCCAGCAGGGTCTGCCGCGTCTGCTCCTTGCTCGGTGCCTCTTCGTAGAGCGCGGTCAGCGTATTGATCAGCACGGGATCGTGCAGCGGTAGCGCACACTGCCCGGGGCGCCAGGCAAAGCGTTGCACGAAGCGCCCGTACAGCTCGCTGTCGCGCTCGACGAACAGCTTGGCCAGCACGCCGCCCTGCGCATCCACCGCATGCGCCACGCCAGCGGGTACCACCACGGCCCGGCAGGGCAGGGCGGTGCCCGCCAGTTGCAACACAAGCGGGCGATAGAGGCCGACCATGAGCACCGCGGCGCCGTTGACGCGTCTGTCCAGATGCCGCAGCGGGCCGAAGTACAGCAGCATGTCCGGCCACATCAGCAGGTGCGAAGGCAGCATGCCCGGGCTCCTCAGGTCAGCTCGTTCTTACAAGCCTCACGCTAGCAGCCGGCCCTAGCATCGGGACATCGTACTTTGGCGCCGAAAGCCCGGCTCAGGCGTCCGCACCCGCACGGAGGAAAAACAATGACAAACACCATCCCGCTCGAGCCCCTCGCCAGTACCAGCTCTGTGTCGACGCCGGCGCAATTCGAGGCCCAGCTCACCGACATCGCGGCGCCGCTGGCGGGCGAGGCGGTGCTCGGGCTGCGCGCGCTGTACCTGTCCTGGCGCGTCGGGTCCTGGCTGGACACCGGCCTGCAGGTAAAGGCCGGCGATCGGCTGACCTTCGTGCTCGAGGGCGGCGTTGAGGTCTCCCGGGCGCTGGGCATCCGCTACTCGGCGGAGCTGGCGACCTGGGCACGCATCGGCGAGCGGGGGCCGATCTTCCGCGCGCTGCACGACACCCAGAGCTTCACGGTGGAGCAGGACGGCCCCCTGCAGCTCAAGCTCTACCCGCGCGACCGCTGGCTCGATGCCAGCGGCCGCTACCGTGGCGAGCCGCCCGCGTTCAACCCCGACGAGGGCGGCGGCGTCAATGTCGGCATCATCCACTGGCGGCCCGGTACCGATGTCGCCGAGGTGCTGGGCCAGGCCGCGGCTGGTCGCGACGCCGCGCACTGGGCCAGCCGCGAGCTGGCGCGCCTGCGTACACCGCGTGCGCCCTTGCCCGGTGGCTGGCAGGAACTCTGGGAACTGGGGCCGTCTACGGTGTTCTCCGCTGTCACGCCGGCCCAGGCGGGCCGGGCGCCGACACAGGCGATTCGCCTGCATACCCGTGACGATGTCTCCATCCTGCAGAAAGATGTCGACCTGCCGCTGAGCGCGCACACCACGCTGAGCTGGAAGTGGAAGGTCGACCGGTTGCCCTCGTCGGTCGCCGAAGACCAGATCCACACCCACGACTACCTGAGCATCGCCGTGGAGTTCGACAACGGCCGCGACCTCACCTTCTACTGGAGCCGGGATCTTCCCGAGGGCACGCACTTCCATTGCCCGCTGCCCGGCTGGCACGACCGCGAGACGCATGTCGTGGTGCGTTCGGGCACCGCCGATCTCGGCCAGTGGCTGTGCGAAGAGCAGAACATACTGGACCATTACCGCACCGCCATCGGCGGCGAGCCGCCTGCACGCATCCGGCGGGTCTGGCTGATCGGGGTCAGCCTGTTCCAGCATGGCGAAGGGGAGGCGACGTTCGGCGATATCCTGCTCCGGGATGTCGATATCGAAAAGCGCCTCTACTGAGCGCCTTTCCCCTCTGTAAAGGAGCACGCACATGGCTTCAGCCGAACCCGCCGCCGGCCCGGTCAGTGTCATCGTGCTGGCGGCCGGCCGCGGCGAGCGCTTCATCGCGTCCGGCGGGCGCATGCACAAGCTGGACGCACCGCTTGCCGGCAGGCCGGTGCTGGCGCATGTGCTCGAGACCGTGCGCCGCGCCGGCTTCGAGCCACAGCTGGTGCGGCCGCCGGGCGGGACCTCCGGTATGGGCGAGTCGATCGCCATGGGCGTGCGCGCAACGCCCGATGCCGCGGGCTGGCTGATCCTGCCCGGCGACCTGCCGCTGGTCCGGGCCGAGACGATCGCCGCGGTGGCCGCCGGGCTGGCCGGGCACGCCGTCGTCGTGCCGAAATTTCGGGGCCGGCCGGGGCATCCGGTCGGTTTCGCCAGTGGCTGCTTCACCGCGCTGGCGGCGCTTGCTGGGGATGCCGGAGCGAAAGCCGTGGTCCAGGCGCACCGCCGCGCCGGGGGCGTGCTCGAGCTGCCGGTAGCTGACCCCGGCATCGTTTTGGACATTGATCGCCTCGACGACCTGCACGTTGCCGAGCGCAGGCTGGCCGAGGGCCACGGCTAGCGCCCGAGCGGAAAGCCGCCTGCCGGTACCTGGGCGACGGGGCCGGCCTGCCCGGTCAGCGCGGTTCCGTGTGGCGCAACAGCTCGTTGAGTTCGGCGCCCGAGGGCGTGCCGTCGAAGCCATCGAACCGGCCCTGTTCGATCATCCTCCGCGCCGCGTCAATGAACCCGCCCCAGGCCGCGCGCGCCAGCGCCCCGCCGACACTGATGCGCCTGACGCCAAGCTCGGCCAGCGCCTCGACCGTCAGCTCGCTGTTCCAGCCGATCAGCACGTTCACCGGCTTCGGCGCGACGGCCTGGACGACCGTCTGAATTTCCTCCCGCGTCCTGAGACCTGGCGCGTACAGGCAGTCGGCCCCGGCCTGCGAATAGGCGAGCAGGCGCTCGACCGTGTCGTCCAGGTCGGGGCGGCCGACAAAGTAATTTTCCGCACGCCCCACCAGCAGGGTGTCGCCGCCGCCGGCATCGATGGCGGCGCGCGCCGCCTGCAGGCGCTCGACAGCCTGCGCCTTGTCGTGCACCGGCTGGGTGGGGTCGCCGCTCGAATCCTCGATGGACAGGCCCGCCACGCCGGTCTCCAGCGCCAGGCTGACACTGTCGAAGACCGCCTCGGGCGTGGCCCCGAAGCCGCTCTCGAAATCGGCGTTGATCGGCAGGTCGCTCATGGCCGCCATGTAGCGCATGTGCGCGAGGGTATCGTCGCGTGACAGTTGCCCGTCCGCCTGGCCCTGAGACCAGGCATAGCCTGCGCTGGTGGTCGCCAGGGCCCGGTAGCCGAGGCGCTCGAGCAGGCGAGCACCGCCGGCGTCCCACGGGTTGGGCAGCAGGAAGCACCCTGCATGGTGCATCTTGCGGAAAGCCGCGCGTTTATCGCTTACGGTGGGGCGGGTCATGATGTCTCCGGGAGCAGGGGGCTTGTCGTCATCCTATAGCCCACCGCGTGCGTGACGCGCCACCGCGACGTCACCCAGGGAGCGCCGGCTTGAACGAGATTGGCGATTTGGCCGTTAACGCGCTTGCCTGATACAACGCACAACAGGCCGCCGCAAACGCCGGCAGGCCCCGTCCCGCCGCCAGCCGTCCAGTGTTCGGCCGACAGGCTACGAAACCAGGGAGCACTACCGATGATCGACCTCCCGCTGTTGCTCGCCTTTGCTGCAGCCGCCTCGCTGCTGACCGTCACGCCGGGCGTGGATACGGCCATCGTGCTGCGCACGGCCACGCTGGAAGGGCGGCGCCAGGCCGTGCTGGCCGCGGCGGGCATCTGCCTGGGCTGCCTGGCCTGGGGTGTGGCGGTGTCGCTCGGGCTGGGTGCGCTGCTGCAGGCCTCGGAACTGGCCTATACGGTGGTCAAGTTCGCCGGCGCCGCCTACCTGATCTGGCTCGGCTCCAGACTGCTGTTCAAACCACGCGCCTCGTTCGATTCAGGCCCGGATGAGGCGCCCGCCGCAGCGAGCGGCCAAGCCTTCTGGCGTGGCTTGCTGACCAACCTGCTGAACCCGAAAGTGGGCGTGTTCTACGTCACCTTCCTGCCCCAGTTCGTCCCGCTCGGCGCCGATGTGGCGGGTTATTCGTTCTTCCTTGCGTGCCTGCACGTGCTGTTGTCCCTGGCCTGGTTCGCCGTGCTGATCGCCGCGACGATTCCGCTCGGGACGCTGTTGCGCCGGCCCGCGCTGACCAGGGCGCTGGACCGATTGACGGGTGGGGTGCTGGTGGCGTTTGGGGTGCGGTTGGCGGCTTCGAGTGGGGCATGAGGGAAGTGATTTCCGGCTGCTGCGCTTGACCCGTTTTAGGGGGTCAAGGCACGGCTGCTAACGGCCAAAAGCAGCCGCTCGGATATCTCTGCAAAAGCTGGGCTCTTCACTCGACGAAGAAATCGAGCCGTGTTGAGATCTGTGTCTATACTTTGACTGTTCAAAAATCTGGTTTAGCTCTTGGGTTATGGTACATTTGTCATGCAGTTCTACTGAAGCTGGAGCATCGATTTTGCCTGGCTAGCATCACACAGAAACCATATTTCTAATGGGCAAACAGTCATTTTTTGGACCGCAGCGATATCGATGGATCTCATGAAAGCCAAAAATAAGGAATAGCTATATGTCTGGGACGTTTGAAATATACAACGACAAAGCGGGTGAATTTCGTTTTCGGCTCAAAGCCAACAATGGCCAAGCAATTCTGGCCAGCGAGGGCTACAAGGATAAGTCTGGATGTCTAAATGGAGTCGAGTCAGTCAAAAAAAAATGCGCCTGATGATGCACGCTACGAGCGTAAGGCCAGCGGGGCTGACAAGTTTATGTTCAACCTTAAGGCGGGTAATCACCAAGTAGTCGGGACGAGCCAGTCATATGCCTCCGAAGCCTCACGCGACAAGGGTATCGAGTCGGTGAAAAACCACGCACCCGACGCTAAGGTTGTTGAGGTGGGCAATTAATCGCTTCAGTCTGTTCAAAATCACTTGGGCATTTCGTTGAGATGGGCGGCTGAGTATTCTTAATAGCCGCTTTTCCCTGCTCGGATGTGATCGACCGCTTCTGGCCGGTTAGCGACGGTCTGACTTCGACCGTCGCAATATATGGTCAGACCTCGGTCTGCTCCGCCATTTCCAGAGCGTCATCGACCTCAATCCCAAGATATCGGACGGTGCTCTCAAGCTT
>Ga0209300_1000108_pt1 | contig 52986 bp, 46 predicted proteins | sample Shrwel_input2_RT_FD_187535 | JGI IMG/M metagenome (GOLD analysis project Ga0209300, IMG submission 187535) | Subsurface microbial communities from deep shales in Ohio, USA - Utica-3 well 1 S input2 RT (SPAdes) (version 2) ... | reverse complement strand
AAAGAGCTGGCTGAATTCCGTCAGACCCGTGAGCGCGAGCAGCGCCTGCAGCGTCAACAGGCAGCCAAGCTTGAGAACATGTTCGAGAACATGGGCAAAGACGAGGTCAAGACCCTTAACGTGGTGCTCAAGACCGACGTTCGCGGCTCTCTGGAAGCCATCGTCAAATCCCTGCAGGATCTGGGTAACGACGAAGTACAGGTGAAGATCGTCTACTCCGGTGTTGGCGGTATTGCTGAAACTGACGTCAGCCTGGCCATGGCGACGAACGCCGTGATCTTCGGCTTCAACGTGCGTGCTGACAATGCCGCCAAGAAGCTGGTCGAGCAGGAAAATCTGGATCTGCGCTACTACAGCATCATCTACAACCTGATTGACGATGTTAAGTTTGCGCTGACCGGCATGCTGGCACCAGAATTCCGTGAAGACATTCTGGGCGTTGCCGAGGTGCGCGACGTATTCCGTTCGCCGAAATTCGGTCAGGTTGCTGGCTGTATGGTCGTCGAGGGTGTTGTTTACCGTAACAAGCCGATCCGCGTCCTGCGTGACAACGTGGTTATCTTTGAAGGTGAGCTGGAATCCCTGCGTCGCTTCAAGGATGACGTACCGGAAGTTCGCAATGGCATGGAATGTGGTATTGGCGTTAAGGGCTACGATGTGAAAGTGGGCGACCAGATCGAAGTATTCGATCGCGTCCGGGTTGAACGTCAGCTCGAATCCACGGGGGCCTGATGGCACGGGAATACAGTCGCGTAGATCGCATTGGCGATCAGATGCAGCGTGAGCTGGCCCAGCTGATCCAGCGTGAGGTGAAAGACCCTCGCGTTGGTCTGGTCACGGTCAATGCCGTCAAGGTGAGCCGTGATCTGGGCTATGCCGACATTTATGTGTCTTTGATGTCGACCGAAGAGCTGACCGAAGAATCTCCGGAGGTGCAAGACTGTCTGGCGGTTCTGAACAAGGTTTCGGGCTTTCTGCGGGGCCAGATCGGCCGCGCCATGAAGCTGCGGGTTGTGCCCCAGTTGCGCTTCCACTTCGATACTCTGCTTGGTCAGAGCCGGAAGATGGATCGTCTGATCCGTGAAGCTGTTGGTGATGAGCCAGCGGTTCCTCGTGATGACAACGATGATCCGGTTTCTGATAATCCGGAGCGTGATGCTTGAGTCGTAGACGCAAAGGCCGCAGTGTTAATGGCATTCTGGTCATCGACAAGCCGATGGGTGTTACTTCCAACGGCATTCTGCAACAGGTGAAACGTTTGTATGGTGCCGCGAAAGCGGGCCATACCGGCGCCCTTGATCCCCTCGCCACCGGCGTTCTGCCGTTGTGTTTTGGTGAAGCCACCAAGTTCTCCCAGATGATGCTGGACAGCGACAAGGCCTATGTCACCACCGCCAGGCTCGGTATCCGTACCGAGACCGGCGACAGTGAAGGGGCGGTGGTTGAGGAAAACCCGGTTCCGGTGTTTACCGAAGCCGAGGTGGAAGCCGTGCTGGAACAGTTCCGTGGGCCGATCGAACAGGTCCCTTCCATGTATTCAGCCCTCAAACACAAGGGCAGACCGTTGTACGAATACGCCCGGGAAGGTATCGAAATTGAACGGCCGGCACGGCCTGTCACAATCCACGAGCTGAAGCTGCTGGCGGTGCGCGAAAACGAACTTGATCTGGCGGTGAGCTGTACCAAGGGTACGTACGTCCGGTCGCTGGTTGAAGACATCGGCAACGCTCTGGGTTGCAGTGCCCACGTGAGTGCTCTGCGCCGCACCATGGCGTCGGGCTATACTCTCGAAAGCGCTCATAAGGTCGAAGACCTGGAAGCCATACGTGAACGTGGTGAAAGCCTGGATGGCCTGTTATTGCCACCAGAAAGCGCCCTGACCATGTTTCCGGAGTTGCAGTTGTCCGGCAGTTCGTTGGTGTCGATATTGAACGGACAACCGGTTAGAATGATGGATCAGTCCTTTGAAGGTCTGGTGCGCCTGTACGGCAACCATTCCTTTGTCGGACTGGCAGAAGCAATGCCGGAAGACGATGGCATCCAATTGGTGCCCCGTCGGCTGGTAAAGAGCAGCTAGCCGGTCAATAAAGACCGCTGCTGGTTAGCCGGGCTGTAGAGATGCGCGGTTCGGCCGGATTCTTAAGCATCGCAAACAATGAGGTGTAACATGGCACTTTCTGCCGACGAGAAAGCACAGATCGTTAAAGACTTTCAGCAAGCTGAAGGCGACACAGGTTCCCCTGAAGTTCAGGTGGCCCTGCTGAGCGCCAACATCGACGGGCTGCAAAGTCACTTCAAGGCCAACAAGCAGGATCACCATTCCCGCCGTGGCCTGATCCGGATGGTAAACCAGCGTCGTAAGCTGCTGGACTACCTGAAGCGTAAAAATGCTGACCGTTACCTTGAGCTGATCAAGCGTCTGGGTCTGCGTCGTTAATCCGGATTGACGACCTGATGGCCGGCCCGGGTTTCCCGGGCCGGCTGTGCTTCTCTCCCGCTGTCTGTGCTTGCCCGTTCCGGGAAAGCCGGAGGGTGTTAGCCGCAATTGATGTGTCCGTGAAACCGAAGGGTGCTCCCTGTCACAATTGAAAGCCGATATTGATAGCAGGTTGTTGAAAAGCCCGGGTGCTGCAGTGGCAACTGCACGCCTTGCCGGGGTTTTGCAACAGCCTGTTAGCTTTCAGACGGGTTGCCTTTGGTTCACATAACCGATGAATATTCAGGAGTGTATTGTGGATCTGCAACCACGTAAGAAACATTTTGAAATGGGTGGTGAGACCTTCACCATCGAGACTGGCCGTGTAGCCCGTCAGGCTACCGGTTCTGTTCTGGTGACCACTGGCGATACCTCGGTACTGGGTACCGTTGTTGGCGCCAAGGAAGCAAAACCTGGTCAGCCTTTTTTCCCGCTGACCGTTAACTACTTCGAGAAAACCTACGCAGCCGGCAAAATCCCGGGTGGTTTCTTCAAGCGTGAAGGTCGTCCCTCCGAGAAAGAGACGCTGACTTCCCGCCTGATCGACCGTCCGATTCGCCCGCTGTTCCCGGCCGGTTACATGAACGAAGTTCAGGTTATCCTGACCGTTATGTCCGCCAACAAGAATCACGATCCGGACATCGCCGCCATGCTGGCCGCTTCAGCCGCTCTGGCTATTTCCGGTATCCCGTTCGACGGTCCGATCGGTGCAGTCCGCGTTGGTTACACCAACGATAAGGGCTACTTCCTGAACCCGACCTTCGAAGAACTGGAAACGTCTGACCTGGACATGGTTGTTGCCGGTACCGAAGACGCCGTTCTGATGGTTGAGTCCGAAGCCAAAGGCCTGAACGAAGACCAGATGCTGGGCGCGGTGCTCTATGGCCACCAGGAAATGCAAGCCGCCGTTACCGCCATCAAGGAATTTGCCGCTGAAAACGGCAAGCCGCGTTGGGACTGGCAGCCTGCGCCGGAAAACACCGAACTGCTGAATACCATTCAGTCCGAGTTTGGTGGCGCTATTGCAGAAGCCTACGCGATTCGCGACAAAATGGAGCGTTATGCGCGCCTGAGCGAAATCAAGTCAGCCGCCGTTGAAAAACTGGCAGGTGAAGAAGAAGGCCAGCCGGCTGAAGACGAAGTGAAGAAGTACTTCGGCAAAGTCGAGAAGATCGTCGTTCGCCAGCAGGTGCTGGACGGCAAGCCCCGTATCGATGGCCGTGACAACAAGACGGTTCGTCCAATCGAAGTGGAAGTGGGCATCCTGCCTTCTGTTCACGGTTCCGCCCTGTTCACCCGTGGTGAAACCCAGGCCATCGTGACCACCACTCTGGGTACCACCCGTGACGTGCAGACTATCGACGCACTGGAAGGTGAGCGTAAGGATCCGTTCCTGTTCCACTACAACTTCCCTCCGTACTGTGTCGGTGAGGCTGGTCGTGTTGGTGCACCGGGTCGTCGTGAAGTCGGTCACGGTCGCCTGGCCAAGCGTGGCGTTCTGGCGGTTATGCCGACCATTGAAGAGTTCCCGTATGCCATTCGTGCGGTTTCCGAGATCACTGAATCCAACGGTTCCAGCTCCATGGCTTCCGTTTGTGGTTCAAGCCTGGCGCTGATGGATGCCGGTGTTCCGATCAAGGCACCGGTTGCCGGTATTGCCATGGGTCTGGTCAAGGAAGGTGACAAATTCGCCGTTCTGACCGACATTCTGGGTGACGAAGACCACCTGGGCGACATGGACTTCAAGGTTGCCGGTACCAAAGACGGCGTGACCGCTCTGCAGATGGATATCAAGATCAAGGGTATCACTGACGAGATCATGGAAATCGCTCTGGATCAGGCCTTCACCGCGCGTCAGCACATCCTGGGCGAGATGAACAAGGTAATCTCCGAGCCGCGTGCCGAGCTGTCTGACCGTGCACCGAGCATTACCACCATCAAGATCCATCCGGACAAGATCCGTGACGTTATCGGTAAGGGCGGCGCGACTATCCGGTCTATCTGTGACGAGACCGGTGCGTCTATCGATCTGGATGACGACGGCAACGTGAAGATTTACGCCGATAACCAGGAAGCGGCCCAGGCTGCGGTTAACCGTGTGAAGGAAATCACCGCTGAGATTGAAGTGGGTGCTATCTACAAGGGCCGCGTTGAGCGTATTGTGGACTTCGGTGCCTTCGTTAACCTCCTGCCTGGTAAGGACGGTCTGGTGCATATTTCCCAGATCGCCGATCACCGTGTAGAGAACGTCACTGACGAGATGAGCGAAGGTCAGGAAGTTCTGGTGAAGGTCCTGGATGTGGACAACCGTGGTCGCGTCAAGCTGTCCATGAAGGAAGTAAAGGAAGGCGAACAGCCGACTGATTTTTCTGACTGATTGAGGTTAGAAAGCTTCCATAAAAAACCCGCCCTGCTTCTGGCATGGCGGGTTTTTCGTTTCTGGGTATGCCGCTTGTAAGCTTAACCCCCCAGATACGCCTCCCGAACCTCGGGGTTGTTCAGCAAGTTTTTGCCGGTATCGTGCAGGCGGATTCGGCCAGTCTCCAGTACGTAACCCCGGTCTGCCAGACTCAACGCCTGGTGGGCGTTCTGTTCTACCAGAAACACCGTGATTCCTTCCTCCCTTAGCTGACCGATGATCTCGAAGATCTGCTGAATGATGATCGGTGCCAGTCCCAGTGAAGGCTCGTCCAGAATGATCATTCTGGGCCTGCTCATCAGCGCCCGACCGATTGCCAGCATTTGTTGCTCGCCCCCGGACATGGTGCCGGCACGCTGGTCTTCACGCTCTTTCAGCCGGGGAAACAATTCATAAACATGCGCCAGGCTTTTTTGTATTTCCGACTTGCTGTTGAAAAAACCACCCATGTGCAGATTTTCCTCAACGGTCAGGCCCGGAAAAACGCGACGCCCTTCCGGCACAATGGAAATGCCTGACCGCATGATTCGGGCGGTCGGTTCACGAGTAATGTCCCGTCCCTCGAGAATCACTCGACCGGCGCTGGCCTGTGGGTTGCCGCAAACCGTCATCAGGAGGGTGGTTTTGCCGGCGCCGTTGGCACCGATCAGCGAGACGATTTCACCTTTGTTGATTTCAATGGAAACCCCGTGTAGTGCCTCGATCTTCCCGTAGTGGGTATGAATATCTTCAACTACCAGCATGTTTTCCCTCAGGCCTCGCCCAGGTAGGCTTTGATCACGTCGTCGTTCTGACGGATGTCGTCTGGAGTACCGGCAGCCAGGGGCCGACCCTGACTGATGACGTTGATTCTGTCGGAAATTCCCATGACCAGATTCATATCGTGTTCGATCAGCAGTACGGAAACGTTGTAGTCTTCTTTCAGGCTGACAATCAACTGGTCGAGTTCCTTGGTTTCCGCCGGGTTCAGGCCGGCGGCTGGCTCGTCCAACATCAGAAGTTTGGGTTCGGTGACCATACAGCGGGCGATTTCCAGGCGGCGCTGCTGGCCATAGGCCAGGTTGCCCGCTTCGCGGTTAGCGAGTGCCAGCAGACCGACACGGTCCAGCCAGTAAGCGGCCCGATCCAGCGATTTTTGCTCACGTTTACGGTAATCCGGGGTTTTCAGCAAACCGGAAAGCAGGTTGGTGTTCAGATGCCGGTGTTGGGCTACCAGCAGGTTTTCCACTACGGTCATATTGCCGAACAGGCGGACGTGCTGAAAAGTGCGCACCATGCCCAGGCGGGATATCTTGTAGTCCGGCTTGGCCTGGATGGGTTGACCGTTGAACAGGATGTCGCCGCCGGTGGGTTTGTAAAAGCCACTGAGGCAGTTGAATACGGTGGTCTTGCCAGCGCCGTTGGGGCCGATGATGGACACGATTTCGTGTTCCCGGACATCCAGGCTTACCTGATCCACCGCCAGCAGGCCGCCGAAGCGCATGGACAGATTTTTTACTTCTAGCATATCTGTCACTCCTGCTGTTTGAGTTCGATATGAATACGGCGCATGGGCATCAGGCCCTGCGGTCGCCAGACCATCATCAGCACCATGGCGGCCCCGAAAATCAACATCCGGTACTCGGAGAACTCCCTGGCCAGTTCCGGCAGAATAGTCACGGCAACGGCTGCAAGAATGACGCCGATCTGGGAGCCCATGCCGCCCAGTACGACAATGGCCAGGACAATGGCGGACTCAAGGAACACAAACGACTCCGGGCTGATAAAGCCCTGTTTTGACGCAAACACAGTGCCGGCAAACCCGGCAAAGAACGCGCCAATGGTAAAGGCCGAGAGCTTGACGGCGGTTCGGCTGAGGCCAAGGGACCGGGCGGCGATTTCGTCTTCGCGCAGGGCCTCCCAGGCTCGACCCACGGGCATGCGCATCAAGCGGCGAATGATGAGAGCCGTGATCACCGCCAGCACCAGGGCAATCAGGTACAGGAAGATCACCTTGTGCTCGCCGGCGTAGGCAATGCCGAAGGTTTCATGGAAAGAGACGTTGCCTTCTTCCTTGATTCGTCGACCGAACTCCATGCCGAACAGGGTTGGCTCGGGAATCCCGCCAATCCCATTCGGTCCTCCGGTGAGGCTGGTCCAGTTGTTCAGAAGAATGCGGATAATTTCACCAAAGCCGAGGGTGACGATGGCCAGGTAGTCCCCCCGAAGCCGGAGCACGGGAAATCCGAGCACCAGGCCGAACAGGGCTGCGAGCAGAGCGCCAAAAGGCAGTGCCAGCCAGAACGAAACGCCCAGGTAATCGGACAACAGGGCAAAGGTGTAGGCTCCCACTGCGTAGAAGGCCACGTAACCCAGGTCCAACAGTCCGGCCAGACCCACGACCACGTTCAGGCCCAGAGCGAGCATGATGTAGATCAGCACCAGGGTGCCCAGGTCGACGGAACCGCGGGAAACGAAAAAAGGCCAGAACACTGCCAACACGACGATGATAGTAATGATCCGGGATTCTATTTTGACCCGCCGGTTTTCGGTCATGGGCTCCGGTTTTTTTGTCGGGGCCAAAGCAGGAATGCTGCGCAAACTGCCCATGATGGGCTCCCGGAACAGCTGGAAACCGAAGACAATCACGGCGGCCAGAAACACCATCACCAGAGTGAAAGCGTCGGCTCCGGTCAGGCTCAGATTCATACCCTCACTCTTCAGGTTGAATCCAAGAATAGGGTAGGCAATGAGGAGCGTAATGAATGCGCAGAAAAGTGCATGTTTCAGGTTGTGAGCAGCCATCAGATCTTCTCCACCTCCGGTTTGCCAAGCAGGCCGGTGGGTTTGAACAGCAGAATCAGGATCAATAGGCCGAAAGAAACCACATCCTTGTATTCCCCGCTGAGGTAGCCGGAGGTCATGCTCTCGGAAACGCCCAATATCAGCCCGCCGAGCATGGCGCCGGGGATGCTTCCGATACCACCCAGTACGGCAGCAGTGAACGCTTTCAGACCGGCAATGAAGCCGAAGAGAGGGTCAATGGAGCCGTAGTACATGCCCAGCAGGAGACCGGCAACGGCAGCCAGCGCTGCGCCAATCACGAAAGTAGCGGAGATGATCCGGTTGGTATCAATGCCCAGTAATGAGGCCATGCCCAGGTCCTGGGAAACGGCCCGGCAGGCCCGGCCGGTCCGGGAGCGTGAAATGAAGAGGGTCAGTGCCGTCATACAGACCAGGGTGGTGGCGAACACGGTGATCTGCATGTAGGAGATTCTGGCCTGAAAGGTGTCTTCGCTTCCGAACAGGAAGCCACCGTCGATCAGCAGTGGAAAACCGATGTTGCGTGAGCCCTGGGCAAGATGGATGTAATTCTGCAGGAATATTGACATCCCGATGGCCGAGATTAGTGGGATGAGTCGATGGCGGCCCCGCACGGGACGGTAAGCCACTCGCTCCACTGCCCAGCCCATGCCGCTGGAGACGAGCATGGCGCAAACCAACGCCACCAGAAGGATCAGCGGCAGCCAGGTAATTCCGAGAGTGGCGAGGCCGGTGATGGCAATCAGCGCGGTATAGGCGCCGATCATGTAGATCTCGCCATGGGCGAAGTTGATCATTCCGATGATGCCGTAAACCATCGTGTAACCGATGGCGATCAGGGCGTAGGCGCTCCCGATTGTCAGCCCGTTGATAAGCTGCTGAATAAAATAGAGGAGTTGTTCTGACATTGTAGTGCTCCGCTAGCCCGTCGCCACACGCCCGTCTGGTCACCGCCTGGATGTTGGTGGTGGCCGGGGCGGTTCATCGGGGGCCTAGAAAAACACCTTCCCCCGGGTTGGGCGGGAAGGTGTTTTCATGATTACCGTTTGTTAACGATCAGGCTTAGTTTAGCGGCGTTTTGCTGCCATCGGAATGCCATTCGTAGACCACGAAATCGAAGGATTCAAGATCGCCCTTCTGGTCATATTCAACCGTGCCGATTGGAGTTTCGAACGTGCCGTTATGCAGCGCCTCGGCGACTTCGAAAGGATCGGTGGACTGTGCCTGCTCGATGCCCTCGGCAATCAGTTGTACCGCAGTATAGGAAGTCAGTACGAAAGGGCCGGAGGGGTCTTCTCCCTTTTCCTCGAACGCTTCGACAAGGGCCTGGTTTTCGGCTTTCTCGTCAAAATTGGGTGGCAGAGTAACCAGCAGTCCTTCCGCGGCTTCGCCGGCAATGGAGTTGATACCTTCGTTACCCACGCCTTCCGGGCCCATAAATACCGCATCCAGGCCGGCTTGCTGTGCCTGTCGGAGAATCAGGCCGAGTTCCGGGTGATAACCGCCGTAGTAGACATAGTCCACGTCAGCCTGCTTGAGCTTGGATACCAGTGAGGAGAAGTTCTTGGCGCCCGCTGTTATGCCCTCGAACATGGCAATCTCGACGCCCTTTTCCTTGAGCGTTTCGCGCACGGCGGTGGCAATGCCTTCACCGTACTGTTGTTTGTCGTGAACAATGGCGACTCGGTCCGGATTCTGAGCAGCAATGTATTCCGCCGCTGCCGGGCCTTGCATGCTGTCCAGCCGATGGTGCGGAATACGGTGTCGTAGCCGCGCTCGGTGATTGCCGGGCTGGTCGACGCTGGCGTTATCATCAGAACGCCCTCGTCATAGTAGATGTCGGAGGCCGGCTGGGTCGAGCTGGAGCATAGATGCCCAACAACAAATCTGACTCCTTGGTTCACCATGCTGTTGGCTACGGTGACCGCCTGTTTGGGATCGCAGACGTCATCCATTTCAACGGCGACCAGGTCTTCCCCCATCACGCCGCCATTGGCGTTAATCTGTTCAATGGCCATGCGGGTGCCGGCGAACTGCATGTCGCCGTACTGGGCTACCGGGCCGGTCATCGGGCCGGCAACACCAATCTTGATTTCAGCGTTGGCCTGACCAGCGGCCATCAGGGCAACGGAGGCGCCTACAGCGGTAACGATCTTCTTGGCAGAGATTTTCATCGTGTTGTTCCTGTTTGTGTCAGGGTTTTTTCTTATGTTCTCAAGGAATCAAACAAACACCACAGCTCTTGACTTGTCAAGCATGGTGTCGGTTTCCCGGAACAGAAGATGCTTCGCAACGTTTTCTTGATCAGTGTTGTTTAGCAAGCTTCGTGCCGAGGGTTCAGTTTTCGGGATCTTCGTCCTGGCCGCCGAACACCAGCCGCCGGAAATTCTCGTGGTCGTGCAGTTTTGCGAAACTCGGATCGACTGAAGCGTCGTCGCGGTAGGCTTCGGAGATATCCAGAGCCTGTTCAAGCGTACTGACGGCATCCGCCCACCGGCCGATCTCGGCATAGGCGCAGGCCAGCTGATACAGGGCGTGGCCATTGTCCGGGGCCAGCTTCAGGGCTCGCTGACAGAGGCTGATGGCCCACAGTGGCTCCTGGATTTCCAGCACTGCGTCAGCTTTGTAGCTCAGAGCTTCCACGTCGTCCGGCCGAAGGTCCAGAATGTGATCGTAGGCGGCAATCTTGTTCTGGTGGGATGTTTCCTGACTTGCTTTCAACCAGAGCCCGTGCACTTCGTTGGTGCGTTCAATCTCGGCCTGGTTCTGATGAATAATTTCCGATTTCTGGTGCAACTGGTCTTCGATCGACTGCAGTCGCTTCTCATATTCGATGACCAGCTCGTTCACCCGGGTTTCGGCCAGGCTGGTGAGCTGGTTGCGCATATCCCGGATGGAGTTCCAGCCAAGCAGAACCAGAATCGAGGTGGCACCGGCAATCAGGTAAAAGAAATAGGTCACGGTATCGGTGGCGTAAGACATGGTTTTGTCGGCAACCGACAACTCTTTGTCGACCACTTTTTCAATCAGCTCGGCACGGGTGTTCTGCATTTCCTTGCGCAGGGCCTTGGATTCCTCGAGCAGATACAACTCCACAAACGGAGTGTACATGGGCTCTTCCAGCGTTCTGATGCTTTCCTCGACGTCTTCTGCTGTCAGCTCTTTTTCCGGCCCGAGTTCCCGTTCCTGCTGGGCATGAACCTGGCCCCCAAGGGTGATAGCAAGCACAAAAGCAAGGTAATACCTGATCATCAACCGTGTCCGCGTGTGGGTGAATGTGTGGGCATGACCATAGCATAGTGGTTTGCAAAAATAATGCGGTATCCGGGTCGGGGTAAGCCCCACTTGCATTTGGCGATGCAAAGACATCTAATATTTAGTGGTGTAAGTATTCATTGGCGATGGAGCAAAGAGTGAGCAGTTACGATCAGGTGTTGGTGGCACTTCGACGGGTGATCCGGGCAACGGATCTGCATTCCAAGCGGCTGAGCAAGCACGCGGGTTTGACCGGCCCACAGCTTCTGATCATGCGCACCATTCGCGATCTGGGCGAGGTAACTATCGGCACCATTGCCGAGCAGGTCAGCCTCAGTCAGGCTACGGTAACCACGATTCTGGACCGTCTGGAACACCGCGACCTGGTCTATCGGGTTCGCAGTACCCGTGACAAGCGCAAGGTGCACGCGCATTTGACAGAAAAAGGCGAAGAGATTCTGGCACGGGCGCCAAATCCGTTGCAGGAGGATTTCATCGAGAAATACCAGAGCCTGGAGGAGTGGGAGCAGACCATGATCCTGTCATCCTTGCAGCGCGTGGCCAACATGATGAATGCCGACGATATAGATGCCTCGCCAGTGCTGACGGTGGGGTCGATGCTCAAGGATGACGGCTGGAAAGAAAAAGCCTGATTTTGGCCACGGAATCCGTGGCCAAAAAATCAGTGAACCGAAGCCCCTCTCCTCGGCTTGCTCGCAAAGCACACCTGGAACACATCGTTGTAGTGCTTGGCGAAGTTCACTGACAGCCCTTCCTTCAGATACTCCGGCAGCTCTTCATAATCGCCCCGGTTTGCCTCCGGCAGAATCAGGTTGCTGATTTTCTGCCGCCGCGCGGCGATCACTTTTTCCCGGATGCCGCCGACCGGCAATACCTGCCCAGTCAGCGTCAGCTCTCCGGTCATCGCCAGGTTTTGCTTCGGTGCCTCTTTGCGGGCGATGGAGAGCAGGGCCGTGGCCATGGTGACGCCGGCGCTGGGGCCGTCTTTGGGTGTGGCGCCTTCGGGTACGTGCAGGTGCACGAACGATTTGTCGAAGAAGGTCGGGTCGCCTTTGTAGCGTTTGAGGTTGGACGACACGAAGCTGTAGGCAATCTCGGCAGACTCTTTCATCACTTCACCCAACTGGCCGGTAAGCTTGAAGCCCCGCTGGTTGGTATGAATGCGGGAAGCCTCGATGCTCAGGGTGGCACCACCCATAGCGGTCCACGCCAGGCCGGTGACCACGCCGGTGCCTTGCAGGGATTTTTCTTTCTTGAAAGCCGGCTGACCAAGGTAGCTTGTCAGGTCAGACACGCCCACTTTTACCGGCTTGTCCGGGTTGTCCAGCAGTTCGACGATGCCCTTCCGGATCACCTTGTGCAGCAGTTTCTCAAGGCCCCGGACACCCGCTTCCCGGGCGTAGCCTTCAATAATCTGGCGGATGGCCGCATCGGTGATGTTCAACTGCTTTTTCAGCAGGCCGGCGCGTTTCAGCAGTCGCGGCATCAGGTAATGCTTGGCGATGGCGAGCTTTTCTTCACCGATATAGCCGGACAGGCGAATGGTATCCATCCGGTCGAGCAGGGGCCGGGGTATGGTGTCCAACTGGTTGGCGGTGCAGATGAACAGGACCTTGGACAGATCCATGCGTACATCCAGGTAGTGGTCCAGAAACTCGCGGTTCTGTTCCGGGTCGAGGGTTTCCAGCAGGGCAGAGGCCGGGTCGCCCTGGAACGAAGAACCGATCTTGTCGATCTCATCCAGCATGATCACCGGGTTGGCCACTTTGCTGTCTTTCAGTGCCTGCACAAACTTGCCCGGCATGGCACCGATATAGGTGCGCCGGTGGCCCTTGATTTCGGCCTCGTCGCGCATGCCGCCCACGCTGAACCGATAGAATTCCCGGCCCAGGGCGTCTGCCACTGAATGGCCGATGGAGGTTTTGCCTACGCCCGGCGGACCTACCAGAAGCAGTATGGAACCACTCACTTCGCCCTTGAAGGTGCCCTCTGCCAGGAACTCGACAATGCGGTCTTTGACATCGTCCAGGCCGTCGTGGTCCCGGTCGAGAATGCGGCGGGCTTCGGCCAGGTCGAAGTGGTCTTCCGAGTGGATGCCCCAGGGCACCTGGGTAAGCCAGTCCAGATAATTGCGGGTCACGCCGTATTCCGGTGAGCCCTGTTCCAGCACCTCAAGTTTCTGGACCTCGTCGGCGAATCGTTCCTGTACGGCCTCTGGCGGGTTGAGCTCGGCCATGCGGTCTTCAAAGCGTTCGACATCGGCGGTCTTGTCGTCCTTGGCGATGCCCAGCTCGCGCTGGATGACTTTCAGTTGCTCGCGCAGGAAAAATTCCCTCTGGTGCTTCTGCACCTTTTCGTTCACTTCCTCATTGATCTCGGTTTGCAGGCGCGCGACTTCCTGCTCCTTACGCATCAGCAGGAGTACTTTTTCCATGCGCCGGAGCAGGGGGACTGTGTTCAGTACTTCCTGTAGTTCCCGGCCGGGAGCGCTGGTCATTGAGGCGCCGAAATCGGCCAGGGGTGAGCTGTCTTCCGGTCCGAATCGGGACAGGTACTGCTTCACTTCTTCACCATATAATGGGTTGGATCGCAGCAATTCCTTGATGGCACTGATAATGGCCAGGGTGTAGGCCTTGAGCTCATCTGCGGGTTCTTCCGGCTCTTCCGGGTATTCCACCTCGACCAGATAGGGCGGCCGGCGACGCAGCCATTGCACAATGCGGAAGCGCTGCAGCCCCTGGGCAATGAACTGCACTTTGCCGCTGTCTTTCTGCGCATGATGTATGCGGACAGCACAGCCCATAGTCTCGAAGTCTTCGCTGCCGGGAATGCCGCTTTCGGTTTCAGCCTCGTCCACAAAGCAGACGCCCAGCACGCGATGCTCGGTTTCGCCCACCCGCTTCAGGGTTTCGTGCCAGGGGTCTTCATTCACCACCACTGGCTGAACCTGCGCCGGGAAAAACGGCCGGTTAGACACCGGCAACACGTACATGCGCCGCGGACGGCTGTGTTCCGGCAAGGCGAGGCCGGTGCTGCTCTCGTCTTTGCCAATGTATTCGGTCACGTCTTCTTCAAATTCTTCCATGGAGTTGTTGCGGTTTTCGTCATTCATACCGTTCTGCTCTCAGGGCGTGAGTGGTTAATGACCTATGTAACGGCGATAGCGGGATTTTCAAGTTGCCTTGAATTTATACCCTGTGCCCCAACAATAAACAGCAAACAGATCAACGCATCAGGTGCTCCTATGACAGCTTCGCAACACATTTTTGACGCCACGGCAGAAAACTTCCAGCAGGCAGTAATGGAAGCCTCCGCCACCACGCCGGTGCTGGTGGATGTGTGGGCGGACTGGTGCGCGCCGTGCAAACAGCTCATGCCGATCCTGGAAAAACTGGCGGAGGAGTACCAGGGCAACTTCCAGCTGGCGAAAGTGAACGCTGACCAACAGCAGGAACTGACCGCTTCGCTGGGTGTGCGCAGCCTGCCAACGATCATTCTGGTGAAAGACGGGCAAGCCGTGGACGGCTTCAACAGTGCCTTGCCGGAGAGTGAAATCCGCAAGATTCTTGAGAAGCACATCGAAGCGCCGGCGGAAGATCCCTATGAAAAAGCCCACGCTCTCTGGGAAGCCGGTGATGTGGATGGCGCGCTGGCGATCTTCACCGAAATGAATCAGAAAGACCCGGAAAACGTGGACGTGCTCATCGATCTGGCCCAGTTGAAAGCCGAAAAGGGCGATCTGGAAACCGCCGAGCAGGTACTGAACAGCCTGGCGCCGGAAGACAAGCTGGGCCACAAGGCCAAACAACTGGCCGCCCGGGTGAAGTTCATGAAGCAGTCCGGCGAGTTACCGCCGGTGGCCGATCTGGAACAAAAGCTGGAAGCCAATCCTGATGACCTGGAAGCCCTGCACCAGCTGGCGTTGCACAAGATCCTGCAGGAACAGAACGCCGAGGCGATGGACCTGTTGATTCGCCTGATGCGGGCGGATAGCACGTATAAGGAAGGTGTGGCCAAGACCACGCTGGTCGAGTTGTTTGAAAAGCTGGGGAACAGTAATCCGGACGTGCGTACCTACAGGCGGAAGTTGTATGCCATGCTGTATTAGCAGGCGGTCCGGGTAATTTAAAAGGTGGTGACGATGCAGGTCAGGCGCGGGATCAAGGTTTCATTGCTGCTGACGTTGGCGTTATTGGCCGGCTGTGCCACTCGTCAATATGACTCATCGCCCGCCGTAGCCGTCGAAACAGATACCTGCAAGAACACCTTCACGCAATGGCAGGAACAGGTTGAGGGCGGCAATCACTTTGACGCCCAGACCTGGTCACCAGCCGGCTTCCCTTATCTACGGGTCAACCGTTTGTTGGCCAGTTTTCCTGTTGATGAGCTCTCTGTGCCCCAGCGCCGGGAATGGCTGGAGCGTGCCCATGAGCTGGCGGTAACTGCCTGGCACCATGAAGCGGCCAGTCTGGGCGGCAACGCCCGCAACCAGCTGCCGGGATTACAGCGTTGTGGCCAGGCTGCGATCGCAGAGTTTTTGGAAAGCGACTCGCGCTGGCAGCAACTGCAAGACGCATCCACGGTACCGGACAGCTATAACACGCCCGCCAGAGTGTTGGGTGGCTATCCCGCGGTAGCGCCGGTGGTGCGCTGGCGGGCCGGCGTGGTAATGGGCGAGTTGATGGATAGTTTTGGCGAATACCAACCCACGCACCCATGGCAGGTTTATGAGCCGGATGCGGTGATCGAGAACATCGACGTGGCCGCCTTGCTTCGCCGGGCCTCTGCCCGCAGCCAGTTGGGCATTCCGGATTTTCGGCCTGCTGAGCGCGATCAGTTGTTGCAGCACTACGCTCCCGAGTGGGTGGTGGAAACTGCTGGCAGCAATGATACGCCGGGACGCCCGGGGCGCGACCAGAATGGCGATATCCAGTTTCGGCCGGAGCCAGTCGTGTTCAGCAAGCTGGCCTATACCCGGCTGGATGGTCAGGTGCTCCCACAGTTGGTGTACACCATGTGGTTCCCCCGCCGCCCCGCTGAAAGCCGTTTCGATATTGTCGCCGGGGAACTGGATGGTCTGGTCTGGCGCGTTACGCTGGGCCAGAGCGGCCGCCCGTTGATCTACGACTCCATCCATCCCTGCGGTTGTTATCACACCTGGGTTCTGGCGCCCGGCGGGCTGGAACCCCGGGGCGAAACCGGTTTCTGGGAAGAGCCCTTGTGGATTGCCGGCACCGCACCGGAAACAGATCAGGGGGTGGTGCTGTATTTGGCCTCGGGCACACACTATCTGATGGATGTGGCGACGAAGCGTCCTGAAGATGAAGCCGAAACCCGGCGTTATTCCATGGAGCCCTATGACCGTTTGCGTGGCCCTTCGTTCGCCGGTGGGCGGCTGTTCAACCGGGAAGGCATGATTGCCGGCACAGAGCGCCTGGAGCGGTATTTCCTTTGGCCCACGGGAGTGCCGTCACCCGGCGCCATGCGCCAGTGGGGGCATCACGCCACGGCGTTTGTGGGCACGCGGCATTTCGATGATCCGTGGTTGCTGAAACGCTATTTCGTGCAGCCTGAATAGCAAAAAGGCCAGATGAATCCCTCCATCTGGCCTTTTACGTCATGCTTTCAGGGCAACAGCCTCAGCCGTTTCCTTTTTTCATTTCCTCGAACTCATCTTCAAAGAAGAACTTCTCTTCTCCGAGTGCCGGTTCCAGTTCGTGCAACCAGGTGGCGGTTTCGCTGTACTTGGCGAAGAACGGACGCTGAACCCAATCCGGGTTGCGGCCCTGCAGGAAGCGCAGCACGAAGACTTTTTCGCCGTGGATCTCGGTAATGCCCTGAATCTCCACCTTGCCGGGGCCGGCACTCATGCTGGGGCCACGAGCCGTGCGGGCCAGGCCGGACACCTTCTTCATGGCTTCACGGTAGATCTGGAAGGCTTCGGCCAGAGGTATTTCGAAGTAGTTCTTGGCGCCGGTATCCCGCTCCACAAACATGTAGTAGGGGATGATGCCCAACTGGACTTCCTTCTTCCACAGTTTTGCCCAGGCCTCGGCATCGTCGTTCACGTGCTTGATCAGCGGGCCCTGGGCGCGGATTTCAGCACCGGTAGCGCGAATGCGGCGAATGGCCTCTTCGGCAATATCGGTGGTGATTTCCTGCCAGTGGTTGTAGTGCGCCATGATGGCCACGTGCTTGCCGGCATCAACCAGTTTGGCGAACAGCTCGATCAGCTCATCGGCATCCTTGTCGGTAACAAAACGGTACGGCCAGAAGGTGAGAGCCTTGGTGCCGATGCGGATGGTCTGAATGTGGTCATACTCCGGCTGCAGCAGCGGCTCGAGGTATTGCACCAGGCTCTTGGTTTTCATCACCATGGGGTCGCCGCCCGTTACCAGCAGGTCGGTCACCTCGGTGTGCTCGGCCAGGTAGCCGTGCAGTTTCTCGGCTTCGGTGCTGGCCATCTTCAGATCTTTGTCGCCAACAAACTGCGCCCAGCGGAAACAGAAGGTGCAGTAAGAGTGGCAGGTCTGGCCCTGGGCCGGGAAAAACAGCACGGTTTCGCGGTACTTGTGCTGCACGCCGTCTAGGACTTCGCCGTCCAGCTCGGGCATGTTCATTTCCATCTGGCCGGCCGGGTGCGGGTTCAGCTCGTCGCGGATCACTTTGGCGACAGCCTGAATCTCCTTTTTGTCAGCACCGTCGCGGTGCATCTGGGCCATACGTTCGTAATGTTCGTCTTTCAGCATCCCTTTTTGAGGGAAGACAAGTTGGTAGATCGGATCATTGGGTACCTTGTCCCAATTGATCAGCTCATTGATTACGTACTCGTTCACACGGAAGGGCAGCACGCTGGCTACCACCTTCATTTCGAACAGCGTCTCTTCCGGGAGACTCTGGATTGCTTCAATCTTGTCTAGCTGGCGGTCAGTAAAAACCTTGAACCGGCGTTCCTCGAATTCCTGAACCGGAATCTGGTTAGGAAAGGTGACGATGGAGTTCATAGATCGCCCTCTGTTATGAGCCTGAATAAAAGGAGGGGCACTCACCTCCTCCACTGGTTAAAAAACGGGCAGGCAAGTATACAGAAATGGAAATTTATTTTCAGGTCTAAAGATTCATTGCTGTCAGGTTGGTCGGTTTTGGGCTTTTTTACGTAGCAAATCTGAATAAACGGACATAAAGCACGATTGAAACGGGTGTTTGTTTGTGTTTCAGGGCGGTTTTGTAGTAAAAGTACGAAAGTTTCATAAACAAATACAAACGCAGAAAGTTTGCAGGGACTGTTCTATGCTTGAGACAGTTAAGCACACTGCCAGGAATCCCGAGGGGAGGTTTGATGTACCAGGACGATGATCCCATTGAAACCAGTGAGTGGCTCGACGCGCTGGAATCCATGATCGAATATGAGGGCGTTGAGCGAGCCAAATTCATCCTTGAACGCCTGTCTGAACGCGCCAGTCGCGACGGCACCGAGCTGCCTTATTCCATCAATACGCCATTCCGCAACAGCATCCCGGTTGCCCAGCAATCGCAAATGCCGGGCGATCTGTTTATGGAGCGTCGTATTCGCTCGCTGATCCGCTGGAACGCCATGGCCATGGTGGTGCGGGCCAACAAGCGCCCGGGTGAGTTGGGCGGCCACATTTCCACCTTCTCTTCTGCTGCCACCCTTTATGATGTCGGCTTTAACTACTTCTTCCACGGTGGGGATGACAAGCGTGACGCGGACCTGGTGTATTTCCAGGGCCATGCGGCGCCAGGCATTTATGCCCGCTCCTATCTGGAAGGCCGGTTCGACGAAGAGCAGCTGGACAAGTATCGCGAAGAAGTTGATGGCGATGGCCTGCCTTCCTATCCGCACCCCTGGCTGCTGCCGGATTACTGGCAATTCCCGACGGTCTCCATGGGGCTCGGGCCAATTCAGGCCATTTACCAGGCCCACGTAATGAAGTATCTGGACAACCGCGAGTTGATCGATTCCGACAAGCGTAAAGTCTGGGCCTTTGTGGGGGATGGCGAGTGCGACGAGCCGGAAACCCTGGGCTCCATTTCCAAGGCCGGCCGTGAAGAACTGGATAACCTGATCTTTGTGGTCAACTGCAACCTGCAGCGCCTGGACGGCCCGGTTCGTGGTAACGGCAAGATTATTCAGGAGCTGGAAGGCGTGTTCCGTGGTGCCGGCTGGAACGTGATCAAAGTCGTCTGGGGTCGCATGTGGGATCCGCTGTTCGAGAAAGACGAAGACGGTGTGATGCAACGCGCCATGGACGAGATTGTTGACGGCGATCTGCAGAATTACGTGCACAAGGGTCCGGCGTACACCCGCAAGGAGTTTTTTGGCCGGTACCCCGAGCTGTCCAAGATGGTTGAGAACTGGTCCGATGAGGAACTGCTCAAGCTCAATCGCGGCGGTCACGACCCCTACAAGGTCTACGCGGCCTACCACAAGGCGGCGAACCTGAATAATGGCAAGCCGACGGTTATTCTGGCCCATACCATCAAGGGTTATGGCTTCGGCCAGGCCGGTGAGGCGCAAAACACCGCGCACTCCCTGAAAAAGCTGGATCTCGATACCCTCAAGGACTTCCGCGACCGGTTTGCCGTACCTCTCAAAGACGACGAGCTGGAAGACGTACCTTATTACCGCCCGGCGCCAGACAGCCCCGAGCTGGTCTACATGAAGAAGCGCCGGCAGGAACTGGGTGGCTTTTATCCCAAGCGCAACAAGGATTGCCAGCCGCTGCAGATTCCGGACCTGGATATCTTCAAGCAGGTTCTGGAAGGCTCCAACGGCCGTGAAATCTCCACCACCATGGCCTTTGTGCGTATTCTCACCGCGCTGGTGAAAGACAAGCGCATTGGTAAGCGCGTGGTGCCGATTGTGCCGGACGAAGCCCGGACCTTCGGTATGGAAGGCATGTTCCGGCAGTTGGGTATCTACACTTCTGAAGGCCAGAAGTATGTGCCCCAGGATCGCGAACAGATCATGTATTACCGGGAAGACAAGAAAGGCCAGATCCTGCAGGAAGGCATCAACGAAGCCGGCGCCATGTCCACCTGGATGGCAGCAGCCACTTCCTACAGCACTAACAACTTCCCGCTGATTCCGTTCTATGTGTTCTATTCCATGTTCGGTTTCCAGCGTGTGGGCGATCTGGCCTGGGCCTCTGGCGACATACAGGCCCGGGGCTTCCTGATCGGCGGCACCGCAGGGCGTACCACCATCAACGGTGAAGGCCTTCAGCACCAGGATGGTCACAGCCACGTACTGGCAAATACCATCCCCAACTGCAAGGCCTACGATCCGGCCTTCGGCTATGAAATGGCCGTGGTCATCCGCCAGGGCATGAAGGAAATGTTCGAAGACAACCAGAACGTTTTCTATTACCTGACCGTCGAAAACGAGTTCTACGAACAGCCCGCCATGCCGGAAGGGTCCGAAGAGGGCATCATCAAAGGCATGTACCGGTTTGATTCCGTTGAGGCCAAAGGCGGCAAGAAAGCCCCACGGGTACAGTTGTTGGGCGCCGGCGCCATCTTCAACGAAGTAATCGCTGCAGCAGAAATGCTCAAGGAAGACTGGGGTGTGGCCTCTGACGTGTGGAGTGTGACCAGCTACAACGAACTGGCCCGTGATGGCCAGCACGTTGAGCGCTGGAACCACCTGCACCCGGATGACAAGCCGCGCAAGGCTTACGTCACCCAGATGCTGGAAGACCAGAAAGGGCCGGTGGTGTCGTCAACCGACTACATCAAGCTGCATTCCGAGCAGTTGCGTGCCTTCATTCCGAAAACCTATATGACCCTGGGCACCGACGGCTTCGGCCGCAGTGATACTCGTCAGAAGCTGCGCAGCTTCTTCGAGGTGGATCGCTACTACGTAGCGGTTACCGCCCTGGCGGCGCTGGCCAGAGACGGCGAAATCAAGCAGGAACAGGTACTCGAAGCCATGCGCAAGTACGGAATCGATCGCAACAAACCGAACCCGGTGCTGAGCTAAGGAGACCTCCATGAGTGAACAGGAAATCAAGGTTCCGGATCTCGGCGGTGCTGATGAAGTCGAGATCATTGAAATTACCGTCAGCAAGGGCGATTCGGTTGAAGAAGAAGACCCGATTCTGACGATTGAGTCCGACAAGGCCTCGGTTGAGCTGCCGTCACCGGCGGCCGGCAAGATCACCAACATCTCCGTCAAGGTGGGTGACAAGGTGAAGGAAGGCGATGTTGTCGGCACCATTGACGCCAGCGGCGACGCTGGCGGTTCAGATGACGCCGACGCGGGAGACGAGCCAGCGGAAGAGCCGGAAGAAAAAACCGAAGACAAGTCCGAGGAAAATTCTGAAGGCAAATCCGAAGATAACGCTGAGGAAAAGTCCGAAGGCAAGGCCGACGCTGAAGAGAGCAAGCCGGCTCCGAAGAAAAAAGGTGGCTCGCGCACCGAGACGGTGAAAGTGCCGAACCTGGATGGCTTCGAAGACATCCCGGTGATCGAGATCAACGTGGCCGAAGGCGACACTGTCGGCGAGGAAGACCCGCTGGTGACCGTAGAGTCCGACAAGGCCACCATGGAGATTCCATCACCCTATGCGGGCAAGGTCGGCAAGATTCTGGTCAAAGAAGGCGACAAGCTTTCCGAAGGCAATGATCTGCTGGAAATGACCGTGGAAGAAGAAGGCTCTGACGACACCGACGAGCCGTCTGATTCGGGTGAAGATGAAGGCAAGAAGGAAGAAGGCAAGCCTGAACAGAAATCGGAAAAATCGTCTGAGAAACAGGAAGCACCTTCTCAGCCTGAGGATTCCGGGGATGAGCCGCCCGCGCCGGGCACAAAGGTTCACGCCGGCCCGGCCGTGCGCAAGCTGGCCCGGGAGTTGGGTGCCGATCTGACTCGTGTGAAAGGCAGCGGCCCGAAGAGCCGCATCCTGAAAGACGATGTTCAGGCCTATGTGAAGGGCCAGCTGCAGCAGACCCAGCAAGGCACTGGAGCAACAGCAACGGGCTCCGGCATTCCGGGTGTGAAGCTACCGGACTTCAGCAAGTTTGGTGAAGTTGAGCGCGAGAGCATGTCGCGCATGATGGCAGCTACAGCCACCAGCATGCACCGCAGCTGGCTGAACGTGCCGCACGTGACTCAGTTCGACGATGCCGACATCACGGAGATGGAAGACTTCCGCAAAGGCCAGAAGGCGGCCGGCGAGAAGAAAGGCATCAAAATGACGCCGCTCCCGTTCCTGCTGAAAGCCTGTGCCGCTGCACTGGAAGAGTTGCCTCAGTTCAACGTGTCGCTGGACATGGAACGAAAAGAGGTAGTTCGCAAGAAGTACATTCACATTGGTATCGCGGTGGACACGCCGCACGGCCTGATGGTGCCGGTAATTCGCGATGTGGACCAGAAAGGCTTGTGGGAGCTGGCAGCCGAAAGTGCAGAGCTGGCCCAGAAGGCCCGGGAAAAGCAGCTGAAGCCAGCAGAAATGCAGGGCGCCTGCTTTACCATCACCAGCCTGGGTGGCATTGGCGGTACGGCGTTCACGCCGATCGTGAATACGCCGGAAGTGGCGATTCTGGGCGTCTCCAAGGCGGCGATGAAGCCGGTGTGGGATGGCCAGGAGTTCCAGCCACGGCTGATGCTGCCGCTGTCACTGTCCTACGACCACCGTGCCGTGAACGGTGCGGATGCGGCGCGCTTTACCAACCTGCTGACACAGTTGCTGGGGGATATTCGTACCCTGTTGCTGTAGTGGGCTGGTTGCAAAGCCGCTGAAAGAAAGACCCTGGCCTTCGGGCTGGGGTTTTTTGTGTCTGATAGAACAGATCGGTCAAGTGGACAAAAACTGCACTTGAAGGTGGTTAAACTGAGTCCCGTAATCTATTATGTGGACATTAATAACATTTTTAAGTGTGGTTTTTGTTGTCCAGGAGGGTGCTTTGAAACAATCAGAAGCCATCAAACGCTTGACGGAATTCGATTTAAAAGGGCGCTACGTTTATTCTTCAAAGGATATTTCGAAGCTGTTTCCCGAAGAGTCCGTACGCAGCAGGCAGGCAACGATTGCCCGTTTGGTGAACAGCGGTATCCTTGAGCGGCCCTCCAAGGGTGTATACGTTTACACGTTATCCCGCCACAAAGGGCCAGATACCCTGGAGCACCTGGCAAAAACCTTGCGCCGTGGCGAATACAACTATATTAGCCTGGAGTCGGCTCTTTCCGAATACGGCGTGATTTCACAGGTGCCGGTCGGTCGCATTACTGTTGTTACTACCGGTCGGAAGGGGGAGTACAAAACGCCGTATGGGGTGATTGAGTTCACTCATACCAAGCGGTCTGTTGCCGATATTCTCTCTGGTGTAGAGGATCGCAGCCATCCGCTCAGGATTGCCACCAAAGCGTCAGCTCTGCGAGATCTCAAAAGAACCGGCCGGAACACTCATTTGATTGATCCAGAGGAAGCCCGTGCGTAAATATGATCAGGAAACCTTTCAACAGCTTGTTTCGCTGGCAATGCAAGACCCCGCTCTTGCCAACATGCGGCCTGTGATTGAAAAAGAAATTCTCCATTTTGACCTCTTTTTCGCACTGGATCAGGCCGGCTTGCTGGACGACCTTGTGTTTCAGGGCGGTACCGCCGTTCGCCTTTGCTATGGTGGTAAGCGTTTCAGTGAGGATCTGGATTTTGCCGGGGGCGTTGATTTCTCATCCGATCAGCTTGCGAGATTGAAAGAGTGCGTTATGGATTACCTTGGTACCCGTTATGGCCTGGACGTCAGCGTGAAAGAGCCAAAGTCATTACGCAAAGATCCGGCGTATTCTGAACGTAATGTGGATATGTGGCAGATTGCCATTACCACGTCGCCCGGAAGGCCAGACCTTCCGAAGCAACGTGTGAAGCTCGAAGTTGCTAACATTCCGGCTTATACAGCTGTTCCACAACCGCTGATCCGTACTTACGACTTTCTGCCTGATGGGTATGAAGACCTGCTGATCATGACCGAAGATAAAAGCGAAATCATGGCGGATAAGCTGGTATCACTGCCGGCGACTCAAAAATATGTCCGCCACCGTGATATCTGGGATTTGGCGTACCTGTCTCAGGAGAAGGCAGTGGTACGCCCCGACCTCGTGGCAAACAAAATTCGCGACTACCGGATTGAAGATTATGAAAAGAAACTGAAAACCATGATTGACCGGCTTCCTGAAATTATCAACGGTAAGCCGTTCCGGAATGAGATGAACCGCTTCCTGCCGGCCGACGTGATTGAGCGGACGCTGGCCAGGGAAAAGTTCTCTGACTTTCTGCAAAACCGGGTTGTCAGTTTGCTGACCGAGGTTCAGGATGAAATTAATCCGGGTCCATCGGGAAATCCTTCGTTTTCGATGTGATTAATGGGGAGGCGGCGCGCTTTACCAACCTGCTGACACAGCTGCTGGGGGATATTCGTACCTTGCTGCTGTGATGTAAGCGGGCTGTAAAGCCGGTGAGCAGATAGAGACCCTGGTCTTCGGGCCGGGGTTTTTTATTGTCTGGGTTTTGTCGCCTGAGGGTTTGTGGGGCCAAGAGAGTTGGTGGGCACTGAAGCGGTTGCCAATAAACGCAAAAACCCCGGCGCGAAGGCCGGGGTTTTTGCTGAGTTAACTTCTAATTAGGAAGGATTAGAAGCTGTACTTGGCCATGAACATCAGGCGGTTTGCATCGCCGTCATCACCGCTCACATCTTCTGTCTTAAGATAAGCGTACTCGACACCCATCATTACGTTTTTGACCGGAGTGACCTGGTAGTTGGCAAAGATCGCCTGGTTGGTTTCAGCAGTGCCCTGAATGTTAGCAAGTCTTGTTGCATCACCAGCGAAATCGTTTTCCGCGTCATCCCAGTCCATCTTGGTCATGCCATAAACCACATTGATGCTCTGGTTATCGGCCAGTTTGATGCTGGTGCCGATGTTGGCGCCATAGCTAGAAACGGTCTCTACATCGCCGCTGTTAGGATCAACATAGGCGTCTTCGCCGTAGTAGTTTTCACCCGTGCGCCACATGTATTGGTTAGCACCGTCACTATAGTTGACGGCACCTTGGATAGAAATCATGTCGTTGATGGCGATTTTACCCGCCAGGAAGGCACCGTAACCTAGCGCACTGTCGTCTTCATCTGTGGTGGTATTTTCGTAAGCGACTTGGTGTACCAAGCCCGCTGCGGAGTAAGAGAAGCTACCTGCAGAGTCCTCGAGGCGGGCGGTAAAAGTAGGCAGGCCGTCTTTTGCACCAGTAGCCGAGACAAGGGCGCCGTCAGCATCTACAGTACCGTCGGTCACACTGCTTCTCGGTTCTTCAACCGACACAGAAAGAGGGCCAGTGGTGTAGCGCAGTTGGGAGGTGCGACCAAACAGGCCAGCTGCGGAAACGGAGTCGAAGTCCAAAGTAGAGGTGAAACCTACAAAGCTGTTGAAGTTGGACCAGGTTTGACCGGCGAGAACGCCGTTGTATTCACCGTAGGCGTGACGCAGACGCAGCTCACCGCCACCACTACCTCGGAAGTCGCCTTCAACAACCATTTTCACACCTTCCGGTGTCATGGTTTTGAGGCCGATGCGGCTTTGGAAGGCATCGGCGTCGAAATGGCCGTCGGAGGTATCAGCGTCACCGGTAGTGATCGAGGAGAAGCTACCGGCAGCTGTCGAAGCAGCGATATCTTCATCAATATCATAAGCCATATTCATGGCAGCATAACCATAAATGCTGGTATCCCAATCACCAGTCGGCACGTCCAGTGCAGCGGCTTGTCCTGCCATGCCAAAAGCGGCTACTGCAGCTGTCGCTCGGATTGCCATTCTGAGTTTGTTGTTTTGCATCGTTGTTTTCTCCAATCATTAATTTGTTTTTGTTGGACCCAGAAAACAAGGTAGTTACGAAAGTGTGACAATTCAAACACATTTGGCGGTTATTTAGACGAATGTCTATAGAGTGAACAGGGCCGCTGGCGGAGTTGCCTTCGGCTGTTCTTATGCCCAGAGTGGCGTATTATGATGAGAACTCATTGTTATTCATTGCTATTGGTGTTGAGAGAAATCCATGAACAGAGAATCCGTCTCCCGCGAACTGTTTGATGAAGTAATGGTGCCCAACTATGCCCCCGGGAAAATCATTCCGGTACGAGGTGAAGGTTCCCGCGTATGGGATCAGGACGGGCGGGAGTTCGTGGATTTTCAGGGCGGCATTGCCGTGACCAGTCTGGGCCACGCCCACCCTGGGCTTTTGAGCGCGCTGCAGGAGCAGTCTGAGAAAATCTGGCACCTGTCCAACGTAATGACCAACGAGCCGGCCCTGCGTCTTGCCAAAACCCTGTGCGACCTGACATTCGCCGAGCGCGTGTTCTTCGCCAACTCCGGTGCCGAAGCCAATGAGGCTGCCTTCAAGCTGGCGCGTCGCTACGCCTGGGACAATGTCGGGGCGCAAAAGCATGAGATCATCTCGTTCAGGAACTCCTTCCATGGTCGGACCCTGTTTACGGTTGCCGTGGGTGGCCAGGGGAAATATCTGGAAGGCTTCGAGCCGGCACCGGGGGGTATTCATCACGCAGACTTTAACGATCTGGAGTCGGTAAAAGCGCTGATCTCCAAAGAGAAGACCTGCGCGGTGGTGGTTGAGCCGATACAGGGCGAAGGCGGCGTGCTGCCGGCGGATGCTGAATTCCTCAAGGGGCTGCGTGAACTGTGCGACGAACACGATGCCTTGCTGGTGTTTGACGAAGTACAGACCGGCGCCGGCCGCACTGGCCACCTCTACGCTTACCAGATGTACGGCGTAACTCCGGACATCCTTACCAGCGCGAAAGGCCTGGGAGGCGGTTTCCCGATTGCGGCCATGCTGACCACCGCTGAAGTTGCCGACAGCCTGAGTGTCGGCACTCACGGCAGTACCTACGGCGGCAATGCCCTGGCCTGTGCTGTGGGCCAGAAAGTGGTCGATACTGTGAGTCAGCCGGAAGTGATGAAAGGCGTGAAGGCGCATTCAGACAAGCTGCGCAAAGGCATGATGGACATCGGTGAACGCTATGGCGTGTTCTCGGAAGTGCGCGGTGCCGGTTTGCTGCTGGGCTGTGTGTTGACGGAAAAGTGGCAGGGCAAGGCGAAGGAATTTGTGGCTGCGGGCCTGGATGAGGGCGTTATGGTGCTGATGGCCGGCGGCGATGTGGTTCGCCTGGCGCCTTCGCTGATCATTCCCGAAACCGACCTTGATGAGGGCCTTGCGCGCTTTGAGCGGGCGGTGCAGAAATTGGTGGGCTAACTCCGATTAACGCCCATGGCTGGGCCTCCGTTTATTGCCACTCTGTCATTAGGTAAATCCTCCAGCCCTTGCTAGCGTTGTCGATAACGTGGTCTTGTAACATCACGTAACGGCGCCCGTACTCCAGGTACGGGGAACCTACAGGAGTTCAGCAAGTACAGGAGTTTACTATGATGCGCACACGTTTGATTCGGGCAATGGGTATGTCCCTGGTGGCAGGTTCCATGGCCTTCAGCCTGTCCGCACATGCGGCCCAGGGACTTTATTCCGCAGATGATTTGATGGACGCGGACGTCTACGACAGCGGCGGCGAAGAGATCGGTGAGGTTGCAAACATCCTCATGGACGACAACATGTCAGTCCACTCACTGGTGATCAAGACTGGTGACGTGCTGGGCATGGGTGGCCGTGATGTTGTAGCTGAGCGAGGCACCTTTACCTTGCGTCTGGAAGACAAGGACGACAACGAGTTTGACGACCAGGACTACGAGGTCCATATGGAAGCGACCCAGGATGAGGTCAAGGCATTGCCGGAATACGATGAAAGCTGGTGGAACAAGACCAGTGACGCTCTGAGCCGGGCCTGGGAAAACACCAAGGAAACCAGCAGCAGCGCCTGGGAGAGCACCAAGGAGGCCACTTCCTCCGCCTGGCATAATGTCACGCAGGGCGTGGAGAATATGTCTGATAGCGCAGAAGATGAGGGTAAAAACTGATCTGTCCGGGGAGAGCGCGACTCTCCCCGCTATTCTTATCTGACCTTCTGTCTTCCCCTTTGGCTTCCTCCCCCGATAGACTCGGGGGAGGAAGCGCGCAGCGAGCATGCAAACTCCATCAAAGGGGGAGGCAGTCCCAATGCTGATCATAAGGCCAATCCAGGAACACGACCTGGATGATTTGTACAAGCTAGCCGGCGCTGCCGGCAACGGCCTGACCACGCTCCCGCAGAATCGGGATTTCCTGCAAGAGAAAATCCGGAAAGCCCGCGACACCTTCGAAGGCCGGTGCTCTCCGGAGGCTGGCCTTTACCTTTTCACTCTGGAAGATATCGGGAAAAACCGCTGCGCCGGCATCAGCGGTATTCAGGCCCGGGTCGGGCTGGACGAAGTTTTCTACAACTACCGCCTGAGCATTACCGTTCATGACAGCCGCGAGCTGGATGTGCATGTGCGCACCCCCACGCTCTATCTCACCAACGACATGACCGACGCCACCGAAATAGGCTCACTGCTGCTGGCAGAGGGCCACCGTGGTGGTGGCAACGGGTTATTGCTCTCTCGCAGTCGGCTACTGTTTCTTGAGGAGTTCCGTCAGCATTTTTCCGACAAGATCTTCGCCGAAATGCGGGGCGTTTCAGACGAGCAGGGCGTCAGCCCGCTCTGGGATGCCCTGGGCCGGCGCTTTTTTGATATGGACTTTGTCGCGGCCGACAGGCTCTCCGGGCTGGGCAATAAATCGTTCATCGCCGAGCTGATGCCCCGCTTCCCCATCTATTTGTCGCTGCTGCCCGACAGCGCCACCGAGGTTGTCGGAAAGGTACACCGGGATACCGTGCCGGCGTTGAAGATGCTTCAGGCCGAGGGTTTTAACTTCAATGGTCTGGTGGATATTTTTGACGGTGGCCCGGTGGTGGAAGCGTTTCTGCACAACATCCGCACCGTTCGTCAAAGCCTTTTGTGCACAGTGGCTAGGGACGACAACCCTGTAACTAACCGCGAGCCAATGGTGAAGCCAGTGATGGTCTGCAACCGATCTTTCCGGGACTTCAGGGTCGGCTTGGTGCCAGCGAGTGCCGTTCAGGGCCACGAGGTGTGCCTTTCTGCGCAGGCAATGGAAGCTCTGCAGATTACAGAAGATGACAAGGTGCGTATTGCCCCCTTGAAAGAAGCACGGTTCTGAGCAATACCTGTAATCAGAGGTATTTAAACAGCTTTTACACCACTCAATACCCGCGTGGGCCAAGGAGATACTTATGAGCCATGTCCTTACTGGCGACCTCTGGATCAACGGGCTCTGGCTGCAGGGCCATGGTGGCCCGTTTGAGGCAGTGCAACCTGTTTCCGGAGAGACTGTCTGGGATGGCAATTCCGCCAACCTGGAGGATGTTGATGCCGCCGTTCGCGAGGCCCGGGCAGCGTTTGCCGAATGGCGGCGCAAGAGTTTTGCGCAACGCCAGGCGGTGGTAGAGGCCTTCGGCTCTCAGCTTGAAGACAATAAGGAAGATCTGGCCCACCAGATCGGACTGGAAACCGGCAAGCCCCTGTGGGAATCCCGTGCGGAAGTGGCGTCGATGATTGCCAAGATTCCCATATCCGTTAAATCGCATAATGACCGTGCCGGTTATTCGGAAACTGAAATCGCCGGCGGCCGCGCGGTGTTGCGGCACCGGCCCCACGGTGTTGTAGCAGTGTTTGGCCCGTACAACTTCCCGGGACATCTGCCCAATGGTCACATCGTGCCGGCCTTGCTGGCAGGCAACACCGTGGTGTTCAAGCCCAGCGAGCTGGCGCCGGGCGTGGCGGAAATGGTTGTCCGGTTCTGGGAAAAAGCCGGCCTGCCGCAGGGTGTGATCAACCTCATTCAGGGTTCCTCGGATACCGGCAGGGCGCTCGCGCGCCATCCGATGGTTGATGGCCTGTTCTTTACCGGCAGTTCCACTGTTGGCCATCTTCTGCACGAACAGTTCGGCGGCCAGCCGGAAAAGATTCTGGCACTGGAAATGGGTGGTAATAACCCCCTGATCGTCCAGGATGTAGCCGATATGGATGGCGCGGTTCACCATGCCTTGCAGTCGGCCTTTGTGTCCGCTGGCCAGCGTTGCACCTGCGCCCGCCGGTTGTTGGTGCCAAAAGGCAGGAAAGGCGATGAATTCCTCGAGCGGCTGGTGCAGGTGGCTTCGAAAGTGAAAGTTGGTGAGTTCGATGCGGACCCCCAGCCCTTCATGGGCTCGGTGATCTCCGCCGAGGCCGCAGAACAGTTGCTGGAAGCCCAGGCTGTCATGACACAGAAGGGCGCCAGGCCGTTGCTGGAGATGAAACAGCTGCAACCGGAAACGGGGCTGTTGTCGCCAGGCATTATCGACGCCACTGGAGTGGAGCTGGACGATCAGGAATACTTCGGCCCGTTGCTGACGGTTTATCGCTACAAAAGCTTTGGTGAAGCTCTGGAGCTGGCCAATAACACCCGCTTTGGCCTGGCGGCCGGCATTCTTACCGATGACCGCAAACTTTATAACCGGTTGGTGGAACAGGCCCGGGCCGGTATCGTTAACTGGAACCGGCCACTGACAGGGGCCAGCAGTGCCGCACCCTTCGGTGGGGTGGGTGCCAGCGGCAACCACCAGCCCAGTGCTTACTATGCCGCCGATTACTGCGCCTGGCCTATGGCCTCGCTGGAAGCCCGCAAGGCCGAAATGCCGGAGACTCTGGCGCCGGGGCTGAACTTCGACTGAACTCTTCACCCAACAGATGAAAGGCACCTCTATGGCCAGACACGCGGTAGAAGCCAATTTTGATGGCCTGGTGGGGCCGACCCACAACTACGCCGGATTGTCTCGAGGCAATATTGCCTCGAAATCCAACGTCAACTCAGTGGCTAATCCGAAAGAAGCGGCACTTCAGGGCCTGGCCAAAATGAAAAGGCTGGCTGACCGGGGGTACGTGCAGGGTGTTCTGCCACCCCATGAACGCCCGCATATCCCGACGCTGCGGGCTCTCGGGTTTGAAGGCAGTGATCATCAGGTTCTGGAAAAAGCCGCCAGTACCGAACCCGCCATTCTGGCGGCAGTGTCTTCCGCTTCCGCCATGTGGACCGCCAACGCCGCGACCGTCTCGCCCAGCGCCGACACCGCCGACCAACGTGTTCATTTCACCCCTGCCAACCTCAGTGCCAAGTTCCATCGCTCCATCGAACACCAGGTCACCGGTCGGGCACTGAAGGCCATATTCACCGACGAAAGCTACTTTACTCACCACCCGGCGCTACCGGCTGTGAGCCACTTCGGCGACGAAGGCGCGGCCAACCACACCCGCTTATCCAGCCGATATGGCGAGCCCGGCGTGGAGTTGTTTGTCTACGGCAAAGCGGCTTTCAACGAATCCGCCCCCGCCCCGACCAAATACCCGGCACGGCAAACCCTGGAAGCCTCCCGGGCCATCGCTCGCTTGCACGGCCTGACCGACCGCCACGCCGTGTTTGCCCAACAGAACCCCGCCGCCATTGATGCCGGCGTGTTTCACAACGACGTGATCGCCGTGGGCAACGGCAATACGCTGTTCTACCACGAACTGGCGTTTCTGGAAGAAGAAAGGGTGCTCAGGGATATCAGTAACCGACTCACCGGGGCAAAGCTGGAAGCGGTGCGGGTGTCCACGGAAGAAGTGCCGATTGAAGACGCCGTGGCCTCCTACCTGTTCAACAGCCAGTTACTGAACACCCCGGACGGCATGCTGCTGGCGGTGCCCGGTGAATGCCGGGAAATTGATTCAGTAAGCCGTTACCTGGACAACCTGACCAAAGCCAACGGCCCGATCACCGCCGTGGAAGTCTTCGACGTCAAACAATCCATGAAAAACGGCGGCGGTCCGGCATGCCTGCGGTTACGCGTGGTGCTGAACGACGACGAACTGCATGCCATGAACCGTGGCGTCATCCTTACCGACGAGCTCTATGATCGGCTCGTTACCTGGATTGAAGCCCACTACCGGGATGAGCTGACGCAACAGGACCTGGCCGACCCCATGCTGCTGGACGAAGTGCGCAAAGCCCTGGACGAACTCACCGGCATACTCGGCCTGGGCTCCATCTACGACTTCCAGCTGTAGGCGCCGGTTTCCGGCCGTACCATTAGCCCCACGCGCTGGCCTGTCGGCACGTGCCGATTGGGAAACACAATGGCCTCCGGCGCCGTTCCCACCCGGTAACTGCCATGGTCGTCCTCCCAGATCAGCGTGCCGGGCTGGTACTCGGTAAAGTTGGCTACATCATCCGGCACATGGAACCGGAAAGACGGCCCGGTGTTCAGAATTTCATGCACCACCTCGAACACCGTCAAATGATCAAACGGCGGCCCTGCCTCCGGCGCAGGCAACGCCCGGAACCGCCGCCGCAAGGCATCTTCTATGCCCTGGAACCGGCGCAGATCATTGTGGCCAAACGGCTCCACCTTCCCCAGCTCCACGGTAAAGCTTTCGGCCTGTAAAAGGCTGGCGGTAAACGCCGAAAACACCGTCGACTCCTTGTGCTGCAGCAACAGCGTTTCCACCTCCGCCTCCAGCAAAAACTCACACTGAACCTCCGGCGGCACCGAACGCCCCTCAATATGCGGGTACAAGGCAAACCGCTCCCGCTTCGAAGGCCGGATCGCCGTGTGCAAATCGTAATGACTGAGCGCCAGCCCCTGATGCGCCATGGCAAACTGCCGACACATCTCCTCAAGAAACCGGGCCCGCCGCGCCTCCGGCAGTTCCCCATACAGGGCCTCGCCATGCGCCCCGTTAAACAACCGGTTCAGATTTACATCCACAAACCGCTTGCCAGCCACCATCGCCGGCGGATTACCCAGAATCAGCAGAAGCGGACAACCAAGCTGCCACTGGCCGGCCAACAACTCCGACACCAACCCGTTCAACACCTCAATCGGCGCCGTTTCATTGCCGTGAATGCCGGCAGACACGATCAACGCCTCCCCGTTTCGATTCTCCCGCCCGGCAGGTGGCGCAAACCACAGCACACCGGTGCCTTTTCGGGAAACGCGGGTACCGTCGGGGAGTTCGGTTTTGGTTTCAGGAAGTTCGGAAGAAGCGTTGGCGAGGGTGTGCGTGAGCCAGTCGCCGTGGAAATCAAAGAGATGATTTGAAGCGTTCATGAGCTAACAGGCTTCTGATGCCGCAAAAGGTGATTCTCCAGCTTCCGGAACACGAAAACCAGAATAAACGTCAACGCCATGTAGCAAAGCGCCACAAAAATAAACGCCTCGAACGGCGCATAAAACCGCGAATAGATATTCCGCGCCGCCCCCGTCAGATCCACAATCGTCACCACACTGGCAATCGCACTGGCATGAAGCATGAAAATCACCTCATTCGAATACGCCTGAACCGCCCGCCGGGCCGCACTCGGCAACACAATCCGACGCATCCTCAGGAACCAGTTCATGCCATACGCCTTCGCCGCCTCAATCTCACCATGGGGCGTAGACACAATCGCCCCCCGAATAATCTCCGTGGTGTAGGCCGCCGTATTCAGCGTAAACGCCAGCAGGGCAGGGTAGAACGGCTCCCGGAAAACGGCCCACCAGAACGTGTCCTGAATGCCCGGAATCTGTGCCACGCCATAGTAAATAATGTAAAGCTGGATCAGCAGCGGCGTGCCCCGGAACAGATAGGTGAACAGCCAGATTGGCCCGGACACAAACGGATTTCTCACCGTACGCAGAATCGCCAGAGGCACCGCAACCACCAGGCCGATTACCAGCGACAGAAACACCAGGTGCACCGTCGTCACCAGACCATCCCAGTATTCCATGAGCGTCATGGCGGTAAAAATGTCGTTCTGGCTTAACCACTCAGTCATAAATTCAGGCATCGGTCAGTTCCCCTGCACCACGCCGGCATTCGCTCGCTTGTCGAGCCACTTGATAAACAGTTCCGAGACGGCCGTCACCCCCAGGTAAACCGCTGCCACCGGGATAAAGAAATGGAACGGCATGCGCTCGGCTTTCGCCGCCTCTTCGGCCACCCGCACCATATCGGTCAGACCAATGATCGAAACCAGAGCCGTGGTTTTCAGAAGAACCTGCCAGTTGTTGCCGATGCCGGGCAGGGCATGGCGCAGCATTTGCGGAATCATCACCCGACGGAACGTGTGCCAGCGGGTAAAGCCGTAGGCCCGGGCGGCTTCTATCTGCCCGGCGTCTACCGCCAGAAATGCGCCCCGGAAGGTTTCCGTCATATAGGCGCCAAAAATAAGCCCGATGGTCACCACGCCGGAGATGAACGGGTCGAACTGAAAGAAAAAGTCGATGTCGTAAGCTTTCCACAGGTAATCCGACAGCATGTTCACCGCCACCTGGCCGCCATAGTAGAACAGCAACATCATCACCAGATCCGGCACGCCGCGAATCAGTGTGGTGTAGGTGGTGGCAAAGCCCACCAGTAAACGGTTGCCCGAGAGTTTGGCGCTGGCGCCCAGCAGGCCCAGAGTAAGCGCCAGGGCAAGAGAGAAGAAGGCCAGCTCAATGGTAACCACAGCCCCTTCGGCAAGGGCCGGGCCATAGCCTTTCAGATCAAACATGGGAATATCCGGAAAGCGGGGAGCAGCACAGGGCTGCTCCCGGGCTTGTGTTGAACCGCTGGGTTAAATCTTGATGTCGTAGTTGAAGTACTTGTCCATGATGGCATCGTAAGTGCCGTCTTCTTTCAGCGTCTTCAACGCGGCGTTCACTTCGGTGGCCAGTTCACGGTCACGCTTGCGCATGGCTACGCCTACGCCCTGACCCAGCTTCACAGGCTCGCCCACTTCCTTGAAGCCATCGCGGTTCATGATGGTCTGCTCACCAACCGGGTAGTCTACAAAGACCACGTCAAGGCGCTGACCTTCCAGATCCAGAACCATGTCTTCAGCGGTGGTGTAACGCTTGATTTTGACCGTTCCGCCCATGTTCTCGGTGACATAGCTGTCCATGGTGGTGCCGCGCTGAACGCCTACGGTTTTGTCTTCCATGGCGTCCATGTCAGTGACGTCAGTGTTGAAAGACTCCCGCGCGAACCAGCCGCCCGGAGTGATGTAGTAGGGCTCGGAGAAGTTCACACGCTCGGCGCGCTCGGGCGTGATCGACATGGAAGACATGATCAGGTCGAACTTGCGGGCCATCAGCCCCGGAATCATGCCGTCCCATGCCTGAATGACGAACTCGCAGTTGGCATTCATTTCTTCGCACATGGCGTCGGCCAGTTCCACTTCGAAGCCGGTCAGTTCGCCGTCGTCGTTGCGGTATTCGAACGGTTCGTAGGGGATATCAAACGCAATCCGCAGGTCGCGGTCCTGAGCCTGGGCGCCGGTTGCCATCATGGCCAGCGCTGCGCTGGCTGCAATCATCAGTTTTTTCATGTGTCACTTCTCCAATCGTTTGCCTTGTGGGCTTTATTCTTAATGGAAGTTTTTATCTCCAACACCGGTTCAAGATAGCACCGGCATTCAGAACTTGGGAGCCAGAAACTGCTTCATTCGCTCGGATTCCGGGTGATCAAACACTTTCTCCGGCGAACCCTGCTCCTCTATCACGCCCTGATGCAAGAACAGGACCTGACTGGACACATCCTTTGCAAAGGCCATCTCGTGGGTCACCACGATCATGGTGCGGCCTTCCTCGGCCAGACTCTGCATCACTTTCAATACTTCACCCACCAGCTCCGGGTCCAGCGCCGAGGTGGGTTCATCAAACAGCATCACTTCCGGTTCCATGGCCAGGGCCCGGGCGATGGCTGCACGTTGCTGCTGGCCGCCGGACATCTGTGCCGGGTAATAATCCTTGCGCTCGTAGATGCCCACCTTGTGCAGGTACGCCTCGGCCCGCTCGATGGCTTCTTTTTTGGGCACTTTCAGTACATGCACCGGCGCTTCGATGATGTTCTCCAGCACGGTCATGTGCGACCACAGATTGAAGCTCTGGAATACCATGGAAAGTCGCGCTCGAATCAGTTCGACCTGGCGATTGCTGGCGGGTATTCGCTCGCCTTTGCGGTTCTGGGTGAACCGGATTGGGTCGCCATGCACGATAATGTCGCCGGAAGTGGGTGTTTCCAGCATGTTGATGCAGCGCAGGAACGTGCTTTTACCCGAGCCGGAACTGCCAATCAGCGAAACCACATCGCCTTTGCGGGTTTCCAGGGAAATGCCCTTGAGGACTTCGTGCTTGTCGAAGGTTTTATGGATGTCCCTGCAGATCAGAGGCGCTGGGTCCGCCATGGGTTGGCTCCTGAGGCTGATTTTTCAAAGGCGCTTGTTTTACGGACTGTCGCCAAGGAAATCAATAGCAATTTGTGATCCGTCGGAAGAATTCGAAACAAACGTTTGAACGCCATTCTCGCTTAATTGTTGATCAATGCAAGTGTAACGCCACGTTAATCAGACGCTTCCTGAGTTAACAGGTCTTCCAGTTCCTCCGGGGCGGGTACGCGTAGCAGCTGCTCCCCCTGTTTCTCCATTTCCAGAAGTGTCTGCCGGACAAAGCGCACGTGGTCAGTCGCCACCTTGCGTGCCTGTTCCGGTCTGGAGGCCATAATCGCGTCGTACAGCTGTTTGTGGTGCTTTGTAATGCGGCGTCGCATTTCCTCCCGTGGATTCAGATTCGATACTGAAGCCTGGACGGTGAGAAGCATCATGTTTTTCAGCCCACTCAGCACATGCACCAGCACCGGGTTGTGAGAGGCTTCAACAATGGCCTGGTGGAAACCGTGATCCAGGCGGGCGTTGCGCAGTGGGTCGGTGCTCTCCAGTGCCTGAAAGGCCTGGGTGAGGCGATGGCGGTCCAGATTGGTTGCTCGCTGCGCCGCCAGGAAAGCCGCCTGGCCCTCCAGTTGCTCCCGCACTTCCAGCAAGTCAAACAGGGTGCGGGAGTGGCCCTGATACAGGTACATCAGCGGGCTGCTGGAATGTCGGTTGTCGGCATCCGGAACAATGCTGGCAACAAAGGAACCCTTGCCGTGCCGGGTTTCTATCACACCCCGCGCCTGCAGCTCGTGGAGCGCCTCGCGAACGGCGGATCGCGATACCTGCAGTCGGGCGGAAAGCTGGCGCTCTGAAGGCATTTTCTGGCCAGGGGCCAGTCCGCCTTCCAGAATCAGGTGCTCAAGCCGGTAGGAGATGTCTCTGGATATGCTCATTGTCTGCTGGTCTGACCAGTTGTGATGTCGTCACCCAGTTTAGGCGATGGATCAGGTCGACAGCAAACTCCCCGGAATGCAGTAATTTAGCGCCGTCCATCGGGGAGGCCGAAAAATAAACTGGTCAGACCAGTGCGAAAAGCTATGGACGATCTGGAAGAATACACAGACCATCGGGATATCGCGGTAACCAACCCCAACAATTAAAGAGGTGCCGACCATGTTAACCATTAAACGACTGTCCCTGGAGGATGCGCGGGCGCTGATTGCCGGTGCTTCGGAAAAGGCCCGGGAAATCGGCGTTCCCATGTGCATCGCGGTGGTGGATGAATCCGGCAGTCTGATTGCCTTTGAGCGCATGGACGGTGGAAAAACCACCAGTGTGATCATCGCGCAGGACAAGGCCTTCACCGCGGGCGCCGCCCGAAAACCCACCCATGAGTACAACGCAGCGAATGTGCCCGGCAACCTGGCCTTTGGCATCAACACCGAAGTGGGCGGGCGTCTCAGTTCGGTGGGCGGTGGCCTGCCGGTTATCGTCGACGGCGAAGTAGTGGGCGGTATCGGCCTGAGTTCCGGCACGCCACAGCAGGATATGGATTGCGCCCAGGCCGGAATCGACTACTTTCTAGACAAACGCCAATAAATGCCCGAGAGAGCCATGACCAACGAATCCAGACCTGGCAAACAACAGCTGGCTGACGAATTCCGGTCGTTCATCGACCCGCAGTTCGTTATCACCGACGATGAAACCCTCAGACCCTACGAGTGCGACGGCTTGGCCATGTACCGGGAAATGCCGATGCTGGTGGTGCTGCCGGAAACCGTGGAACAGGTACAGCGGGTGATGCGCATCTGCCACGAAAAGGGTGTGCCGGTGGTGGCCCGGGGAGCAGGCACTGGTTTGTGCGCCGGTGCGATGCCTCATAAAGAGGGCGTGGTGCTGTCGCTGGCCAAGTTTAATCGGATTCTGGACATCGACCGGATTGCCCGCACGGCACGGCTGCAGCCGGGCGTACGCAATCTGGCGATCAGCGAGGAGGCGGCGCAATACGGTCTTTATTACGGGCCGGACCCCTCCTCCCAGATTGCCTGCACCATTGGCGGTAACGTGGCGGAGAATTCCGGTGGTGTGCATTGCCTGAAATACGGCCTGACGGTGCATAACCTGCTGAGTGTGGAAGTGATCACCGTGGAGGGCGAGCGGGTCACCGTTGGCAGTGGCGGGCTGGATGCCTGCGGCATGGATCTTCTGGCACTGTTGACTGGCTCGGAAGGGTTGCTGGGAGTGGTCACGGAAGTGACCGTGAAACTGTTGCCCACCCCCGAAGTGGCACGAGTGATCATGGCTGGCTTCGACAGCATCGAAAAAGCTGGCGACGCGGTGGGCGCGGTGATATCCCACGGCATCATCCCGGGCGGGCTGGAAATGATGGACAGCCACGCCATTATTGCCGCCGACGATTTCTGCCAGGCCGGCTATCCCAGGGACGCCAAGGCCCTGTTGCTGTGCGAAGTGGATGGCACCGAAGAGGAAGTAGATGAACACATTGCCGACGCCGAAGGGGTGTTCCGTAAACTCGGGGCCACCTCCATTCGCACCTCCACCAGCGAAGAAGAACGGGCCCTGTTGTGGAAAGGCCGCAAGTCGGCATTCCCGGCGGTGGGGCGCATTTCCCCGGATTACTACTGCATGGACGGCACCATTCCCCGGCGCCATCTGGCCCGGGTACTGCTCGAAATGGAGAAGATGTCGGAAGAGTTCGGCCTGCGTGTGGCCAATGTCTTCCACGCCGGCGATGGCAACCTGCACCCACTGATCCTGTTTGATGCCAACGTGCCCGGCGAGTTTGAGAGAGCCGAAGCCTTTGGCTCCCGGATTCTGGAGTTGTGTGTGGAGGTGGGAGGCTGCATCACCGGTGAACACGGCGTGGGTGTGGAGAAAATCCGGCAGATGGCGGTGCAGTTCGATGACCGGGAACTGGCGCAATTCCACAGCGTGAAAGCCGCCTTCGATCCCAAAGGTATCCTCAATCCGGGCAAGGGCGTGCCCACCCTGAAATTCTGCCAGGAATACCGCTCGATTGAGCACAAACAACACAAGCACGAACAGGCGGGTGCCGAGCATGGCTGATCAGATTCAATCCCTGCAGAAGCAAGTACTCAAGGCCCGCGCGGACGGACAAACACTGAATATCGTCGGCGGTGGCACCAAATCGTTCATGGGGCGGACACCGGACAATGACGCCGCGACCCTCAGCCTGGCCGAACACACCGGAGTGGTGGAGTACCATCCGGTGGAGTTGATACTGACGGTACGCGCCGGCACCACGCTGAGTGAAATTGAGGCGGTGCTGGCCGAAGAGGGCCAGTGCCTGCATTTTGAACCGCCTCGATTGGGCGGAAGCGGTGAGGGCGCCACCATTGGCGGCACCCTGGCAGCCAACCTGTCCGGCCCGGCACGGCCCTGGTCCGGTTCGGTGCGCGACCAGGTGCTGGGGTTGCGCCTGTTGAACGGCCAGGGCGAACATCTGCGCTTTGGTGGCCAGGTTATGAAAAATGTGGCGGGCTATGATGTTTCGCGCCTGCAGGCCGGTGCCATGGGCACGTTGGGGGTAATGACCGAAATCAGCCTGAAAGTGATGCCCAAACCGGCCACCACCGCCACCCTGGTGCAGGACATGCCGTTGGACAGCGCTATTGATTACATGAACCGCCGCGCGGGCGAGCCTAAACCCCTGACCGGCGCCTGCTGGCTGGATGGCAAGGTTTACCTGCGCCTGGCGGGTGCCCGTTCGGCGGTGGAGGCCACGGCCAAGCAATGGGAGGGCGAGGTGTTTGAGGGCGGCGATGCGCTCTGGCAGCAGCTTCAGGACCTGCAGCACGACTACTTCGCCGGCGACGACCCGCTCTGGCGCTTTTCCGTAAAGTCCTCTGCCATCATGCCGAGCCTGGACGGCCCCTGGCTGGTGGACTGGGCCGGTGCCCAGCGCTGGTACCGGGGGCAGGCAACTCTCAGTGATCTGGAACCACTGGCGGCCGAAGCCGGTGGGCAGGTCAGCCTGTTCCGGGGCGGTGACCGCACCGGTGAGGTGATGCACTCTCAGCCTGAGGCGTTGAAAACCATCCAGCGCCGAATCAAGCAATCGTTCGATCCTGACGGCCTGTTTAACCCGGGCCGTCTCTACAGCTGGTTGTAATCATGCAAACGAATCTGGTTCAGCAATTTGCCAATACCCCCGAGGGCCAGGAAGCCGATGAGATCCTGCGGGCCTGCGTACACTGCGGTTTCTGCACCGCCACCTGCCCGACCTATCAGGAACTGAACGACGAGCGTGACGGCCCCCGGGGACGAATTTACCTGATGAAGATGTTCCTCGAGGGCGGCGAAGTCACCGAGAAAACCCGGGAACACCTGGACCGCTGCCTGACCTGCCGCAGTTGTGAAACCACCTGTCCCTCCGGGGTGAAATACGGTCGGCTGGTGGACATCAGCCGGGGATTGATCGACGAGGAATTGCCCCGGCCGGCGAAAGAAAAGTGGCTGCGCTGGGGCCTGACGCGCCTGCTGCCAAATCGCCGGTTGTTCGGGGTGATGTTTGGAGCCGGGCAGGCGTTCCGCCCGTTGCTGCCTCAGAAGCTGAGAGCCAAAGTGCCGGCCCGCCAGAAGCCCGGTCTCTGGCCGAAGTCCAGTCATCAGCGCGTGGTGCTGGCACTGGCTGGTTGTGTGCAGCCGGCGGCAACGCCGACCACCAACGCTGCGGCGGCGCGAGTGCTGGACCGCCTGGGCATCAGCATGGTGGAAGCGCCGGAAGCCGGCTGTTGTGGTGCGGTGAACTATCACCTGTCTGAGCACGAACGCGGGCTGGAGCAAATGCGCCGCAACATCGACGCCTGGTGGCCGGCCATAGAAGCCGGTGCCGAAGCCATTGTGATGACCGCTTCCGGTTGCGGTGCCATGGTACAGGATTACGGGCACTTGCTCAGAAACGATCCTGTTTATGCCGCTAAGGCCCATAAAGTGAGCGAGCTGTGCGTGGATCTTGGTCAATTCCTGCTGAAAGAAGATCTGGAACCTCTGAAAGCCACCGCTCAGGCTGGTAAAATTGCTTTTCATTGCCCCTGTACCCTGCAACACGCCATGAAGCAGAGTGGGGTGGTGGAACAGGTGCTTACCCGTGCCGGCGTTGAACTGGCCGCGACGCGCGACAAACATCTGTGCTGCGGCTCTGCCGGAACCTACTCGATTACCCAGCCCGAGATGAGCCAGAAGCTGCTGGATAACAAACTGAAGGCGCTGACCGTGGAAGACCCGGTGCGGATTGTCACCGCCAACATCGGTTGCCAGTTGCATCTGGACAGCAAATCCAAGGTGCCAGTGCAGCACTGGATTGAATTGCTCGACCGCTGAGATAGCGCGGTTGACCACTCAATCAGTGAAAGCGCGCATTGCCCTTTGATGATAATTATTGTTAGCTATCTACCTTCTGTAAGGAGGTAGTTTTTGTCTCATTTTCAGTTAGCTTTATTGCTGGGTATGACCGTGGCTCTGGCGCCCCTGGCCCTGGATGCCTATCTGCCTGCGTTTCCGGAAATTGCCAACAGTTTTGCCGTTCCTCACTCGGAAGTAGGGCTGACCCTCAGTGCCTATGTGGCCACGCTTGGCCTGGCTCAGCTTATTGGTGGGCCGCTCTCTGACCGCTACGGACGCCGCATCATCCTGTTCGGTGGGCTGGCGGTTTTTGCCGGGGCTTGTGTGATGATAGCGCAAGCCGGTTCCCTGGTTGAGATGTCGGTCTGGCGCCTGATTCAGGGCGTGGGTGGCGCGTTTTGTGCGGTGTCTGTTCCGGCCATCGTTCGCGATCAGGTCAGCGGACAGGATGCCGCCCGCCTGTTCGGGCTGATCGGCCTCATCATGTTTATTGCCCCTGCAGCGGCGCCATCGTTCGGGGCATTAATGCTGGCTCTGGGCGACTGGCACTGGATTTTTTCGGCACTGGCGGGTTATGCCGTGTTTCTGGCGGTCGTGCTGCAGCTGTCGCTGTTCCCCCGTTTAAAACCACGCCCTGCTGCCACTACTCCGGTGAGCACACTGGTTACCAATTACATACTGGTGCTGCGCCATAAAACCACCATGCGTTTTATCGGCATTCAGGTGCTGTGTTTCAGTGCCATGCTGCTGTTTATCACCCACTCCTCATTCATTTATCAGGAGTGGTTCGGCCTTTCCAACAGCACCTTCTCCATACTGTTTGCCGCCAATATCGCGCTGATGGCCATACTCAATATGATCAATCGACCGCTTTTGCGCCATTTTCACTCAGTGGTGCTGTTGCGGTTTCAGGTGCTTTTGCAATGCCTGGCGCTGGTCGGCCTGGTGACCGTAGTGGCGCTGGATGGCCCTTTGTGGGCAGTCGCCGGACTGATTATCACCAGCGTCGGATTCCAGGGCGGTATTGTGCCTAACAACATGGCTAACGCACTGGATTTCTTCCCGCATATGGGCGGAACCGCCGCTGCGTTACTGGGAGCCTCCCAGTTTACTCTGGCCGGCGGCATCAGTGCCCTGTCGTCCACCTTTGGCGGCGACAGCCTGTTGCCTATAACCGTGAGCATGCTGGCCTGTTCTGCGGGTGCTGGGCTGTTGGCGTTGGGTGCGCCCAGAGCGGTTCAAAGAGAAAAGGCGAAGCTGGCTTCGAAATGTAGCTGACCATCTGGTGTGCAAGTCAGTAATGGGGTAGGACTGTCCAAAACACGCCCGCGAGTACATCCCTGTAGGGCTTGACTGCAGCCATCCCTGGCTGCAGACAGTTTTGGAAAGCCCTACCCTCTTACTGACATCTGGCTTGTTAATTAGCCTCTCGGCGAACGTTCACCAACAGCGGACTCCCTGTCGCCGGATCTTCGATCAGATCACAGTGCACACCGTACAAATCATGCACCAGCTCCGGTGAAACAATCGTCGCCGGCGCGCCTTCCATAATCACGTCGCCCGCTTTCATGGCCACCATGTGGTCGGCATACCGGCAGGCACTGGCCAGGTCGTGTACCACCATGGCGATGGTCTTGCCTTGCCCGCTTAACGTCCGGATCAGCTCGAATACTTCAATCTGGTGGCCCAGATCCAGCGCCGATGTGGGTTCATCCAGCAGCAGCAACGGTGTTTGCTGAGCCACGGCCATGGCAATCCAGGCTCGCTGGCGCTGGCCGCCGGACAACGTGTCCAGAGCCCGGTCTGTCAGTTTGCCTATGTCCGCTGCGGAAACTGCACTATCAAAGGCTTGCTGGTCCTCTCTGGACCACTGCTTCATCCAGCCCTGATGGGGCTGGCGGCCGAAACGCACCAGGTCTCCCACTGTCAGCCCTTCCGGTGCTGTGTTGTCCTGGGGCAGTAATGCCAACTTGCGGGCGACTTCCCGGGAGGGCAGGCGGTGAATGTCTTTGCCGTTCAACAGTACCGAGCCTTCGCTGGGCGCGTGGATGCGGGCCAGGCCATTGAGCAGGGTGGACTTCCCACAACCGTTAGGCCCGACAATCGCCGTGACCTTGCCGGGAGGTAACTCAACACTCAGGTTTCGCGTCACGGTGAAATGGCGATGGGCGAGAGTGATGCCCTCGGCTACCAGAGTGGCGGTGTCGGTTTGGCTCATGTCAGGCTCCGTTTGGACGGCTTAAGCAGAATCCACAGCAGATAAGGGCTGCCGACAATGGCAGTGATGATGCCTACGGGAATTTCCAGCGGCGAAAACAGCGTGCGGCCCAGCAGGTCGGCAATCACCATGAAGCTGGCGCCGGCCAGGGCCGAGGCCGTAAGGGGTACCTTGCCCGGACGGCTGATCGTGCGGGCAAACTCGGGTGCCAGTAGGGCGATCAGGCCCACCGGACCACACACCGACACCGCCAGGCCGGTTAACAGTACCGACAATGCCAGGCCGAGAATCCGTGTCAGCTTAAGCCGGGTGCCCAGGGCAATGGCTACCGCATCGGAGAATTGCAGGGTGTTCAATGCCCGGCTGATCGCCAGTAAAGTCAGATAGCCTGCCACCAGGCCGATAGCGAGCACCTGAACACTTTGCTCTGAGCGAGCATTCAGGCTGCCCACGGTCCAGGGGTAGGCAGCGTTCGCGGCGTCTATGGCCACCCGGCTGAGCATGACTTGCATGACCGCCCCGGCAATGGCACCAATGCCGATGCCGGCGACAATAAACCGGTAACCCCGGGTGCCGTTGGCGCCTGCCAGGCCAAAGGCCAGAGCCGTTGCCGCGGCCGCCCCGGCGAGGGCCATGGCCGATGGTGCCAGAGCGAGACCAACACCTACTACTGAAGCCACGGCAAACGCCGTTGCCGCGTTGTCGATGCCGATGATACCCGGCGTGGCCAGGCGGTTACGGGCCAGGGTTTGCATCAGGCACCCGGCCACGGCCAGGGCGGCACCGCTGAGCAGGCCGGCAAGAATACGACTGAGACGGAGTTCCTTGACGACGAAGTCGGTCATCGGGTCGGCCTTGCCGGTCAGTGCCGTCACTGCATCCAAAGGTGAAACCTGGACAGTGCCCATGGACAGAGAGCTGAGTACCACGGCCACCAGCAACAGCAGCAACGCCAGGTTTACCAGGGCAGTTCGTGTATCCGGCATGTTCACAGAGAGTCCTCGCATTACAGGGATGGCATACGGCCGGCGCGGACAATGGCCAGAAGCACCGGCGCGCCGATCAATGCGGTGACAACGCCAAGAGGCAACTCCGCCGGCGCGGCAATCAGGCGGGAAATTACATCGGCGCCGAGAACCACCGCCGGCCCGATGGGTACGCACAGCCACAGGGTTTTCCGGATATCCGGGCCCGAAAAAGCACGGGCAATGAACGGCACCACCAGGCCCACAAAAATCAGCGGTCCGGCCAGGGCGGTAGCCGAGCCCACCAGCAGGGCCACGGTAACGGTAATCAGAAAACGAATGCGGCCGGGATGATGGCCGAGCCCGACAGCTGCTTTTTCACCCAGCGCCATGGCGGCCAGTGGTCTTGCCACCAACACAATGAGTACCAGGCCGATAGCAATTGAGGGCAGGGTGGCCTGCAGCATGGCCAGAGGTTTGCCGGCAATGCTGCCGGTAATCCAGAAACGGATTTCATCAGCCGCTCGTTGGTCCATCAGCATCAGCATGGAGGTCAGTGCCAGTAGCAGGCCGGTCAGGGTCGCGCCGGCCAGAACCAGCCGGACCGGGTCATTGCCCAGCCCTTGAACCCGGGTAGCCGCAATCACCAGTGCACAGCCGGCCAGCGCGCCCAGTTGCGCGACCACCGTTGTCAGTGTGGCGGTGGTGGCCCCGAACAGAATGGCCACGGCAACTGCAAAGCCACTGCCCGCGCTCACGCCCAGCAAGCCGGGTTCGGCCAGGGGGTTGCGAGTCATGGATTGCAGCAGGGCGCCGGCAAGGCCCAGAGCCAGTCCGGTAAGCAGTCCCAGCACGGTGCGTGGCAAGCGCAGTTCGGTGACCACAAACCGGGCCTCTTCAGTGCCACCACCGGCCACTGCCGCGAAGGCATCACTGACCGAAACCGGCCCGGCACCATAAACCAGGCTGGCCAGAACAATGATCAACAGTAAAAAGCCCGCCACAAAGAGCGGCGGGAACAGGGAGCGGGACGCAACCATGCTCCTGAGTGGCTGTGCTATCACGGCAATAACGTCAAGGGTTGCGGGCGCTGATCGCCGCTTCTATATCGTCAAGAATGGCCATTGCGGCCAGCGGGCCGGTGGCGCTGGTCCACAGCTGTCCGCTGACGGTAATTACCTGGTCTTGTTGAACTGCATTCAGGCGGGCAAATGCGGGAGATTGCTGGGCCGCTTCCAGAGCCTGTTCACCATCCTTATTCAGGGTGGCCAGAAACACCCAGCTCTGGCTAATGCGGGACAGGTTTTCAAGACTCAGTGGTTCGCTGTGGGGGCGGCCTTCTTTGACCAGGCCGCTATCTGTTACATCAAAACCGACGGCCTGCAACATAGAGGCAGAAAACAGTCCTTCGGCCATGACCAGCGGGCCCTGCGGCATCCAGCGCACCAGAGAAGCGTCTCGCTTGCCTTCCGGAATAGTCTGTTCGACAAGTTCTGCCACTTCGTTAATGCGGGTTTTCACCTGTTCAATCACTTCTTCGCCAGCCGCCTGGCGATTCAATGCTTCAGCAAACAGACGGGTTTCCTCTTCCCAGGTGTCCGATTTGAACAACTCAACATTGGAAACGACTACCGGCGCTACCCGCGAAAGCAGTTGGTACTGCCGCTCGCTGGTGCGGGGCGCAGCCAGAATCAGGTCTGGCCGGGCGGCAATGACTGCTTCGATATTGGTCTCGGCCGGGGCACCAACAATGGCAATGTCACCCGCTTCTGACTGGATGTAGTCAGCGACATCGCTGCCGCCACGTGTGATTACGGCTCCTGTCGCATTGGCCCCCACTGCCAGGGTGGCATCCAGGGCGCCTTCATAAAGTGTGACCACGCGCTCGGGCTGACCTTCGATGGTGACCGGCCCAAAGGCGCTCTCCACGGTTCTGGTTTGAGTGTCGGCCTGCGCCGGACCGGCACCAAAAGCGACAAAGGCCAGTGTTGCCCACGAAATCGTCAGGAACGCAGTGAAAGGAGAGCGGCGGCTTTTCATGTTCGGGTAACTCCGGCTGATTCGGGTTTGATAGCAAGCAAACCAAGGTTGAAAGCAATGATAATGGTTCGCATTATGTTTTTAAAGTGATAAATTGGAACATTAAGTTGCAATAAACGGGACAAGAACATGTATGACCTGCAGGAGCTGGAAGCTTTCGTATCGGTAGTGCGGTCGGGAAGCCTGACGGCCAGTACCCGGGATCTCGGATTACCAAAATCGACGCTCAGTCGCCGTATCCGCCAACTGGAAGAGGCCGTGGGCCAGCCATTGTTGCTGAGGCAATCCCGGAAGATTCTGCCCAATGAGGCCGGTCGGATATTTTATCGCTACAGCAACGACATCCTGGAGCTGGTCTCTCAGGGCAGGGAGGCGCTGGATGAACTTCGGCAAGAGGTAACCGGCAAGCTGACCCTGTGTTGCCATGAAGCATTTGTGAGGGGTTGGTTCGCCAACGTTGTGGAATCCTTCATGGACCGGCATAAAGACCTGCGGGTGGCCATTCATACCCAGCAGCAGGTGCCGGAGAAGCTCGACAACGGTATTTGCCTCTGGCTGGGGCCGGTTGCAGAAACGCCGCTTCGGCAGGAAGCGTTGGGAAGTCTCACGCAAGGCGTTTATGGCAGCCCGGCGTATTTCAGACAGTACGGCATGCCTGCGGCACCAGGAGAGCTGGAACAACATTGCTGGATAGACCTGTGGAGAGCCGGCAATGAGGGCGCGGAGCTTCATCATCCGAGGCTGGGGGCGTATCCGTTGGCGGAATCACAGCGCAGTTACAGCGTGGACCAGCTCTGCGTCCAGGGCGATGCCATTGCGGCAGGCCGTGGCCTGGGCCTGATGCCGCACTGGCTTGTGGAACGGCGAATGTCGGCCCACCCCGGTACATTTCAGTTATGCCTTCCTGAATGGCAGGGGCCGGAGATGCCGGTAACTCTGCTTTATCCTTATGGCAACCTGCCGCGCCGGGTCAGAGCGTTCCTTGGCCATGTTCGGGCGTCTGTGCCGGAAGAGTGGAGCGCGCCTGCAGCTGTGATCAGCCAGGCAGAATAATAAAGCTGTTCCGCAAAGCGGAACGAATCATCTCAGCACGCAATGGCTTACCTTGTGGTAATGTTTCCCCACTGATAATGATTCGCAACTGCCAATAAGAATTCTATGTGATGTTGACAGGGCGGTGAATTGAACATTGCACAACACAAGGAGTTTTCCATGCGTCGTCGTTTTCCTTTGCTTGCTTCGGCCATAGCGCTGGCGAGTACCAGTTCCATTGCCGTGGCCCAGTCTGAGCCACTTGAGCTGGGTGAAATTGTGGTTACTGCATCCGGGTTTGAGCAAAACATCTCAGATGCGCCGGCCAGTATATCAACGATTTCAGGTAAAGAGCTGGAGAAGAAGTCATACAGCAGCATTGTGGATGCGGTGAATAATATACCCGGCGTTTTTGTCACTGGGGGTGGTGCTTCTCAGGACATCAGCATCCGCGGCATGGATGACAGTTACACGCTTTATATGATTGATGGTCGGCCTGTGTCTGATGGCCGTTCCGTCAACACCAATGGTACGGACGGCGGAAAGCAGATCGGGCTGCCCCCCGTCTCAATGATTGAGCGAGTCGAAGTTATTCGTGGTCCGATGTCATCGCTTTATGGATCCAGTGCCATGGGCGGCGTGGTGAATATCATCACGAAGAAGCCAACTGATGTATTTGCGGGTTCAATCACGACCGAATACAACCATTCGCTGAATGACCGGAATAATGACGGCCAGCAGGTTAGTTTCTCAACCAGTGCGCCGATAGTGAAAGGTTTGTTGGGAGCACAGGTTCATGGTAGCTGGCTGGGGCTGGAAGAAAGTAATTATATCGGTGGTGACGATAATGCCGAAAGTACACCGGAGACTGATACCCGCCAGGGCGGTGTTGAGCTTTATCTGACACCGGATGACAATAATGAGTTTACCGTGGGCTATACCTCTTCTACCAAGGAGTACACTCATCGGCCGGGTGTTAGCGTACCTTTAATGGGGGGGCGTGGTGGGAACACGCCAAACGAAGTCAGCACTACTCGCTACGATAAAGATGTGTATACAGTTGGTCATAAGGGCACCTTCGACAACCTGATCGTTGATACCTATCTGCAGCACGATGTTTCTGAACGCATTCAGGAAGACGAAAAGAAAGAGGATCTGACGACATTTAATACTCAGGCCACTTACTTCTGGGGGGATCATGTTCTGACGGCGGGCGGTCAGTACAAGCAGGAGGAGCTGGTTGATGAAAGCAACGGCTTGCTCACGGCAAACATTCCCGGAGCTGTCAGAAGTGTGGATCGTTGGCTCGCTTCCCTTTATGCCGAAATGGAATGGCGCCTCACGGATAAACTCAATCTGACCACCGGTATGCGTTACGACGACGATGAGCTATTTGGTGGTCATCTCTCGCCGAGAGTTTATGCCAATTACCATGCCTCTCCAGAGTGGACGTTAAAGGGTGGTGTCTCTACGGGATACAAGCAGCCCGGACTTTCTGATGCAACGGAAGGCTTTGGCCGGGGGACCGGTGGTGGCGATTGGCGAAATATCCCTAATCGCGATAATCCAAGAGCGTTGATCATTGGGAATGAAGATCTGGACCCGGAAACCAGCACCAACTATGAGTTAGGGTTTGTTTATCAGAGCCCGGGACGCTCCCTGAATACCAGTGTCATGCTGTTCCATACCCAGTTTGAGGACAAAATTGCAGAAGATCGTGTCTGTGAGACAGCTAACCCGGATCGATACGACCCGGCCACCTGGGACTGCAGTTATCAGGGAGTTGCTTATCAGTTTGTTGGTACTCGAAGCAACATCTCAGAAGCCGAAATGCAGGGTGTTGAATTCACTCTGGATTACGACATCACCCGGGATGTACAGCTGAGTTCAAGCTACACCTATACCGAGTCTGAGCAGAAAACCGGTGAGTTTGAGGGTGAACCACTTAATCGCATTCCTGAGCACATGGCCAATGTGTCGGTTGACTGGCAGACCAGCGAAAAACTGGCTGTCTGGGCCCAGGCTAATTACCGTGGCGAAACAAGTGATTATCTGAGTCGCACCAGTATGGCGGAGAGCACACCTTCCTATGGTTTTGTGGATGTGGGCATGCAGTATGCGTTGAGCTCCTCTGCACGAGTGAAGGCTGGAATCTATAACGTTGCTGACAAAGAAGTGACCAATGATGACTACGAAGTCGTTCTCGACGGCCGCATGCTTAACGTTGGCCTAACAGTCGACTTCTAATCTGGAGATATCAGCCATGAAATTACTGAAAATTCCCCTTGCAAGCACTTTCGCCGGCCTTGTTTTGGCGGGCTGCGCCGCCTCACCGGAGGTTGCCGGCCCAACCGTTATCAGCTACGACCACGGCGCACTGGATACTCTGCTGGAACTCGGGCTCGATGAAAAAGTGCTGGCGGTACCCCAGCAGGGTTTACCTGATTACCTGGAAGATTTTGGCGAGAGTCGGCCGGACGCGGGCAGCCTGAAGGTGCCTGATCTGGAGGAAATTGCAGCCTTGCAACCGCAATTGGTGTTGATTACTGGCCGACAGGGAGAAGCCATTGAAGCGGTGGCAAAAGTCACCCGGGTAAAAGATGTGACTCTACCGGAAGGTAACTACCGGGAATCAGTGAACGCTGTGGCGCTGGAACTGGCAGGCTTGTACGATCTTGAAGGTCTTGTCAGCCGGAAGCTGGATGCGCTCTGGCAACACGTTGATGAACGGCAACAGGAAGTTGCCGAGGCCGGATCTGTGACGGTCGTTACCCATAACGACGGCAACTTCTCCCTGAGAATGGAGCCGGTGGTGTATGAGCTTCTGGAACTTGAACCGGCCACTGTTCCGGATAGTGTTCAGGCAATCAGTAGGGGCGAGCGCACCTTCTACCCGGTTAATGCGGAAACCCTCGCACAAATGGCTCCGGAGCATTTGCTGGTGGTGGACCGTAGTGCGGCGATTGGCGCGGAGCCTCTGGAACAGGCTGTTTTGCAGAGCCAGTTAGAAGGAGCAGGAGCGGATACACAGGTAAGCGTTCTGAATCCGGGCTTGTGGTATTTGTCGGGTGGCGGTCTGCAGAGTGTCCGGTCGCAAGTGGATGAAGTGGTGAACATCGTTCGTTAAGATTACTGGAACGTGTTCAACGCAAGGCCCTCAGGCATTACCTCGAGGGCTTTTTTTATTGCCGAAGATTCAAAAATATGAAACTGATCCTCAGCCGAAAAGGCTTCGACAGTTCCGCTGGCGGTTGCCCCAATCCGGTGTTTCCGGATGGCAGCTCGCTGGCGCTGCCGATTCCGGATCCGCAATCGCCTATCCGGTACAGTCAGATTCGTCATCAGGGTAAGAGTCTGGGGCCGATGGTTTCCCAGTTGACCGGTAACCCGGCGTTTTCCCGCAAAGGCGCACATCTGGACCCGGATCTGATCCCCGAAGCCTATCCGCGCAGCTCCGGCTGGCGGCCGCTGTTGGGCCAGCACAGTTCGGCACAGGCACATCTGAGCAATCACGGGGTAGGCGAGGGCGATCTGTTTCTGTTTTTTGCCTTGTTCCGGGCAGTTGAAAAATATCGGGGCCGCTGGCGTTTTATGCCGGGAAGCAAGCCGTTCCACAGTATCTGGGGCTGGTTGCAGGTGGCGGAGGTCTGGCCGCTGGATGGCTCGGTGCAAATGCCGGAATGGGCGGCCTACCATCCCCACCTTTTTGGTGAACGCTCGGGCCACAATAGTCTGTACGTAAGCAATGAAACACTGGCGTTACCGGGTGTTGAAAGCCAACTGCCCGGCGCCGGGCTGGTTCCGGCCATGACCGAACTGCACCGCTTGACCGCGCCGGATGCCAAGGGCGTTACAGACTGGCGCCTGCCGGCGGCTTTTCTGCCCGCGGCAGGAAAAGAGCCCCTGAGTTATCACCACAAAACTGACCGCTGGCGAACAGACGAGCCCGGCTGGTGCCGGCTGAAAAGCGCCGCCAGAGGCCAGGAGTTTGTGCTGGACCTGGATCAGTACCCGGGCGTGGTGGATTGGCTGGCAAGCCCCGGGTTACTTGGCTAAGGCATGCTCAGAATGCCGTCATCAACAGGTAAGCGGTATAGCCCGCAAAGGCCGCCAATAGCGCCACACCCTCCAGGCGATTGATTCGCCCCGGCCGGCTGAAACCATAGCCGAGTACAAAAAGCGCGAGAGTAAGGCCCGCCATAACCGGAAGATCCCGGCCCAGCACTTCGTTCGCCACACTCACCGGCGCAATCATGCCGGCAATGCCGACAACGGCCAGCGTGTTGAACAGGTTGGAGCCCAGAATATTGCCAAGCGCCAGGTCATGCTCTCCCTTGCGTGCCGCGATAACAGAGGATGCCAGCTCGGGCAGGGAAGTGCCGATGGCGACAATGGTCAGCCCGATGATCAGGTCGCTGACACCAAATGCCGTCGCCAGATCTACCGCGCCCCACACCAGAACGCGTGAACTGATGATCAGCAGAACCAGCCCCACTACCAGCCAGAGCACAGCCTTCCGAACAGGCATGGCGTGATCCAGCTGTTCAGTCGCCATGTCTGTAGACAGCGAATCGGCAGGTTTTTTCATGCCGGACCAGATGCTCCAGGCCAACAGCCCGGCAAACACCACCAGAAGAACCAGCGCGTCCATCCGGCTGAGTGTGCCGTCGAGGGCTTGCCAGGCAGCCAGTAGGGTGACCAGCGCCAGTATCGGCAGCTCCTTGCGCAGAATCTGGGAGTGCACGGCAATGGGTGAAATCAGCGCGGTAATACCAAGAATCAGTGCAATATTGGTGATGTTGGAGCCCCAGGCATTACCCAGTGCGAGGCCCGGGTTTCCCTGGCTGGAGGCGAGAGCAGATACCACCATTTCCGGTGCCGAGGTGCCAAAGCCGATCACCACCATGCCGACCAGCAGTGGCGGCATTCCAAAATGACCTGCGGTGGCAGCCGAACCTTCAACGAAGCGGCCAGCACTCCAGACAAGCAGAATAAGGCCGGCCAGAATGGCCAGAGAAGCGATCAGCATGTTGACCATCTCCTGTGTATCATTGCTTACGCTCCCGGGAAATACAGAGGTGTTATACTAGCAGCTGTTTTCCATCGGCCAACAGAGGAGAATGGACATGGCCAGAAAGCGAGCCAAAGCGACGCAACACAGC
>Ga0209300_1000107_pt1 | contig 53077 bp, 43 predicted proteins | sample Shrwel_input2_RT_FD_187535 | JGI IMG/M metagenome (GOLD analysis project Ga0209300, IMG submission 187535) | Subsurface microbial communities from deep shales in Ohio, USA - Utica-3 well 1 S input2 RT (SPAdes) (version 2) ... | reverse complement strand
CCTCTGGCACGAGCGCGAGCTGCTCTCGGTCGCCAACCTCACCCGTCAGGATGGCCTGGACTTCTTTCCCATCGCCGCGCAGGTCGGCATTCGCACCGAGACCCATGCCTATCCGCTGGAGCAGGCCAACCAGGCGCTGGACGATCTGCGTCACGGCCGCTTTCAGGGCGCCGCCGTGCTGGTGCCCTGACGCTCGCCGGCCAGACGGCAAAAAGCAAAAAGGCCCCAGGATCGCTCCTGGGGCCTTTTCATCTGTTTGGCGCATCCGGCGGGATTCGAACCCACGACCCCTGCCTTCGGAGCCCTAAAAGTCACCCTTTACGATCAAGACGTTAGCGCTTATTCGCCAGAAAATCAAAGGCTTGGCGCATCTCAAGGAAGCGGCATTTAGCTCTGTTTAGCTAAGTGAGTGTGGCAAATTTGTGGCAACTAGATACACCTACATACTCAACGATGAGAAGGGCGTCCCAGTAGTCTAAGCGAGCCACTGCATCTGATAGACTGGCAAAAATGTGGTTCCTGATGCTGTCTCAGACTACGCCAATTCTCTGGCACCGATCCGAACATGAGAGTCGCCGACCAAACGAGCGCTTTTCCTAAAGCACCAAGCAGCCCAAATTCTTTACGTATGCGAATTGTGCAAAAAACAGCCAGGAAGCTAGCTCCGAACTGGATGATAAAGGACTAAAAACATGCCATCAGCAACACAAATCCCTCTACTTCAAGTCAAGCAGTGGCTTAGCAGCTGGGAATTGAGCGATTGGGTTCAACCTGACCTTCCAGAACCTCCACACGAATTTTATATTGCATCCGTTCCGCTTAAGCAGCTACGCGATCTAGCCGGAGTTAGCCGCCGCCAAATTGAAGAAAGAAAAAAAGGCGAGAAGGGTGCAGGCTACCAGCGTGCGCATCAAACTAGCCGCTCAAGAGATATTGCCCGGTATATTAAGTTTGGCTACCCCCTTTCAAACCAAGGCGGCCTTAACCCAGACGATCATAAGAAATTGATTCATCCCGGCTGGCTGCCCACATCTATATTGGTCAACATCATTCAGCCTGGGGAGACGAGGCGGCGAGGAGGAAAGGAAATCACCCTCGAGAAAGAAAGCAGCCTTAGCATTCAGAAGGAAGGGAATTTCCATTTTCTTTCCGTCCCAAATTCATTAGAAAACGCCAGCTACAAAGGTAAGCTTGAGCCAATAGAAATCATTGACGGCCAACACCGACTTTTCTCCGTCGATGAACTAAATGGGGAAATTCTTAATGATGAATACGAAGTCCCTGTAGTATTTTTTAATGGATTAACCGAGTCTTGGCAGGCCTACCTATTTTGGGTGATAAACGTCGAGCCCAAAAAAATAAACACCAGCCTCGCATTCGACCTTTACCCTGAGCTCAGAAGCCAGTCCTGGCTTGAAAGCGGCGAAGGGATAAAAGTTTATCAAGAGCACAGAGCCCAAGAGCTTACCGAAGTGCTTTGGCGGCATAATAAAAGCCCTTGGAAAGACAGAATCGAATTGCATGGCAATCGCGTAGATGGACATGTATCTAACGCGGCATTTATTCGATCCTTGATGGCCAGCTTTGTTCGCCGCTGGGGCGCTGACCATCGTATTGGTGGCCTTTTTGGGTCAATAGATAGAGATGGAAACGAGAAAGTTCTTCCTTGGAAAAGATCCCAGCAGGCCGCATTTTTGATTTCATGCTGGACTCACATCCACACTACGGTTAAGAGTTCAAAGTCAGAATGGGCTACTGCTTTAAAAGAGGAAGGCGGCAGGACGCAAGAGCTATTCTCTGAAAATGAATTCCTTAAAAACACTGCCTTCTCTGGTCCCAATACTCTTCTTGCAACTGACCAAGGCTGCCGTGCAGTATTTCTAGTATACAATGCAATGTGTCAAATTGCGTACTCTGAAATAGAGCTCGAAACCTGGGAGTCTGATGAGGTTTCGGACAAGCCAAATGACGAAGACGTTTCTGTTGCACTAGAAGAGTTTCAACAATTCAACAAGGCCGGCAAGTTTCTTGGAGAGATAGCCGATGCGCTTATTAACCTCGGCATGGACTGGCGCACGAGTAGTTCGAAGACTCTTTCCGAGAGCGAATCTAAGACGCAGGCGGCATATAGAGGAAGCAGCGGTTACTCGTTACTGCAAAAAGAATGTTTCAAATATCTTGAAAAATCTAGCTCTGAACTAGTATCGGAAACAGCCAAGAGTGCCGCACGGATGCTAGGGATTCAGTGATGGCCAAAAGAAGCCAAGGAAAGAATAGATCCGGCAGCGGCACTACTAATAAGCAAGCCCCAGATTACGCAACAATCTGCCAGCGCTCTGACGGTGCGCCAGTTGCGCAAGGCTTCGAAAAGCTTGGGCCAATAAATAAATTTGAGGACCTTCTTTGCCCGCAGACAAATCAGGATCCCGCTGCTCGATTAGCTGCTGAGCAGATATTCCACATGATTGAAGGGTGGCGGTATATTTCCGCTGCTACGACTGCTTATTTGAGCCACTCCAAACATACTGCACTGCATTTTGCATACTATGCCGAGCTAAGAGCAGCAATTTCACTTTTGAGCTGGAGTGGCATACGAGTTCGCCAGGCAGACCATTATTATCTGGATTCAACGGGCTCAAAGAAGATAGTTACAAACTCCCCAACACATAAAGCAGTATGGGGGCTCTGGCAGCACTGGGTCAAAAGGCCGGATGCAGAAAGACTTTTTCGGGACCAAATCCGACTCACGCCAGGTGTTTGCCTGGCAGATGTCCTAAAAGCTCTTCAGTATGTCAAGCCCAGTCAGACCTTGCAAAGCTGGGGAATCGACTTGGCGAAGATACAAGATGATCATACAGCCAGGAACAACTCGAGCTACGAGGCATTTTGGATAGATGCGCCATTATCAAAAATGGCGGAAGAGGATTTGAAGCTGATACTAACGCTTTGGAAGTTACTCCTCCCACAGGACTCAGGTTTAAGATTCGACTCGACGTTGATTTCATTCTTCGTAAAAGAAGCCCTTCCTGCAATGCAAGCTCAATCAGAGCAGGCGAAAGCGGAGGGAGCGGCAGCCCCCTCAACCTTAATCGATAGCATTGAAAAAATTGCAGCCACGATAGCTCAAAACACTGGAGCAGATCTGTCAGCAATATCTCGAAGGCTTGATCTCTCACTGTACGAGACCACACCATTTTCATTGGCCTCATCAGTAGACACCAAGCCTGAGAACGTTCTTTGCAGGGCTTTCTTCTTATTGAGACTCGCAATGCTTGCTACCAAACTCAATTTGAGCCTTGCTAAAAACAAGGCCGCCACTGAGTGGTTAACCAACTGGTTTGAACATGCGGGCCTGTGGAGCAGCACCTTACTGGTGGAGCCCCAAGATTCACCTATAGACTATGAGCTGGCCCTACAAGACTTTGAAGCAACCAATGAGCTTCCATTCGATATATGGTCTCCAAAGAATGCAGCTCAGACAGCGAAACTAACTAGACCTGATGCCTGCTTAATCTGGAATATTCTGTAATGAAGTACATGGGACACAAAGGTAAGCTTCTAAGCGTACTTGGCGATATATTGATAGCGGAATCAAAGTTTTCCCAGTCTATTGCTGACCCCTTTTGTGGTTCTGGCGCCGTGTCATGGTTTCTTGCTCAGAACACCGAAAAATCAATTGTCTCAGGCGATTTGCAATCATTTGCCGTATACCGAGCCGCTGCTGTCACCCAGCGAACATCTCCTCTCGATCCTCAAGGCATATTTAATCCCTGGAGAAAAAGAGCCAATAAAATCTTGAGCGAAATTGTGGAGAAATTTCCTAATTCATCAAGATCAGTAGAGCCGGACCCAAACTGCACCGACAGCATTATAAGGCTTGTAATACGGTCTAGGATTTTTTGCGAAACTGTTCTGCCGCCTATTCTTACCGCGTCCGGGAAAGAATTCCCCATAACCAAAGCCTATGGCGGCCACTACTTTTCCCCCCTCCAAGCTTTAACCTTGGATGCATTGAGAAGCACTCTGCCAAAAGAGCGCGACGCACGTACAGTTGCAATGGCAGCACTTATAGAAACTGCCAGCAGGTGCGCTGCTGCTCCCGGTCATACAGCCCAACCATTCCAACCCACAAATACTTCGGCTAAGTACATTCTAGAAGCTTGGGAGCGCCCTGTTGAAAAACTTCTTGAGGAGGCAATGAGTAATATCTCAGAGAAACATGCCCAACGCATTGGCTCGGCTAAGGTTCTGGATTTTTCCAAAACAATAGCCGGCTTGAACGAGGGGGACCTGGTTTTTGCCGATCCGCCCTACTCTGACGTGCATTACAGTCGGTTTTATCATGTCCTAGAGACACTCACTCATGGGAAAGAGGTTGTTGTCTCTGGGCGAGGTAGATATCCCGAAATTTCAATGAGGCCAAGCTCACAATTCAGCCAAAAAGGGCAGTCAGCTAACGCCGCTCTTGAGCTGATTACAAGCTGCCACAAAAAACAACTTGGGCTGGTGCTTACCTTCCCCTCTGACAGCTCAAGTAATGGCCTCTCAGCTCAGGACTTTATTTCTATGGGCAAGAGTCTATTCTCATCGATTGAGCGCCATGAAATTAGTTCAGACTTCAGCACCCTTGGGGGCAATAAAAAAACAAGGAGCGCTCGCTTGAAGTGTAGCGAGAGCATAATTTGCTTCCGTCCGTAATGTTACTTGCTCTCCATATTCTCCCAAGCTATATGCGGAACAGTAACCTCTCTATCCGATAGCCGCAAATGTCCTGGCAAACGGCACATTTGATGTGCCCTACTCTCTCCGTCATTTCACGCACGAATCAGGAATACCACTGACCGCCGGGTATTCAGTAACTCGAGGCAGTGTCTCCAAATGGGCGCCGAAGACGAAGTTATCCTGCTGGAGAATTTGTTCAGGCAGCAGGTGATCGAACGGCAGGCTTGACCTCACCCGATGGCCTTGCCCGACGCGGGCACGGCCTAACAGAGCACACAATTCTGGGAATCGCGCCGGCCTTATGAGTAGAGACTCAGCCGCCAATCCGCTTGATCGCTTCGGTTATTTCCACCAGTACGTTCGCGTACTCTCTGGAGAGAGTGCCACCGCCTTGGCTGAACAAGTGCTTCTGTAGTCCACCAAGGCGCCGCAGCTCGTTGATGATATGGGCATCAATTCGGCTTCTGGTCTGCCGCTGCAATGCGGCAGCCAGCATGAACTGGCCGATGCTCATCCCGCAGTCATGAGCCTTCTCTCGAACCAAAAGCTCTTCCTCCTCGAAGCACCGAACTGCCGGTAACCAACCCGTGCGGCGCCGCTGCTCACTGCGGCTCATCTTTTGACCTCGGCTATAGCTTTCGGGGTCTCGGGGCTTGCCCTGAGCAGAGGTGGTAGGTCAAGCAAAGGGAGTGCAACGACTGGGGCTTGCCGGTTGTGAGAGGCCATCCATGGCGGTATCACAAACCCTACCTTGTCCTGCTGATATCCCCCGCCGGGGTGCATAACCCAGCGAACAGTTTGTGGAACTACCTGGACCAGAATTGTGAACACGGTTCGCAAGGAAAGATGAACCAATCCCTGCGTGCGGGAGCATGACCGCAGACATACCCGCAGGAGCACTTTGCGGAACGTTTTCAGGAATGGATCAAGGAATGATTTGAAGACTTTGCGCTGCGTAGTTTTGGGATGGATGTTAGTGTTCAATCATGCACCTCCCGAGGGATGTTCAGATGCGTCAGTACCGTGGCTCCGATAGCAGCTTTGAAGAGATCTTGGAAACCAAGCGGCTGAATCGTGAGCGCCTGTTCCAAATCCTCAGAGAGGCACCGCCCGAGGTCATCGAAGCGGATGCGGAGAGGCTGCGCGAGGCGATGCGAAAACCGGAAGGCACGCCTAAGCGACGCCGACTTGGCCCTCCCGCATTCCACAAGCCCAGCAAGTAGATCTGCGTTCTGACGGCAAGGCTCTGCATTGGCGGCAGAAGGCAGAAATGCGCTCCGGCCGAGCCTGGATGGGCTCGTATGCATCTTTAAACTTCTCTTCTTGTTTGGGTGACTCTCAGGCACCTACACAGGCGAGTTACCTGCCAGGGAGTCACCTGAATTGCCATCGGCCATGACTTACTGGCATGTGACAGTCAGTCACATGAGCTACTCGCGTTGAGACCGATTTATGGTCTCCCTGAGCGACGTGAGTTTGCGATGTAAGGTCGGGTTGTTTTGGGACAACTGTTGTAGCGCTTCCCGCCCCTCGACGTGGATGTTGATGTTGTTCTGGCACTGGATAACCTGCACCTTCTCGATGTGAATGGTGGCTCCCGCAAATTGCTGGGTGCGCAGCATCTCTTTGAGCCCCTTCACCAACTCTTGAATCTTGGTAGGCTGATACTCCAGCTTGACCACCGCCCTTTTCTCGCCCAGTGGGTCGAACACAGAAAGACGCTCTTGAAGGTGGTAGCCGTTGTGCTTCCGCACCCGGACCTTTCTAACGTAGCCATGTTCTTGAAGCGTTTTCAGCTCACGCATCACCTGCCGGGCACTTATTCCCGCCTTCTTGGCGATTGTCTCGATCCCAGGCTCAGCCAAGCCAGTCTCGAGCCTACAGTGCGACTTGATCACGCAGTACACAGCGAAGGCGTACGGGCCAAGCGTTCTCAGATCGTTGTCCACCATGGACTTGAAAACGTGAAACCAATGGGGGTCGAGCTTCATGCCCTCTGCCCCGGACGCTTCATCAGAATGGGCATCCCTAGTCATTTCCGCCCCTCCACCTGCGATTTCTTGGTAGGCCTTCCCATCGGCCGAGAGAGATCTTTCGCATTGGTTGCGATATCTGCGGCAGCGTTACCCTGTGGGCCGTAGCGCATCCACTGTCGCAAGTCCCCTAGCCGCCAGCGGAGGCGCGACAAGCCTGGCACAGGATCAAGGCCTGGCAGCTTTCGTTGCCGAACGGTGAGGATGCTGAAGCCGGTCAACGCGGCCACCTCAACAACTCCGATTAGCACATCGTCGCCAAGCTTTTGGATCTTCTGGATGGTTTCGTAATCGATGCTCATGGTTTCTTTGGCCTGACTGCATTTCGATACATTCAGTTTTCGCCAGAGGAAGCCGAGCCCCCTAGGACAGCTTTTTGACATGAGCAGGTGTTAGCTAAAGAATCGGTGCATGGATACCAGCGGCGCCGACCTCACCGATGAAGAAGCATTTGAGCTGGTAGCTCGAGAGATGCTCATACATCTCGAAGAAGGGCGGAAAAACTTCGTCCTGCGCGCCCCCCAACGGTTAACGGTCTACTTACTTAGCGGACTGTTGAAATTCTCAGGGCTGTCGATGGTCGCTCTCGAGCGGTTGATGTCCGAGCAGGAAATCTCTGGTATCCGTAGCTCGCATGACGGCAGAGTCCTAAGACGCTACATGAGCGGCGAGACCCGAATGACCTGGCCGACTTATCGACGCATGATCTTTTGGGCAATAGCAAACAACTGGATCCAGATGTGGGTTGCGCAAGACCTCTTTTCCTACACCCAACATTTAGAAGCTGCTCAAATAACGGCCCGGCAGCTGCTCCGCAAAGCCAAGACTGGACAGCCTTTCGAGTCACTGCCTCGCAAGCTAATTGCTGCGAGCTTCTTCCAAACATTTGAGCAGCAACGTCACGAAGACTTACTGACTGCGAAGAGGGCGATTGAGCGGAGCAGTGAATCCAGGGAACTCGCGCACTCCCTGAGACTTGAACTCTAACGATCAGGCTAGCTTAGCGGCCAACTCTTCGGCGGTGATGTTGTAGTAGCGCTTGAGCATGTTGACCTCCCTGTGCCCGGTCACGCTGGCAAGCTCGATGAGGTTCGGCAGCTTGGTCGCCAAACGGCAGGTGGCTTCGTGGCGAAGGTCATGGAAGCGCAGGTCAAGTAGGAAGTCTTCTTGAGGCGCCGCAGATGCCTTTTCGCAGTCATCCAGATAACGCGTTCGCGCCCGCGCCAATCCACGCACAAAGGCTTTCTTGAGGGCATCTGGGGTGGTCGGAAACACCCGACCGCAAAGCGACCTTGGGAGATTGCGAAGGAGTTCGACTGCCTTCGGCGTAAGTGGCAGCGATCGCGGAAAGCCATTCTTTGTTGCAGGAAGGTGCGCCGTCCGCCGCTCCAGGCTGACATGCTTCCAGCGCAACTCGAATAACTCTCCTCGGCGCATGGCAGTCTCGAGAGCAAGCTGCACGATGGGACGGATCCACGGGTTGTGCGAGCCGTCCGCATACGTGCCATCATCACGACGCTCATGGTATTCGAGCGCACTCAGTAGATAGGCCTCTTCATCGGGAGCCAGGCGGCGGGAACGTTCGTCGTTGTAGCTGGGTCGGCTGACCATCCGCACGGGGTTGTCAGACAGGTGGATGCCCCACTCACGCCGCGCAACCTCAAGCACGCATTGAAACAGCGCGAGCTCGCGTTTGACTGTGTTGCCCTTGCGAATCTTCAAGCGCTCGTCGCGGTAGCGAGCGAAATCTGAAGAGGTGAGGGTGGCGACAATGCGGCCGGCCAGCGGGTGCCGCTTGAGGGCCTCGAGGCGTTTGATTTCTGAGTAGGCGCCCTTGTGCTTGGGAGCAACCTCGGCGATGTAGCGATCGATGAGCTCGCTGAATAACGTGCGCTCTGCTTCGACTCGGGAGACGAAGACGCCACGGTCCATTTCGCTTTCGATCATGCGCGCCCAGGCTTGGGCATCGGCTTTGGTTTCGAAGGTCTTGCGCTGAGCTGGATAGCCCTTGCGGCGGATCTGCACTTCCCACTGATACTCGCCGCGATTCCTGATCGTTGCCATTCCTACCATCCACGCCACATCAACTGTGGCAAATTTGTGGCAAAAACGACTTTCAGGCCTAGGACAGGTTTTCGTCAGGAGCGCATCCCTTTGATATAAAAGGGAAAAATATGGCGCATCCGGCGGGATTCGAACCCACGACCCCTGCCTTCGGAGGGCAGTACTCTATCCAGCTGAGCTACGGATGCGTTGCGGGGCGCAATCATACGCATCTCGCCTGCGGGCGTCCATGCCGGCGGGCGGTCCGCTTTGGCGTTCGAAATACCCGGCTACAGATCGCCGGGCTGCCGCCAGCGGGCCGGCCTGCTAGGCTCGGGGGCTCGTTCCAGAGCGGTTGCGGTTAAGGAGAGACAATGAGCGAAACGATCCGGCTGTGGGATCTGCCCCTGCGTGCGTTCCACTGGTTATTCGCCACGGCGGTGACGGCGGCGATCGTCACCGGTTGGCTCGGCGGCGGTCTGATGGTCTGGCATGGCCGGCTCGGCCTGCTGGTGCTGGGCCTGCTGGTGTTCCGGCTGGTCTGGGGGCTGTGCGGTTCGACCTACGCGCGCTGGCCGCGCATCCTCGCGGCGGCGTTTGGCATTCGTGCCTATCTTCGCGGCAGTTGGCAGGAGGCGGGGCACAACCCGCTGGGCTCGCTGTCGGTGCTGGCGATGCTGTTGCTGGTGGGCTTCCAGGTCGGCAGCGGATTGGTGGCGACCGATGACATCGCCTTTCAGGGGCCGCTGAATGCGCTGGTCGGTGCGGCGAGCGCGGACCTCTTCAGCGGCCTGCATCGCCAGGCCAAGTGGCTGCTGCTGGCGCTGATCGGCCTGCACCTGCTGGCGATCCTCTATTACACGCTGGTGCGCCGGTTGCCGCTGGTGGGCGCGATGCTCAACGGGCGCGGGCGCCGCGAGCACCCGGCGCAGCGCGATGCCGAGGGCGGCTCCTGGATCGCGGCCATTGCCGCCGTGCTGCTGGCGGTGGCCGTGGTCTGGACGGTGCAGTCCGCCGCCGGCTGGATGGCGCCGCCACCGGCGGCGCCTGCGCCCGCGCTGGACTGGTAGGGGCGGGGTCAGTCGGCGCGGAACTTATCGTGGCACGACTTGCAGGACGCGCCGACATCGCCGAAGGCCTTCTTGATCGCAGCCTGGTCGCCGCTCTTGGCGACGCTGGCCAGCTGGTTGGCCGCGGTGTTGAACTGCTTGCCGATGCGCCCGGCTTCGTCGAGGTTCTGGAAGAACTCCGGCTTCAGGCGGGTCTTGTCGCCCAGCTGCTCGGTGGTGGTGTCGGGGCTGAACAGCGAGCCCATGCCCGAGTTGGCGATGGCGGCGATGACATCGGCGGCCGCCGCGACCTTGGCCTGGTCGAACGGCTCCTTGCCGTCGATGACCTGGGCCTTGATCTTGCCCATGTTCCAGGACATGAACTGGTAGCCCGCCTGGCGGGTTTCGACCATCTCTTCGGGCTTCATCTGCGCCTGGACGGCGGTGCTTGCCAGCAGCGCTGCGGCAGCGCCCAACATCAGTGCTTTCACGTTCACTCCTCAGATTCCGGTGGTTGGCGGCCAAGACCGCCGGGAGGCCAGACTATACCGCTGCGATTGCCGGCTTAGAGCGGTTTGTGACATGCCGTAACAGAGCCGTGCAAATCAGCCCGGGCTATGGCATGACCATGTCCTGCCCGATGAACTTGCCGCTCGGCCGACAGCGGTCCTAGCATGGTCCGTTCCTGGCTGGCTGGAACCGGGGGCTGCCCGGGCGGCTCAGATGAACGCCGCACAAGCCGAGGCTCATTTTCAAGCGGGCCGCTGATGCCGCCCATAAGGAGACTGCCATGCAACTCAACGATCCCTCGCTGTTTCGCCAGCAGGCCTATATCGACGGCACCTGGCAGGATGCCGACGGCGGCCAGACCATCGAGGTGAACAACCCGGCCAGCAACGAGATCCTTGGCAGCGTGCCGAAGATGGGCGCGGCCGAGACCCGTCGTGCCATCGAGGCGGCCGAACGTGCGCTGCCGGCCTGGCGCGATCTGACCGCCAAGCAGCGATCGCAGACGCTGCGCCGCTGGTTCGAGCTGATCATGCAGAACCAGGACGACCTGGCCCGCCTGATGACGCTCGAGCAGGGCAAGCCGCTGGCCGAATCCAAGGGTGAAATCGCCTACGCGGCGTCCTTCATCGAGTGGTTCGCCGAAGAGGCCAAGCGGGTGTACGGCGACACCATCCCCGGGCACCAGGCCGACAAGCGCATCATCGTGATCAAGCAGCCGATCGGCGTGACTGCGGCAATCACGCCGTGGAACTTCCCCGCGGCGATGATCACCCGCAAGGCCGGCCCGGCGCTGGCGGCCGGTTGCACCATGGTGCTCAAGCCGGCTTCGCAGACACCGTTCTCCGCGCTGGCGCTGGCCGCACTGGCCGAGCGCGCCGGGATTCCCAGGGGCGTGTTCAGTGTCGTCACCGGCTCGGCCGGTGATATCGGTGACGAACTCACGCGCAACCCGACGGTACGCAAGATCTCCTTCACCGGCTCCACCGAAGTGGGCGCCAAGCTGATGGCCCAGTGCGCGCCCGGCATCAAGAAGGTTTCGCTGGAGCTGGGCGGCAACGCGCCTTTCATCGTCTTCGATGACGCCGACCTCGACGAGGCGGTCAAGGGCGCGATGCAGTCCAAGTACCGCAACGCCGGGCAGACCTGCGTGTGCGTCAACCGTATCTACGTGCAGGACGGCGTGTACGAGGCCTTCGCCGAAAAATTCCAGGCGGCGGTGGCCAAGCTCCGGGTCGGCGATGGCTTGGCCGAGGGTACCGATGTCGGCCCGCTGATCGACGCCAAGGCTGCCGCCAAGGTGCGCGAGCACATCGAGGACGCGGTTGGCCGTGGCGCCCGAGTGCTCACCGGCGGCAAGGCGCACGACAACGGTGGCAGCTACTTCGAGCCGACGCTGATGGTCGATGTGCCGCACGATGCCAAGGTGGCCAAGGAGGAGACCTTCGGCCCGCTGGCGCCGCTGTTCCGCTTCAAGGACGAGGCCGAGGCGATCGCCCTGGCCAACGACACCGAGTTCGGCCTGGCGGCATATTTCTACGCCCGCGACCTGGGCCGCGTGTTCCGCGTCGCCGAGGCGTTGGAATCGGGGATGGTCGGCGTGAACACCGGCTTGATCTCCACCGAAGTGGCACCGTTCGGTGGCGTGAAGTCCTCCGGCCTGGGGCGCGAGGGCTCCAAGTACGGCATCGAGGACTACCTCGAGATCAAATACCTCTGCCTCGGCCTCTGAGGCATGTCGTCGCAGCCGGCCCTTCTTGATCCGGAGGGCTGGCTGTCTTCCGGCGGCTTGAACACAATGACCCGATGGGCTGTGTCGTGGTTGCCGCCTGCTGCGTCAGACCGGCATCGCGAACCGCCCCGTTCGTCCCGTCTGCCGAGTTCGAGCCTTGCCCGCGTCTTCTCATCTCTCCTTTGTCCTGATCGCTTACAGCGAGCCCTGGCGCGCCGACCAGCTGTGCCGGCTGGTCAACGAGCTGCGCCCGGGCATGCAGGTGGCGCTGTTCAGTGACGGCCGCTCGGCGCTGGCGGCCTGCCGGCGGCAGCTGCCGAACCTGATGATCGTCGACGGTGAGCTGGAGGGCCTCGACGGCTTCGCCCTGCTGCGCGAGCTGCGCCGACACGGGCCGAGCCAGCGCCTGCCCTGCATCCTCATCAGCGAACGCACCGATGCGGTGAGCGTGCGCGCTGCGTTGCCGCTGTCGCCGGCCGCCTATCTCGGCAAGCCCTATGACCTGGCTGCGCTGCGGCTGCGGCTCGATCGGCTGTTGCCGCGCTCGGCCGGTGGCATCGGGCGCGTGCAGCCGGCCGACGACAGCCTCGACGGCTTTCTCGAGCGCATGCGTGAGAACAGCCGCGGTGCGCCGCTGACCGAGGCGGCCCACGCCTCGATCGCCAGCCTGCTCGGCGGGCAGAGCGAGCTGGCCGAAGAGCACGCCGTGCTGCGCTGCGATCCGCAGGTAACCGCGCGGGTCATCAGTTTTGCCAACAGTCACGGCCCGCAGCAGGACGAGCCCAGCCAGACCCTGACCGAGGCCATCGAGCGCCTCGGGCGCCACCGCAGCCAGGAGCTGCTCGGCCAGCTGGCGATCCAGCACAACGCCCGGCTGAGCGACCCGCACCTGAGCGAGCATGGGGCCAGGGTCGCCGCGCAGGCGCTGCTGGCGGCCGAACTGGCGGCCTGGCTGGCGCGCCGCCTGCAGCTCGATGCGCGGCTGTGCTACACCGCCGGCCTGCTGCAGAACATCGGTGAGTTGGCGGTGCTGCGCTCCACGCAGGACTGGCTCGACGGCGGCGGCGAGCTGGACGAAACCGAACTGCAACGCCAGCTGGCCACCCGCGCCGCCGGCTACGGCTCGGCGTTGCGCACGCGCTGGGGCCTGCCGCTCGGCCTGCGCCAGCTGATCGGGGCCTACTACACGCTGGGGGCCGGTGTGCTCAGCCGTGAAGCGCTGGTGCTCAATCTCGTGCGGCAACTGCTGGAGCTGCCCGCCGAGACGCCAGCGACCAGCCTGGCCGACTGTCGCGCGGCGCGCCTGCTGCGCCTCGACCCGGCTGTACTCGAGCAGGCTCCGCGTAGCGCCTGACCGGCCAACGATCGGCGCGGTATTCACTGTCCACTGCTATCACTACAAGGCATGACGGCCCATCAGCGGGAGTGGGTCGACAGCGTCCGCGCGCTTATCTATTCTGCAGTGCGAAACAAGATTCCGTAATTTCAACAACAAGCGGAGGATTGCATGGCAGAGTTCGTGCGACTGCAACGACACGGCGCGATCGCCCTGATCATCGTCGATAACCCTCCCGTGAATGCGCTCAGCCAGCCGGTGCGCCAGGGCCTGCAGCAGGCCTTCCAGGCGGCCGACGCCGATCCGGCGGTGCAGGCCGTGGCGCTGGTCTGCGAGGGCAATACCTTTATCGCCGGCGCGGACATCAAGGAATTCGGCAAACCGCCGCAGGCGCCGAGCCTGCCGGACGTCATCGACAGCATCGAGAACAGCCGCAAGCCAAGCGTCGCGGTCATTCACGGCACCGCCCTGGGCGGTGGTCTGGAAGTCGCGCTGGGTTGTCACTACCGCATTGCGCGCAAAGACGCCAAGGTCGGCCTGCCCGAAGTGAAGCTCGGCCTGCTGCCCGGTGCCGGCGGCACCCAGCGCCTGCCGCGCCTGGCCGGCGTGGCCAAGGCGCTGGACATGATCGTCAGCGGTCAGCCGATCGGCGCCGCGGAGGCCCTCGAGCACCACATCGTCGACGAGCTGTTCGAGGGCGATCTGGTCGAAGCAGGCCTGGCCTATGCGCAGCGCCTGATCGACGAGGGGCGCGGCCCGCGCCGTACCGGCGAGCAGACCGCAGGGCTGGAAGGCGCCGACAATGCCGAGCTGATCGCCGCCAAGCACGCCGAGGTGGCCAAGCGCATGCGCGGGCTGTTCTCGCCACTGCGCTGCATCGCCGCAGTCGAGGCGGCGACGAAGTTGCCGCTGGCCGAGGGCCTCAAGCGCGAGCGCGAGCTGTTCGCCGAATGCCTGCAGTCGCCGCAGCGCGCCGCGCTGGTGCACAGCTTTTTCGCCGAGCGCCAGGCCGGCAAGATCGCCGACCTGCCGGCCGACGTGAAGCCGCGCGCAGTCAAGTCGGCCGCGGTGATCGGTGGCGGCACTATGGGCGTCGGTATCGCCCTGTGCTTCGCCAATGCCGGTATCCCGGTCAAGCTGCTGGAAATCAACGAAGAAGCGCTCGGCCGTGCGCTGCAGCGCGCCCGCGACACCTATGGCGCCAGCGTCAAGCGTGGCAGCCTGACCGAGGAGGCAATGGAGCAGCGCCTCAAGCGGGTCGAGGGCGTCACCGACTATGCCGCCCTGGCGGACGTCGACCTGGTGATCGAGGCGGTGTTCGAGGAGATGGACGTCAAGCGCCAGGTCTTCGAGCGACTCGATGCGGTCTGCAAGCCGGGCGCCATCCTCGCCAGCAATACCTCGTCGCTGGACCTGAACCAGATCGCCGCCTTTACCCGGCGCCCCGAGGACGTGGTGGGCCTGCATTTCTTCAGCCCGGCCAACGTCATGCGCCTGCTCGAAGTGGTACGCGGCGCGAAGACCAGCGACGAGGTGCTGGCCACCGCGATGGCTGTCGGCAAGCAGCTGAAAAAGGTCTCGGTGGTGGTCGGCGTGTGCGACGGCTTCGTCGGCAACCGCATGGTCTTCCAGTATGGCCGCGAGGCCGAGTTCCTGCTGGAGGAGGGGGCTACGCCGCAGCAGGTCGATGGCGCCTTGCGCAATTTCGGCATGGCCATGGGGCCGTTCGCCATGCGCGACCTCTCGGGGCTCGATATCGGCCAGGCGATCCGCAAGCGCCAGCGCGCCGAGCTGCCGGCCGACCGCGACTTCCCCACGGTGTCGGACAAGCTCTGCGAAGCCGGCATGCTGGGGCAGAAGACCGGCGCCGGCTACTACCGCTACGAGCCCGGTAACCGCACGCCGCTGGAGAACCCCGACCTCGCGCCGATGCTCGACGCCGCCTCGCGTGAGAAGGGCCTCGAGCGGCGCGAACTGGACGAGCAGTACATCATCGAGCGGACGATTTACGCACTGGTGAACGAGGGCGCGAAGATCCTCGAGGAAGGCATCGCCCAGCGCGCCAGCGACATCGACGTCATCTACCTCAACGGCTACGGCTTCCCGACCTTCCGCGGCGGCCCGATGTTCTATGCCGACAGCGTCGGCCTGGACCGGGTGCTGGCGCGGGTCAAGGCGCTGCACGCGCGCTGCGGCGACTGGTGGAAGCCGGCGCCGCTGCTGGAAAAACTGGCCGCCGAAGGCCGCACCTTCTCGGACTGGCAGCCCGGCCAGTGAGCCGCCTGCCAACCCCCTGTCGAACGATCAGAGGATGCATCAATGAACGTCAATTTCACGCCTGAAGAGCTCGCGTTCCGCGACGAGGTGCGGGCCTTCCTCGAGAGCGAACTGCCGGCGGACATCGCCGCCAAGGTCAAGCTCGGCAAGCACCTGTCCAAGGAAGACCACCAGCGCTGGCAGCAGATCCTGGTCAAGCGCGGCTGGTATGCGCCGGGCTGGCCGGTGGAGCTGGGCGGGACCACCTGGGGCCCGGTCGAGAAGCACATCTTCGACGAAGAGTGCGCCGCCTATGGCGCGCCGCGCACCGTGCCCTTCGGCGTCAACATGGTCGCCCCGGTGATCATCAAGTTCGGCACCCAGCAGCAGATCGACCATTACCTGCCGCGCATCCTCTCCGGCGAGGACTGGTGGTGCCAGGGCTACTCCGAGCCGGGCGCCGGCTCGGACCTGGCGAGCCTCAAGACCCGTGCGGTGCGCGAAGGCGATCATTACATCGTCAATGGCCAGAAGACCTGGACCACCCTCGGCCAGCACGCCAACATGATTTTCTGCCTGGTGCGCACCGACCCGGAAGCGCAGCAGCAGCGCGGCATCAGCTTCCTGTTGATCGACATGAGCACACCAGGCATCAGCGTGCGCCCGATCATCACCCTCGACGGCGACCACGAGGTCAACGAAGTCTTCTTCGACAACGTCAAGGTGCCGGTGGAAAACCTGGTCGGCGAAGAGAACAAGGGCTGGACCTGCGCCAAGTATCTCCTGACCCATGAGCGCACGGGCCTGGCCGGCATCGGTGCGTCCAAGGCGGCGCTGGCGCACCTCAAGCGCATCGCCATGAAGGAAACCGCGGGCGGCCGGCCGATGCTCGACGACCCGCTGTTCCGCGCCCAGGTCGCCGAGGTCGAGATGCAGCTGATGGCCATCGAGATGAGCACCCTGCGCATCCTTGCCGCGGCGAAGGAAGGCGGCGTGCCGGGTGCCGAATCCTCGATCCTCAAGATCAAGGGCACCGAGATTCGCCAGGCGATCACCCACCTGCTGCGCAAGGTCATCGGCCCTTACGCGCTGCCCTTCCTCGAGGAAGAGCTGGAGCTCGATTACAGCGGTGAGCCGCTGCACGCCGACTACAGCCCCGCGCTGGCCGGCCACTACTTCAACTTCCGCAAGCTGTCGATCTTCGGCGGCTCGAACGAAATCCAGAAGAACATCGTCTCGAAGATGATTCTCGAGCTGTAAGGGGGCACCGCAATGGACTTCAAACTGACCGAAGAACAGCAAATGCTGCAGGACACGGCGGCGCGTCTGGTGCGCGACGCCTACCCGTTCGAGCAGCGCGAGAAATATCGCGAATCCGAGCAGGGCTTTTCCCAGGCGTTCTGGAACCAGCTCGGCGAGCTGGGCCTGACTGCCGTGCCCTTCGCCGAAGAGTTCGGCGGCTTCGGTGGCAGCGGCGTGGAAACCATGCTGGTGATGACCGAACTGGGCCGCGGGCTGACGCTCGAGCCCTACCTGCACTCGGTGGTGTTCGGCGGCGGGCTGATCGACCAGCTCGGCAGCGACGCGCAAAAGCAGGACCTGCTGCCGCAGGTCGCTGCCGCCTCGCTGCAGCTGGCCGTGGCGCTCGAAGAGCCGCAGAGCCACTACCACCTCAACGACGTGCAGACGAAGGCGGAGCCGACCGGTGATGGCTTCAAACTGTCCGGCCGCAAGGCCGTGGTCATCGGCGGGCACACCGCCGGCATGCTCATCGTCTCGGCACGGGTAAGTGGCGAGCGCTTCGACGAACAGGGCATCGGCCTGTTCCTGGTCGACCCGAGCGCACAGGGTGTGACCCGCCGCGTGTACCCGACCATCGACGGACGCAAGGGCTGCGAGCTGTTCCTCGACAACGTCCAGGTCGCTGCCGACGCCGTACTCGGCGCGCCGGGCCAGGCCTTCGTCGCACTGCGCTACCAGCAGGGCCGCGCCATTGCCGCGCAATGTGCCGAGGCGCTGGGCAACATGGACGAAGCCTGCAAGCTGACCCTCGACTACTTGAAGACGCGCAAGCAATTCGGCGTGCCGATCGGCAAGTTCCAGGTGCTGCAGCACCGCATGGTCGACATGCAGACCGAGCTGGAGCAGGCCACCAGCATGGCGATCCTCGCCGCGACCTTTGCCGACGGCGAAGACAACGAAGACCGCCGCCGCGTGCTGGCTGCGGCCAAGTACATCTGCACCCGCGCCGGTCGCAAGATCGCCGAGGAAGCCATCCAGCTGCACGGCGGCATCGGCATGACCTGGGAGTACAACCTGGCCCACCACGCCAAGCGCCTGGTCATGATCGGCCACGAGTTCGGCGATGACGACCACCACCTCCAGGCGTTCGCCGGGCTGATGCAGGTGGCGTGAGGGCGGCCAGCCGGTGGAAAGCTCGCGTAGCGGTTTTCCACCGGCTCGGCGCAGATCGGTGGAAACGCCTTCGGCGTTTGCCACCCGGCGCCCGCCGGCTCAGGCCTGCGCCAGGGCTGGCAGCAGGTGCTGTTCCCACAGCGCTTCGCGCTGCGCGGGGCGGAAAAAGCCGAAATGGCCGATGCGTGACGCGCCGACATCCTGCGGTGCGAGGCGCTGCATGCGCTTGGGTGCGTTGACGTAGAAGCCGTGCAGCGAAGCGGTGCTGCGTGCGGACATCATTTCGTCGTCGGTGAACGACAGCGATACCAGTGGCGTCCGCACCGCGGCGAAGGCGTCGCGCATCCAGTCGCCTTCGGCGCCGACCAGATATTCCGGATGCAGGCACCAGCGCCGCCACTGGCGAATGACGCCGGCAGGCAGGTCGCCCACCGCACCGAGACGCTTGCCGGGGAAATAGCCGAACAGTGGGGTCAGCGCGGGCGCCAGGGCATGCCAGAGCAGCCATGCCTGCTTGCGAATCTGCGGGCTGTTGTCGCGCCAGTAACCGCTCCCGGCGGCGATGGTGATGACCCGCGCGATGCGTTCATGGCCCTCGACCAAGGGGACGATCTGCGCACCGAGGCTGTGTCCGAGCCAGTACAGCGGGCGGTCGCCGGCAGCTTCGGCGGCGGCGTCGAGCACCGCGCTGCAGTCGTCGCGCGCCCAGCCCAGGATGTCCACCTCGAGTGCGCGCAGCGGGCCACAGCGCGATTCGCCAATGCCGCGATAGTCGAAGGTCACCGCCAGGTAGCCGCGCTCGGCCAGCCAGGCGGAGAAGTCGCGGTAGAAGCGTTGGGGGACGCCGATGGCCGGAGCGAGCAGTGCGACCCCACGGGCTTCGCCGCGCGGCGCGTACCAGTAGCTGGCCAATGCCTGGCCCTGACGGTTTTCGAGGTGGCGTGCCTGGGGGTGCAAGGGCTTCATTATTGTTCTCCGGTGCAGGGCAGGGCGACGGCGTGGCAACATAGGCCGGCTGGAATATAGTTCTAGAATATTTTTCTAGTCAAGGAGCGCCTATGGCCGGCAATGGCCGCAAGCAGCAGATTCTTCAGGCGGCGCTGGCCTGCTTCAGCGAGCACGGCGTCGACGGCACCACGATCGAGATGATCCGTGACCGCTCGGGCGCCAGCATCGGCAGCCTCTATCATCACTTCGGCAACCGCGAGCGGATCATCGCCGCACTCTATCTGGAAGGCATTGGCCAGTACGCGGCCCTGCTCGAAGCCGGCCTGATCGACACGCTCGACGCCGAGGCCTGTGTGCGGCTGTTCGTGACCGGCTACATCGATTGGGTGGTCGAGCATCCCGATTGGGCGCGCTTCATCCTGCACAATCGCGGGCGGGTGGAAGCCGGCGAGGCTGGCGAGCGCCTGCGGCAGTTCAACCAGGCCCATGGCGAGCGGATTGCGGGCGTGTTGCGCAAGCACCGCCACGCCGGCGCGTTTCGTGAGTTGCCCGGCGAGTGCTTCGTTTCGGTGGTCATCGGGCCGAGCCAGGACATGGCGCGCAACTGGCTGGCCGGGCGCAGCAAGCGGCCGCTGGCCGAGTACCGCGAGCTGCTGGCGCAGATCGCCTGGGACAGCGTGCGCGCAGCGGCGGTCTGAACGGCGACGTTAGACGCCGAGGCTTTCGATGTCGCGGGCGAGCATTTCCAGCTGTTGCGCCAGCGAGCTGCGCAGGGTCGACTCGTCGAGCTGGAACGATGGCGCTCCGCAGGTCAGCGCCATGATGCTGCCGTCGGCCAGGCGCAGCGGCACGCCGGCGGCGCGCACGTTGCGGTCCCAGTCGCCGAGCGACAGGCAGAAGCCGTCGCGCTCGTACTCGGCGAACGAGCTGCGCAGCGAGGCTTCGATGGGCGCCCATTCATCGCCGTACTTGGCGGCCAGCGCGGCCAGCAGATGCTCGCGCTCCTTTTCCGGCGTGGCGGCAAGAAACGCCCGACCTGCAGCGGTGGTCGCCAGCGGCAGGCGCACGCCGGCATCCATGCGCAGGGTAGTGACTTCGGCGGGGCGGCAGTTCTCGACGTAGATCATCGACAGCCGGTCGCGGCAGGTCAGGCCGACCGTGGTGTGCGTGCGCCGGGCAAAGTCGTCCATGTAGGGCTTGGCCAGCTGCCGCACGCGCAGGTTCGAGACATAGGCATAGCCGAGCGCCAGCACGCCGGAATCGAGCTGGTACTTTTCCAGCTGCGGTGAATAGCTGAGGTAGCCGAGGCGGGTCAGGGTGTAGGTCAGGCGCGAGATGGTCGGCTTCGGCAGGCCGGTGAGGCGGGCGATGTCCTGATTGCCGAGCACTACCGAGCCGTGGGTGAAAGCCCGCAGCACCTCGAGCCCGCGGGCCAAGGCCTCGACGAACTTGCGATCCTTGGGTGGGCTGGAGTCGGGGTGGTCGGTCATGCTCTGGGGTTCCGGCAAAAGGGCAGCGGGGCGAACGATAACAGATCGCCCCGTCAGCGGCAGTGCGGCATGCGGGGATGCGCGAGGCGGGCTTATAAAGGAAGCGGAACGCCGGCGAGACGGCATCGCGCAAGATGCGCGCAGCGGCAACCGTTCGGGTGGAAAAACCACACCGCGCTTGTTGCACCGGGGGGTTTCTGATATAAAGCAGCGCTCTTTTCTAGGGGCACGCTTTGTTCGTTCGCAGCGTAGCCGGTAAGACCCCGATGAAACGCGGCGCCAAGCGCCAGATGACAATTGATTTCAAGCGGCCAACCCATGCCGGGTTGGGCATGTGGTTTAGAGGGCTGAGGCATGTCGAGAGTCTGTCAAGTTACCGGTAAGGGTCCGGTAACCGGGAACAACATTTCCCACGCACACAACAAAACCCGTCGTCGTTTCCTGCCGAACCTGCAGCATCACCGCTTCTGGGTCGAGTCCGAGAAGCGCTTCGTGCGTCTGCGCGTTTCCGCCAAGGGCATGCGCATCATCGACAAGCGTGGCATCGACGCCGTTCTGGCCGAGCTGCGCGCCCGTGGCGAGAAGGTTTAAGGAGAACAATCATGCGTGACCTGATCCGTTTGGTGTCCAGCGCCGGTACCGGCCACTTCTACACCACCGACAAGAACAAGCGCACTACGCCCGACAAGATCGAGATCAAGAAATTCGATCCGGTCGTTCGTAAGCACGTGATCTACAAGGAAGCCAAGATCAAGTAATTGATCGGCCCTTGAACGAAGAACCCGCCAATCGGCGGGTTCTTTCGTTTTGGCGGCTTGTGCAGGCAGCCGCTCAGGCGGCTGCACGAATGCCGTCGGCGAAGCGCTCGATCATCGCATCGATGTGCGGTTTGTCGATGATCAATGCCGGCGACAGCGCAATGGTGTCGCCGCTGGCACGCACCATCAGACCCTTTTCGAAGCACTGACGGAACACCTCGTAGCCGCGCTTACCCACCCCGTCGGGGTGTGCCTCGAACTGCACGCCGGCAACCAGCCCGACGGTGCGGATGTCGATCACGTGGGGCAGGTCGCGCAGGCTGAACAGCGCCTCCTGCCAGTACGGCTCGAGCTCGATGGCTTTTTCGAACAGCCCCTCGCGTGCATAGATCTCCTGGGTCGCCAGGGCCGCGGCACAGGCCACCGGATGCCCGGAATAGGTGTAGCCGTGAAAGAACTCGATGGCACTTTCCGGGCCGGTCATGAACGCCTCGAACAGGTGATCGGCCACGAACACTGCACCCATCGGCACCGAGCCGTTGGTCAGGCCCTTGGCGCAGGTGATCATGTCCGGGGTGACGCCCCAGCGTTCGGCGGCGAAGGCCTTGCCGACACGGCCAAAGCCGGTGATGACCTCATCGAAGATCAGCAGGATGCCGTGCTTGGCGGTGATCTCGCGCAGGCGCTGCAGGTAGCCGACCGGGGGCAGGATCACGCCGGCCGAGCCAGACATCGGCTCGACGATCACTGCGGCGATGTTCTCTGCGCCGTGCAGCGTGACCAGCCGCTCCAGCTCGTCGGCCTTTTCCACGCCATATTGCGGCAGGCCGCGGCTGAAGGCATTGCGCGCCAGGTCCAGCGTGTGTGGCAGGTGGTCGACCCCCGGCAGCAGGGCGCCGAAGGCGCGGCGGTTGTTCGGCATGCCGCCGACCGAGATGCCACCGAAGCCGACGCCGTGATAAGCCAGTTCGCGGCCGATCAGTCGCGTGCGCGTGCCTTGGCCGATGGCGCGCTGGTAGGCCAGCGCGACCTTCAGCGCAGTGTCCACCGACTCCGAGCCCGAGTTGGTGAAGAACACCCGGCTGAGCCCGGCGGGGGTGATGTGGCTGAGCTTCTCGGCCAGCTCGAAGGGCAGCGGATGACCCATCTGGAAGGTCGGCGCGAAGTCCATCTGTGCGATCTGCCGGCTGACCGCTTCGCTGATTTCGCGTCGGCCGTGGCCGGCGTTACAGCACCAGAGGCCGGCGGTGCCATCGAGGATCTGGCGGCCGTCGCTGGCGGTGTAGTAGAGCCCCTCGGCCTTCTCCAGCAAGCGCGGGCTGGCCTTGAACTGGCGGTTGGCGGTAAAGGGCATCCAGAAATGATCGGGCGAGGCGCTGGGGTGGAAATCGTTGGCCATGGCAAGCTCCGGCAGGAATGCGGGTTCGGCGGCTATGCTGTGAGGCGACCGGGCGGTGCTTGCACAGCGATGCCTGGAGTCTATGTTTAATAAAACGAACAAAACAAGCCGATATCCTGGGCTTTCGTAAAAAATATTGATAGCCCAGAGCCGCTCATTTAGGGTGCCTGTCTGACGAGGCGAAAACCGCCTGGCGGGTCCTGCGGGTTCCTGCCGCTCGGCTGGTTGGCGCAGCTCATTCGACTCCATCCACAAGAGGACGCTCCATGACCACTCTGACCCTCGCCGACTGGCAACAGCGTGCGCGCGATCTGCACATCGAAGGTCGCGCCTTCATCCAGGGGCGCTACACGCCGGCGGCGAAGGGCGAGGTGTTCGACTGCATCAGCCCGGTGGATGGGCGGCTGCTGACCCAGGTAGCCAGTTGCGACGAGGCCGATGCCGAACAGGCCGTGGCCAGCGCCCGGGCGGCCTTCGACAGCGGTGTCTGGTCGCGCATGGCGCCGGCACGGCGCAAGGCCGTGCTGGTGCGCTTCGCCGAACTCATCGAGGCGAACGCCGAAGAGCTGGCGCTGCTGGAAACCCTGGACATGGGCAAGCCGATCGCCGACGCCCTGGCGGTGGACATGCCGGCGGCCGCGCGCGCGATCCGCTGGAATGGCGAAGCGATCGACAAGGTCTACGACGAGGTGGCCGCAACGCCGGAGGACCAGCTGGGGCTGGTCACCCGCGAGCCGGTGGGTGTGGTCGCCGCCATCGTGCCGTGGAACTTCCCGCTGCTGATGGCCTGCTGGAAGCTCGGCCCGGCGCTGGCGACCGGCAACTCGGTGATCCTCAAGCCGTCGGAGAAATCCCCGCTGACCGCGCTGCGTGTCGCCCAGCTGGCGATCGAGGCCGGTATTCCGGCCGGTGTGCTGAACGTGCTGCCCGGCTACGGGCACACGGTGGGCAAGGCGCTGGCATTGCACATGGATGTCGATACGCTGGTGTTCACCGGTTCGACCCGCGTGGCCAAGCAGCTGATGATCTATGCCGGCGAATCGAACATGAAGCGGGTCTGGCTGGAGGCCGGCGGCAAGAGCCCGAACATCGTCTTTGCCGATGCGCCTGATCTGGCTGCGGCGGCCCAGGCAGCGGCTGGCGCCATCGCCTTCAACCAGGGTGAGGTATGCACTGCAGGGTCGCGCCTGCTGGTGGAGCGCTCGATCAAGGAGCGCTTTCTGCCGATGGTCGTCGAGGCCCTCAAGGGCTGGAAACCGGGCAATCCGCTCGATCCGGCGACCAACGTCGGCGCACTGGTCGACAACGGTCAACTGAATACCGTGCTCGGTTACATCGAGGCCGGCCGCGAAGCCGGGGCCAGGGTGCTGCTGGGCGGCGCGCGCACCCTCGAGGAAACCGGTGGCGTCTATGTCGAGCCGACGCTGTTCGACGGGGTCGACAATGCGATGAAGATCGCCCGCGAGGAAATCTTCGGCCCGGTGCTCTCGGTCATTACCTTCGACAGCGCCGAAGAGGCGGTGGCGATCGCCAACGACACCCCCTACGGGCTGGCCGCTGCCTTGTGGACCGCCGATCTGTCCAAGGCGCACCGCACGGCGCGCGCCCTGCGCGCCGGCAGCGTGTGGGTCAACCAGTACGACGGCGGCGACATGACGGCGCCCTTTGGGGGGTTCAAGCAGTCGGGCAACGGCCGCGACAAGTCGCTGCATGCGTTCGACAAGTACACCGAGCTCAAGGCGACCTGGATCAAGCTGTAGCAGCCGACACGGCGCCGGCACGGATCACCGCCCGATCCGTGCCGGCAGCGCCACAGAGCGGCCGAGTCACTGGCCCCAGCTGCCACTGCGGCGCATCACACCCCAGTGATGTTTGCGCCGTGAGAACCACTGCCACAGGCCGCGCACGCGCCACAGGGTGTTGAGCTGGCGGTAGCCAAAGTTCTCCAGCACCGCCATGAGAAACAGCTGCAGCATGTCGCGGCGGCGGCTGTAGACATGAAACGACAACGTCTCGAGCAGCAGGCCGTTGACCGACAGCAGGATGCCCATGCCGATCGCCACGAGCAGGAACAGGGCCAGGGCCGCCGGCGATACGGCGCCCAGGGCGAAGCCGCCGAGCATGAATCCGTAGCCCGCCAGTTCGATCAGCGGGCCGAGCCATTCGAACAGCGTCATGAACGGCCAGGCCAGCCAGCCGGGCGTGCCGCCGCGCGGGCTGAAGGCCAGGCGCGTATGCCGGCCGAGGCTTTCGGCCAGGCCGCGCTGCCAGCGGCTGCGCTGGCGGCCGAGGGTGCCGAGGTCTTCGGGGCATTCGGTCCAGCAGATCGGGTCGGGCAGGTAACGGATGCGGTAGGGGATGCGCGCCTTGCGATGATGGCGATGCAGGCGCACCACCAGCTCCATGTCCTCGCCCACGGTATCGGTGCGGTAGCCGCCGACGGCCATGACCCGTTCACGGTCGAACAGGCCGAAGGCGCCGGAGATGATCAGCACCGCGTTGAGCGGCGACCAGCCGAGGCGGCCGAAGAGAAAGGCGCGCAGATACTCGACGATCTGAAAGCGCGCCAGCCAGTTGCGTGGCAGCCCGGCGCGGATGAGAAAACCGCCGCGCACCTGCGAACCGTTGGCGATGCGCACGGTGCCGCCGGCGGCAATGGTGCGCTCGTCTTCGAGGAACGGCTGGACCACGCGCAGCAGGCTGTCGCGCTGCAGGATGGAGTCGGCGTCGACACCGCAGAACAGGCCGTAGCGCGATGCGTTGATGCCGGCGTTCAACGCATCGGCCTTGCCGCCGTTGGCCTTGTCCACCACCCGCAGGTTGGCGTAGCGACGCGAGCGGTAGATGGCAGTGACCGGCTGGTGCGGCACCGCCTGGCGCAGCGGCTCGGGATGCGGCAGCAGCTCGAATTCCTCGATCAGCAAGGCCAGGGTGCGGTCGCTGGAGCCATCGTTGATCACCACCACCTCGAACTCGGGGTACTGCAACTGCAGCATCGAGCGCACCGAAGTACGAATGGTCGCCTCTTCGTTGAAGGCGGGCATGAGCACCGACACCGGTGGCTCCACGCCCAGGTAGGGCGCAGCTTCGCCCGCTTCGGCGCGCCGCCGCATGTAGCCCATCAGGCTGGCCATCGACAGCAGATTGAGCAGCAGATAGGTGCCATTGAGCAGCAGGAAGTAGCCGAGGAAGCCCAGCTGCAGCCACCAGAGCCAGTCAACGCTCATCGCTTCAGCTCCACCATGGCACGGCGCAGGGCGTCCTGGCCGTAGCGGTCGTCGACCTCCTGCAGCAGATGCTGCAGTCGCTCCGGCGTGGCGCCGGGCAGGTGCGCCAGGGCGTCGGCCGCGGCCTGGCGTACTGCCCAGTTGCTGTCGGCGAGCAGGGGCACGAACAGCGGACTGTCGTCGCGGCGCGCCTGGCGCTGCAGCGCTTCGAGGGCGGCCAGGCGCACGTCGGTCCCGGCGTGTGCCAGGGCTCGCTGCAGGCGCGTCCGATCACGCGGGTCGGCAAGCTCGCCGAGGCAGCGCAGGGCGATCTGCAAGGCTTCGGCGGCGGCGCCCTCGTCCAGCCGCGCGCGGGCCCAGGGCGCGGCGTGACGTGGGTCGCCGTACACCAGCAGTGCCGCCATGCGCGTGCGCTGCGGCTCGTCGAGCAGGTTCAGCAGGGCCAGCAACGGGCCGGTAACCGCCTCGGCGCCGGCCTGCAGGCAGAGTCCGGTGAGCCGTGGCAGCGCCCAGTCCGTGCGCTGCGCGGCGAGTGGCAGGAGGGTCTGCATGGCGCGCGCCGGGTCCATGGCGATGAGCGTCTGCGCCGCGGCCAGGGCAACGCTGGTGTTGCGGTTGCGCAGCAACGGCAACACCGCCTCCCAGTGACGCGGGTCGGCCAGGTGGCGCAGGCAGGTCAGGCCGATCAGCCGGGCACGAACGCGGCCACGCAACAGGTCCAGCGCCCGGCGCTCCATGCCCAGGGCGACCAGCGCGCGATTCATCCGCTCGTGGGCGGCGCCGCGCAACTGCAGCTGGGTGCGGTTCCATTGCAGGAGAAACCACAGCCGATGATTGCGGGCACGCGGTGCCGTCGCTTCAGGCAGTTCGTCGCTCAGGCTGCACAGTGCGAAGTAGGGGCGCCAGTGATCGTTGAAGGCCTGCCGGCGCCGGCCGCGCAGCCGGGTCAGCTCGCCCAGCAGGAGCACCTGCAGCAACACCAGCAGGGTCAGGCCGGCCAGGGCCAGCGCGCAGTAGAACGCCAGCTGCAGGATTGCGTCTTCCGGGCGCAGCACCGCGAGGAGGTCTGCCGGCGCTTCGCAGAGCCAGGCAGGGCAGCGCATTGATCCGTCAGAAGGCATGGCGCAGGCCGAGCTGCAGCCACTGGCGGTCGTAATAGTCGCCCTGGCGGTGATGGCCGATTTCCCAGGTCAGCGCCCAGCGCCGGCTGAACCAGTGGCGACCCTGCAGGCTGATGGCGCGCACGTCGCTGGTGATCACCTGGCGCTCCTCGACCGCCTCCTCTTCCCCCGCGGTGAGGCGCAGGCCGGCGTAGCTCAGGCCGTCGTAGTAATAGTCCAGCGCCAGGTCGTGGCCGATCGGCGTGCCGGCGTTGGCGACATCGGTGAGGTTGAGCGTGTAGCCGGCGCGCCAGTTGCCCCAGTAGCGTTCGGCCGCCAGCGCCAGGCGGTCGACCCGGGTGGCCGCATACTCGGTACGCCGCAGGCTCAGCGCGCCGAGATAGCCATGCGGCAGTCGGCGCTGCAGGCGCAGGTCGGCATGCCATTCGGGCAGGAAGTAGGGCGAGGGCTGGTAGCCGATCTCCGGTTGCAGCGCCCAGTTCTCGTCCAGCGGCACCACGGCGCCGAGTTCGGCGCCCTCGTCCCACTCGCCGAAACGCTGCTCGCGCAACAGCGCGGCATACCAGCCAAGCCCCTCGGGCTGCGTCGAGGCGTAATCCAGGCGCTGGCTGCGCCAGTTGTCGAAGCCGTTGTCGAGCCAGTCCTGGCGGGCAGAGATCTCCAGTTCATGCCGGCGGGTGGTCGGCGCGGCGACGGTTGGCGCGGCGCCTGTCACCGGCACGCTGAGGGCGGCGCGCGCCTGCTGGATGACTTGCTGCACTTCGGCATAGCCCGGTGCGAGGCGCTCGGCGCGTTCCAGCGGGACCAGCGCGCGCTGCGGGAAGCCGGCCCAGAGCAGCGCTTGGCCCTGGCCGAGCAGGTAGTCGGCGTTGTCCGGCTGCTCGCTCAGCAGGCGCTGGTACAGGGGCAGCGCCTGCTCGGCGTGGCCCTGCCAGGCGAGCACGCGCGCCAGCAGAAAGCGTGCGTCACGGTCCTGCGGTGCCGTGGCGAGATGCGTCTCCAGCGTCTGGCGCGCCGCGTCCAGGCGCTGCTCGCGTACCTGGCGCTCGGCCTCGGCGACGCCGGCGCAGGCTCCGGTGCCGTACAGCGCGAGCGACAGCCACAGGGCCAGGCGTCTCATCGGCGCGTCCTCAGCAGGCGGCGGATGCGCGCCAGCAGCTCTTCGGGCTGGAATGGTTTGGTCACATAGTCGTCGGCGCCGAGTTCCAGCGCGCGCACCACGTCGACTTCGCGGGCCTTGGCGGTGAGCATCAGGACCGGCAGCGTTTCCCAGCCGGGTTGCGCCCGCAGCCGCTCGATCAGTTCCAGACCGTCGTGATAGGGCAGCATGATGTCCATCAGCGCCAGGTCGGGCGGTGCGTTCGTAGCCAGGCAGTCGAGCGCCTGGCGGCCGTCGGCCGCGTGGTCGACGGCAAAGCCGTGGCGCTCGAGCAGAAAGCGGATCAGAAAGGCGATGTCCTCCTCGTCCTCGACCATGAGAATGCGTTGGCTGGCGGATTCGGTCATCGGTGAACCTCGTCAGTGTCGGGTTGTGCGAGTGGCGGCCAGTGTTGCAGCAGGTGCTGGATCAGCCTGGCCAGTTGCTCGCCGTCGTGGCGCGACTTGACCAGCTGGCGCAGGGTCAGCCGGCTGTCATGGACCGGGGCGTCGAGCGCGGAGAACAGGATCACCGGAGGCGGCGGATCGCTCTGCGCCAGTTGGTCGAACAATTCGCTGCCGCTGCCGCTGCCGCTGCCGTCGGGCAGCATCAGGTCGATGATCGCCAGATCGAAGGATTGCGCGGCGAGCAGCTGGCGCGCCTCGCTCAGCGTCGCTGCGCCGTGCAGCTCGACGTCCAGCGCCTCGAAGCGCCGCGCCAGGAGGGTGCGCAGATCCTCGTCGTCCTCGACATGAAGCAGGCGTGGCCGGCCGTGGCGGGGCGGCAGGCAGGCCTGGATCACGCGCAACACCTGCGTGGGGTCGACGGGCTTGCTCAGCCAGTCGATCACGCCGACCGCACCGCCGCGCAGCGCGCCGTCATCTTCCGCACGGCGCTGTGGCTGCAGCCCGACGATCAGCACCGGCAACTGCTGATAGCGCGGCTGGCTGCGCAGGTTTTGCAGGAAATCCAGGCTGTCCGCGTCGTCCAGCGCCGGGCTCAGCGTCAGCGCATGGATAACGTATTGCCCGAGCAGTTCGCGGGCCTGCCCGGCGCTGTGTGCGATGACGGCCTGATAGCCCTGCGCACCGAGCGCCTCGGCCAGTTGCGCGGCGGCGGCCGCGTCCGGCTCGAGGATGAGAATCCGTGCCGGTCCGCTGCCTGATGCCCGCGGCTCGGGGCGACGACCGTGGTATCGGGCGGTGGCTCGGCGTCGGCTGGAAGCGGCAGGCGGAACCAGAAGCGCGTGCCCTCGCCGGCCCGGGTGTCGAAGCCGATCTGCCCGCCCATCTGCTCGATCAAGGCGCGGGTGATCGCCAGCCCCAGGCCGGTGCCGCCGCGCTGGCGGGCGTCGGAGGCGTCCGCCTGGGCGAAGCGCTCGAAGATGCGCGGGCGGAAATCCTCGGCGATGCCAGCGCCGCGGTCGCGCACGCCGATTTCCAGCTGCTGGCCGTGCCGTTGCAGGTCGACCGTTACCGCGGCGCCGCGCGGCGAATGCTTGATGGCGTTGGACAACAGGTTGGCCATCACCTGGGTGAAACGATCCGCATCGAGCCGCGCTTCGCTGGCGAACGGCTCGGCCTGCGGGGCCAGCTCGAAGCTGACGTCGTATTCGCGGGCGTAGGGCGCGAGGTCAAACAGCGCCTGCTCCAGCAGGGGGCGTACATCGCAGCGGCGCAGATCGAAGGCCAGCCGGCCGGCCTCGAGCTTCTCGATGTCGAGGATGTCGTTGATCAGCCACACCAGGCGCTCGGTGTTCTTGTGCGCGATGCCGAGCAGCGGTTTGAGGCCTTCGTCGAGCGGCCCGGCGGTGCCGCTGATGAGCATGCCCAGTGCGCCGCGAATGGCGGTCAGCGGGGTGCGCAGCTCGTGGCTGACGGTGGAAATGAACTCGGTCTTCATCTGCTCCATTCGTCGGCGCAGCGAGATATCCACCGCCACCGTGACCACCCGGGTGCTCCCCGGGGCGATGCGCAGGGGGCGCTTGACCACCTGCAGCCAGCGCTCCTGGCCGTCGGCATCGGTGAGCGCGACCTCGCTGATGCGCAGTTCGCCGTTGCCGCTCTGCAGTTCGCCCTGGCCGAACAGCAGTGGCTGCAACAGGTGCGCGGCCGGCACCTCGGCCGGCGTGCGCCCCTCGATATCGGTCGGTTGCAGCCCCAGCACGGCCGCCAGGGCCGTGTTGCACAGCAGGAAGCGCCCCTGCGCGTCGCGGACGAAGATGAGGTTTTCGTCGCTGTCGACCACGCGGCGGAGGAACAGCTGCTGCTCGCGCAGCGAGTCGCGGCTGTACTCCAGTTCGCTGACGTCGCGGGCGATCGCCAGCTGTTCGCCTGCTCCGGTCGGCATCAGGCGCACCTCGAAGATCCGCCGCGTCTGCGGTTCGCACCACAGGGTCTGGCGCAGCTGGCCGTCCTCGTGGCGCGCTGCCAGGTCGAGCAGCAGCGGCTCGATGATGTCCGGCGGCGGTCCGCGGTGCGGTGCACCCTGCGAAAGCGTGGTGACCCGGCGCTGTGCGTCGACCGCGTAGAGGTGGTCGGGAATGGCCTGCAGCAGCGCGTCGAGACGGGCTTCGCCGGCCTGGGCACCTTCAGCCAGCCGCTGGCGGATGCGCAGGTTGCGCTGCACGGCCCAGAACGCGGCCAGCGACAGCAGTGCCACCAGCAGGCTGCCGATCAGCGCCAGCCGCTGGCTGTGTCGTGTCGCCTGCGCCACGGCCTCGTTGGCAGCGGCCAGACGTCGGCGCTCGTGCTGTTCGACGGCATTGAGCATGCCGCGCAAGCGATCCATCAGCTCCTTGCTGCCCGAACGCTGCAGCCGCTCGATGGTGATGGCCAGGCCCTCGCTGCGGCGCGACTGGATGTTTTGCGCGGCGACCTGCAGCCGTGCGGCGATGGTCGAGTCGAGGGTTTCGAACCAGTGCCAGCTGGGGTATTCGCGCCCACGCAGCTGTTCGAACAGTGCGCGTCGCCGCCATTCCAGCTGTTCGAGGCCGCGTTCGTAGGGTTCGAGGTAGCGCGAGTCGGCGGTCAGCATGAAGCCGCGCGCGCCGGTCTCGATGTCCTGCAGCGACGACAGCATGGCCTGGATCGAGGTGATGATTTCCAGGCTGTCGCTGACCGAGCGATTGGTTTCAAGCAGCGCTTCCTGGGTGCGCTTGCCCTGCCAGCCGAGGGCGACGAGCAGGATCGACGCGAACAGAAACGCCAGCCAATGCCAAGCTTTCGCGGGGCGTGCCGGCAAACCAGGACTCCTCTGGCCGGGATCTATACCTCGCTATAGACCCGGCGGAGCCGGCACGGTTCGCCTCAGCGGTTGGCCGAGGCCTGTGCGGCGGCGATGCGCACCCGATTGCGGCCGTCGTGCTTGGCCCGGTACAGCGCCTGGTCCGCGCGCTCGAGCAGGGCGCTGGCCGCGGCATCGCCTTCGGTTTCGCAGATGCCGGCGCTGAAGGTGACGCGAAACGGCCGGTCGCCGCTGCCGTTGAAGGTCAGTTCGGCGAAGCGCTCGCGGATTTCGTCGAAGATGCGTGCCGCCTCGGCCGCGGGGCACTCGGGCAACACCACGACGAACTCCTCGCCGCCGTAGCGCCCCAGGCTGTCGATACGGCGCAGGCGCTGGCGCAGCAGGTTGGCCAGCGCCCGGATCACGCTGTCCCCGGCGGCGTGACCGTGGGTGTCGTTGATCGCCTTGAAGTGGTCGAGGTCGAGCATCACCACGCTGGTCGGCTTGTTTGCCCGCGAGGCGCGGTAGGCTTCCAGCGCCAGTTGCTCCTTGATGTCGGCATGCTTGAGCAGGCCGGTCAGGCTGTCGCGCGCCAGCGCATTGCTGAGCGCCCGTGCCCGCTGAGCATGGGAAAACACCGAGGCGATCAGCTGGCTGTCGCTGATCGGCTTGGTGATGAAGTCGTCGCCGGCCTTCAGCAGCGCAGCCATTTGCCGGGCGATGTCGGTTTCGGCGGAGAGGTAGATGATCGGCACGCGCAGCCATTCGTCGTGCAGGCGGATCATCTGCGCCAGTTCCGGGCCGCTGCAGCCGGGCATGTTGACGTCCAGCAGCAGCACCTCGGGATTGAAGGCCTGCATCATGTCCAGCACCTGCTCCGGTGCGGAGGTCAGCCTGACCTGCATCTGCGAGTTCTGCAGGACCAGGCTGTAGTGCTCGGCGAGGACCGCATCGTCGTCGACGATCATTACCCGGTAGGGCTCGTGTTGCGGGCGGTTCAGGCAGCGCTCCAGGCCGGTCTCCAGCTGGGTGATGTTCAGCGGCCGGGCGAAATAGCCCTGGGCGCCGGCGCGCACGGCGGCGAGCTGGCTGGCGAAGTCGAAGCGTTCATGGATGACCAGCAGCGGAATCGGCGCCTCGAGCCCTTGTTGCAGTGCGGCGACTTCCGCCAGGTCGGCGTCGTCGCGCACGCTGACCACCAGCGCATCGGGGGCCTGCCGGGCGATTGCCTGGCGCAGCGCCGGGCGGTCGTGGCACAGCAGCACCTCATAACCGAAATTGCGCAGCGCCTGGGCGGTGGCCTGCGCGGCCAGGGCGAGGCTGTCGAGCAGGTAGATGCGGCAACCCGACGACAGCTCTTCATCCGTTTCCGGGTGCAGCGGCAATGCCAGCTCGCTGTCGATGACGAACGCTTCGCCAGCGAACTGGCCGATGCTGCTGGCCAGCGCTGCCAGGGCCTGGCCGCTGGGCTTCTGGCTGTCGAGCCAGCGGTCAATGCGTTGTTCGAGGGCGCGCGCGCGATTGCCCACCTGGGTAAAGCCGAAGGTGCCTGCGGCCCCCGCCATGCGGTGCAGGCGGTCGCGCAGGTTCTGCACCTGCTGGCGGCGCGACTCCAGCGCCCCGGGCTGCTGCAGCCGGCTGGCCAGCGCGGCCAGTTCCGGCAGCTCGCTTTCCAGGTGTGCGGCGTACTGTTCACGTTGCGCCTGTAGCTGCTGTTGCAGCAGCAGGCGTGCCTGCTCACCCATGCGCGGCATCCCAGATGTCGCGCAGCTGCCTGGCCAGCTGCAAGGGGTCGAAGGGCTTCTTGATCACGGCGCGCAAACCTTGCTCCTGCAGTTGCTCGAGATTGTCCAATTGGGTCTGGCCGGTGAGAAACACCACCGGCACCTGCGTCAGGTCGAGCCGCTCGCCGAGGGCGCGCAGCAACTCGACGCCATCCATCTGCGGCAGCATCACGTCGAGCAGGATGAGGTCGGGCGCGAAGTCGGCCGCCTCGTCGAGCGCCTGCTGGGCCGACGAGCAGGTACGCACTTCGAAGCCGCCGAGCTTTTCCAGGGCGATGCGGGTGATGACCTGGATAGACGGCACGTCTTCGACGTGCAGGATGCGCCGGAGCGAATTCATGTCGATGCGACGCCGTTGACCGGCGCCTCCTGGCAGGGCAGCTCGAACCAGAAACAGGCGCCCTGGCCCGGCTCGGAGTGAAAGCCGATATGTCCACCCATTCGTTCGATCAACTCCTTGCTGATGGCCAGTCCCAGGCCTGTGCCACCCTGCTGGCGGCAGTCCGATGAATCGGCCTGGGCGAACTTCTGGAAGACCCGCTCGCGAAAGCTGTCGGCAATGCCGGGCCCGTGGTCTCGGACGCTGACGCGGACGCAGGCGTCACGTCGGTCGGCGCGCACGTCGATGTGCTCGCCGGCCGGGGAAAACTTCGCGGCGTTGGACAGCAGGTTGCTCAGCACCTGCTGCAAGCGCATCGCGTCGACCTCGACCAGCACCGGGTCGCAGTGCTCGAGGCGGAACTCGACGCCGCGGCGCTCGGCGTAGCTGTAATTGGCGCGCAGGGCGCTGCGCAGCAGCGGTGCCAACGCTTGCTGGCGCATGTCGAAGCGCATCTTGCCGGCGTGCAGCTTGTCCATGTCCAGCAGGTCGTCGATCAGGGCGCTCAGGCGCTGGCTGTTCTGGTGCGCGATCTCCAGCAGCTCGCGCAGCGGCTCCGGCACCTGGCCCAGAACGTTGGCGCTGATCAGCGCCAGCGCCCCGGTGATCGACGTCAGCGGGGTGCGCAGCTCGTGGCTGACGGTGGAGATGAATTCGCGCTGCAGGCGCTCGATGCGCTTGCGCTCGGTGATGTCGTAGAGCACCGTCACCGCGCCCATCAGCTGGCCGCCCGTGCCGTACAGCGGGTTGGCGTTGCAGATCACGTAGCGCGGCGCGCCGTTGCAGACGATCGCCATTTCCAGGTCGGCGATGTGCTCGCCGGCCAAGGCACGCAGCAGCGGAATCTGCTCGGTCGGCATCGGCGTCACGCCGTCGGCGAGGTAGAGGTGGTAGCGCCTGGCCCACTGCATCGGCGAAATCGCCTCGGCATCGCCGCCATGCCACTGCTTGGCCTTTTCGTTGAAGACTGTCAGGTTGCCTTCGGCATCACAGGCGATCACCGCTTCGGACAGGGCCTCGAGCAGGCGGCGGTTCATCTCCTGCTGCTTGTCGAGTTCGAGCTGTTCGGCCTTGCGTTCGGTGATGTCGGTGACCAGGCCGTTCCAGAGCACAGTGCCGTCGGCCTGGGGCAGCGGGGTGGCGCGTGCCTCGACCCAGCGCAGTCCGCGCTCGGGATGCTCGACGCGGTATTCGGCCTGCCAGGGCACCAGCTGCCTGGCCGCCTGACGCAGGCTGCGCTGCACCTCGCGCAGGTCGGCCGGGTGCACCCGCTTGTAGATGGTGCGGATGTCGTTGCTGATCTGCCCGGCGCTGAGCCCGAAAATGTCCTGCACGCCCTGGCTGATGTAGGGGAACTCGCCACCGCCGCGCGGGCGCCAGTGGAACTGGTAGAGCATGCCCGGCACCTGCGCGGCGATCTGCTGCAGGCGTAGCTGTAGCTGCTCCTGGTAGGCCAGGTCGAAAGCGCTGAGCAGGTAGCCATGCAGGCGCTCGTCCTCGTCGCGGATCGCCATCACGTGCAGCAGCACCGGGACATCGCTGCCGTTGCGGTGGCGCAGGCGCCACTGCGCCATTTCCGGCAGGCCGCGCTCGAGCGGCAGGGTGAGCACGTCGAAGCAGGCCTGCACCGGGTGGCCGAACTCTTCGGCCAGCAAGCGCGCACGGTGCTCGAGCATGATCGGGTCGAACAGGGTGTTGCAGATGCCGCGGCCGACCAGCTCCGCTGCGCTGTAGCCGAGCAGTCGCTCGGCAGTCGGGTTGAGGCTCTCCAGCCGGCCGAGGATGTCGGTGGTCATCACCGCGGTGGCGGCGCTGCTGAGGATGGCCTGCTGCAGCGCGGCCTGCTCGGCGTGCCGGCGCGCCAACAGGCGCTGCTCGAACAGGCGCATCACCTGGCGGCCGAGGCGACCAAGCGCGTCGCGCTGATCGGCGCTCAGCCTGCGCGGCTTGCGGTCGATCACGCAGAGCGTGCCGAGGTTGTGGCCGTCCGGGGTGCGCAGCAGGGTGCCGGCATAGAAGCGGATGCCGGGCTCGCCGGTCACCAGCGGGTTGTCGCGAAAGCGCGGGTCAGCCAGGGCGTCCGGCACCTCGAAGATTTCGCTGCTGCGGATCGCATGGCTGCAGAAGGAGATGTCGCGCGGCGTTTCACTGACCGCAAGGCCCACCCGGCTCTTGAACCACTGGCGGCGGTCGTCGACCAGCGAGATCAGCGCGATCGGCGTATCGCACAGGCGCGAAGCCAGCTGGGTGAAATCGTCGAAGGCCGCCTCTTCGGCCGAGTCGAGGATTTCGTAGCGCAGCAGCGCCGCCAGCCGGGACAGCTCGTTGTGGTGCGCATCGGCATCCGTGCCTGCTTTGGGTGGTTGCATGAATGGCCTGTACGGGGTCGGTAAGAAGGCGCGGGGCCTGGGGCTACCCTAGTATCGGCCAGCACTCCAGATCGAGCGAATCTGCTCGGCCAGACGCATCGGGTCGAAGGGTTTGATGATCACGTCGCGCGCGCCGAGCTTGCGCAGGTGATCGATCTCGCTGCTCTGCACCTTGGCCGTCATGAAGGCTACCGGAATTTTCTCCAGATCGATGCACTCGCGCAGCCGGGCGAGGGTTTCCGGGCCGTCCATGCCGGGCATCATCACATCCAGCAGGACGAAATCGGGGGCGAAGCCGGGTGCTTCGCGCAGGGCCTCGGCGCCGGACGAGCAGCTCAGCACCTCGAACCCGCCAACCGCTTCCAGGGCCAGCTTGGTGACCGACTGGATGGAAGGGTCATCCTCGATGTGCAGGATCCGTCTCAGCTCGCTCATCCTCGTTCTCCGCTGTTCGTTCAAAGGTTGTGTCGGTTGAAGCCTGTGCCGGCGGCCGGGCGACCGGCAGTTCGAACCAGAAGCAGGTGCCACGGCCGGGCTCGGACTCGAAGCCGATGCGCCCGCCCATGCGTTCGACCAGCTCCTTGCAGATCGCCAGCCCCAGCCCGGTGCCGCCCTTCTGGCGCGTATCGGACGAGTCGGCCTGGGAAAACTTCTGGAAGATCCGGGCGCGAAACTCGTCGGGGATGCCCGGCCCCTGGTCGCTCACGCTGATCCGTGCCCAACCGGCCCGGGCACCCGCCGAGAGTTCGACGGTGCCACCGGCCGGCGAGAATTTGACCGCGTTGGAGAGGAAATTCGCCAAGACCTGCTGCAAGCGATTCTCGTCGACGTTCAGCTGCACGGCCGGCACCGCCGTCAGACGCAGCCGGACCTGCTGCTGCTGGGCATGCCCCTGGCTGCTGTCGAGCGCCTGGGCGAGGATCGGTGCCAGCGGCTGGACCTTCAGTTCGAACTTCATCTTGCCGGCGACCAGCTTGTCCATGTCGAGCAGGTCGTCGATCAGCCGCGCCAGGCGCTGGCTGTTCTGGTGGGCGACCTGCAGCATGCGCCGCAGCTGCTCGGGCTGGGTGTCGAGCGCGCCGCCGGCGATCAGCCCGAGGGCGCCATTGATCGAAGTCAGCGGCGTGCGCAGCTCGTGGCTGACGATCGAGACCAGCTCGCTCTTCATCCGCTCGACACGCTTGCGCTCGCTGATGTCGCGCACCAGGCCGATGAACTTGCGCTGGCCGTGGTGGCTGAACTGCGAGACGCGCAGCTCGATGCTGAACACCTGACCGTCACGGCGCTGGGCCTGCAGCTCGCGGGTTCGCTCCAGCACGCGCGGCTGCGCGCCGCTGACATATTCGCCCAGGTAATGGTCGTGCGCCGAGCGCACCGGCTCGGGCATCAGCAGCGAGAGGTTGCGCCCGACGATCTCGTCGCTGCGGTAGCCGAAAATCCGCTCGGCGGCATGGTTGAAGGATTCGACCAGGCCGTGCTCGTCGATGATCACGATGGCATCGATCACATTGTCGATGAGCATGCGCAGGTAGCGCTCGCGCTCCAGCATCTCGGCCTCGGCGCGTGCCTGCGCGGTGACGTCCCAGATGAAGCCGTCGCACCAGCCCAGCGGTTCGTCTTGGTCATGCAGCAGGCGGGCTCGCTCGCGAACCCACACGGTGCTGCCGTCGGCGTGGCGCAGGCGATAGGTCAGCTCGTGGCTGCCGCGCTCGGGCGCCAGCCGGGCCCAGTCGCGGTCGTCCGGGTGGATCAGGGCGCAGTAGCGCTGTGCGCCGTCGCCGGTGAAGTGCTCGGCGGGGTAGCCGGTCAGGCGCTCGATGCCTTCGCTGACATAGCGCATGCGCCGCTCGCCGTCGTTGCGGCAGCGGTACACCGCGCCGGGAAGGTTGCCGACCATCGCGCGGAAGCGGCTTTCGCTCTTCTGCAGCGCACGGGTGGCTTCCATCACTTCGGTGATTTCCGTGACGAAGCCTTGCCAGACTACCGAGCCGTCGCGCCGGCGCTCGGCACTGGCGCGGCATTCGACCCAGATCAGCCCGCGCTCGGGGTGGCGGATGCGGCATTCGGTCGAGGCGCTGCCACCCTGCAGCGCCAGGCGCAGCAACGTCCCCCTGAGTCGCGGCAGGTCTTCGGTGTGCACCGCCGCCAGCGCGCAGCCGGCGTCGCGGATCAGGCTCGAAGGCGGCAAACCGTAAACCGCGCGTGCACCCTCGCTGACATAGAGAAACGCATAACGACCGTCGGCGAAGCGCTTGAGTTGAAAGACCATGCCCGGCAACAGGCGGGCGATCTTGCGCGCCCGGTCGAGCAGGCGCCGGCGGTTGCGTTCCTGCTGGCGCCGGCTCAGCTGGTGGCGTAGCTGTGCGCGGATGCGCCGGTACAGCAGGACCGCAAGCAGCAGCAGCAGCGCTTCGGCAATCAGCCAGGCGAGCGCCCATTTGAGCAGCAGTTGGCGGCTCTCACGGGCATGCTCGGCGACCAGTTCGGTGACGTCGCGCCAGACCAGCGCGGCGGCGAGCGGGCCGGTAGCGTTGCCGGCCTCGCCTGCACGGGTCGGGAGCGGAATCTGGTTGAGCAGAAAGGTCCGCTCGTCGGCATCGAGCAGGCGCCAGACCCGTCCCTCGGCGGGACTGGGCAGCGTGCCCATCTGCGCCCAGTGCAGGGCCTGGGTCGCCGAGTGCCCGCCCGACAGCCAGTCCGGCCCCAGCTGCACGCCGCTTGGTGGGTAGCCGAGCGCCTCGGTCAGCGCGACCCGATTGATCATCAGCGCCAGCCCGGCGTCGAGCCGTTCGCCGAGGTCGACCAGCTCGGGCAGCAAGCCGAGGCTGACTTCGAGCGCGCCGATCGGCTTGCCGGCGGCATCCTGGATCGGGGCGACGGCGCGAATGCTGGCACCGTAGCCGTCGATCTCGGCGTCCGAACGCCGCTGGCCGTTGCGCATCACCTCGCGCAGCAGCGGCCGGCTCTCGGTCATGGTGCTGCCGAAGCGCCCGGGATCCTGCAGGCGCAGCAGGGCGAAACCGTTATTGCCCAGATAGAGGTGCAGTTGCACCGGCTGGTGCTGCTGCATGGCCCGCCAAGGCGGCTCGAGCACCTCGATCGCCCTTCGCCGCAAGGCATACAGCTGGGTGTCCTGGCCTGCGGCGGGGGTGTCGAGGCGCCGTGCGGCTTCTCGGACCAGACCCACCAGCAGCGGATTGTTCGCCAGCCCGTCGGCGAGCATCTCGGCCTGGGTGCGTTGGCCGTGCTGGGCGTTCTGTAGCGCCAGGTGCTGCAGCTCGCCCTGCTTGGCGATGGCCAGCCGATGCGCCGCCTGGCGCGTCTGGAAATCGTACAGCGCAAGCGCTCCGAACAGCACGGCGAGCAGCAGGCTGCCGATGCCGAAGACCCGATGGGGTTGCATGGTTTTCATCGGCGTCGGGATTCGCCGCGGGGCATCGAGCTGGCGCTGATGGCGGGACGGCGGCTTCGGTAGGAGCGCAAGGGCAACCTCGGGCGGCCGAATGACGGCGCAGGTGAAATAGGTGGTGGCTTATTGATATCAGACACCGGCGCGAATTGTAGAGCATCCGGAATTTTGTCGCAGGGTCTTTCAGAGCCGGCCGTCGGCATCGCCTCGCGCGCCGCGAAAAACTGCAACGGGGCTGGCGAGTTAGCCGCGACACAGCCGTTATCGGCCGGATGGGCGGCGCAACGCGTACGTCGGGGCGACGAGCTGCAGGCTGGATTGGTCGCGGATGCACGACATAATGCGCTGAGCCCGGCCTGCTGCCGGGCGTCGTTTTTCTCCGTTGCGAGGCACCTGCTGCATATGTGGTACACCGGTTTTCTCGATCTGTCGGCCTGGCAGCTCATCGTCGCCACGCTGGCCCTGACCCACGTCACCATCGTCAGCGTGACCGTCTATCTGCACCGCTATTCGGCGCACCGCTCGCTGGAGCTGCACCCGGCGCTCAAGCACTTCTTCCGCTTCTGGCTGTGGCTGACCACGGCGATGAACACCCGCGAGTGGACCGCCATCCACCGCAAGCACCACGCCAAGTGCGAAACCCCGGACGACCCGCACAGCCCGGTGCACAATGGGCTGGGCACCGTCCTGCGCAAAGGGGCCGAGCTGTACATGGCCGAGGCGAAGAACGAGGAGACCCTGCGCATCTATGGCAAGAACTGCCCGGACGACTGGATCGAACGCAACCTCTACAGTCGCTTCCCGAACCTGGGCATCGTCCTGATGCTGGCGCTGGATCTCGCGCTGTTCGGCATCATCGGCCTGACCGTCTGGGCGGTGCAGATGATCTGGATCCCGTTCTGGGCCGCCGGCGTGGTCAACGGGCTCGGCCATGCGGTGGGCTACCGCAACTTCGAATGCCGCGACGCTGCGACCAATCTGGTGCCCTGGGGCATCCTCATCGGCGGCGAGGAGCTGCACAACAACCACCACACCTACCCCAACTCGGCCAAGCTCTCGGTGCGCAAATGGGAGTTCGACATGGGCTGGGCGTGGATTCGCCTGTTCAGCCTGCTCGGCCTGGCCAAGGTCACCCGCGTCGCGCCGATCGCCCATCGCATCGAGGGCAAGGGGCATCTGGACATGGACAGCGCCATGGCGATTCTCAACAACCGTTTCCAGATCATGGCGCAGTACCGCCGGCTGGTGATCGTGCCGCTGGTGCGGCAGGAACTCGGCCGTGTGGATGCCTCGGTGCGGCATCAGTTCCGTCGTGCCAAGCGCCTGCTGGCGCGCGAGCCGAGCCTGTTGCAGGACGAGCAGCAGGCGCACATCAGCGCCATGCTCGAGCAGAGTCAGCCGCTGCAGGTGATCTACGAAAAGCGCCTGGCGCTGCAGCAGATCTGGACGCGGACCAGCAGCAACGGGCACGAGATGCTGGCCGCGATCCGTCAGTGGGTGCAGGAGGCCGAGGCCAGCGGTATCCAGTCGCTGCGCGAGTTCGCCGAGCACCTCAAGACCTACTCGCTGCGTCCGGCTCCGGCAAGCGCCTGAGCCGCCTTTCCGGTCAGTCGTCCGCTGCCTGACAAATTCCCGGGGCGCTCCGGAACTTTGCATATCGGCGACTCTCTGAAAGGCATTCTCAACCCGCCGTAGGCGCCGAACTAGAGCGCCTGCGGTAATTCTGGAATGCCTTTATGCAGTTGCTTGGCAATCGCACCAGCGCGGGCGGCCTGTTGCCCGGCGCCGATCCCCAGATGCTCGTGGCGCTGATGCATGCGCGTGCCGAAGTGGCACGCCTGCGCGAGCGCGACCATCTGTTCAGCACCCTGCTCGGCGGGGTCAATGCCGTCCTCTGGGCCTTCGACTGGCAGGCGCAGCGGATGATCTACGTCAGCCCGGCGTACGAGCGCATCTTCGGGCGCTCCGCCGCACTGCTGCTCGCCGACTACAGCGAGTGGCGCAACAGCATCTATCCGGACGACCTGGAATACGCCCAGAAGAGCATGCTCGACGTGCTTGACGAGGGCGCGGTGGAAACCCGCGAGTACCGCATCATTCGTGGCGATGGCCAGCTGCGCTGGTTGAGCGACAAGTGCTTTCTCGGGCGGCCGGCGCAGAACGGCCAGGGGCCGATTCTGGTCGGCATCGCCGAAGACATCACCGAGAAGAAGCAGCTCGAGGGTGAGCTGCAGCGGTTGGCTACCACTGATGTGCTGACCCAGAGCAGCAACCGCCGGCACTTCTTCGAGTGCGCCGGACGCGAGTTCGAGCATGCCCGGCAGTTCGCCACGCCGCTGGCCTTCCTGCTGCTCGACATCGACGACTTCAAACGCATCAACGATTGCCACGGCCACCAGGTCGGCGATCAGGTGCTGCAGCGGGTGGCTGAGTGCGGCAGCCGTGTGCTGCGGCGCGGCGACCTGTTCGGCCGGATCGGCGGCGAAGAATTCGCCTCGCTGCTGCCCGGCTGCCAACCGGACCTGGCCGAGCAGATCGCCGAACGCCTGCAAGGCGAGATCCAGCGGCTGAGCTTCACCACGCCGCGCGGCGAGCGCTTCCGGGTGACCGCGAGCTTCGGCCTGACCTATCTCAAGGCCAGCGATCTCGAGCTCTCGGCGCTGTTCGCCCGCGCCGACGCGGCCATGTACCGGGCCAAGCGCCTGGGCAAGAATCAGGTGATCGTTGCCTGAGCCGGCCGCCACGGCCGGCGGGGCTGATGTGTAGCCATCGGCTCAGAGGTTGCTGGTACTGACTCCCAATCGCTCCATCCGGTAGAGCAGGGTGCGGCGCGGCAGGCCGAGTTCGCGTGCGGCCTGGCTCTGGTTGCCGCCGTTCTTGCGCAGGCTGTCGACCAGCAGGTTGCGCTCGACGCGTTCGAGCCGTTCGCGCAGATTCAGCGTGCTGTCCAGCGCGTCGTCCACCGCGCGCAGGCTGAAATGCTCCGGCAACAGCTCACCGCCGTCGCAGAGCAGGACGGCGCGCTCGACCAAGCCCTTGAGTTCGCGCACGTTGCCGGGAAAGGCGTAGGCGGCCAGCTGCTCCAGCGCCGCGTCCGACCAGCGTACGGTGTCGCGTTGCAGGAAGCCGCAGGCCTTGTCGGCGAAATGCCGGGCCAGGCGCAGGATGTCCTGGTCGCGCTCGCGCAAGGGCGGCAGCTCGATGGGAAACAGTGAGAGGCGGTAGTACAGGTCCTCGCGAAAGCGCCCTTCCTCGACACGTTTGTGCAGGTCCTGATGGGTCGCGGCGACGATACGCACGTCGACCTTGTGGGTGCGGGTGCTGCCCAGCGGTCGCACCTCGCCTTCCTGTAGCACACGCAACAGCTTGGCCTGCAGGGTGAGCGGCATGTCGCCGATCTCGTCGAGAAACAGCGTGCCGCCATTGGCCGCATCGAACAGGCCTTCGTGGTCGCGCTCGGCACCGGTGAAGGCCCCCTTGCGATAGCCGAACAGTTCGCTTTCGAGCAGGTGCTCGGGCAGCGCCGCGCAGTTCTGTACGACGAAGGCCTGGCTGCGCCGCGAGCCGCAGTCATGGATGGCGCGGGCGACCAGCTCCTTGCCGGTGCCGGTCTCTCCGGTCAGTAGCACGCTGACTGGGTTGTGCAGCACCTTGCCGATCAGGCTGTACACGGCGCGCATGCGCGGGCTGTCGCCGATCAGGCCATAGCCGCTGGCGCAGCGCGGAGTATGGGTTTGCTCGGACGGCGCCGGGTGTGCCGCGCCGCGCAGGCGGTTGAGCAGTTGCACCTGGCCAAGGGCAAAGCGACCGAGGCTGGCCAGCGGCTCGACGGCTTCGGCGAGGTCCTGCCCGGCTCGGCTTGCGACCACCAGCAGCCCGACCGCGTGGCCCTCGGCATTCGGCAACGGCAGGCACAGCAGGCTGCGCCAGGGGCGTGCCGCTTCGGGCAGAAAACCCGTCGCGTGCAGGCTTGCGTCGAGCGAGGCGATGCTCAGCAGCCGGTTCTGGCTCAGGCAGTACTGCAGCAGTTGCTCGCCGTCATAGTCGCTCGGCAGGCTGGCGGCGTCGTGGCGCCGTTCGCCGTCGAACCATTCGGCCGACAGCGTCAGCCGTGTATGGGTCGCATCGAGCAGGTAGAGCTGCGCCAGCGGGCATCCGGCCAGTTGCGCAGCGACTTCCATCAGCCCGCCCAGCCAGGCGCTGGTGTCGGTACTCCAGGCGAGTTCGGCGAGTTGTGCGAGCAGGCGGCTCGCCGCGCCGGGCATGGCCGCATCGGGGATCACCGCCGAGACCTTAAGCGAACTCACAGACAACCGCTCCATCACCGTCGAGTGTGGCATGCACCTGCTGCAGGGCTTCGCCGTTGGCCATGGCAGCGAGCAGGCGGTCGACCACCTGCGGCTGCAAGGTCTGGTCGATCAGGTGGTCGATCAGCCGCGCGCCGCTCTCGCTGTGCGTGCAGCGTTCGGCGAGGTGATCGACCAGCGCCTCGCAATGGCTGAAGCGCAGATTGCGGCGCGCCAGCCGTTCGCCGAAGCGCGCGAGCTTGACGCCCACCAGTTCGGCCAGTACCTCGCCGGCGACCGGGTAGTAGGGCACCACCTTCATGCGCCCGAGCAGCGCCGGCTTGAAGTGACGGCTCAAGGCGGGGCGGATGGCCGTCTCCAGGTCCTCGGCCGCGGGGCGCTGGCCGGCGGCGCACAGGCGTGCGATCTCGTCGCTGGCGAGGTTGCTGGTCATCAGGATCAGGGTGTTGCGGAAGTTGATCTCGCGGCCTTCGCCGTCGTTGGCCACGCCCTTGTCGAAGATCTGATAGAAGACATTCATCACGTCCGGATCGGCCTTCTCGACCTCGTCGAGCAGCACGACGGAATAGGGCTTCTGCCGCACCGCCTCGGTGAGCATGCCGCCTTCGCCGTAGCCGACGTAGCCGGGCGGCGCACCGATCAGTCGCGAGACCGTGTGCTTTTCCCGGAACTCGGACATGTTGATGGTGGTGAGGAAGCGCTCACCGCCATACAGCAGGTCGGCCAGGGCCAGCGCGGTTTCGGTCTTGCCGACCCCGCTGGGGCCGACCAGCAGGAACACGCCGACGGGCGCGTCGGGGCGGTTCAGGCCGGCCGCGGTGGCGCGCATGGCCCGGTCCAGCGCGGCGACCGCCTGTTCCTGACCGCGTACACGCCGGCGCAGGTCGTCGGCGAAGCTCAGCACCTTGCTGTTGTGTTCGCGCGCCAGCTGTGACAGCGGTACGCCGGTCCAGTGGCTGATCACTTCGGCCACCAGGCGCGGGCAGACCTCGAAGCTGACCAGCCGCTCGCTGGCCTGGGCTGCCGCCAGCTCGGCCTGCAGGGCACGTAGCTCGGCTTCCAACTGCTCGAGGCTCGGGCGTGGTTCGTCGCTGGCGCCCTCGTCATTGCCCAGGCGCGCGGCGGCGCATTGCTTGCGCTGCTCCAGCAGGCGTTCGGCCAGATCACGCTGCACCGCCCAGCGGGTTTCCACCTGCTCCAGGTCGGCGCGAGCGGCGACCAGGCGGTCCTCCAGAGCATCCAGGGCGTCGTGGTCGACGATCAGGCCGGCGTCCAGGTCGCGGCGCATGGCTTCGCCCTGCCGTTCACCTTCGGCGATCTCGCCACGCAGGCGTTCCAGCGCCTCGGGGGCAGCAGCCAGGCTGATGCGCACGCGGGCGCAGGCGGTGTCGAGCACGTCCACGGCCTTGTCCGGTAGCTGCCGGCCAGCCAGGTAGCGTGCCGACAGCTCGGCGGCGGCCACCACGGCGTCGTCGCGCAGGTAAATGCCGTGGCTCTTCTCGTACACCGGCGCCAGGCCACGAAGGATGGTGACCGCCTCGTCGACTGTGGGCTCGTGCAACTGCACCGGCTGGAAGCGCCGCGCCAGCGCCGGGTCCTTCTCGAAATACTTCTTGTATTCGCTCCAGGTGGTCGCCGCGATGGTGCGCAGCTCGCCGCGCGCCAGTGCCGGTTTGAGCAGGTTGGCCGCATCGCCGCTGCCGGCCTGGCCGCCGGCGCCGATCAGCGTGTGCGCCTCGTCGATGAACAGGATGGTCGGTTTGGCGGCGCCCTTGACCTCGTCGATCACGCCCTGCAGCCGACGCTCGAATTCGCCTTTCACGCTGGCGCCGGCCTGCAGCAGGCCGAGGTCGAGGCAGAGCAGCTCGACGTTCTTCAGCGTCTCCGGTACTTCGCCAGCGGCGATGCGCAGGGCCAGGCCCTCGACGATGGCGGTCTTGCCGACGCCCGCCTCGCCGACCACGATCGGGTTGCTCTTGCGGCGGCGGGCCAGGATGTCGATCAGCTGGCGGATCGCGCCGTCGCGGCACAGCACCGGGTCGAGCTTGCCGTCGCGCGCCTGCTGGGTGAAGTTGTGGGTGAAGCGCGCCAGGTTCGATTCGCCGCTCGCGGCCGGTTTGCCCGGCGCCGTCTGGGGTTGCTGCGCCAGCGCAAAATCACGCACGCGCTCGATGTTCAGCCGCGCCAGCAGTGGCTGGTAGCGGCTGCCGGCATAGCGCATCGGGTTGCGCAGCAGCGCGAGCAACAGCGCGGCCTGGTCGATCTGGCTCTGGCCGAGTTCGAGATTGCCGACCAGCAGGGCGTCCTGCAGCCACTGCACCAGCTCGGCGGAAAACACCGGGTTGCGCGATTCGCTGTGCTCGCCGCGGGCCTGCAGGGCCTGGGCCAGCTCGCCAGCGTCCACTTCGGCGTCCTGCAGGGCGCGTAACAGCAGGCCGTCGGCGCGCTCGAGCAAACCGAGCAGCAGGTCTTCGACCAGGATCTTGCTGCCGCCGCGTACCACGCAGCGTTCGGCGGCGCCTTCCAGGTCGCGCTTGGTCGGCGCGTCGAGCGCCTGGACGAGTTGTTGCAGGTCTACGTTGATCATGTCGGTTCCTTAATGAAGCTTGCTGCCGAGGGTGACCATGCCGTCGGCCCGTTCGGTGCCGAGCCAGCTGGTCCAGCCGAGGCGGCAGGGGTTTCCTTCCCCGATGCGCAGCTCGCGGATGTCGTCCTGACGCAGGGCCAGGCGGATGTCGTAGTCCAGCGGGTCGCGCAGGGTGAAGCGCACCAGCGCGCAGAGCGGCTGGTAGCCCGTGCCGACCGGCAGGAATTCGTGAAAGCGGTCCCAGCTGAGCTGGCGGATGTGGATGCGGAACTTGCCGCCGCGGTCGCGTACCCGTTCGCCCAGCACGAGGTTTTCGCCGAGCTGGCTGTTGGCGCGGCCGAGGCGGTTCTGTTGCTCGCCGAGGATGTCGACCTGGCGCTCCAGGCATTGCTCGATGCGCAGGTCGGCATGCTTGAAGTAGTAGCGCAGCACCGACTCGATCAGCGCCGCCGAATGCGCGCGCAGGCTGAGCAGGCCGAGGTAGGGCAACAGGCGCTTCCAGTTCAGCTCGCTCGCCGCGCGGATCTGCTCGCCGCCGAGCCCGATGAGGGCGAACAGCTGTTCGGACAGCGGGTCGCGCGCGCCCGTGGTGAAGCGCGCGTAGTAGCGGTACTTCTGCCAGATCGGCAGCAGCAGGCGCTGCAGGCGGTCGTTGAACAGGTCGAGAAATTCGCGCGTCGGGTTGCCGTCGATGCTGTCGCCCAGCGCCTGGTCGGCATAGAAGGCTGGCAGCGGCGAGCCGGCGCCGAACAGGCTGACCAGGTTCAGCCGCAGCCGGGCGCGCCAGCCGCGGTCGTCCTCGTAGAACTCGACGGCGTCGATATCGCTACCGGGAAAACCAAGGCTTGGGTTGGCCTGGAAGTCCAGGCGCTCATACAGGGCCTGCTCGTCGAGCTCCGGGTGCACCGCGCGCAGGCGATCCAGCGCCAGCAACACGCCCTGGAACAGGCTGTACTCGCGAATGCCCTGGCTCAGCCGGCCGAGCCCGGCGCCGTGCGGCCCGCTGCTCAGAGCAGGGGCTGTTGCGCTCAAAGTAGGGGTTGTTGCACTCAAAGTAGGGGCTGCTGCACTCAAAGTAGGGGCTGTTGCCCCATGCGCGGCGTCCATTGGTACACCTCTCCCTGTGTACTGCTCACGCGCAGCTCGTGGTACGAGTTGAGGCTGGCGTAGAGTGCGAAGAATTCGTTGAGCACCGAGGCGAACAGGAACAGGTCGCCTTCGCCCAGGTAACCGTCCGGGTCCATGGTCAGTTCGGTCCGCACGCCGCGCACCGGCAGGCCGCGGTGCAGGCGGTCTACATGCTGATGGGCGATGGCTTTCAGCCCGCCGAGCAGGCGCTTGCTGACCTTCTCGGCGTGCTGGTCGTAGTAGCGCGGCAGGTCGTAGGTCTCGAGGATCACCTTGAGCGCCTCGACGTTGGCCAGCGACAGGTAGTTGAGCGACATGTTGCTGATCAGCTTCCACAGGAAGTCGCGGTGCAGCGGCGGCGCATAGCTCGGCGTGACCGGGCTGATGTTGCGAAAGGTGAGGAATTCGGGCGTGTCCTCGCTGGGCAGGCAGATGTCACCCAGGCGCAGCTCGCGCGGCAGGTTCTGGTTGGTGCAGGTCAGCTCGATCGACAGCGTTTCGTGGCCGTCCAGATCACGCAGGCCGAACGCCAGGTAGGTTTCCAGGCCATCGCCGAGCAGCGACGGTTGCTGGCGGACGCTGTAGTGCGGGCGCGCCAGGGGTACGTCAAAGCTGGGGTCGTGCTCGAAGGATTCGAACGGCACGTACTCCTCGTAGCCCTTGCCGCCCGGCTTCCAACCGGTGACCCGGTTGACCGAGAAGATGCCGCAGCCGCTGCTGTCCAGCTCGGCGGGGCGCACCAGGTACTGGTCCTGCTTGCCGTCCAGGCGCACCGGGATGGCATCGTGCTCGAACAGGTTGACCACCGGCGTGCAGTACAGCCGCACGTTGTCGCGCGTCGGCCGGATGCGCTGCGCGCCGGCCTTGCGGATGTCGAAGCGCAGCTCGAAGCCGCGCGCCTGCTCCAGGCGCTCCTTTGGCAGGCGTTGCAGCGCGTCGAGGCCGCCGAGGTCGACAAAGAGAAATTTCTCCTGGAAGGCGAAGTATTCCTGCAGATGCCGGTAGCCGCGAAAGGTGTTGAGTGGGTAGGGGATCAGCGCCTCGTCCTCGGCGAAACCGACCGGCTCCACCTTGCTGGCCTCCAGCGTCAGGGGCGGCAACGGCAGGCCCTGGGCGTCGGTGAATGGCTTGCCCTGGGCATCCAATGCGATCAGCTGAATACCGTCGAGGTGGCGCAGCAGGCTGAGGTAGAGCATCTGGCTGACGTAACGCTCGCCGGCCAGGTGCAGCCGCAGCCGGCGCACGTCGACCTCGCCCAGGTGGCCATCGGCGGTCATGCCCAGGCGCAGGCTCAGCAAGGCGCCGTCGCCCTTGACCGAGTAGTTCAGCTCGGTCAGTTCCAGCGGCAGCACCTCGGTGGCATAGGCCGTGCGGAAACGGCAGGTCACTCCGCGTACCGGCTTGGCCTCGACTGGCGTGTGACGCGGCACGCTGAGCGCCTTGCCACTGCGCTTGACCGGATCGAACTGCAGCATGCTGAACGCCGGCAGCGGCCGCATGTAATTCGGCCACAGCAGGTGCATCAGCGAGTGGGTCAGCTCCGGCAGCTCGTCGTCGAGTTTCTGCCGCAGGCGCCCGGTGAGAAAGGCGAAGCCTTCGAGCAGGCGCTCGACATCCGGATCACGCCCGGCCTGCCCGAGAAAGGGCGCCAGCGCCGGGCTGCGCTCGGAAAAGCGCTTGCCCAGCTGGCGCAGGGCGGTGAGTTCGCTTTGGTAATGATGGTTGAAGGACATTGCTAACGGTTCATCCTTGTCGTTACGTATCCGACGCGCTTAAGCGGGGCTCTCCTAGCGTCGGCGGTAGCATCCCGTGCTGGATCCCATGGCCACGAGCAGGCAGTTGCCGCGTGGCGCCAGCCTCATCTTGTGGAAGAAGGTCCTCGGCTCGCCTTCCTGAAGGAGGGTACGTATAACCGTGAAGTGGCGTTCGTCGGGCAATACGTCTGCCCATACGAAGTGGTCGTCGGCACCGGCGGCGCGTATGCCGAGCATCTTCAGCGTGCGACCAGCGCGTATCGGCAGAACTGCGTCCTCGATTTCGCTGGCATTCCAGACCGTCTGTTGCTCGCTATCGTCGTCAAACACCCATCGGACTTCGAGAGGGGGCTGCATGGCATCGAGGGACATCGAGAAACTGCTGAGCCGGTAGTTCTCGTGTTTCTCCGCTGCCGCCGAAGGTTCGGTGAAGTCGGTGGCAGCAATACCTAGCGTCTCTTTGGGCAGGATGGGCTTCGGCCTGACGTCCAGTTCAACCTGTCCGTCGACCATGGACCAGCGGCCCCTCGCATTGATGTCGGTGGAGCCGTAGTAAAGCACCGCCTCGAACGTGCCCTGCTCACGAAGCAGCAGCTGTGAGCCCATTTCCATCACGCCGACCAGTTCGTAATGTCCGGCCAGTTCACGCTGTGGCGGGGACGTGCTGCTGCAAGCGGCTAATGTCAGCGCGAGGGCGGCGAGTGCCGTGCGGGCGTAGAACGAAGAGAATTTACCAAGAGCCATAGGGCACTCCATGCTGCTCGATATAGGCCTTGGCTTTGTCGGAAAGCGGACGATGTTCTCCGTTGGACTTCCCGCCGTATGGTCCGACCTTGCTGATAGCCGCTTCGAAGCGACCGATTTCGATGGATTGCAGGCAGGGGCCTCCTACCCAGGCCTTGGCTATGCCTCCGGGAGCCAAGCCAATGGTGATGTCTTTGCGAAATTGCCCATCCAGCCATTTGCCCTGAAAGTGGCAATAGCCTTGCTGAGGCTTGAGCATCTCCTCGCGCACCCACTCGGGAATATTGATTCGTACGTTGTAGGTCTGCGGCTCGACCATCGACTGCCAGCGCACAAACACGATTTCCGGCAGATCGATGCCGGGTAGATCCTTACCGGCTCCTCCCGCTGGATGCTTGGGCCAGCCGTCGACCTTGCCTGTATAGGACGGGACCCCGCCACTGACCCGCTCGTAGGCCAGCCCCCGGCGGTCGATTACATCCACGCTTTCCACCCAGACTTCCATGTGTTCAGGTGCGAATACACCGACATACCAGGCGTTATAGGGGAGTTTCGGTTGAGCTTGGCTGCTGGTGCAGCCGCAGAGCAAAAGGATGGTGCAAGCGAGAACAAGAGTTTTCATTCCGGATAGCCCTGCTGTGGCTTGTTGCTATAGACCAGGCGAACATTGGGCGCTGGTTTGCTGATAAGCAGGCCGCTGGTTGGCTTCCAGTGTGCAGACAGATGGATATAGCGCGTACGGAGCAGGCGTTCTTCGTCTTCGTCCAGGTCGTAACGGCCTCCTCTGGAAAAAGCCATCAGCTTCTCGGCAATTCCCTGGAGATCTTCGGGCAGCGCGGTTGCGCTTTCCTTTTCATCAATGAAGTCGAAAGGAACGCCTTGGCGCACTGCCAGTTCCCGCATCACGCGCAAATAAACCAGCGAAAGCTCGCCGCGGATCGGACGCTCAATGGTTACCAGGCCTAACATCAATTCCTCCGGCGGATGGTTAACACCGCGGGGGTGGATTTTGCGAATGGGGCGAACGTCTTTTTTAAGCTGACTCTCCGGAAACCCGAGAGCCTTCCACTTCTCATATTGCCGCTCGGTTTTGCTCCAGGCGTGTGTACGTTCAACTGGAGCCCCCGCGGGCACCGTGGATGTGACAGGACGACTCAGGATCAGCTTTTCCTGGACAATCGGGAGATAGCCACCACCGATATCCGAGTGCGCGCCGGGAAGGGCTATCTCCTGATGATGCGGGGCCACGCTATTGAGCGCGAAGTTCCAGCGCATCTCATCTCGAGCCGTGAGCTGGACTACCTTGCGTGCGCAACCCGGAGGCAGGTACAGGTTGACGCCGGGATTGAGGTGGTCGGCAGGGCTGAAGTCCCAGCTGAACGGGTCGGCCACGGCTGCCACCGTATCGAACAGACCGATGAAATTAATCTGAACGTTGGTGGCCCAGTCGAATTTCGCGCTAAACCCAGGTGCCTGCGCATTGAATAAACTCGCCAGGACGCCGCTTTCCGATTTGAGTATTTCGTTGGCGAAGTGACGAGCCGCAGCAGCCCCGCGACTGAATCCAAAGATGTCGAGTTCCAGCCCTTCGATCTCAAGATTGGGGTTATTACCCAGCAGGCGGTCCAGCGACTCTTGGATCTTCTGCGGACTTTGCATCACGCGGGCCACCACACCGGTATCGCCCATGCCCGTAGCCAGTCCGTATGCCGAGTCTTCTTCGCCGCCGCTGGTGCCGATCCCCTCGAGATAAGCCTTGATGCTGGCGCTGCGCTCGCCCCCCGCCAGGCTCCGGGTCGCATCGTCCTGGTACAGGTCGAACAACCGCGCCACGTTGCTCGGCGCGTTGCCGTAGCTATTGTCCGGCGTCTGGGTGAAGAAGCCTTTGCCTTCGCTGTCGCTGAAGCCATGAGCCCGGCAATACTCGACGACTTCGCCGAGGGTGCGCTCGTCCAGCAGGGTCAGGTCGTCCTGGCGACACTTTTCGGTCACCGCCGCGTTGGCCAGGTTGTTGCCGGTGCCGTCGAAGAACACGCCGATTCGCAGGGTGATGGCCTGCTGCGGCTGCTCGACCAGCTCCTCTTCTTCGTCTTCCTCTTCAACGCCCAACGGCGCGAGGTCGCCCGGCTCTTCCTGCCAGGTGCGGGCTATCGGTTCAGATGAGCGAAAGGCCTCGGCGACAGCGGCCGCCGCAGTAACTGCCTTGGCAATTCCAAGGGCGGCAGGCGCGAGGAAGGGCGCCGCGTTGTGGCTGCTGCCGATGACCACCGTACCCGAACCGGCGGTGACGACATTGCCGTGGTTGCCCACACTGCCCACCACCGCAGCCGGCTTGCCATTGATCAGCACGGTGGGTATCACCGCGCTGGCCATCGCTCCGCCGCAGGCCGAGGCGTCGCCCATGCGTGCGGCCGGCAGGCCGTCGAACAGCACGTCGGGCGAGCCGGCTTCGATCGGGTTGTTGCCATGACCCGGGACGGGACAGGCGGTGGGGTCGCCCAGGCGGGCGGCGGGTTTACCGGACATGGCGCTTCCTTACTCCACGCTGACTTGGCCGCTGCCGTCCAGGCGTGCGGAGAAACTGACCTGCCGCTTGCAGCCTTCGATCTCCAGCAGGCCTTCGATGGCGAAGGCGAGCGTGAGCGGATCGTGATCGCGCGGCAGCGGTACCACACGGACCTGGCGCAGGCGGGGTTCGTACGCTTCGATAAAGCGTTCGATGGCGGCACGCGCCTGCTGCAGCGAGTCGTGCAGCGAGAGGCGCATGTCGTTCAAATCGGGCAACCCGTAGTCGGGCAGCGTCTGCACGCTGCCCGCCCGGGTGCTGAGCATCTTGGTCAGATGGGCAGCCACCGAGGCCATCGCCGCGATCTCGCGGCTCCAGCCGGCGCGCCGATCGGCGTCGCCACCGAGGCGCTCGAAGAGGCTGCCGTATCCGTTCAAGTGCTTATTCCTTGTCCAGCTTGCCGACCAGCGACAGGGTGAAGTCGGCGCCCATGTACTTGAAGTGCGGGCGCACGTTCAGGCTGACGCGGTACCAGCCCGGCTCGCCTTCCACATCGCTGACGACGACCTGGGCGGCGCGCAGCGGCCGGCGGCTGCGGACTTCGGCGCTGGGGTTTTCCTGGTCGGCGACGAACTGGCGGATCCACTTGTTCAGTTCCAGTTCGAGGTCGGTGCGCTCTTTCCAGGCGCCGATCTGCTCGCGCTGCAGCAC